>Ga0070741_10008162_pt1 | contig 21178 bp, 16 predicted proteins | sample Coa_R1_4_FD_66440 | JGI IMG/M metagenome (GOLD analysis project Ga0070741, IMG submission 66440) | Surface soil microbial communities from Centralia Pennsylvania, which are recovering from an underground coalmine fire - Coalmine... | ecosystem: Environmental > Terrestrial > Soil > Unclassified ...
CGTGCAGGACGGCTTTCTGCGGGTGGCGGCCGTCCCCTACACCCGCCATCACGACGCCGTCCAGATTCTCGACAACGCCAAGCACATGTATTTCAGCACGAGGATGTTCGAGACGCCGGCGGGAGGGTCGATTTCATTCTCGTTCGATCTCGCCGCCACCATCGTCGGCGGCCGCGACGGCGATCTCTATGACGGCTTCGTGTCATTCAACGTGCTGGATTTCACGACAGGCGCCGCGCTTGACTTCTTCGTCGGCAACGACGTGATCGCGACGGTTTACGGCAAGCTGCCGTTTCCCGGCGTCCCCGACCATCAGCCGGCGCGCGGACCGAAGTACTTCTGCCTGTTCGAGGAAATTCGCGGTGCCACCCGCCCCGGTGAGCTGCATCGCTATGAAATCGCCTACGACTCCGCCGTCGATCGAGTGACCTTCATGATGGACGGGACGGAGGTCCGCCGCTACTTGAACGTGCCGTTCAAGCTCGGGCCGTGCACGATGGCGATGGGCCTGATGACCGAGAAGGATATCGAGCCGGGCAAGGGAAGCGTTTCATGCCACGGTCAGGGCGCGGTCGGAAAGTGGGGAAACATTCGAATCGTTCGGCGCGCCGGATAACGACCCTTCAATCAGCACCCGGAAAATGAAGAGTGAAGCCGCCGTCGACCAGGATGGTCTGGGCGGTGAGATAGCTCGCCTCGGGCAGGCAGATCAGGCAGGCGACGGCGGCAATCTCGTCAAGCGTCGGAAGCCGCTTCATCGCCGACCGCTCCTCGCATCGCCTTTTGAATTCTTCCCATGAGATGCCGAGGTAGCGCGTGTAGAAGCGCGCCGAGTCGGTGTCGATGTATCCGACATTGAGGCCGTTGACGGTGATGCCGCGCGGGCCGAGCTCGAAGGCGAAATCCCGCACCATGCTTTCCAGCGCAGCCTTCGCCGCACCGAGCACGCCGTGTCCCGGAAGATTTCGGATCGAATCGATTCCGGAGATCATCAGGATGCGCCCTCCGGCGGGCATTGCGCGCACCGCTTCCTGAACCGCGGCGACGAACCCGCCCACGCTCAGCCTGAAGGTGCGTTCGATGTTGTGCGGCCTGGTTTCCATCAGCGGCTTGAACGCGGTGGCCGCCGCGTTGGCGATCAGGATGTCGAGGCGGCCGAACGCGGATGCCGCCCGCGCAACCATCGCGCGCGCTTCCGAATCGTCTTCAAGGTCAGCTTTGACCAGGATGGAGCCGGGCGCGATCGCGCGGATCTCGCGCAGCGCCGATTCTGCCGCGGCTTCGTCCCGCCGATAGTTCATCGCGACCGTCGCGCCGAGCGTGGCAAGCCGGCGTGAAATCGCGCGCCCAAGACCGCGCGTCCCGCCGGTCACCAGAGCGGCCTTTCCCTTCAAATCGTGCATGCGGACGAGCTTAGCATGCGCAAGCGGGCGCCCGAAAAAGAACGGACGTGGGAGTCATCAAAAACCCTGGCCGTACAGGAGGCGCCTTAGGTCCGCAAGTACCGGAGCGCCGTCGGCGTAAACGGTGCGGGAGTTGAAATCGCGATGCTCGATCCGGACCGTCAGTTCGCGATCGCTCAGATCGGCGGGAGTGGCGAACGCAACCCGCCCCGAGTCCGGCGTCTTCGCCTCCGCGAGCGTGCGGCCGTCGCGCGCCGTTATCACGACCGTGGCGCCCGCGACCGGAGGATGTTCTCCGTCGGGGAGATGGTCGTTGTCGCGGACGATGACCCGAAGGCTTCGAAGATCGCGCGCTCGCTCGCATTCGATCGCGAGATCGCGCAGATAGATCATCGGCTCGGCGAAGACCCCCTTCAACCCGGCCTCCGCGGGTTCGCATGCCGGATTCGCCTTGAGCTCGACTTTCTGCGGCGCCATCCCGTGATCCGAAGTGAGCACAAACAGGGTGGAATCGAACAGCCCCCGCTCCTTGAGCATCGCGAAGATCCTCTCCACCCGCCGGTCGCTCCGGTAAAGCGCCTCGCGCAAGCCTTCATGATGGGGTCCGTAGTCGTGGCCCGCGCCGTCGGTAAGCACAAACTCATGCGCGACGAACACGGGATGACTCGGCGCGCAATGGTCGAATAGATTGATGACCTGCGCCATCCCGCGCACGTCGATCAGCTCCTCGCGATGCATCCCGGGAAGATTGTCGGCCGTCCATCGCGGACTCACGTCGCCCGCCATCGACTGCGTGAGCGCCTTGAGACGCGCCTTGTCCCCCAGGATTCGCCGCTCGAACACCGCATGATCGGCTCCGCGGCTCTGAGGCTCGTGGATCGATGCGGTCACCGCCGACGCTCCGAACACCCGCTTGAACGCCTCGTACAGCGTCTCGACGTCGGGGTTCAGATGATGCTCCATCTCGAAAATGTTGCCCTGGATCGGAACGGTCTCGCGATGCTCGCGGAGATGGAAGGTCGGATTGACGACGTCGTGATGCCCGCACCATGCGCCGGTCATGATCGTGGAATGGCTGGGCCACGTGATGCTGGGAAAGTTCACGATCGAGCCGTGCGTGAGCATCGCGCCCCGCTCGACAAGCGAGGCGATCGCGGGAATCGATGCGGGGCGGTTCTCCAGATGCCACAGCAGTTCCGTGTGGGAGAGCCCGTCGAGCAAAATCATGTACACAAGGCGCGGGCGCGGCGCTCCCGCTTCGACAAGATCGTCGAGCGCGACTCCGTCCTGGCGCCGGAGCATCACGCGCGCGGGCAGGCCGGCCGGTCCGGTCCCCTCGATTTCCGGAAACTTCATCAGCCGCGCGATCGTCGGGGCGATATCGACATGCCGCGCGGGCAGGCGATGGCGTCCGCGGCGCACGCCAGGCCCGGCAAACACCAGCGGCGCGCGCGATTGAACCACATCGAGCGCGCCATGCTGTCCGGGCTGGATCCCATAGGCGTAGGCCTTCGGACTCACGATCAGATCGGGGCCCCGAGGGCTGTCGAAAACCTGCGCGATCCGCTCGTAGGCATAAGGATGAGACAGCGCATGCGGTTCAAAATAGGCGCGATTGGGATCGTCCGCGCCGTTTCCGCTGCGGCGCGCTGCGTCAATCTCTTCGGCAATCGATGCGACCGCGAAGGGATCCTGGTTGGCGACCGGGTTGTCGCCGATCTGCTCGATGATGCGGAAGTGAAGTGCGCCGGTGGAATCGGCGTAGCGCTTGAATCGGATCATCCCGCGCCGCGCCCATACCTCATAGGCGCCGTCGCGAAAGGTCGCCACCACATCGACTTCGTCCGCGGCGCGAGTGTCCTTGAGAAGCGCGAGAATCGTGCGATTGCCGCTTTCGTACTGGTTGGGATCGAGTCCCTGGCCGCCGAGCCGTTCGGGCCCGCGTTCAACGAGATCGCCTCCGCTCATCGCGTCCATTATTCTGACCTCGACAGGGGTGGGGCGCAAAGCGGAAATCGCCGCCGGCCCGGGAATGTATTCATTCCGTAACACAACTCGATGTTGCCCGGACCACATCCGTCCGGTAATGGTACATCAACGCGGAAAGGACTTGAGTATGGCGGCGGCGGAAGAATCATTCGAATCCAGGATCAGCAAGGGAACCCGAGTCTCCGGCAAGCTGAGCTTCCAGGGACCGGCGAAGATCGAAGGCGAAGCCGAGGGCGAGATAAGCGGCGAGGAAATCCTCATCGCCAACGGAGCCGTCGTCAGCGCCCATATTGCGGCCGCCCGGGTCCGGATTGCGGGCGTGTTCAGCGGCGAGATTACCGCGCGCGAGCGGGTCGAACTGCTCTCGACCGCGCGCGTTCAATGCACGATCAACACGCCGAGCCTGATCCTGAACGAAGGCGCCACCTTCGACGGCGAATGCCGGATGCCGCGCAGCCGCCTCGCCGCCTGACTCGGCCCCATCACGAGATCAGCCTCGCTTCTCGTCCCCGGTTGTCCGTCGTGAGCACGATTCGTCCCTCCGGATCGATCCGGATCTCCTCCGAATCTCCCATCCTCGGCTCGTAGACCCATCGAAGCCCCGAGGCATCGTCGCATCGCGCGGATTGCTTGTTCGAAGAAGCGACCAGGGTCGCGGAATCGATCGTCGCCACCCTTCCAGTCCATCGCGTCTGCCCGCGGGCGCGGACGTGGGCGAGGGTCAGGGCGCGGAAGATCAGGAAGTCCGCGTCGACCTCGCGGAAGCGGCCGAGCTTGGCCGTCACGGCATTGCGGCCCCCGAGCGCGCTGACGCTGCCGCGCAGGAAGTCATCAGCCGCCTCATACAGGGCATTGCGCGAAAACGGCCCCCGCTCGTAGCGCACCCTGACGCGCCGCACGATTCCCTCTTGCGAAAGCTCTGCTTCCACCTCGTACCGGTTGGATCCGTCAACGGACTTCCGATGCCCCGCGATCCTTCGGCCATCGAAGGTGGTCTCCTCGCGGGCGACAAGTTCGCCTGCGAGGCGAATCTCGTACACGAGCGATCCGGAGGCAAGGAATGCAGCCATGCTCACCGTCTCCTTACGCCACATCTGAGTGAGCGATGGAAGCAAACGGAGAGGGAAGCGCAGGCGATGAAACGCCGCCATGTGCACATCGTGTCAATTTGAAATGGAGTTGCACGAGAAGCCGTCTTTTGAAGAAACGGGTGCGCATTGGGCGGGCGATCGCAAGAGAGAGAAGCGGCTCAGGGAAAAAGCATTGAATATACCGAGCAGAAATTAATTAGTGATTCTAAACTAGAGGTTGCCATAATCCGGCATCCTTTGCTTTACAGACATGAAATAAGCTATTATAGGGTAAAGTGGGGGGAGGTAAGATTGAAGAATGCAACAACCGGCTAAAGTCCTCACAGTCAATGAACTCGCAGAATACCTGCGCGTTCATCGCTCCACCATCTACAGGCTGCTGAAAAAAGGCCTCCTTCCCGGGTTCAAAATCGGCAGCGATTGGCGCTTCAACGTCGAAGTCATAGACGAATGGCGGATGAAGCAGGGAGCCGTGCTTCTGACCGACGAAAGCGAAGCCCCGAAGGGGAATTGAGGGACGCAACGCGTCCCCTCGCAAGCGTGTCAGGAAGGCCAGTTCGTCGCGACGGTACAGGAGCGTTCCGGCATCGGAAGTAGAGTGCGCGGCGTTGGGGGCACGGCAGGCAATACGATCGTAGCCCGGCGGCCGAATCGCGCGTAGACTGGTCGGTCGATGCCGACCGAAGTTTCCCACAAGACCAGATTTTTCACCGAGTCAGTAATCCGCGAGATGACGCGGCGCGCGCTCAAGTGCGGAGCGGTGAATCTCGCCCAGGGATTTCCCGATTTCCCCGCCCCCGCGGAACTGAAAGAGGCCGCCAAACGCGCCATCGACGACGAATACAACCAGTACGCCATCACCCACGGCTCGCCGAACTTCCGCAATGCCATCGCCGCCAAGGCCCGTTCCTACAACGGCATCCCCTGCGACCCCGAGCGCAACATAACCGTAACCTGCGGCGCGACGGAGGCGATGATAGCGACCATGCTTGCCGTCATCAATCCGGGCGACGAGGTCATAATCTTCGAGCCCTTCTATGAGAACTACGGCCCCGACGTCATCATCGCGGGAGCCACTCCGAGATACGTGGCCCTGCGCGATCCCGACTTCTCCATCGATCGTGCCGAGCTGGAAGCGGCTTTCGGCCCGCGCACGAAGGCCGTGGTGATCAACACGCCGCACAACCCCACCGGCAAGGTCTTCACGCGCGCCGAACTCGAAACCATCGCGGCGCTCTGCCGCCGCCACGACACGCTCGCGATAACCGACGAGATCTACGAGCACATCATTTTCGGCGGCGCCCGCCACATCTCGGTAGCGACGCTGCCCGGGATGGCGGATCGGACGGTGACGATCAGCGGCCTGTCAAAGACCTATTCCGTCACCGGATGGAGGCTGGCCTACGCGATCGCGAGCGAGGAGATCACTTCGGCGATCCGGAAGGTGCACGATTTCCTGACCGTCGGCGCGCCTCATCCGTTGCAGGAAGCGGGCGCGGCGGCGCTCAGGCTGCCGCAATCCTTCTATGCCGATTTGGCGGCGATGTACGATCGCAAGCGGGCGATGCTGCATGATGCGCTGACGAAGGCGGGGCTCAGATGCTCCTCGCCGGCCGGAGCCTATTACATCATGGCCGATGTGGGCCACCTGGGCTTCGACGACGATTTCGCCGCCGCCGATTTCATGCTCAACGAAATCGGCGTCGCGCCGGTGCCGGGTTCAAGCTTCTACAGCCGTCCCGAACTGGGCCGCACCAAGCTTCGCTTCACGTTTTCCAAGAGCGATGAGACGCTGGCGCACGCGGCGGAGCGGCTGCGCGATTTGCCGCGCAAGGCCGGGGCGCGCAGCGCAGCGCAACGAGTCTAGACCCGTTTTCCCCGCACTATCCTGAAGCGGGGCCGCTCAATCCCGCCCGAGATGTAAACCAGCAGGGTCCAGACGCTGCGCGTGTAGGGAAAGCAGATCAGCACCGCGGCCACGGCCAGCACCGACATGATCGCCCATTGCGCAAAATCCGAGAGCGTCGTGGTCCACGCCAGGACGATCCAGGCGGCGATGAAGACGGCGGTTGCGACCGCGTAGTCCAGGTACATCGCGCCGAGCGACTCGCCGGGGTCGGCCCAGAAGACCACGTTGCAGTTCGGACAGGTCGGGTTCATCCGGAAGTGTGAAGCGAAGATGGCACCGCGCCCGCACACCGGGCATTTCCTGCGCAGCGCGCGCATCATCAGAATTCCGGCGCTCTTCTCGTCCATGGAAAAATTCTATCGCCGCGCGTCAAGCGATGCATATGGCGGCGATGACACCGAAGGACACACCCGGCTCCTAGGGCGCGGCGTCAATCTTCGGCGCCGGTGTCCCCGGCTCGGACTTGAACCCCTCGGGAAGATCGCGGACCGGAGTGATCCTGATCACGCAGATTCGGCCGTTGTCGATCTTCTCGCGCGTGGGACGGGCAAAGCCGACTCGCGCGAGCAGATATTTCCGCGGGTATTCGTCGATCACGAGATCCTGCAGGGCCTGGTCGCTTACTATCTCCGCCTTGCCGATGAACGCGGGACCGTCGGAGCGGCCGATCCACACGATCGCCGGACTGCCTCGCTTGATACGCTTTGCCTTCCAGCTTGAGGGCGAGGTTTCGATAAGCACCTGGTTGTCGCGGGTGGTGATGAACCATACCGGCGCGGCCTTGCTCTGGCTGCCGTCCTTGCGGACGGTGGCTACATAAACGAGGCTCGACTTCCCAAGCGCGGCCGCGTCGCGCGCGGAGGTTTCGGCCGAAGCCTGCGGGACAAGGAGCGCGACGCCGGCAACGACGGCGGCCCAGAGAATGGTGCGAGCCAGGATTTGCTTTCTCATGCCTCTCCCAACACCCGATTCGTGGCGCTGACGAAGCGCGTCGCTTCAGTCGCCGAGAAGCCTGCGCCGCACGAACACTTCGCCCAGAAAGAGCAGTATCGCGGCCGGAAGCAGAATCGGCGACGCTTCCCGGTAAACCGTCACGGTACCGGCCGCATGAGCCGCGATCATCTCCGGCGGCGCATCGAGTCCGCCCCGCGTCGCCTGTGCCAGATGCCCGAGGAGGTCGAGGTTGGGCGGCCTGAGCCGCAGTTCCTCAGCGTCCGACGGCAGCGCTCCCGGCGAGGCGAAGTCGCGATGAGTAAGCACGCGTTCGGTGTCGCCCGCCTTCACCATCAACGTGGCGACATACTTGCCGCGCGACAGCGGGCCGACTTCTCCGCGGTACAGGGAGGCGTCGGTCTGCGTCATGGGCACATCGACGGCGCGGCCGGGTCCCGTGATCCTGCATACCAGGTTCGGGACCGGAGCGGCATCCGCCTTTTCCGCCTCGATCGAGAGAGCGCCGTCGGTGTCGGAGCGGATTCTCAGCGCGAACGCGCCGGGCTCGCCTTCACGCATCGTCCATGCGACGAGCTGCGACCAGAACTGCGCATACCGGTCCCATCGGATCCAGCTCAGCGTGGCGAGCGAATCGGGATCGGCCGAAAAAATCGCGGCGCGTCCGAGTCCGTATTGCCAGGCCGCGAGCAGCGGAGTGGAACGGTCACCGCGCGTGATGCGCAAGGGGACCTGCGCGCCGCTCTTGGGCGACGTCGATGCATAGAAGTCGATCGGCGGGATGCTTCGGGGATCGATGCCGGTCAGAATCGCGCTCGGAGCGCCGGCCTCGACCGTGGTGCGGCCCTGCTTGCGCCGGTTCATCGCTTCGCGCGTCAGTCCGACCAGCAGCAGCGGGAGTTTCTCGATGTCCTGGACGCGGTAGAACATCCCGCCCGTGGCCTGCGCGAAATCCTGAAGGAGCCGCAGGTTGGCGAGGTCGGGCCCGATGCGGATGGTGGAGACGGGAATATGCTCGCTCGCGAAGTCCGCGATCAGCGAATCGTGATCGTGGTACTGGCGATTGGTGTCGCCGTCGGTGAGGAGGATGATCTGGCGCACCGGGATGCCGCTTTGGAGGATTTCGCGCTGGGCGATCTCGAGCGCATCCTTGAAATCCGTTCCTCCGCCCGGCTGCAGGCGCTCGATTCGATTCTCCAGCTCCGAGCGATCCTCGCCGAGCGGCTGCAGATGCCCCAGGACGTAGGGCTGGGAGTCGAACGCGATTACGCCCGCGTAGTCGGTGTCATCGAGCTGGCGCAGCAGCGCGATCGCGGCCTGCTTCGCGTACCGGATCCGTTCGCCATCGCGCACCGCCGGGTAGCGCGAGTCGTAGCTCATCGAGTTGGAGCGGTCGATGCACAGGTATACGGCGATGGGTTCGCGGGTGGGCGGCGGAGGCTGCGGCTCGAAGTTGACCGGCAGCGTCTTCTCCAGCTCGCCGCCGCGATAGTGATCATCGCGCAGCGCCTCTCCCGCCACCACCAGGCCTCCGCCGAGTTCGGCGACATAGCGGTTGAGCGCGTGCTGCGCGCCGGGGCTGAGCGATGCCGCGGGCGCATCGTCCAGCACCACTAGTTGATAGGCGAGGTAGTCGGCCGGGTGCGAAGAAAGGCCCCTGGGCGACACGAGATCGACCTGGTAGTCGCGGGACTTGAGTGCGCCGAGCAGGCTTTCGGGCCGCGACTGCGAGACCACCAGCACACGCGGAGGGCCGCTGACTGATAGCGCGGTCTCCGCGCGCGGATTCAAAACGCTCAGCGGCGGCGCCACCGCCACCTCGGCGCTCATCAGGTAGGCGCCCGCCCGCCCGATCCGGTACGGGAGCTCGAAATGGTTCATTCCCGGACGAAGCGCCAGATGCTGTCCGCCGATCGGTTTGCCGTCGCGCACAAGCCGCAACTGCGCGTCAACGATGTCCGGAGCTTCGCTCTGGATTCCTATCCTGAACGTGAATTGCTGGTCGGCTCGGACATTCTCGGGACCGAAGAAGTGAGTCAGGGCGACTCGCCGCGAGCCGGACGGCGGAGGCGCGGCGGCGAAAATCCGAACCCTGTCTCCAACCATCGCGGGAATCTCCGAGGCGGCTTCTCCGCGCGTCTCGTTGCCGTCGCTGAGCAGCAGGACGCGTTTGTCGCTCTCCTGCGAGAAGAGGCTTTGCGCGGCGGTCAGCGCGGCGGCGATGTCCGTGGCGCCCGGGTCGGGCTCGGCGGCGAAACGGCCGACGAGCCGGGGGTCGGAAAGCGGCATCGCGAGCGTCGAATCGCGGCCGAAGGCGATCACCCCCATCCTGTCCTGCGGCGACATCGCGCGGGCCACTCTTCGCACCTGCGCGCGCATCCATTCGCTCTGGTCCTTCGCGATCGAACGCGACTGGTCCATCAGAGCGACCACTTCGACCCCGCGAGCCGCGATCGTGCTCTTCATCCGAAGGCCCGCGAGCAACGCAACCATCGTCGCGAGCAATCCCAGGCGCAGGATCAGCGAGGCCGCTCCCGCCAGCCGCGCGCCCCGGCGAATCCCGACGATCGCCGGGTAGGCGATGAGCGGTGCGAGCAGGAGAAGCCACAGCGCCGCCGGATGATCAAACATGACCGATCCCCCAACGCGCCGCGCGCCGCGCCAGCACGAACGATTCGACCACGAATGCCGCCATCGCTAGTCCCGAAAGCAGAATCAGCAGGGTCTTCGCCTGCCGCGGTCCCGTTTGCTTCGCGGGGACCTCGGCGGCCTGAGGCGACGGGGCCTGCGGATGGGCGGGCAGGGACGCGAGATCCGACTCGGAAGCATCGAAGTAGTTCGCGAATACATCGACTTTCTGCCTGCCGGCCTGAACCGAGTAATGACCGGACAACAAGGGCCGCAATTCGACGCGGCCCCATTTGTCCGGCTCAAGCGTGGTCCTGGAGCCGTCCGGCGCGGTGACCGTCGCGCTCCCGCCCACGGGAAGGCTCACGTACGATCCGGTCGGAACGATCTGGACATCGCCAGGCGCCGTGAGCCGCTTGATGAGCTTGACGGTCACGACGAGGGCTTCGAGCCGGTCGGGATCGAGCAGCATCCGGTCGCGCACATCGAAAGCGATCACCCCGAGTCTTCCGCCCGGGATTCTGCCGATGGCGGCGAGCGGGATCATCTCATGCGAGCCGGGGCGCGATCCCGAGGCGACCGTTTCCATCCATTCCGGGATTTGAAGGGTCCTGGAAGCGGACAGCACGATGCCGTCCTGCGCGTGCTCGGCGCTCAGGATGGCCGAGCCGCTGCCGGCAATCGCCAATCCCGGAACTCGCGCGGATGGCGGCACGGCGGTCGGCGGGTAGATGAGCAGGGTTGATGCGGCCGACAAACCGGGCGCGTAGCAGTCGTGCATGACGACCAGGTCGAACGGCTTTGCGGCCTCGGGAAGCTGAAAGGCCGAGGGATCGGCGGTCTGGATCTGCATGTCGGAATCGACGGCGAGCAGCACCCGCGCGAGGTCGTCGCGCACCGCCGCGTCGCGCGAAAGCACGAGCGCACGCCCCTGGTGGTGTCCCGGCGCGTAGGCCCATCGCTGATTGTCCGCCTCGATGGCGTCGGCGGTGATGATATGCGCCGCCACGAGTCCGCCATCGACAGCCGCGAACGGAAGCACCATCTGTTCGCGCGGCGCGAACATCAAGGTCTGATGAAAGATCTCGCGATCGGCGGCCTGGATTCGGAATTCGGCAAGGCGCGGCCGCGCCGAGAAGTTGCGCAGCACCGCTCTTCCTCGCGACGTGTCGGCGCCCGGATCGAGCGACACGATCGCGACGTTGTCGTCGCCGTGCGGCATCAGGTGGATTCTGACCCCTCCGCCGCCGTCGCCGATCGCGCGCGCGGGCGGCTGGCGATCGGTGAACAACTCGATCTCGGATGATCCTCGCGCGCGCATCACGGCGGCCGTCAGGGCGGAGGCCCGCGCCGGCACCGCGAGCGGGCTTAGCCGCCTAAGGGCCTTGCGCACCGAGTCCGGGTCGCGGGTCTGCGGGAGGGAGACCTGCGCCTCGAGGGCATACGTGATGATGCTGAATTCGTCGCCGGCCGGCGCGCCGTCCACGATCCGCATCGCCTGCCCGCGAGCATCGTCGAGCAGCGTTGCGCCGCCGCTGCGCGCGCTCATCGCGGCTCCGACATCGAAGACGAGGGCATGGCTTCTGCCCTGCCCCGCCCGCGCCGGCACCATCGCATAAAGCCCGGCGACCGCGAGCACCAGCGCGGTCAGCGCGGCGGTCTCCAGCCAGAACAGGGGATCGACCCTGAGATGGCGGATTCGGGCGGCGGGCGCCGGAGCCTCGTCGAACAGCATCAGGCTCGAAACGGTAATCGTGGGCCGCGCGCGCGACCTGAGATAAATAGCAGCGAGCACCGCCAGCGCCACGGCCCAGAGCAGATTTGCCGGGGTGAGGAATCCCATCGCTACCTGACCACTCCGAGCAGCGGAAGCTCGCGCTCGATGAAAGCTTCAAGATTGCGAGCGCCGAAGGCCTGGGCGTATCCGATTCCCCGCGACGCGGCAAAGCCGCGCAGCGCTCCGCACAGTTCCTCGAGTCTGCGCGCGCAGGCGGCGGAAGCCTCCGGACCAAGGACGGTCTCCCGCACCTCGCCGGTCTCGGCGTCGCGCACGCGGTAGAGTCCGGGCGGGTAGGCGCCGGTCGATTCGATTTCCCCGAGCACGTGGATAGCCTTGACCTGGTGGCGCGCCGCGACGAGGCGCGAAAGCGCGTCCTCGTAGTCGGTGCGGTTTACGAGGAAATCGGAGATGACGACGACGATACCGGCAGGGCGGCGCATATGGAGCAGGGAATCGACGGCGGCGCCGAGCCTGGTCTCGCCGCCGGTTTTTACCGATGCGACGAACGGGCGGAAGTCGAGGTACGATTCGCGGCGGCGATGGAACGGGGACAGATCGAGCCGCATTTCTCCGCGGCGCATCGCGAACACTCCGATTCGCACCGCATCGTTCTCGCTCATCGCGATATACGCGAGCGACGCCGCGATCGCGAGGGCAAGACCGAGCTTGTCGTCATGCTCCGGAAATCCCATCGATGCGCTCGCATCGACCAGCATCGTGATCTCCACCTGGCGCTCGGCGCGAAACGTGCGGATCGCGAGTTCGTCGAGGCGCGCGTAAGCGTTCCAGTCCAGAAAGCGCAGGTCGTCGCCCTCGTTGTACTCGCGGAAGTTTTCGGGTTCGATTCCGAGGCCTTGCATGCGGCCGATGGTGCGCTGGCCGGTGCGGACCGTCCGCGCCCGCTTGATCCCGAGGACCATCCGGTCGAGCTTCTTGATGAATTCGGGCTCGAACGCGCGCGCCTCGAGCATCGCATCAACCTCAGGAGCGCGCGGAGGCGCGAACCGACCGGATCACGCGTTCGACGATTTGCGCGGACTCGATTCCGTCGGAATGCGCGGCGTAGTTGAGCATGATTCGATGGGCGAGCGCGGAGACGGCGACGCTTTCGACGTCCTCGCGGGCGATGTTGGCGCGGCCGTCGAGCAGCGCGCGCACCTTGGCCCCGAGGATCAACGCCTGCGCGCCGCGCGGCGACGACCCGAACATCACGTACCGATTCACCATCTCGTCGTGCAGCGACTTGATCGAATCGCCCACGTAGCGCGAATGATCGGGCTGGGTGGCGCGGACGAGCCGCGCCGCATACTGCTCCATCGCGGGTGCCGCGATCACCTCCCGCACGAGCTTCTTTAGCTGCTCGACGCGGAAAGCGGCCTCGTCCCCGTGAAACACCGGCGCAATTCGCGCCTCCTCGGCCCCGGTGGTGGAGGAGATGATACGGACCAGGTTCTCCTCTTCCGGGTAGTCGAGCCGCACCTTGAACAGGAAGCGGTCGAGCTGCGCCTCGGGAAGCGGATACGTCCCTTCCATCTCAATGGGGTTAAGCGTTGCCATCACGAAGTACGGCGGCTTCAACGGATAGGTCGTGCCCGACACCGTCACCTGCAGCTCCGCCATCGCCTCGAGCAGCGCCGACTGGGTTTTCGGAGTGGCGCGGTTGATTTCGTCGCCGAGCAGGATATGGCAGAAGACCGGGCCGGGCTGGAAGGTGAATTCGCGCCGTCCGTCGTCGCCGGCGACGATCACGCGGGTTCCGGTGATGTCGGCCGGCATCAGGTCAACGGTGAACTGAATGCGGTTGAAGCTCAGGTTGAGCGCAAGGCCGAGCGATTTGACCAGAGTGGTCTTGCCGGTTCCCGGCACACCCTCGATCAGCACGTGGCCGCCCGCGAACAGGGCGGAGAGGAGTTGTTCAACGGCCTGTTCATGGCCGATGATCACCTTGTGAATCTCCGCCTGGATACGGCGGAAGGTGCGTGCGAAGTCCGCCACGCTCGGCATTTCAAGCGCGGCCTGGGTTTCCGTCATCTCTCAAATACTCGCTGAATTGTGATTCGATCATCGGGCGGCACGGCCGCTCGCGCTATCGGCTCATCGGGCTTCTGATTGGGGTTGAGCGGGGTGTGAACCTTGGGGGGCAGATAGGCCTGGCCGGCGCCCTTTCCGCCGCGTTCCACCGGCCGCGCTTCGATTGCAATCTCGAAGCCCTCGGCGGTCATCTTCGACTTCGACGCTTCGCCGAACAGGCTGTCGGGGTCCGCCCCGATTCCATGAAACAGACCGCCGTTGGTGGATTGATCGCCGCGAGCAACCTGGTCGCCCTGCGACTGACGGCCCTGCTGGTCGTCACCCGAACCGCCGTCGTCGCGCGCGGCGAGATCCTGCGAGGAGTCGGCATTCTCAGTGGCGGACGGCTGGGCCTGGGGTTCGTGGCGCGACTCGTCGATCGGCGGCAGGGATTCCTCGTCGTTGGGATTGTCCTCGCGTTTGAACTGGCCGGCCTGGTCGCCGCGGTGCGATTTGCGCCGCCATGCATCCGAGCCGTGCGGATTTCTCGGATCCATGGTAGCGCCCTTGTCGGCGAGCTTGAGAGTGAGGCGCTCGCGCGGCTTCGACTCGCCGCGAAGTTTTCGCTGCACGTCGCCCGCGAGGTCCTTGGCGCGATCCAGGAGGCCGCCCAGCCGACCACCCTCTCCGCGATCGTCTGTTACTCCTTCTCGATCGAACTTCTCGCGCAGACGCGCCATCGTCGCCGGATCGGCCTCCACTTCGAGTCCGCTCGGATCGTCGGGATCGGCGGGACGCAGGTGAAGATCGTCGAGATCGACCGTGATGTCAGGGGGTACGGAGTTGGAGGCAAGCTTCAGAGAGTGATGGGAGCGCGCGATTAGGACCAACAGAGAGGCGAAGGCCGTTGCCGCGAAGGGCGCCCACCACGACCGCGCTATTCTGCGCGACTCGATTCGCCACGGAACGAAATCATCGCGGCGTTCGAGCGCATCCTCGACCAGATAATCCCACAGCGGGCCGCGCCCGCCTTTGCCGGCGGTCTGGACGATCGTGGTGAGGCGATCCTTCAGTCCCGCGCGATCGTCGGCGAGAGCTGCCGCGAGCGCGGCGTTCGAGCGCCGGCGCCACGCGGATCTTACCGCCAGCACAAGCGAGAGCAGTCCCGCAACGATGGTCGCGGCGGCGGCCACAAGGAACTTAAGCGGCGACAGTATCGTCGCAGTTGCAAAGAGCACCCCGACCGCGGCTATCGAGATGGCAAAGACGAGGTAGATTGCCTGCTGGAGGGCGAGGGAATTCAGGCGCGAGCGCAGGCGTGCAACCTGGCTTAGGATGAGGTCGAGCTTTTCCTGGGCTCGCGGTGCCTGAAGGGAGACCGGCATGTGAACACGCTGGCGCGGGACAAATTGAGATTAACCAAGCGCATCACGGCAGGCAACGCGTAATTCAAAAAGCCGAAGAAATCACGGCATCGATGCTTAAAGAAGGCCGGAGCGCTGTCGCCTTTCGATGCATCGGCGGCGTTCTAAAATGTCCATCCCACGATGGATTTCAAGAACAGTCCGTTGCTCGTCCGCGTAAGCCCGATCCCCACTCCGAAATTCAGCTCCAATTGCGGCAGAAAATCGAAATTCAGCGTGGGCACCACGAACTGCTGCTGATGTTGAACGCTCGGTATGTTGGAGAGGGGTCCGAGCTCGCTGTAATACTCCATACCCGGTTCTATCCAGTCGGTCAGCCGGTACAGCAACTCGCCCGAAGGTGAGAACTCAACTCCCTTGTTTCCCTGGCCGCTGAACGGCTTTTCGACCGTAAGGTTCGCGACCAGCGTGAAGCGGGCGAGTTTCTTTTGAACGATCGGCCGAATCTCCAGGGATAGCGGATGCTCCTCGGCCTGAAACCGCATGTACTCCAATTCGATATTGCCGCCGATTTGCAGGAGCCAGTCCTCGGATTGCGGGACCCCGAAGTGAATCTTGGTGCGCGCGCCCGCGTATTCGTAGTGGCCGTCGCTCAACTTCGCCGTGCACAGGTACTGGCCGACCTCGAGCCAGTCGAGCAATCCGTAGCTCGCCTCGAAAGTCTCATGGACTTGATAGGGATCGATCGCTTCATGAGCCCACTCTCCGGTGGCGGTGGTGGTGGTGTTGGAATGCAGTTCGAGAGAGAGGTGATGAACCGGAGTCGTCTCGACCCGGTAGATCTGGATCTCGTAGAAGTCGATTGCGCAAGCGCGACGGGGCGCGAGCGGCATCAGGCACGCAATCAACGCGGCGGCCGTGCATGGGATTCTCCGCTTGTGGAGCGCGGTCGGCATCCTGTCACGGCGCGTCAGTCTCCGAACCCCGCGTCGTCGCGCGCACCGAGTGCGAGGGCCGACCAGTCGAGTTCGCCACGGCCCATCGCAAGGGCATGGAGAAATCGATCGTGAAGCAGGCTTGCGATCGGCATCGGCGCGTTGGCCTCGCGCGCGCATCCAAGGACGATCTCGACATCCTTGAGTCCCAGCGGGAGCCGGAAGCCTGCGGGCGAATGCCGCCGGGCGGCGATCGCGGCGCCGTAGCCCTGATAGACGGGGCATGCGAACAGGGTCTGACCCAGCATCGCCGCCACCGCCGCGCGATCGATTCCGTTCTTCTCCGCCATCGCCATCGCCTCGCCCATCGCCTCCATCGCGGCCGCGATCAGAAAGTTGCCGCATATCTTCACGACGCTTGCCGCCTCGACGGTTTCTCCGAAGTCGAAGACGCCCTGGCCGAGGGCTTCGAAGATCGGCCGCGCCGCGTTCTTCGCATCGGAGGGGCCGGAGACGCAGATCCAGAGACGGCGCGCCGCGGCGGCATCGGGGCGCCCGAACACGGGCGCGGCGATCATCGTGGAGCCTGCATCGCGATGGAGGGCGGCAAGGCGGCGCGTGGTGGCGGGCGCCACCGTGCTCATCGAGATATGGATTCCGCCAGGGGCAAGGCGGCGCGCGAGCGCGGCCTCACCGCCCGTGACTTCTTCGAGCGCGGCGTCATCGGCAACCATCGTGACCACGATTCCTCCGCTCGGCGCCGCGTCGCGGGCATTGGCCGCGACGATTGCGCCTTTGGCGGCGAGCGACGATGCCCTGGAAGGGGTGCGGTTCCACACGATGACGCGATAGCCCGCGGCGAGGAGGTTCGCCGCCATCGGCTCGCCCATCGCGCCCAGTCCGATGAATCCGATTTCGAGGCTCATGCACGCGAGCCTACCACGGAGGGTTGCGGCGCGGGCAACCGCAGACGCGCGCGGGTTCAGGGATGAGTGCCCGACAGGAGCGAGATCACGGAATTGACGATTCCCTCCAGCGTGGCGGGAAACTGAACTCCGAGAATCGCGAGCAGCGGGATGAGGGCGTAGAGGGTCAGATGGCCTATCACGGCGGCGTTCCAATCGATGCGGCCCGGCGTTTCTCCCGCCAGCAAACTTAAGATTCGATCGCGCTTGATTTGCAGGAAAACCCAAACGCCGAGCGCCACCACCACCAGCAGCATCATCCACGAAATCCGCAGCATCGTGTCGCTCTTGATAAACGGGTACGAACTGGCGGCGAGCAGCATCGTGACGAAGCCGAGGATGCTGAAGCTCAGGAGATTGCTCAATTGAGCGAGCAGATGGCGCGAATAGTCGAGTACGCGGCTGCCGAGATAGATCTGCGCCTGCAGGACCCATCCCCTCTCCGCCTGCCTCTTCTCCCGATCGATCGCATCGAGCAGCCACCAGTCCGGGTCGAGAATCTGCGCCACCAGCGAGGTGACTTCGCTGAGCGCGCGCTCGGACATCCGGATCGCGTTTCGCTTAAGCACGGAGGCTCCGTCCGCGTGGGCGTCAAAGGCCATCGCGAGCTGCGAGCGGGCGCGATGGAACGCTTCGCGGAGCCGGTCGGCGGCGGCGGCCACCCGCGAGGCAAGTCCAGCCGCGTCGTCCGCCGGCCGCTCAAGCATCGCTTCAGTACCGGCCAAAAGCCGCTCGGCCTGCTCGACGGAGAACTGGAGGGCGGTGATGGTGGGGGTTCGAAGCGACATCGACAGCGGCGGCACCAGCGCGGGGCCGTGCGTCTGCCCTTCCTTGCCCTGGCCCTGGGCGGGCTGCGATCGCAGATCTCCGAGCCGCGCGCAGGCCTCCTGGAGCGGCGACCATGAGATGCGCCGGAGCAGGCGGTAGAACTCGGTCCATACGTCAATCAGGCGCAGGAAATTGAAAACGATCGCCGTGTAGGCGGCGACAAACAGGAAGAAGAACAGGCGATCGAACTCGGGGCCCTCTATGGACTTGACGATCCCGAGCGAGGAGGAGACGTGGCCGAAGGCATACACGAAGGTCGCCGCGAGAAACACGGTCAGGGGCGTCCGGAACGGAAGCCTCAGCGCGCTTCTGGACAGGAAGGATCGGATGATGTTTTCGAACTTGGCCAGATCGCGAAGGGAATCGCAACTAAAGCCCAGGTAGACGGCGGAGCGGTCGCCGTCGGCCTCGGCGCTCGCATCCTCCATCGCCTCCAGCATCCCGAGCCGCCGCACGCACGAAGCGGACCAGAAAACGATCGTCAGGGCGCAGAAGAACAGCGGAGGAAATGGGGAGATGCCGTTGCCGGGGGTTTCGTAGCGCAGCGACGCGAACATCACGCGCGCGTTCTCGACCGGTGTCTTCATTCCCATGCTCGCGAACCAGTTGAGGTAGGTCCATGCGAGCCATATGCCCACGGCGGGGACCACGATGGTGCCAAGGACGGAGAGGGTTTCCGGAAGCGAAATCCTGCCGGTGATTTTCCTGCCGCGCACAGCGCCCACGACGCCCTTGACCACCGACCACAGGATCTTCACGAACTGGACGGCGGGGCTGAGCAGCATGAAGAGCAGCGTGATCAGCGCGGCGCTCAGGAAAACGCTGTCGAGGTTCTGATGTGCCAGGCGCAGCGGAGGCCGGCAATCGTCGCAGGTGGTCGCCGCGGTGACGATCACGAGCGCCGCGACCAGCAAATAGGCGAGCAGCAGGCTCATCAGGAACGCTGCAAGCGCAAGGGTCCGGCTGGTGGCGGATTCCCGGAATCCGGAGCGCCACACTGCGCCCCGCTCCTTCATGATCCGCGGCCACATCGCGAACCACGCGAACCACAGGCAGAAGATCGTGCTCGCCCAGAACAGCAAGGTGGCAATCCACGAGCGTGAGGCGAGGTCGGTCGGAACGGAGAATTCCGCGGGCTCGGAGGTGCCGTCCTTCGCGCCCGGATTCTGGTAGGCATACTGGTCGGACCATCCCGGCGTCTTGGGGAGCAAGGCGATGGGCTGGAGGCCGCGATTTCCCACCGCCATCACCCAACTCCAGGGAAATCCTTCGGAGGGCGACGCGAACGGCACCTCGTATTCCAGCATCCGCTCCGGCCGATCCAGCAGCGCCAGCGTCGCGTTGTAGATCCCCTCGGTGCTTTCGCTGGCGAATTGATGATGGATGTCGTAGCCGTCGGCGGGGTAGGTCCAGTGCTGGTTGATCGTGATGAGAGGATAGGTGCCGATCACGAGCATCCCGCGCAGATCGTGAGCGATATCGGGATTTACGAACAGCAGGTTGGTTCCAAATGTGAACAGCAGCGTGTCGGGACATCGACGGCGCACCTGCTGGGCGAGATAGATGATGTCCTCGGCGTCGGTCGCATAGATGCCGACGTAGTGGTAGTCCTCCTGCGAAAGCGTGCCGAGCAGATTCGCCATCACGCGATCGGCGGAAGCCTTGTTGAGTTCGGAGAAGGCCGGGATGGAGTCCTCGGTTTCCGAGCCCGCGGTCATCACCGGAAAGAACGACTGGGGGTAAAGCCCGAGGATGGGCGGGGGCGCCGCGGGAGGCAGCTGCGCAGCGCGCAGTTGCGAGATGTGGATCGGGAACGGCATGTCCACGTAGCGGAGCGAGCGGTCGTAGGCTTCGCGCAGATGGGCGGGATCGTTCACCTGGAGCAGGCTGAGCTTGCCGCGCAGCAGGTCATAGAAGTCCTTGGCGGCGAGCTTCTTTCGCAGTTCGTTGGTGGAGCGCAGGACGTCCTTGAGCAGGGCGCGCGCGGCGGCTCCGATTTTCGGGTCCTCGGGGTAGTCGCGCAGGTGGCGCAGGAAGATCACGAAGCCGCCCAGGGTTCCGGTTTGTTGGCTGTTCTGGCCGTAGCCGGTGCCGGATTCGCGCAGAATCGCGATCTCGCCGGGATCCGCCTTGAGCGCCGAACTCAGGTATCCGCTCACGAATCCGTCGCGCATCTCCGGGTTGTAGCCCTCGGTCGCGCGAAACGGCGGATCGTCGTAGCGGATTGCGGCCGCATCGAGAAGCGACGAAAACTCGATCTGATCGACCGCGCCGGCGCTTCCCGAGACGATCGTGAGCTTCAGCGGATGGCCGGTTGCGCCATGCGCGGGAAGCCATGAATCGAACTGCCTGAGCGTCTCGACCAGCGAGAAGGCCGAACCCGTGAAGAACGGCGCCATCACCGACACCTTGGTGCATCCGCCCTTCGAATCGCATCCCGCGGAAGTGTCCTGCGGGAAGCGGGAGGCGAGCTGCCAGGTCTGATGGAGCGCGCTGGAGAGGGCGAGGCGATGAATCCCTCCGGTTGGTGTCTCGCCGACCACGAAGATCAGCAGCAATCGGTAGTCGCACGGCTCGGCGATCGAGCACTTGCTCTTGAAGAGAATCACGCCCGGCTCGCGGTCGGGATTGCCGGCCTCGGGCGCCGGCACGGCCCCCGGCCGGCGGGGGGCCCACGGAAGATGGCTGCTGTCGAACGAGTAGCCGGCATCGGCCGCGGCGGCCTGGATGGCCTCGACGCCGTTGTCGAATTCGGAGGCGCTCTGCGAATAGTTGGGATCGGGCACGGTGGCGACCAGGATTCTCATCGGATAGCCGCGGAGGTCGCGGCTGAGGGCGGGATGGTCGAGGTCGCACTCGGCGGCCTTTTCCGCGGCAAGCTGATTGTAGGATAAGCCGCCTCGTGGTTGATTCGGCTCGATCGCGCGGTCGGTCTCGGAGAACCTAAACAAAATCCTGCACGCGCCGTCCTCGTAGGCGATCGCCGGGCGCGGAGCGGACGGCTGCGCCGACGCCGAGGCTTCGGCGGCGCGCCGCTGTTCGGCGCTGGCGGCGACGATCACGGGCCGGGTTGCGGTACGGAGCTGCGGAACGACCGCGGCGAGAAGCGCCAGGGGCGGGACCGCCCAGGTGCCGAGGTCGCGAAGCCTCACGCCGCCCGCCCCGGCGCGCTCGGCCACGGCCATCGGGAGCTAGATGAAGGCATCCATCGGCGATGGAGGAGGCGGGCAGGGCCGAAATCTTGGCGTTGGCAACCCCTTTCCATGACCCCATTGCGCTCCGGAAGTGTCGGCTTGAGACAAGACTCGCATATAGTAGTTAAGCC
>Ga0070741_10008163_pt1 | contig 21177 bp, 17 predicted proteins | sample Coa_R1_4_FD_66440 | JGI IMG/M metagenome (GOLD analysis project Ga0070741, IMG submission 66440) | Surface soil microbial communities from Centralia Pennsylvania, which are recovering from an underground coalmine fire - Coalmine... | ecosystem: Environmental > Terrestrial > Soil > Unclassified ...
CCTTCCGCTCGGCAGTGCGAAATCCCCGCGCTTCAGCCCGGATGTCGTATCGGCCGATCGGCAGCGAAAAGATCGTGTAGTTGCCTTCGTTGTCCGACGTCGCGCTGCGTGACAGCCGGGTTTCAGCATTTATCGCGGTTACGAGCGCACCGGCTATCACACCGCCGGAAGCGTCGCTAATCGTGCCCAGCGCCGTTGCGGTGGCGCCGGTTTGGGCCGGCAGGCAGCCCGCGAAGAGTAAAAACACACCTATTGCATGAAGCGTCCCACCTGATCTCATGAAACTCAAACTAGCATCGCGCAGCCGCGGAGGCAACGCTACCAGATCATCTTCATGCCAAGCTGGATCTGCCGCGGGCTGTTGCTGACCGAACTAACCCGCCCGAAGCTCGCCGGATTCGAAAAATCGACACTCGGCGCCGCGAATCGCACGCGGTTAAACGGATTCGAAATCTCCAGGCGGAACTGGTTTGTGAACCTCTCGGTGATCCGCGTGTCTTTGAACAGACCGAAAGATTCACTGATGAAAGCCGGTTGGCGAACCGGCAAATAGACCGGCGCATTCCCGAAGCTCAATGGGCCCGGGTTGGCGAATGCCGCCGGATTCAGGTAATAATCCCGGTTCGGATCGAATCCACCGGGACCTTCGGCCGCCCGCAGCGGGGCGCCCGTGAGATTGGGCCGCAAGCCGCCGCTATTGAAGATATAGGAAAGCGAGTTCACGGTGTAGATCGGAATCGGGAAGCCGCTCGAATAGCTTCCTACACCGCTCGTCGACCATCCGCCGAGCACCTTCTTCAACACGCCATTCTGCGTGCCTCGTCCGAACGGCAGCTCGTAGTTGAAGCTGAACGCGAGAATATGGGGCTGGTCCGTCGAATAAAGGAACTTGTCGCGATGATAGAAATTCTGGCGGATCACGGCCTGCCGCGCGTCGGTGAAGCCGATGTTGTCGGCCAGCATCTTCGAGTAAGTGTAAGCCACTGTCGAAGAAAACCCGCGCGAGAAGCGTTTATCCATTTTGAACTGGAACGAGTGATACGTCGAGTTGCCGTATGGTGCCGAAGCAATGTTCACATCCAGATACTGCGGGAAGGGGCGCAAGGCCTGTGCTACCGTGGCGCGGGTTCCGAGCAATTGCGAGAAACCCGCGAAGGGCTCGGCAATTCCCGCAGCTTTGGCGGCCGGTGAATTGATGTTGGCTTTCAGCAGCACCTCGCCCAAGGAGTAGTACACGGGGTTAAGCTGGTTGACCTGCATATTGTTCGGCGAGCTGCTGTCGTACAGATGGGTGCCTTTATTCGCAACATAGGCGCCGCTTACCATGAGCGAGTCCGTAATCTGGCGCTCGATAGTAAGGTTCCATTGCTGTGAATACGGAATCGTGCCGCCGGTGGCGCGCTCGACAATCGTGGCGTTCTGGCCGTTTACTACTGTCGGCGAAATCACCGGAGGATGGCTGAAGTTCTGCGGAAATCCGTTGTCCCAATAGAAAGCCGGAGTCAGGCCGGCATCGGGACTGTTGAACTGCGGCGTGAGCGAGAAACCGAACTGGGGAATCCCGACCCCTTGGTTGATGTATTCTTTGTAAAAAATGCCATAGCCGCCACGGATAACGGTGTTTTTCGTCGCAGAAAAAGCAAAGCCGAAGCGCGGCGCAAAATACTTGTAATGGATGTCGAAGAACCGTTGGAAACCCTGCCGCCCGGGACCACTGCCGCCAAACACAACCGCTCCCGGCAGATTTCCCGCCCCAGGGTTCGGCACTGCGGGATCGACGTAGGAAATTCGGCCCGCCGGATCCGAAGTCGGCACCTGAATCTCGTAACGCACTCCCATGTTCAGCGTCAGCCGCGGCGTCATCTTGTAAGTGTCATCCACGAATACACCAAAGTACTTGTAGCGGCCGCCGGGAAGAGAGTCGCGGAAGTAAGATCTCCCGCTGTCCACCGCGCCTAGCAGGAAGCTGGCGAACGCGTTTCCCGAGTTCGCAACTCCCGGCAGCGCCGTCTCGAGCTGGCTGAAGTCAAACCGTCCGCCACCGGTGCCGAAGTTGCGGTAGTTATCGCGATGCGCTTGAATTTCTCCGCCAAACTTGATCGTGTGCTTATTTCGGATCCAGGTCAGATTGTCGAGGAACGCGAGCGTTGTGAAGTAATTGTCGGACGCGATATCGTCGCCGTACCGCGTGTAGCCCTGCGAGAACATGATCGTGGGGAAGAGGTCGAACTGCAAGCCCGTCAAACCCAGCTTCCCGCCGTTGGGCTGTACCCAGCCCTGGTTGAAGCTCAGCGAAAAATTGGGGTTGCGGAAGCGCGAAAAACCCGCACCCATGTGGTTGATCAGGTGCGGCCCCACGGTCCAGTCGTAGTTCAGGCGAATGATCCGCGTCGTGACGACTTGGAAGTTGTAGTTCTCGAGTGCCGTCGAGCGGCCCACGGAAAGCAGACGCGATGGAGCCGGACTCTTCACCGAGGGCCGGTCCGTGAAATTGAACATGCCGCTCAAATGGTGATTGTTCTTGATCTGGTGATCGATCTTGAAGCCGGAAGTTCGCTGGTCGGCCATTGGGCTGCCGAGCGGTGCAATGCTGTTATTCGCGATACCCGGCAGCTCCGGCACCGGGTGATATGGCAGCATCTTCGAGGTGACGGAGCTGAACTGATTTTTCGGAATTATGTTGCCGGGAAACGGTGTGCGGGTGGCTTTTCCCGAGGCGTCAATGGTAGTTGTGCGGGGATCGTAGATCGGCCCAGGCCATTCGCTGAAATCGCCCTGAAGCATTTTGGCGGTCGGCAGGGTATTGAACCCGGCAAGCTGCCCGCCTCGAATGTAGAACTGATCGAACGAGAAGAAAAAGAAGGTGCGGTCTTTTCCGTTGTAGAGTTTCGGCAACAGAACAGGACCGCCCACAGTCGCGCCCCATTCGTTCTGGTTGCGGTGCGCTTTCTTCGAATTGAAAAACCCGCGGGCGTCGAACTTGTCGTTGTCGGCGAACTCAAAGGCGCTGCCGTGCAGAGTGTTCGTGCCGCTCTTCGTGGTGAAGCTGGTGACTCCCGAAAGCGCGTGAGTAAATTCGGCGGAGTAATTATTGGTAATGAGCTTAAACTCCGCGATCGCATCCACCGACGGATTCACCTCTGCGTCGTTCGCCAGATCGCCGCGGGAGAGCGCGATACCGTCATAGTAGATCTGGTCGTTGAAAGAGCCTCCTCCGCCGATATGCTTCTCCCACGTGTTGCCCGGCGCAGAAACGCCCGGCGAGAGAAGAATAAAAGCTGAGGGATTCCGGATGCCGCCGCCGAGTGTCAGCGGCAGATCGAGAAAGCGCTGGTTATCAATGACCGTTCCCACGTCCGTGGATTCGGTTTGAATCAATGAGGTCGTCGCATCGACCTGCACGGTCTGATTCACTTCGCCCACCTGCATCGTGACATCGGCGCGGGACTGCTGGTTTACCTCTACCTTGATTCCTTTGACCTCCTGGCGCCGGAAGCCGGCCGCCTCCGCGCGCAGCGTATACGTGCCGATCGGCACGTTGTAAAAGGCATACGTTCCGCTTGGAGTCGTGGCGGTGCTGAACGTTGTATTCGTCTGCTCGTTGATCAGGGTGACGGCTGAGTTCGGAACCACTGCGCCGCTAGCGTCCGTAACGGTTCCGGCTACGTTGCCGCGGTCCGCCTGACCAAACAGCGCACCCATAAACAGAGTTGCGACGGAGAACAGTCGTATGGCTTTGTACATTTGGCTTCCCCACCCCCGGATCGAAAGCAGTATAGGACGCTTGCGCGCGGCTCGTCAATGCAACCTTCAAAATTTCACATGAGCCTACGGCACGGCATTACATTCCAGGGCCCGCCGCGCTTGGGGCCAAATGGTGCAAAGAGCGACAATTGTTACAGGGTATGCAGGCAACATGGATGGAACCGCAGCCGAAGCGGCGCCGAGGATGGCTGATCGCACTGGGAATAGCGATCGTGATCGCCGCGGGAGGCGCGCTGGTGTGGTATGGAGTCACACGGCTCGAACGCATTGAGCGGCGTTTATCTGATGCCGAGCAGCGGTCGGAAGGCATTCTGCGGCAAATGACGGAGTATTCGCGCGAACTTGAGGCCGCTATTCGGCGCGCGCGCGACGCAGTACAACGGGCAGAGCAGTCTCAGGCGGCGCAGGTACAAGCCGAATCGGCGCGTGCCGCGGCTGAATCCCGGGCAACTCGCGTTCAGGCTGAAGCGGAGCAGGCGCGCGCGGCCGCTCAGCAAACTCAAGCAGAGCTCCAGGAAGTGCGTCAGCGCCGGAACCAGGAGCTCCAGCGCATGCAGGAGGCACTGAATCGTATCGCACCCACGCGTAGAACACCTCTCGGGATGGTGGTTGAACTGGCCGACAATTCCTTTAAGTTCGACTTCGACCAGGCCGCGCTGCGGCCCGAAAACCGGGAGATGCTGAGCCGGATCGCCGGAGTGCTGCTGGCCTCGGAAGGCTACCGGCTATTCGTCTATGGCCACACCGACGACGTGGGAACCGACGAGTACAACCGCGCCCTTTCAGAGCGGAGAGCCCAGGCGGTAGCCGATTATCTGATCAAAGCGGGCGTTCCTGCCGATATCATCACCACGAAAGGCTATGGCAAGTCCAGCCCTCGCGCGCAGGGTAGGACCAGTGAAGCGCGGCAGAGGAATCGCCGCGTCGAGATCGGCGTCGTGGATACGATTATCAATTACCAACAGAATGCCCCGACGCGGTAGCGCCGCAGCATCAGAATGGCGGCTCGGGATTTATTGCTCGTCGCATTCCCGTGCCTCGCTACATAGGCGCTTATACTCCTCTTCCAGACGATGCAACTGTTCGTCCGAGAGCCTGTCGAGGTCGATCATCGAGTTGCGAGCGCCCTTTACCGATTTGATGAGCTCGTCCAGTTTCAACTGCACTGCCCGGCTGTCGCGGTTCTGGGTATTCTGGATCAGAAATACCATCAGGAACGTGACAATTGTAGTTGCGGTATTGATAACGAGCTGCCACGTTTCGGAATAGTGAAAGAACGGGCCGGTTATCGCCCAACCGATGATCAGCGCGCAAGCGCCTAAGAAACAAAGCGGCGACCCAAAGATGTCCGCGCTTCTGCGGGCTACGTGCCGAAACACATCATTGATCGTGGCCGCCGTAGACACCCCCATGTTCCCGTTAAGTTTGACCGTTGGCGCGTTTGCCACTCAAGAGACCTCCTGCAAGATTGTTTCAGCGCCGGCCGCTCACCACAGTCCGAACGCGATAATCGAGCTGCCCGCCGCTACCGCGACTTGCTGTTTGCCATCCACCTGGTAGCTCACAGGCGGGGCCATAATCGGCGAGCCGGTTTGAAATTTCCATAAGACTTTGCCCGTCCGTGCATCCAATGCAATCAGATAACCGAAACTATCCCCGAAAAACACCAGTCCCCCTGCGGTGGCCAGCACGCCTCCGGACGGGGGACTAACCATCCGAAAGCGCCACCGGATTTTTCCAGTCGCGGGCTCGATCGCAATCAGCGAACCCGTATTCGACTCGCCGCGCACCTCGTCTACCGTGCTCAACTGGTACCATTGACCTTCCAAATAGTCGTGCAGAGTCTTGTAGTACATGTGGCATCCGTCGGTAGAGGTGAAGTAATAGAGCCCGGTCTGCGGACTAAAGGCGGTGGCTTGCCAATTATGTCCGCCCCCCAGTCCGGGACACGATTTGTTGCCCTCCTCGGTCGGATCCTGTCCAGGGATCAGCCGCGGGCGTCCGTCGGGTCCGATCCCGTCGGTCCAGGTGACTTTCGTGTAGGCGCTGGCCAGCAAAAACTTGCCATTAGTGCGGTCGAGCGCATAGAAGTGGCCGTTGCGGTTGGCTTGAATCAGCGCCTTGACCTTTGCTCCTTTGACTACCAGGTCCACGAGCACCGGGTCGCTGATCGCGTCCCAATCATGCACGTCATGGGGTGTGAACTGAAAATGCCACTTCAGCTTGCCCGTGTCTGCATCCAAAGCCACGACGCTGCACGTGTAGAGATTGTCCCCTGGCCGAACATCACCGTTCATGTCCGGACCCGGATTTCCGGTGCCCCAGTAAGTTAAGTTCAATTCCGGATCGTAAGTTCCGGTTATCCACGTGGACCCGCCACCGCGAACATACGAATCCTTGCCCCACGTATCACCGCCGGGCTCTCCGGGCGCGGCAACGGTGTGAAATCGCCAGACCCGCTTGCCGGTTTCGGCATCGTAGGCATCGACAAATCCGCGAATCCCAAACTCTGCGCCGGCGGTCCCGACCAGCACCAGGTTCCTTACAGCAAGAGGCGCCAGGGTCCCGCTATAGCCCTTTTTGAAATCCTCGATCTGCGTCTCCCAAAGCACGCGCCCGGATGTCTTATCGAGCGCGACTAAGGTATTTTCGATATTCACCTTGAACAGCTTGTCCCCGATCGCAGCAAATCCGCGGTTCACTTCACCGCAGCACAGGTTCAGGCCTTTGGGCGGTTTTTTCACGTAATGCCACAACGGCTTCCCCGTGCGCACGTCGAGCGCGAAAGCATGATTCGACGTGCCGGTCGCAAACATCAGACCGTCAAACACCAGCGGTGTCGTCTCGAACTTTCCCAGTAAGTTCGACTGATGAATCCATTTGGGAGCGAGCCGCGACACATTTGCAGTCTGGATCTCAGTAAGTTCGCTGTACCGCCAGCCGGCATAATTGTTGGCATAATGCCGCCACCCGGCGACTTTGTCCTCGGCCCACAGGCTGGCTCCAAGCAGGACCACTGCGGCCCCGGCGATTCGCGTGTTCCTCATGGGTTCCTGTCCGTCCGGCGCAGATTTGCCAGGTATGCCACCAGGTCTGTAATTTCCGTTTCGCTGAATAAGGCGCCGTAATTGTCTGGCATAAGCGAACGCTCCTCCCTGACCACGGAAGCCAGCTCATCCTTCTCGAATGAGTAGAACTTGCCCTGAAGGTCGATGAGCTGAGCCGTAAAATTGTCAAAGCCCTTCTCGATTCCCGTGATCGGCTTGCCGGTTTTTGTAACTGCCCGAACCGTTGCATAGCCCGGCGTGATATCCGCGTTCGGCGACACGACGGACTCGCGGAGGTAGGCCACGCTGCGGCGCCTGCCAATTCCCGTCAGGTCGGGTCCGAGATGTGTTCCTTTTCCGCCCACACGATGGCATTGGCCGCACTGCCCTTTGCCCCAGAAAAGGACCTCCCCGCGAGCTGCATCGCCCGGAACCGGCCCGCTGTCATGCCGGTTCACGGACCGTATGAATGCCACGATGCGGCGAACATTTTCCTCCGAGAACGCCCCTTCGAAACCGGACATCTCGGTTCCCGGCACGCCATTAAGGATCGTGTGCACGAGGTCTTCATCCTGCTCACCGGAAGCAAACACGCCTCGCGTCAAATCGGGGCCGCGCCCGCCCTGTGCGCGAATGCCATGGCACGCGGAGCAGTATATGCGGAAGATCGCTCGCCCGAGTTCGACTTCCGCTGCTTGCTGTGCAAAGCACACGCCTGTGATCAGCAGCACACCCAACCTGAGCACGGAAGGAAGATAGCAGTCCGGCCAGACTGTGTCAATCCGCACCGTACTCTCCGTTTGGCGGAGGCGCACGCCAGAACGGAGTTAGAGAGCGATCCGCGATTGCTTCGTCGCGCACACTAGCAGGGTGCATGCTCCCGCTTCATCCAGGTACCTCAACTGGAACGTGGCGGACGGCCAGGGATGTTCCGGCGTTCCCGACGAGCTAACCACTAGCATCAGGACGTCCAAAATGTATCGACGTGTATCACTGCCTCTCGGCATCCATTTGCAAGTGAACCTGACGGCAAGTTTTGCGCTGGCGATGTTTCTTTCTACGCTTAGCCCCCGGCTCTTCGCGCGCAGGCGGATCCCCAACAGTCGCGGGATGCAGTTGTTCAGGCGCAACAGCCGTCGCCGGTGGCGCAAAACCGTCCCGAACAGCAAAAGACCTCGCATGACCGGTCGGGCGTCTTTGCCGGAACCAACGCGAAGCCTCATCGCCCGTCTTCAGCAGCCAGCTTAAAGAGGGTAAGAACTCGGGTTTTGATTTCTTCCGGGATCCCCTCAACTCGGATCTGCCGAACCAAAACCCGGAGGGATCATGAAAAAGCTCATGGCTGATAAGCCCACGGTAATGGATGCGCAACGCAAGCTTCTGGAGACGCGATATAACCTCACGCCGAAGCTGGATCCGCAGCCGAAGATGTCGCGCGGCAAGCCGCTTCCGGTTGGGCCCACGGCACGTTTGCCGCGAGGAATGACGTGGCAGCAGTTGGCGCAGATGCAGCCTGACGATATTCGGCAGCAGGACATATTTCCCTACCGCGCGCTTCCGCATCCGCTGCAAACCAACGGCGGCCAGGTCTTTCCGAGAGTAGATCGAGATGTTTCCGCGGCTGGAGCGCTTCGACGTCGATTTCGATCTGCCGGATGCCTTCATCCCCGAATTTCCGCCGGCCATCTTCCTCAGCAACCGGCCCGAGCTCGGCGACGTGTCGCGGGGTGAAGTGGTCTCAATCAACAATTACTACCGCCTGTTCAAAGACATTTTGACGCCGGTGCAACTGGACGGCCTGCGCCTGCTGCTCACTCCGTTTCCGATCTTTTTCGGCAAAGGCCAGTGCGGGTCCTGCCATCCGGCGCCCTTCTATCTCGACAATCAGATGCACGATCTACATCTGGAGCGGCTCCTCAAGAACGAGCCGGGCGACGGTCCCATCAAAGCTTTCACCCTGCGCGGCATCAAGGAGAGCCCGCCATATATGCACGATGGCCGCTGCTTCACGCTCGAGGACACGGTAGAATTTTTCAACCTCGTGCTGGAGCTGAAACTGAACGACCAGGAGAAACAGGACCTAGTCGCTTTCATGAAGCAGTTGTGGGCGTTTCCGGCTGTGGCTACGGCTTGATTTCGAAGATCGCCTCAACCTCCACCGCGGCTCCGGTAGGAAGCGATGCGAAGCCAAGAGCGCTCCGCGCATGATAGCCGTCGCTCTCCTTGCCGAAGACTTCGTGAAACAAATCCGACGCGCCATTAATCACCAGGTGCTGTTCGATAAAACCGGGCGCCGAGTTCACACAGCCCAGCACTTTCAGTAAGCGCAGGCCATTCAACGTGCCATGAGCGTTCCAGACCGACTGAAGAATTTTGCCTGCGCACTCCCGCGCGGCTTGATATCCCTGCTCCGTGGTTACGGACTCGCCCAGCTTGCCTTTAAGCGAACTGACGTGACCTGAAGTAAGAAGCTGGTTCCCGGTCCGCACGCACAGATTGAGATATCCAGGAGTGAGCTTGTCAAACTTAATGCCGAGGTCTTCTGCTTTCTTTTGCGGATTCACCAGATCATCTTACACGGAAGCACGAGATCAAGACCGGGCAAGAGCGCTGCGGTGCGCCCAAACTTTCTCAAAAGCACGTGCATATTGATCGATCAGTTCCGGCGCGGGCTCCCGGAACAATGGGAGTCGAAGCGAGGATGCATTCACTTGCGCGCAGCCCGGCAGGTGTTCGGGGATTGGAGGCTTATGATGCCACCATTTTACTTCTGAATAAAGCACGTACTTGTGCTGCTCATCGTAAGGAGCTCCGGATATGCGAACACCTTCCGCCTCGAGCGCCTTAAGCAGCGCCGCTTTAGAGAACCCGGCCCGCTTTGCATCGAAGAACAGCAGGTGCGCCGACCAGTAGACCCTCTGCATATCGGCTCTCACATGCTGCGCCGCCAGGCCCGGCAGTTCGAGCAGGCGCTGGTTCAAGCTCGAAGCGTTCTGCGCGGCAACTGCGTTCATCCTGTCCAGCTTCGCCAGTTGCTGCCGGGCAATTGCCGCGGCCAGCGGATGAATCCGGAACTTCGGTCCGAAACCAGTGCCGGCGTATTTGCGGTACGCACTGTCGGCCGGAAAGCTGGAGGGGAGCTCATAATTCCCGAAGGTTGTGGCCCGCTCATAAGCTTCACGGCTTTGATAGATAGCGATGCCGCCCTCCACGGCGGGAAGGGCTTTGCTCATTTGAAAGCTGAACGCGCCGATTTCGCCCCAGGAGCCGGCTTTGCGGCCCTGAAGGACGGCACCTTGAGCCTGAGCCGCGTCTTCCACTACGCGCAGACCGTGCTTCTTGGCAAAGGCTGATATATGGTCCATCTCGCAAGGCAGACCCCAGGCATGATTCACGACGATCGCGCGGGTCTGCGCGGTCAGGCGGCGCTCCGCGTCTTCTACGGAGAAGCAGGCAGTCCGCGGATCCACATCCACGAACACGGGCACAAGCCCTAAAAGGTGCAAAGGGGCTGTCGTCGCCCACGCGGTATACGAGGGCGCGAGAATTTCGCTTCCCGCGGGCAGATTGAGGGCGAAAAACGCGGAGATCAGTGCGCTCGTCCCGTTACAATGCGCTTTGGCATAGGGCGCGTGGAAATAATCGCGGGTTTCCCGCTCCAGCAATGGGATTTCCGCATAGAAGCGATTGTTGTCCAGCAGTGTCGAAAGCGCCTGCTTCTCCTCGGCGCCATATCGCGGCCATTTTGTGACCGCTGCCTGCTTGTCGGCCGGCCATTGTACCGCTTTCGGGCCTCCGTTTAGAGCCAAAGGCTCTAGTTTCGAAGCTCCCAGCGCGACATGAGTCAGGGTTGAAACCGCCCCCGCGGCTGATGTATTCCGCACGAAATGCCGCCTCGATTGCCCCGCACAGTTTCGCATCGGTTCCATACGCACATGCTACATTGCGTTCGATGGCCGCTGCCAGCGCGAGTTCGACCGGGAGCGGACCGTCTTCCGTTTCGATCCAATGACCTCCGATTCACGATTTGAAATTTCCGATCTCGTTTTGATTCCCGGAGGAGAATTTCAAATGGGCCAGGAAGATGGGCGGGACGAGGAGCGGCCTGTGCATCGCGTATCAATCAGTCCGTTTTGGCTATGTCGTTTCCAAGCCACCAACGCCGAGTATGATGCCTTTCGCCGCGCAACTGGCCGCACGCCCGCACCGTATAGCACCGAGCCGGAGTTCGCCGGCCCGGACAAACCGGTGGTAGGGGTCAACTGGTTCGACGCGGTCGCGTTCTGTGAGTGGCTGTCGGAGCGCTTCAGGCGGCGGTTCCGGCTGCCCACGGAGGCCGAATGGGAACGGGCGGCTCGCGGCGGCTTGGAGCAGAAGCTGTTCCCTTGGGGCGATCTGCCGGTATCGCATCGTGAGGGATACTTCCTACGGTGGAAGACCGGGCCGGAACCTGTCGGACAATCAGAACAAAATGGGTACGGATTGTACGACATATGTGAGAACGTCCATGAATGGTGTTGGGACTGGTACCAACCGAACTATTACGAAGTCTCGCCGCAGGTAAATCCGCGCGGGCCGGAGAGCGGGACGCGGCGTGCATCCCGCGGGGGCGCGTGGCGCCACCACATCAAAATCGCGAGGTGCGCAGCCCGCAGCAGCATCCCGCCGGAATTTCGCTATGCGGATTATGGCATGCGCGTAGCTTGCGAGGTTTGATTCGATAGCCGATCCGGGCTAACTCTGTTTGGAATCGAACCAATTAGTTAAGCCGGTCTTCCTGAGAGTCGCTTCCCTGACTTATTATTGTGAGCTTGACTTTTTCGCGTACTAAGGTCGCCCTCGTTTCGCTGCTGTTTACCTATGTGTTCTTCTTCGAGTATGTTCGTCCCTTCCGGCGCGTGCATGTTCCCAACGATCTGGAAGACTATCATTACCCGCTCGCCAACTATGCTTTTCAAGCCGTAAAACAAGGACGCTTTCCGCAATGGGATCCTTCCAATTACTGCGGCATGAGCTTTGTTGCGAACATTCAAGCCGGCTTGTTTTATCCGCCGACATGGCTGATGTTCGGAACACGCTGGAATCACGAACGGCTCTCATTCCAGGCTGTGGAGAATCTGGTTTTCGCTCACGTCTGGCTTGCATTCTTTCTTTGTTACCTCTGGCTGCAGGGGAAGCGTTTAGACAAGCTGGCGTGCATACTCGGGGCAGGCGTGTTCGCTTTCAGCGGCTATATGTGCACTCAATTGGAACATCTCGGCGTGGCTGCCGGGTATGCATGGATGCCTCTCGGTTTGTGGAGTATCGATGAAGCTATAGAGCGGCGCTCATGGCGTCCGTTCTGGAAATTCGCCGTAGCTTCCGGGATGTGCTTTCTGGCAGGTTACCCGCCAACCTGGTTTGTCTTCATGGTGGTCGCCGGCGCCTATGCGCTGGCGGGGGAGTGGCGCTGGAAAGCGACGCTGGGCGTTGCCGCGAGCGCGGCGGTCTCCTTGGCCTTGGCTGCGGTCCAAATACTGCCGACGGCAGAGGCTACCGGTTTTCGGGATCCCGAGCTGCGCTATGCCGGCGCTCGCCAGCCTGTGCTGTTTCTAGCGTTCACACTGCCGAATTACATCGATTTCACCATGGAGACGCCCGGCCCCGAAAACCCATGGGCGGATTACTTCTATCTGGGTTTGCCCGCGCTCGTTGCGATTCCGCTGCTGATTCGCCGGCACGATTTGCGGCGAATTGTGCCCGTAGCAGCTATCGTCCTCGCCAGCATCATCGTGCTGACAAATCCGTTCAATGTTGCCGGTTTCGTCATCTACCGGTCCAATTTGCTTCAGGACATCAGTCGCGCCCAATATTTCTTAGCGGGCATACCGCTGGCTTTTGCCGCGTTCGCCGCCTTCGGTTTGGACGACTTTCTGAGACGGAAATCCCGCCCCGCGCCCGCCTGGCTGACGTGGACTACGGGGGGCTGTGCGGGTTTGTGGGCGGTTGTTGATATCGTGCGCTGGGCTGGGCCCGGGTTTCCGAACGGCTGGTGGAGCTTGTTGGATCTTGCGGCCGCGGTGTCGATCTTCGGAGCAGGGCTTTATGTGGCGAGGGCACAGTCCGGATCTGCCCGCGTATGGGCAGCGGCAGCTCTGGTCTTATTCGTGGGTGTGGACTACAAAGTCTTCGGTACCAGCAGACGATTTAATGCCGCGCCGGGGCTGGGGCAGGAGTATTCCTCAAAATCGCATGTCGCCATGGATAACGAGGCGTACCGCGAGCTGGTAGCTCATCCGCACGATCGAATCCTTCTGGACCAGACCGGGCCTATGCCGGCCCGAATCCGCCACATCGGTCTGATGACACCGCAGGGATTCGATCCTTTTTTCACCACGCAGTTTCGCAATCTGATGCAGCCTCTTGCAACCTTTCGAACAGAGCGGGATTTTGACGTCAATCTGAAAGACGACGCCGCGTTGCAACTGCTTGGCGTACGCTACGTGATCAGCTCGGGTGGCGGTCCCTGGCATTCCCAGTTAGTAAGTGACCCGAGATTTCGACTGGTCGGATCGGACGAATACTTCTATCACGTGTTCGAGTATGTCCGGTCGCGGCCGCCTTATGGATGGGAATCGCAGGATACGTCCGGACAGGTAAGCCGTCGCGAATGGACGCCCGAAGAGCGGACGTTCACGGTGCGCTCTGCGCGCGGAGGACGCCTGACGTTCTCCGAGCAGTTCTACCCCGGCTGGACGGTAACTATTGACGGGAAGAGAGCGGCTCTGGAGCGCTGGAAAGGAGCATTCCAGGCTGTCCAAGTGCCCGGCGGTGAACATACCGTGATCTTCCGGTTCCGGCAGCAATGGCTGGGAGTGGGTGGAGGGATCAGCCTACTGACACTTATCGGGTTGGTTTTCTGGGCAATTTTTGACAAGCGTGAGCGGCTTAGCCGACAAATTACCGGGCGAGTAAGCCCTGGTATACTCGCGAGGTCATGATGCGCCGCAGCATATTACTAGCCGCTTTTTGTGGAACGGCGGTTTGTGCCCAGGATGCAAAGCCTGCCAGACCTGCCGCGGAATATGAGATGACTTCGTACGTCTTTGGACTGCTTCGGAAAGGTCCGAATTGGGGCGCCGGATCGAAAGAAGAGAGAGAACGCATTCAAGCTGGCCACATGGCGAACATCCGCCGCATGGCCGAAGCCGGCCGGCTGATCGTTGCCGGCCCGCTTACCGACGACGGTGATATTCGCGGCATCTTCATTTTTCGGGCGAAATCTCCAGACGAAGTGCGCGGCATGGCCGAGCAGGACCCAGCTATTAAAGCAGGCCGGCTTGTTCTCGAGTTGCATCCCTGGCTCGCTGCTGCAGGACTGCGCGTCAACGAGCCCAAGATTCGCGAGCGCTAGACTGGCTATCATGGGTAATTGTGTGGCGGATGGCCCGGCATGCTCTTACGCAGCCGCACGATTTCAGGAGCCGGCCACCGCGAGGATCGCGATGGCCGCGTCTCACAGGGATGCTTAACTGGCCATCGTGCGGCTCTTCTCTATCCATTTTTGAGCCTCGGCCGATTTCAACCACTCACCGGCAATCTGCCTTGTCGAAACATTAAGGCGATTCCAGACGTTGATTGTTGCAATGGCGAGGATCAACGCGGCTAGCGATTGCTCGTCGTAATGCTTGGCAGCCTCATCCCAGAGCTCGTCCGGCACAGGATCGGCACGATCGCTGAGCCGCGTGATGGCTTCTGTCAGAGCCAATGCCGCGCGTTCTGCGTCGGTGAAGTAGGGTGCGTCACGCCAGGCTGCTACTGTGAAGAGGCGCTCGTCGGTCTCGCCCGCTTGCCTGACCTGGCGGGCGTGCATGTCCACGCAGACGCTGCAGCCATTGATCTGGCTGGCGCGCAACTCAACCAGGCCAAGCGTGGACTTAGGCACGCTACTCTTCTCAATCGCCGCCCACAGTGCGTGCAGCGCTTTCATGGCGTCCGGGATGATCATTGCGGGATTCGTCATTCGTGCTTTCATCATTGTTGTCTCCTTGCGATGTGCTGAATTCGGCCATTCAACACGGTGACGGATCGAGGCGAGAAAATGTGACTGCGGTTGAACGTCGAAATTCGGTGTGTCACATTTGCGGCGATCGATTCGTCAATCCTTATGGACCAAGCGATGGATGAGAGGAGCTGGCTGGCGCAGCGCTTTGAGGAGAATCGCGGACACCTCCGCGGTGTGGCATATCAACTGCTCGGGTCACTGAGCGAAGCCGACGATGCTGTCCAAGAAGCGTGGCTACGTCTCAACCGCTCTGATGCAGATAAGATCCAGAACCTGAGCGGATGGCTGACAACGGTAGTAGCGCGCGTGTGCCTGGATATGCTGCGTTCGCGTAAATCGCGAGCCGAGGAATCGTTAGAGGACGGCTCGCCGGCTATCGAAGCTCATACGGCTGCAAGCGATCCCGAACAAGAAGCTCTGCTTGCCGATTCGGTCGGCCTTGCATTGCTTGTGGTGCTCGACAGGCTAAGTCCCGCAGAGCGCCTCGCGTTCGTATTACACGATGTCTTTGCTGTGCCTTTTGAAGAAATCGCCGGGATTGTCGGACGCACTCCGGAGGCGGCGCGGCAATTGGCCAGCCGTGCGCGCCGCCGGGTCCAGGGAACCGAGTCCGTGGCGAGCCCTATCCGTTCCGAACAGCGTGAGGTTGTGAGCGCGTTCCTTTCTGCTTTACGGCGCGGAGACTTCGAAGGGCTTCTCGCGGTACTCGATCCGGACGTACTCGTGCGAATCGATGAAGCGGCTGCACGTCCTGGCGGCCCGCGAGAAATACGAGGTGCTCGGAACTGGGCTCAAGGTGCGATGGCTTTCGCACATCTCGCCCAATTTGCGCAGCCTGCCGTAGTTAATGGATCGGTCGGAATCGTCTTCGCGCCGCGCGGCAAGCTGTCCAGAGTGCTCAACCTCACGATTTCCAATAAGAGCATCGTCAACGTCGAGATTATTGCCGACCCCGCGCGTCTCCGCGACATCGATCTCGCAGTTCTGGAGAACTGACCGATCAAACTCAGAGCGCCCAGCGGCATGATGTTTGTTTCACGAGATCGGTGGCACACTGAGACTGGGGATGCAATGCCGATCTTTATTGTCCGTTTGGGTGCACCGCGCAAACGGGGTGAAGGTTTGCGGCTCGGAACGGTGCGGCGGCCTCCACGCGGAGTTCCGAAGTCAGACTTCGCCCGGCTCAATTATTACGACGTATGGTTTCCGAACCTTTCACCTAGCGCTGAACTGGTGCACGAAGCATTAGAAGCGTCTGATGAGCGCGCGTGGGCCTCATTCAGGCGGAAGTTCCGGCGCGAGATGAACGTTTCCGATCGGAGCCGCGAACTGGACTTTTTGGCCGCGCTGTCGCATCAGACAAATCTGTCGTTGGGCTGCTACTGCCCCGACGAGAGCCGCTGCCACAGGTCTGTGTTGCGAGAGCTTCTCGCAGAGCGCGGCGCTGACGTGGTGTGATTAGCCGAGAGTGGAGAGCTCTCCAAGAGCTGCCAGGTAAGGCCCGCCTCGGCGGCTTCAGGCTACAATCTCTTTCACTACTCGCGCCTGGATCTGATCTGTGAGGCGCTCATTCAATCCCTGGCGCTCGTAAACCAAGTCACGGTAGTTCAGCCCGAGCAGATGCAGCATCGTCGCGTGGAAATCATGCACGCTGACACGGTTTTCGACGGCCTTGTGCCCGAGCTCATCTGTGGCGCCGTGAACGTACCCGCCCTTCACGCCGCCGCCGGCCATCCAGATGCTAAAGCCCGCCGGCCCGTGGTCGCGTCCGGCCGATCCGGCGCCCTGCCGCACCTGCGAGATTGGCATCCGGCCGAATTCGCCGCCCCAGATAATCAAGGTACTGTCCAGCAGGCCACGCCGCTTCAGATCTTTAATCAGAGCGGCGGTGGGCTTGTCCGTCTTGCCGCAACTGTACCGCAAGCTTTTTTCCAGATCCGAGTGGGCGTCCCAGATCTGATACTCGATGAAAATCTGGACGAACCGCACCCCACGCTCCACCAGCCGGCGGGCCATCAAGCAGCGCTTGCCGTAGGATGCGGTGCTCTCCTGATTCAGACCGTACATTTCCTTGGTCTCGTCGCTCTCCTGAGACAGGTCCAGCGCATCGGTGGCTGTTAGCTGGAGGCGCGCGGCAAGTTCATAGCTGGCGATGCGCGCATCCAGGTCCGGATACCCGGGACGCTTGGCGCGGTGCGCCTCGTCCAAACGCCGCAACAGTGCCCGTTCAGCCTCTACAAGAGGTGAAGGCAATTCTTCGGGCGCTTTCAGATTCAGCAGAGGCGGGCCTTCCGAGCGAAAGCGCGTCCCCTGATAGATGGGCGGCAGATAGCCTGCCTGCCAATTCTGAATGCCATTGACCGGCAATTTCTTGGGATCGTCAAGCACTACGTATGCCGGCAAATTTTGATTCTCGGTGCCCAATCCGTACACTACCCATGAACCGAGCGACGGCCGCCCCGGCAAGGTCCGGCCCGTGTGCATGAGGTAGAGCGACGGCTCGTGATTGAAATGCTCGCCATACATGGAGCGGATCAGAGTGATGTCGTCCGCGCATTCCCCAAGGTGAGGAAGCAACTCGGAAAGTTCCATGCCGCACTTGCCGCGCGGGGAGAAGTTGAACGGGGAGGGCAGCATGGCTCCGATCTGGTCGGCGAATTCGATCTGATTTACAATGTCGCGGCTGGGTGCGCTTCCGGCGTGCTTGCGCAAGGTCGGCTTGGGATCGAACAGGTCCACCTGGCTGGGGCCGCCGTTCTGGAAGAGATGGATGACGGCCTTTGCTTTCGAAGGGAAATGCGGCGGCTTAGGCTTAAGGTCGTAAACTTTTGGCTGACCCGCGGCGGGAGCGCCGAACAATTCCACGTTGAGCAGCGAGGCCAAAGCTGCGCCGTGCACGCCGCCGCTCATGCGGGAGAAAAAGTCTCGTCGTGAAAGACCCGAGCGCATCATCTTTCTCTCAATCAATGTAAGTAAACTCCGCCGAGATCAATACAGCATGGCAAAGATCCGCGAGCGCCAACCAGCGCGCGGCGTCCTTTCGCGGGGCATCTCTTCGTTCCGTTTCCAGGTACGACGCCCACTTTGTATTCAGATTATCCAGGTCGCGCAGTGCGTCACCGACTTCGTCCGCGGTTGGGCGGCGGTTGAGCGCGCGCAGATATAGGTGCTCTACCTGGCCCGCCGGGTTCTCCGGGTATGAGTCCACGAGCCGTCCAGCGAGATAGCGCGCGCGATCGCGCACAAACGGGCTGTTGGTCATCTGCAACGCCTGGATCGACACCGTGGAATAGGATCGCTGGATGCAATTCGGAGACATGGGCGGCAGATCGAAGGCTTCAAGCAACGTGACCGGCGTGGTGCGGCGCTGCAGGTCGTAGATGGCGCGGCGCCAGCCTTGTTTGTTCGAGCCCTGCGGCATGATTTCGCCGCCTGGCTTCACTTCCACCTCTACAGGCGGCCCGAAAGCCTGCGGATTGAGCTCTCCGGAGACGCTCAGGATAGAGTCGTGCAGTTGTTCGGCATCCATCCGCCGCATCGGCATGCGGGTGAGCAGGAGATTATCCGGATCGGCGCTCTGCAGTTCCGGCGTCACGCGGGAACTCTGGCGATAAGCCGTCGACGTCATGATGAGGCGGTGAATCGCTTTCATGCTCCAGCCGCGGGCCACGAATTCGGTTGCGAGCCAGTCGAGTAACTCCGGATGAGAAGGCGGTGTGCCGAGATGCCCGAAATTGGCGGGGCTGGCCACAATGCCTCTGCCGAAGTGCCGCATCCAGATGCGATTCACGATCACGCGCGAGGTGAGAGGGTGGTTGGGCTGCGTCAGCCAGTGTGCCAGCGCCAGCCGCCTGCCGCTGCTGTTTGGCCGCGGCGCCTGAGGATGGTAATCCTGCAAACCGATTTTTAGGACGGAAGGCACACCGGGCCTCACAGCATCCCCGAGCTGTTGAGCGTCCCCACGCCGCAGCAGATAAGCCGGGGAAGGTTCTCCGCCCATCTCGTACAGCGCACGGATCTGCGGTTTCGGCTTGAGCTTCTTCTTCACCTCCGCAATCGCTTTACGCAAATTGCCCGCTTCCGTGCGAAACTCCGGATACTTTGCCAGCAGATCCTGCTCGGATATCTTGAGTGTTTCCTCGAATCGCTCGGCTAAATACTTTTGTGTGGGAGTACGCTTTTCTTCCGGCGTCGCGGCCGTTGTGCGAAGGTCGGCCCGGACCGCTTCCGGAAGCGCCGCCAGCCGCTCTTCCAGCATTTTCTCGCGCAGCGGCTTAGCCTTGGCTTCGAGCATATCCTCAAGGCGCTTGTTTTCCGCTTCGAGCGGGGCGTTGAAGGCTTCGACCTGTTTGCGCTCGCTCTCCAGCGCGATGTCCAAATGCCGTTCAGTGGGCTTCACCCAATCGTAGGGATCGTATGCCGTTTGCAGAATGGCGCTCAGGCGGTAGTAATCGCGCTGTGGAATGGGATCGTATTTGTGATCGTGGCAGCGGGCACAGCCGATGGTCAGCCCCATTACCGAAGATCCCAGCACTTCCAGCTCATCCGCGATCACGTTGATGCGCTCAGCGACCGAACCGTTGGCGGGTGAATAAGTGCCATCGGGGACCATGCGCAGGAAGCCGGTCGCCGTCAGAGTTTCGATCATCTCCGGCGTTGCCGTCTTCACCGTTTTGTAGTCGATGAGCTCATCTCCCGCGATCTGCTCGGTCAGAAAGCGATCGTAGGGCTTGTCCGCATTCAGCGAGCGGATCACGTAATCGCGATAACGCCAGGCATTTGGACGCACAAGATCTTCGTCGATGATGCCTTCGGAATCCGAGTATCCTGCCGCATCGAGCCAGAATTTGGCCCAGCGCTCGCCATAGTGCGGCGATGCGAGCAGGCGATCGACCAGCCGCTCGTAAGCATCCGGCCGTTGATCCTGCATATAAGCATTAAATTCTTCGAGCGTCGGAGGGAGCCCGGTGAGATCCAGATACGCGCGGCGCATCAGAGCCGGCTTTTCGGCTTCCGGAGAATAGGTCAGGCCCTTCGTTTCCAGTTTTGCCAGCAGGAATGCGTCTATCGGATTGCGCACCAGTTCCCGGCGATGCACGCTCGGAACCGCCGGCCGCTTCGGCGGCTGGAACGACCAAAACGACCGGTCCTTGTCGGTAACCAGCGGGTCGACCTGAGGCTCCGCGGCTTCCTTGGGCGCGGGCAAAGCGCCACCCGCAATCCATTGCCGCAGCGTTTCCACTTCTTCGTTGTTCGGTGGACGGACGAAGTATTCCACCAGGAGCTTGGGAGGCGGCATTTCGCCCTTGAGGACGCGCTGCAACAGCAGACTTTCATCCGGTTTGCGGGGTACGAGGGCCGGGCCGGATTTTCCGCCTTTTAACCGGCTTGCCTGGAAGCGGAGATCGAGGCCACCTTCCTGTTTGCGCTTGCCATGGCATACCACGCAGCGCATCTGGAAAATCGGGATGACATCGTTTTCCGTAACCACGCGCATTGAGGCGCTCTGCTGGTCAACCCAGTTTTTGATCAGCGCGATCTGCTCCGGGCTAAGTTTATTGCCCACAGGCGGCATCGACTTCGCGGCAATCTTCTCCACCAGCAGACTCTGGTCTCCGGCGCCGGGCCGTATCGCTGCACCAGATTTGCCGCCTTTTAAAATCGATTCGGCCGTGCGCAGGTCCAGGCCGGCCTGCGGATTCATGCCGCCATGGCAACCCAGGCAATTTGTCCGCAGGATAGGCAGAATGTCTTTGTCGAAATCCGGCTTGCCCGTGGCCGTGCAGAGCGCAGTTGCCGCAAGGCACAAGGCGACTGTGCGCAGTGACGTCCTCATGCGGTTCCCTTCATCCTATCTAAAAACTCAGCTTGAGGCTGAACTGGATGCTGCGGGCCGCTTTCGCGCTCAATATCACGCCGAAATCCTGGCTGCTGAAAGTGGTGTTCGGATTATTGAAGTTCACGAAGTTAAAGGTATTGAAAAACTCGGCACGGAATTGCAAGTTGCGCCGCTCCTGAAAGGGAAAGTTCTTGTGCAGCGCCATGTCCCAGTTTGTCAGCTTCGGTCCTCGTATGATGTTGCGGCCGGCATTGCCGAAGGTGAACTGCGCGGGCGTTGAGAAAACGGAGGTATTAAACCACCGTAGCCGCGATGGATTGTCGAGAATCGGGCTGCCCGAGACGTTTGGCCGCTGGCCTCCTGCCCGGCCGAGCGAAGCATTATCAAAACCGAGAGTAACGTTGATCGGCATTCCGCCATACAAGCCGATGATGTTCGACCACTCCCAGTTACCGAGGATCCGGCTGGCAATACCGTGGCTC
>Ga0070741_10008164_pt1 | contig 21175 bp, 15 predicted proteins | sample Coa_R1_4_FD_66440 | JGI IMG/M metagenome (GOLD analysis project Ga0070741, IMG submission 66440) | Surface soil microbial communities from Centralia Pennsylvania, which are recovering from an underground coalmine fire - Coalmine... | ecosystem: Environmental > Terrestrial > Soil > Unclassified ...
GTCGCGGCCGGCGCGCTGGGCGGCGCGCTCGTCTCGCGTGCCGCGCTCGTCCCGGTGCGACGTCTGACGACCGCCGCCGAGAGCATCACCCGCACCGGCGACCCGAGCGAGCGGGTCACCGATGCCGGCGGCCGCGACGAGCTCTCCCGCCTCGGCACCGCGTTCAACACGATGCTCGCGGCGCTCGAGGACTCGCTCGAGACGCAGCGCCGCTTCGTCGCGGATGCGTCGCACGAGCTCCGCACGCCGCTGACGAGCCTGCAGACGAACATCGAGGTCCTGAAGCAGCAGGAGCGGCTCGCGCCCGGGCAGCGCTCGAAGCTCTTTGCCGACCTCGAGCGCGAGGCGCACGAGATGCGCGACCTGATCGCCGGCCTGCTCGAGCTCGCACGCGGCGACGCGCATCAGGAGCGGACGGTCGTGCAGTTCGACGAGCTGGTCGAGAGCGCGGTCGAGCGCGCGCGCAGCCGCTTCCCGAACGTCCGCTACCGGGCGCAGCTCGAGCCGACGAAGCTCGAAGGCGTGCCCGAGCGGCTCGACCGCGCCGTCTGGAACCTGCTCGAGAACGCCGGCAAGTGGTCCCCGCCGGGAGCGACGGTCGACGTCGCGCTCGCGAACCGCGAGCTGTGCGTCCGCGACCGCGGGCCCGGCATCTCGGCCGAGGACCGGGCGCACATCTTCGACCGCTTCTATCGCTCGAGCGCCGCGCGCGCCCTGCCGGGATCGGGTCTCGGCCTCGCGATCGTGCGCGAGGTCGCAGAGTCGCACGACGCGAGCGTGGCCGTCGAGGACGTCGACGGCGGCGGCGCGCTCTTCCGCATTCGACTGCCGCAGTCTTAGACCGGCCTCATCTGCGGCTGATTCGATGGTCGTGCTTCATCGACCCTTCCATGGCGGAACCGCGCTGCTCGGCGCCCGTCCAACCCCTGGGGCGGGCGCCGGGCTCTCCGCCGTCTAGCGCCGGCGCCGTCTGAAGATGCCGCCGCGCTCGACGAGCTCCGGCTCCTCGGCGGGCTCCGGCTCCTCCTCGACCTCCTGCCCGCTCTCCCACGGGTCGCCCGCGGGCGGCTCGTCCTCCGCCTCGTCCTCCTCCTCCTCCGCCGCGACGATCACCGTGAGCGCGTCGGGCTCCGTGTCCTCGCCGGGCTCGAGGGCCGGCGCGTCCCACCCGGTGACGGCGGGCGGCGGCGCCTCGACGTACGGCGCCGGCTCCCCCTCGGCGATGAACGCGACCGCGGGCGGAATGAAGCGCGAGCGGGTCGCGAGCCACTCCGACAGCGCGACGATCAGAAACGCAGCGGCCATGAGCGTGACGACGAGCGGCCAGTGGAACTTCGCGACGCCCGCGATCACGGCGACGGCGACGATCAGCGCCGCTTCGGCTGCGAGCCGGAGGACGACGCCCGGGACGTCGCTCGCCTCCCGTTCGTACGTGCGCGCCGCCCAGGCCGGCTCCGCGCCGCCGCCGAGCCCGAGCGCGCGCAGTGCGCGCAGGTCGTTGCGGAGCGCGTCGGCGTCGCGCCGGAAGACCTCGACCGCCTCGAGCGCGCGGAGCGAAGCGTCGAGCTGCGCCGCGTGCCGGTAGAAGGAGTCGAAGGCGAGCCGGACGGCCTCCTGGTCGTAGCCCTGCTCGGCGAGCGGCAGATCCTCGATGCGCGGCAGCGGCGCGGGCGGCGTATCGGGAGAAGGCCAGGCGTCGGAGCTCATGGGCGACAGTATGCGGATTCAGCGGAGAAGCGAGAGTTCCTGGGGGAACTCGGGCAAGAGGTCGGCGTCGCTCTCGGCCGTGTCGTCGGGCCGGAGCGGAACGACGACGCGGATGCGGCCGCCGCGCACGAAGCCGACGCGGCTGGCGCCGAGGTCGAGCGGCTCGTAGTCGCCGGCGAACGCCTCCGGATGGGCGGCGCGCAGCCGGAGCGCACGTCTGACGAGCTGGAACTTCATCGTCTCGCGCGTCGGTGTCGTCTGGTCTCGCGCACGCTCGCGTCGCTGCCAGTCGATCGGCCGGCGGTTGTCGGGATCGACGAGGTTCAGCGACCAGAACTCGTCGCCCTGATAGACGTCGGGCAGTCCTGGCGCCGTCAGCCGCAGCAGCAGCGCGCCGAGCGACGCGTGCTCGCCGGCCGCGGCAACGTCCTGCACGAACGGCTCGAACTCGTCGAGGAACTCCTGGTTCTCGTAGAGGCCGCGCACGAATGCCTTCACGCGGCGCTCGTGGCGCTCGTTCGGCTCGATCCAGCTCGTGTTCACCTTCGCCTCGCGCAGCGCCTTCTCGAGGTACTGCTCGAGCCGCGTCGGCACGATCGGCCATGCGCCGACGAGCGTCTGCCAGACGAGGTACTCCTCGTTCGGGTCGTCCATGCCGCCGGTGACGTCGCGCCAGACGCGCACGCGCTCCGCCCAGCGCTCGTGCATTCCCGCGAGCGCGGAGATGCGCGCGCGGACGTCGCCGCCGCGCTTCGTGTCGTGCGTCTGCGACGCGAGCAGCCAGAGCGGATGGCGCTCGTGCCGCGCGGCTGCGGTGGCGTGGAACGTCTCGGGGTCGAGCGAGAAGCGGTCGGGGTCGCCGCCGACCTCGTTCAGCGCGGTGAGCCGGAAGTAGCGGTAGAACGCGGTGTCCTCGACGCCCTTCGCCATCACCGGCCCGGTCGTCTGCTGCCAGCGCACGACGAACTCGTCGAGCTCCGGTGAGCGCTGCTCGAGGGCGAGGACTCGTTGCAGGTCGTCGGGCAGCGGCTCGTTCGCGCGCCGGTCGGCGTCCTCGAGGCGTCCAGTCGACGGCTCGACGTACGTGCGGTAGACGTGCAGCGACGCTGCGGCGTCTTCGAGGCCCGCGTGCGGGTAGAGCGCACGCAGGCGCTCGAACTCCTGCGCGAACGTCGTGCGTGCGACCTCCTGCTTCGCCTCCGCGGCCACCTGCGCGAACGTCCGGCGCTCGCCGGTGAGCTCGGCGTAGAGCTCGGTCAGCGGCGCCTCACCGGCCGGATCGACGAAGAGCGCAGTGACGTCGTTCGCGAACTCGTAGCCGGTCGTCCCGTGCACGGGCCAGTCGCGCAGCCCCTCGCCCGGCTCGAGGATCTTCTCGACCCAGACGTTCGCGACGCCGCCGTCGCGCAGTCGGTCGAGGTACTCGCGCGGGTTCGCAAGCCCGTCCGGATGGTCGATGCGGAGCCCGTCCACGAGGCCGTCCCGGACGAGCTCGAGCACCTTCGCGTGCGTGCGCTCGAAGACGTCCGGATCCTCGACGCGGACACCCGCGAGCTCGCCGATGTCGAAGAAGCGCCGGTACCAGCCGGTCTGCGGGTCCCAGTCGAAGTACTTCGCGCGCAGCCCGCGGTCGCGCCAGAAGGGGTTCTCCTCCTCGGAGGTCGCCATGTGATTCGGGACGATGTCGAGCAGGACGCCGAGGCCGACCTCGCGCGCGGCGGCGCAGAGCGCGCGGAGCTCGTCCTCGCCCCCGAGGTCGGCAGAGACCCGCGTCGGGTCGGTCACGTCGTAGCCGTGCGTGGAGCCGTGCCGCGCCTGCAGCACGGGCGAGAGGTAGAGGTGCGACGCCCCGAGCTCGGCGACGTACGGCACCGCCAGCTCCCGCGCGGCGCGGAAGTCGAAGTCGTCCGTCAGCTGGAGGCGATACGTGCAGCGCCACTCATGCACGGGTCACACCCGTCCGAAGAGAGCGAGCGAGCGCCCCTCGAGCGTCACCTGCGAGCGCGCGGCGAACGGGCCCTCGCCGATCTCGCCGTCCGTCGCGAGCTCGAGCCGCCACCGCGCGCCGAAGCGCCGGGTCGGCAGCGTGAAGGTGATCGGCTCGCCGTACGCGTTGAAGAGCACGAGGAACGAGTCGTCCTCGACGTCGCGCCCGTCCGGCGTGTACTCGGGGATCTCGGCGCCGTTCAGGAAGACGCCGAGCGTGTGCGCGTCGGGGCGCTGCCAGTCCTTCTGCGTCATCCGCCGGCCGTCGGGACGGAACCACCACACGTCCGGCAGCCCCGAGCCCTTCACCTCGGTCCCGGTGAGGAACCGCGACCGGCGGAAGACCGGATGCTCGCGGCGCAGCGCGATCACGCGCTTCGCGAACTCGAGCAGATCGCCGTCCGCCTCGTCCCAGCGGAACCACGACAGCTCGTTGTCCTGACACCACGCGTTGTTGTTGCCGTGCTGCGTGCGGCCGAGCTCGTCGCCGCCGAGCAGCATCGGCACGCCCTGCGACAGGAGCAGCGTCGCGAGGAAGTTCCGCTGCTGCCGCGCGCGCAGCGCGTTGATCTCGGGGTCGTCGGTCGGACCTTCGGCGCCGTGATTCCACGAGCGATTGTCGTCGGTGCCGTCGTTGTTGTCCTCGCCGTTCGCCTCGTTGTGCTTGTCGTTGTAGGAGACGAGGTCGCGCAGCGTGAAGCCGTCGTGCGCCGTGATGAAGTTGATCGACGCGAACGGCGCGCGTCCGTCGGACTGGTACAGGTCGCTCGAGCCCGTGAAGCGCGACGCGAACTGCGCGACGTTCGACTGCGCCCGCCAGAAGTCGCGCATCGTGTCGCGGTAGAGCCCGTTCCACTCCGCCCACAGCACCGGGAAGTTCCCGACCTGGTACCCGCCCGGCCCGACGTCCCACGGCTCTGCGATCAGCTTCACCTGCGACAGCACCGGATCCTGGTGGATCGTGTCGAAGAACGCCGAGAGGCGGTCGACCTCGTAGAACTCGCGCGCGAGCGCGGACGCGAGATCGAAGCGGAACCCGTCGACGTGGCACTCGATGACGAAGTAGCGCAGCGAGTCCATGATCAGCCTCAGCACCGACGGATGCACCGGGTTGAGCGAATTGCCGGTCCCGGTGAAGTCCATGTAATACCGCGGGTCGTCCGGCATCAGCCGGTAGTAGGACTGGTTGTCGACACCGCGGAACGACAGCATCGGACCGAGGTGATTCCCTTCGGCGGTGTGGTTGTAGACGACGTCGAGGATCACCTCGATCCCCGCGCCGTGCAGCGCCTTCACCATGCCCTTGAACTCGCGCACCTGCTCGCCGCGCGTCCCCGTCGCGGCGTACAGCGCGTGCGGAGCGAGGTAGCCGATCGACGAATAGCCCCAGTAGTTCGTGAGCCCGCGATCGTGCAGGAAGCCCTCGTCGATGATGTGGTGCACCGGGAGCAGCTCCACCGCCGTCACGCCGAGCGCGCGCAGGTACTCGAGCGCGCGCTCCGACGCGAGGCCCGCGTACGTCCCGCGGAGGTCCTCGCGCACGACCTCGCTCAGCTTCGTGAAGCCCTTCGTGTGCACCTCGTAGATGACGGTCTCGCTCCAGGGATGGTCGAGCTGCCGGTCGCCCTCCCAGTCGAACCGCGGATCGATCACGACGCACTTCGGAATCGCCGCCGCATCGTCCTGCGTGTCGACCTGGAGGTCGGCGTCCTCGTCCAGGGCCGGGACGTAGGGCAGCGTGTTCGCGGCGTCCCATCGCACCGGGCCCTCGATCGCCTTCGCGTACGGGTCGATGAGCAGCTTGGCCGGGTTGAAGCGGCGACCGGTCGCCGGGTCGTACTCGCCGTGCACGCGATAGCCGTACCGCTGACCCGGCGCGATGCCGCGGCAGTACGCGTGCCAGTTGAACGCCTCGCGCTGCGTCAGCTCGATCCGCGTCTCGACGTCGGCCTCGTCGAACAGGCAGAGCTCGACCTTCTCGGCGTTCTCCGAGAAGAGCGCGAAGTTCGTGCCTTCGCCGTCCCACATCGGTCCGAGCGGGAACGGCCTGCCGGGCCAGACGTCCATCAACGCAGAATCTCTACCTGTTGCGAGCGGAAGTCTGCGACGAGCTCGGTCGCGCCGCGCCGGAGTCGCAGCCGCTTCGTCTCGTCGTCGGCCTCGAGCACCTCGAGCTCGGAGGGCAGCGTCCGGTGCAGCTCGAGCAGCTCGCGGTAGAGCGGCACGGGCCCGCAGTCGCCGAGCTTCGAGCGCAGGAACGTCTCGACGGCCTGCGGATCCGGCACGTCTCCTCGAAACGACGCGAACGCCTCGAACTCCTTGCGCCGCCCCTCGCGCGTCGCCGCCGCGATCGCCGGATCGATGTGGTCGGTGAAGAACTGGAACGGCCGCTCGGTGAGGCACTCCTCGCCCATGAAGAGGAGCGGCGTGCAGGCGGAGAAGAGCGTCACGGCGGCCGCCACCTCGAGCGCGGGCGGCGGCAGGCGGTCGCCGAGCGCGCGGTTTCCGACCTGGTCGTGGTTCTGTGCGCAGACGACGAGGCGCCGCGGATCGCGGCCCTGCCCGAGCAGGTCGTCGGCGAGCGCGCGCACCGAGCCGTAGTCCTCGTAGTAGCCCTCGTGCTCGCCGGTCAGCAGCACGTGCAGCTCGTGGTGCGAGCGGTCGGCCCACTGCGCGTCGTGGCCCCACTCGTCGATCGGCCGCCAGTCGCCGACCTCCGCCTCCGAGATGACGAGCGCGCCGCCGACGCGCTGCTTCAGCTCCTTGCAGATGTGCGTCGGCGAGTCGTCGAAGATCGCGTGCACGGCGTCGAGCCGCAGTCCGTCGACGTGGTAGTCGCGGATCCACATCTCCGCGTTCTGAAGCGCCCACTCGCGCACCCACCGCTCGCCGTAGTCGATCGCGTCGCCCCAGAACGTCTTGTGCCTCGGCGAGAAGTACGGGCCGAACGCGGTCAACGCCTCGTTGCCGGGGCCGACGTGGTTGTAGACGACGTCGAGGACGACGCCGAGCCCCTCCGCGTGCGCGGCGTCGACGAGCCGAGCGAGGCCGGCCGGTCCGCCGTACGCGGGGTGCGGCGCATAGACGTAGAGGCCGTCGTAGCCCCAGCCGCGCTCGCCCGGGAAGGTCGCGACCGGCATCAGCTCGATCGCGGTGACGCCGAGCTCGCGGAGCTCGCGCAGCCGCGGGACGACGGCGTCGAACGTCCCCTCCTCGGTGAACGCGCCGACGTGCAGCTCGTAGAGGACGAGCTCGTCGAGCGAGACTCCGCGCCAGGCGTCGTCCGTCCACGAGAACGGGTCGACGACCGCCGACGCGCCGCGCACGCCGTAGGGCTGGTGCCGCGAGCACGGATCGGGATGCAGCTCCACGCCGTCGAGCACGAGCAGGTACTCGCCGCCGGGAAAGCGGCCGCCGAAGAGGCCGTCCGCGCCGCGCTCGAGCGGATGAGCGGCGTCGGCGGCGAGCACGGCGAGCGAACGGGCCTTCGGCCCCCAGACGCCGATCTCCCAGTCGCCGTCTCCCGTCGGATGCGCGCCGAGCCGCATGCGGCGGCGCGTACCCCTACCGTCCGACCGCGTAACCCTGCATGCCGCGCGGATTCGCGCCCGCCTTCAGCCGACCGTCGGGCTCACGGCCGGCGGCGCTGACCCGGCCCAGCGACCACGGCGGCGACACCTCCACGTCGTGGCCGCGCGCGCGCAGGCCGTCGACGGTCTCGTCGCCGGCCCGCGATTCGACCGCCACGTGCCGCACGCGCGTCTCGCGCGGATAGAACGAGCTCGGGAACGCCTCCGTATGGTGGCCCGGCGCGTCGATCGACGCCTGCAGGTCGAGCCCGAAGTGCACGTGCGCGAGGAACGTGTTGAGCGTCCACTGGTCCTGCTGGTCGCCGCCCGGCGTGCCCAGTGCGAGATACGCGTCGCCGCCGCGCGCGACGAGCGTCGGCGAGAGCGTCGTGCGCGGCCGCTTGCGCGGCTCGAGCGAGTTCGGCAGGCCCTCCTCGAGCCAGAACATCTGCGCGCGCGTGCCGAGGCAGAAGCCGAGCTCGGGGATCACGGGCGCGCCCCAGAGCCAGCCGCCGCTCGGCGTCGCCGAGACCATGTTCCCCTCGCGGTCGACGACGTCGAGATGCACCGTGTCGCCGCGGGTCGGCTCGCCGACGCCGGGCGCGACCGGCGCGCCGCCGAGCAGGGGCGTGGGCAGCCGCGGATCGGGGCCGCCCGGGCGCAGCTCGGCCGACGAGTCGTCGCCGACGAGCGTCCGCCGCTCCTCCGCGTACACGCGCGAGAGCAGCAGGTCGAGCGGCACGTCGACGAAGTCGGGGTCGCCGTACCACGCCTCGCGGTCGGCGAACGCGAGCTTCGCGCACTCGGTGACCGTGTGCACGTACTCCGCGGACGCGAGCCCCATCGACTCGAGCTCGAACCCCTCGAGCAGCCGCAGCTGCTGCAGGAAGACGGGCGCCTGGCTCCACGGCCCCGCCTTGTACACCGTGTGCCCGTGGTAGTCGACGGACACCGGCCGCTCGTAGGTCGGGCTCCAGTCGCGCAGGTCGTCCTCGCTCAGCAGGCCGGCATGCCGCTCGCCCGAGCTGTCGAGCCACTCCCGCTCCTGGAAGGCGACGAAGGCCTCCGCGACGAAGCCGCGGTACCAGCTGTCGAGCGCCGCGTCGAGGTCCCCCTTCGACTCGTCGAGGATGCGCCGGTACGTCGCCGCGAGCCGCGGGTTCCGGTGCAGCTCCCCCGCCTCGAGCGCCGGCAGGTACACGTCGGCGGACGTCGTCCAGTCGTCGCGGAAGAGCGACTCGACGTTCCGGATCGCGCCGGAGATCCGCTCGAGCATCGGATAGCCGCGCTCCGCGTAGTCGATCGCGAACCGGAGCACGTCCGCGAGCGGCAGCGTGCCGTAGTCGCGCAGCAGCGCGATCCAGCCGCCGAACGCTCCGGGCACGACCGCGGCGAGCGGCCCCGTGCCCGGCACGAGCTCGAGCCCGAGCTCGTCGCGGTAGCGCTCGATCGTCGCGGCGCGCGGCGCGACGCCCTGTGCGCACAGGACGACGGGCTCCTCCTCACCCGCGCGCCAGAGGAGCGCGGGCAGGTCGCCGCCCGGGCCGTTCAGGTGCGGCTCGACGACCTGCAGCGTGAAGCCCGCGGCGACCGCGGCGTCGAAGGCGTTGCCGCCCTGTTCGAGCACCGACATTCCGGCCGCCGAGGCGAGCCAGTGCGTCGAGGCGACCATGCCGAACGTTCCGCGCAGCTCGGGACGGGTCGTGAACGTCATGCCTGCCGGACGATATCGGCGACCGTCTCGACGAGCCGCGGTGCAGGCGTGCCGGGCCGGACGAGATGGCAGGCGACCACGTGGCCGGGCGCGAACTCGCGCAGCTCCGGGGTCTCCTCGTCGGAGGCCGGGGCGGATTGCTCGTGCAGCGGGCAGCGCGTGTGGAAGCGGCAACCGGAGGGCGGCTCGAGGGGGCTCGGCACGTCGCCCTCGAGCACGATCTGCCTGCGCGTGCGCTGCACCGCCGGATCGGGCACGACGGCGGCCGAGAGGAGCGCCTGCGTGTACGGGTGCTGCGGCTGCGCGAAGAGCGCTTCGCGCGTCGCGAGCTCGACGATCTGGCCGAGATACATGACGGCGACGCGGTCGCAGAGGAACTCGACGGTGCCGAGGTCGTGCGTGATGAAGAGACACGAGAACTCCAGCTCGCGCTGCAGGTCGCGCAGCAGATTGAGGATCGACGCCTGCACCGACACGTCGAGCGCCGACACCGGCTCGTCGGCGACGAGCACCTTCGGACGCAGGATGAGCGCGCGCGCGAGCCCGACGCGCTGGCGCTGGCCGCCCGAGAGCTCGTGCGGGAAGCGGTGCCGCAGCTCGGTGCGGAGGCCGACGGAGTCGAACATCGCCGCGACGCGCTGGTCGAGCACCCGTCCGCGTGCGATTCCGTGCAGCCGCAACGGCTCGCCGACGATGTCGCCCACCGGCATGCGCGGATTGAGCGACGAGTACGGATCCTGGAAGACGATGTGCAGGTCGCGGCGCAGCGGCCGCAGCTCGCGGCGGCCGAGGTGCGTGATGTCGACGCCGCCGAGGCGGATCGTCCCCGACGTCGGCTCGGTGAGGCGGAGCACGCACTGCGCGACCGTCGTCTTGCCGCTGCCGGACTCGCCGACGAGCCCGAGCATCTCGCCGGGAGCGAGCGAGAACGAGACGCCGTCGACCGCGTGCACGGTGCCGCGGTTGCGAGCGAGCCACGAGCCCGCCTGATAGTGCTTGACGAGGTCGACGACCTCGAGCGCCGGCTCGGTCATCCCGCTCCGTTCTCGCCCGGGTGGAAGCAGGCGACCAGGTGCTCGGGCCGCACCTCGGCGAGCTGCGGCACGTTCGTGCGCGTGCGCTCGTCGGCGCGCGGACAGCGGTCGGCGAAGGCGCAGCCGACCGGCAGCTCGCGCAACGACGGGACGCGGCCGGGGATCTCCTGCAGCCGCTCGGGCCGCTCGCCCGCCGCCGGCCGCGGGATCGCGCCGAGCAGCCCGATCGTGTACGGGTGCTGCGGGTGTGCGAACAGCTCGAGCGCCGCCGCCTCCTCGGCCTTCCGCCCGGCATACATGACGACGACGCGGTCGGCGAGATCGGCGACGACGCCGAGATTGTGCGTGATCAGGATCACGGCGGTACCAAGCCGCTCGCTCACGTCGCGCATCAGATCGAGGATGCCCGCCTGGATCGTCACGTCGAGCGCGGTCGTGGGCTCGTCCGCCACGAGCACCTTCGGGTCGCACGCGAGCGCCATCGCGATCATCACACGCTGCCGCATCCCGCCCGAGAGCTGGTGCGGGTACTCGTCGAGGCGACGCTCGGGCGCAGGGATCCGCACGAGGCGCAGCAGCTCGAGCGCGCGCTTCCGGGCCGCGCGGCGCGAGAGGCCGAGGTGCCGGCGCAGCACCTCGCCGATCTGCCGCTCCACGGTGAACACCGGGTTGAGCGACGTCATCGGCTCCTGGAAGACGAACGAGATCTCGCGTCCGCGGACGCGCTGGAGTCGCCGCGGCGAGAGCGCGAGCAGGTCGGTGCCGTCGAAGAGCGCGCGGCCGGAGATCGTCGCCGTCTCGGGCAGCAGGCGTACGAGCGACATGCACGTCACGCTCTTCCCGCATCCCGACTCGCCGACGATGCCGAGCACCTCACCCTCGTCGAGCGTGAAAGCCATCCGGTCCACCGCGTGCACCGGGCCGTCGTCGGTGTCGAAGCGGACCGAGAGATCGGAGACCTCGAGCAGCGGCATCAGCGCGTCGTGCGCGGATCGAAGATGTCGCGCAGACCGTCGCCGAGCACGTTGAACGCGAGCGCGGCGACGACGATCGCCAGGCCGGGATACACCGCGAGCCGCGGCGCCTGCGAGAGATACGACTGTGCATCCTGGAGCATCGTCCCCCACGACGGCGCCGGAGGCTGCACACCGAGCCCGAGGAACGAGAGAACCGCCTCGCCGACGATCGCGAGCGGGATCGTCACGGTCGCCTGCACGAGCAGCGTGCTCGTCATGTTCGGAAGGATGTGCTTGAAGATGATCGTCGCGTCGCTCGCGCCGTTCGCGATCGCCGCGGGCACGTAGTCCTCCTCGCGCAGCGCGAGCGTCTCGCCGCGCGCGACCCGGATCAATGCCGGCGCGGCGCCGATCCCGAGCGCGAGCGTCGCGTTCAGGAGCGACGGGCCGAGGATCGCCGAGAGCCCGACGGCGAGGATGAGGAACGGGAACGCGAGCAGCACGTCCGTGAGCCGTGCGATCACCGTGTCGACCCAGCCGCGGTAGTAGCCGGCGACGAGCCCGATCGGGACGGCGATGACCATCGCGAGCACGGTCGCGAAGAAGCCGGCCTGCATCGAGGCGCGCGCGCCCCAGATCAGCCGCGAGAGCTCGTCGCGTCCGAGGAAGTCCGTGCCGAGAAGGTGCTTCGACGAGGAGTGCGCGAGCAGCGCGTTGAAGTCCGTCGCGCCCGCCTTGTACGGCGCGATCCACGGCGCGAAGATCGCGACGATCGTGAGGCCGACGACGACGACGAGCCCGGCGACCGCCATCGGCCTGCGCAGGAACCGCTTGCGCAGGATGATGCGACGGCGCGCCCGAGGGCTCGTCAGAGACGCGGTGTCGACGGCGCTCACGTGACGCGGATCCTCGGGTTCAGCAGCGAGTAGACGACGTCGACGAGCAGGTTGACGACGACGTACGCGGTCGCGGTCACGAGCACCACGCCCTGGATCAGCGGGTAGTCGCGCTGGTTGACGGCGAGGATCGTCAGCTGCCCGAAGCCGGCGATCTGGAAGACGGTCTCCGTCACGACGACCCCGGAGATGAGCGCGCCGAGCTGCAGCCCGAGCAGCGTCGTCACCGTGATCAGGCTGTTGCGCGCCGCGTGCCGCCACACGACGGCTCGCTCGCTCAGGCCCTTCGCGCGCGCGGTGCGGACGTAGTCCGCGTTCAGCGTCGAGAGCATCGACGACCGCATCTGGCGCATCAGCACCGCGGCGAAGCCCGTGCCGAGCACGATCGCCGGCATCACCATGTGCTCGAGATTCGAGAGCGGATGGTGCAGCGTGACGTAGCCGCCCGCCGGCAGCCAGTGCAGGTCGACCGCGAACCAGATGATGAAGAGCAGGCCGAGCCAGAAGTGGGGCACGCTCAGGCCCACGAGCGCGCCGGTCGTCGCGACGTAGTCCTCGGGCCGGCCGCGCCGGACTGCGGCGATCACCCCCGCCGGAATGCCGATGAGCACGGAGACGACGAGGCTCAGCACCGCGAGCTCGAGGCTGATCGGGAGGCGCTGGACGATCGTGTGGGCGACCGGCAGCTCGCTCTGGGTGGCGCCGAGGTCGCCGTGCAGCGCGAGCCAGACCCAGTGCGCGTACTGCACCGGCAGCGGCCGGTCGAGCATGTACTTGTGCTTGATCTGCGCGATCAGCGCCGGGTCGCGGTCCTCGGCGCCGAGCGCGATCGCCGGATTCCCGGGAATCGCGCGGACGCCCGCGAAGACGAGCATGCTCGCGATCACCAGCACGACGAGGGCGGCTCCCACCTTTCTGAGCAGGAAGCCGCCCATCGTCGCGATCCTACGCCCGGACTACTTGTACTGCGCGAACGCCACGCGAAGCAGCGTGTCCGGATAGAGGTTGACGCCCGTGATCTTCGTCGAGATCCCGGCGAACGTGATCGGGGAGTACAGATAGATCAACGGCCGGTCGGCCAGGATGATCCGCTCCGCGGCGCGGTAGAGCGTCTGGCGCGCCTTCGTCGTCGTCGCCTTGCGGGCGTTGTTGAGGATCAGATCGAGGCGCGGATTCGAGTAGCCGCTGTCGTTCTGCGAACCCTGCGTCGCGACGAACGAGTAGATGTTGCCGTCCGGGTCGACGCGCCCCGACCAGCCGATCTGGAAGGTGTCGTAGGTTCCTGCGTCGGCCTTCGAGAGCGACGTGACGAAGTCGGTCGTGTCGATCACGAGGTGGATGCCGACGGCCTCCTCCTCGGCCTGCATGAACTGCGCCTGGCGCGCCGCGGCGGTGCCGACGGGGACCATCAGGTGCACGGTCGGGTTCGAGATCCCCGAGGCGGCGACGAGCTTCTTCGCCTGCGTCGGGTTGTACGGGGTGCACTTGACCGTCTTGTCGAACCACGAGCTCGACGGCGAGAGGGGCGTGCAGTTCGGCACCACGGTGTTGTTGAACACGACCTTCGCCATCGCCTTGCGGTCGATCGCCATCTCGAAGGCCTCGCGCAGGTCGCTGTTCGACGCGATCGACGAGCCGACGTTCGAATACGGCAGCTTCAGCAGGCCGTTCTTGTTTCCGAGGTTCAGCGTGATGCCCTGGTAGCCGAGGCCGGTCACGGTCTTGACGCTCAGGCTCTTGTCGGAGCGGATGCCGGCGAGCTGCGTCGAGTCGATCGCGTCGAGCGCCTGCAGGTCGCCCGCCTTCAGCGCCGCCGCCGCCGCGGCCGTGTCGTTCTCGACCTTGAAGACGATCTTGTCGAGGTGGACCTTGCTCTTCGCGTAGTAGTACGGCGACTTGACGACGGTGATGCTGTCGCCGGCGACGCGGTTCTGGTACATGAAGGGGCCGACGCAGATCGGGTCGGTCGCGAACTTGTCGCCGAGCTTCTGCAGCTGCGTCGGGGACATGATCATCCCCGCGCGGTCGGCGAGCTGCGCGGTGAGCGGCGAGTACGGCGACTTCAGGTGGATGACGACCGTGTAGTTGCCCGACGCCGTGACGTTCGAGACCGGCGAGATCTCGCTCGCACGGGCCGAGCCGGCGAGGGTCTGGTCGCGCTGCAGCGTCGTCACGACCGCGGCCGCGTTGAACGGGGTGCCGTCGTTGAACTTGATCCCCTTGCGGAGTGGGATCGTGACGGTGAGCTTGTCCTTCGAGATCGTCGGCAGCGCCGACGCGAGCTGCGGGACGATCTGCGCCTTCGCGTTCAGGTCGTAGAGCTTCTCGCAGAAGGTGAGGAAGACTTCGCGCCCCGAGAGGGTGCGCGCGAGCGTCGGGTCGAGGGCGTCCGGCTCGCCGTTGGCGAGCCCGACCGTGAGCGTGCCGCCCTGCTTGCCGGCCGAGCGCTGGCCGGCGGTCGCGGCGGCCGTGACGGCCAGCGCCGTCACGAGCGAGAGCGCGACGGCGGCCGCGATCCGCGAGCGTGTGACGTTCATCACGATTCCTTCCCTGAGATTGGCGGACGTCGACGGGGTAGGAGCCGGGAATGCTAAGGATGGATCCACTTGCTAGTCAAATGGATCCACGTGTACCGTGCGGCGGCGTGGACGCCACCGGATCCGCCGCAGACCGGCGCGCGCTCGTGGACAAGCTCGCAGCCACGCTGCAGGCCCGCGTCCTGAGCGGCGAGCTGCCGGTCGGCTCCCGCCTCCGCCAGGAGGCGCTCGCCGACGAGTTCGGCGTCAGCCGCACGCCGGTGCGCGAGGCGCTCCGGAAGCTGCAGGCGAGCGGCCTCGTCGAGCTGCGGCCGAATCGCGGCGCGCTCGTCCGCGACGTCTCGCCGCGCGAGATCCGAGACGCCTACGAGGTGCGCGCGGAGCTCGAGGGCCTCGCCGCCGAGCTCGCGGCGAGGCATATCCACCACGAGGACGTCGACCGGCTGCACGAGGCGCAATCCGAGTTCCGCACGGCGCTCGCCGAGACGACTGCGGCGCGCGAGCGCGGCGAGGAGCCGTCGCAGGACGTGAGCGACCGCTGGGGCCGCGCGAACGACCTCTTCCACCAGACGATCCAGCAGGCCGCCGGCAACGACGTGCTCGCTGCGACGATCGCGCACCTGCACCGCAGCTTCCCGCGCGACCTCAGCCGGACGGTGCTGCGAGGCAGCACGACGTTGCTGCACGAGAACGTCCGCGAGCACGGCGACATCCTCGCGGCGATCGAACGGCACGACGCGGCGTCGGCGCGCAGCCTGATGATCGAGCACGTGCGGCGCGCAGGCGCGCTCGTCACGCGGCACGTCGGCCGGCACGGCTAGTCGGCGAGCTGCAGCAGCTCCGTGTCCATGAACGTCCCCGGCTTCGGCGGGGACGCGTGCACCGGACGTCCGAACGCGTACAGGTGCGCGTCGAGGGCCAGGCGCGCCGTCCCGTCGGCCGTCCTCCCGCTGAGCGACAGGCGGTGGACCAGGCCGTCGCGGCCGACGAACGCGGAGATGCGCAGGTGGCGGAACTGGATGCCCGCGAGGAGCACGGCGATCCCGTGCAGGGACACCGAGTCGTAGTCGACCGTCCCGCGGAAGACGCGGCCCGCCGCGTCGAGGCCGCCGTGCGCGGACCGGAGCACGACGAGGAGCGGCGCCGGCGTGAGCGCATGCACGTTCGCGAGCTCGCGGGCGCCCGGAGCGAGGCTCGCGACGGGCTGCCGCAGCCAGCGCATGCCGTCGACCGCGAGGCCGCCCGGAGCCCGCTCGTAGAGGTACGTCGGGTCGAGCAGCGCGGCCGCGCTGAGGCTGCCCGTCGAGTAGCTGACGGAGATCGTCCGCGCGGAGGCCTGGCCGCGAACGCGGAGCGAGAAGCGCTTCCCGCCCTGGACGAGCCGGACGCGGATCGCGTAGTGCTCCGAGCGCGCCCGCTCGGTGCGGACGACGGCCGCCGTGAGGGCGGGCCCGGGCCGCGCCGAGGCCGAGGCGCAGACGGCGGCGAGCACGGCGAGGACGAGGATCGTCGAGACGGCCGGCGCGCGCATTGCTCAGGCTGAACGCGCGACGACTCCCCGGGGATTCGCTATTCCGGCACGAGCCAGACCGCCCCGAGCGGCGGCAGCGTCAGGAGCGCCGAGAACGGCTGGTCGTGCCAGGGAACGGCCTCGGCCTCGACGCCGCCGAGGTTCCCGACCCCGGAGCCGCCGTAGTAGGCCGAGTCCGTGTTCACGAGCTCCCGCCACCGGCAGCAGCGCGGCATGCCGACGCGGTAGTCGTAGCGCGGCACCGGCGAGAGGTTCATGACGCAGACGACGGGCTGCTCGCCGGCGGCGTCGAGCCGCGCGAACGCGAGCACGTTGTTCGTCGCGTCGTTCGCCTCGAGCCAGCGGAAGCCGCTCGGGTCGAAGTCGACCTCGTGCAGCGCCGGGTTCGAGCGGTAGGCGCGGTTGAGATCGCGGATCAGCGACTGGACGCCCTGATGCTCGGCGTACTCGAGCAGGTTCCAGTGCAGCGAGCCGTCGTAGTTCCACTCCTCCCACTCGGCGAGCTCGCCGCCCATGAAGAGCAGCTTCTTGCCGGGGTGCGCCCACATGTACGCGTAGAGCGAGCGGAGGTTCGCGAACTTCTGCCAGCGGTCGCCCGGCATCTTGTCGAGCAGCGAGCGCTTTCCGTGCACGACCTCGTCGTGCGAGAGCGGCAGGATGAAGTTCTCGCTGAACGCGTACATGAGCGAGAACGTCAGCGTGTGGTGGTGGAAGCGGCGGTAGACGGGGTCCTTCTGGAAGTACGTGAGCGTGTCGTGCATCCAGCCCATGTTCCACTTGAAGCCGAAGCCGAGCCCGCCGAGGTACGTGGGCCGCGACACGCCCGGCCACGCCGTCGACTCCTCCGCCGCCGTCGTGATTCCCGGCTCACGGCCGTACACCGTCTCGTTCATCTGCTTGAGGAACGCGACCGCCTCCAGGTTCTCGCGCCCGCCGAAGTCGTTCGGCGCCCACTCGCCCTCTTTGCGCGAGTAGTCGAGGTAGAGCATCGACGCGACGGCGTCGACGCGGAGGCCGTCGGCGTGGTGCTCCTTCAGCCAGAAGAGTCCGTTCGCGAGCAGGAAGTTGCGCACCTCGGTGCGCGAGAGGTTGAAGATGAGCGTCCCCCAGTCCGGGTGCGCGCCGCGGCGCGGGTCGGCGTGCTCGTACAGGTGGGTGCCGTCGAACGTCGCGAGCGCCCAGTCGTCGCGCGGGAAGTGCGCGGGAACCCAGTCGAGCAGGACGCCGATGCCGTTCCGATGCAGACGGTCGACGAAGCAGCGAAAGTCGTCGGGCGACCCGAAGCGAGAGGTCGGCGCGAAGTAGCCCGTCACCTGGTAGCCCCACGAGCCCCCGAACGGATGCTCCATCACCGGCATCAGCTCGACGTGCGTGAAGCCGAGGTCGGCGACGTAGTCGGAGAGCTCGTCGGCGAGCTCGAGGTAGTTCAGCGAGCGGTTGTCTTCGGCCGGGTTCCGCCGCCAGGAGCCGAGGTGCACCTCGTAGATCGACATCGGCTCGCGCAGCGCGTCGGACTGCGCGCGCCGCTCGAGCCATTCCGCGTCGCTCCATTCGTGGCGCGAGCAGTGCACGACCGAGGCGTTCGCCGGCGGCACCTCGGTCGCGAACGCGACCGGGTCCGCCTTGATGCGCAGGCGATTGTCCTGCGTGCGGATCTCGTACTTGTACTTCGCGCCGTCGCCGACGTCCGGGACGAAGAGCTCCCAGATGCCCGAGCCTCCGAGCGAGCGCATCGGATGCAGCCGCCCGTCCCACGAGTTGAACTCGCCGACCACGGACACCGAGCGCGCGTTCGGAGCCCACACCGCGAACGACGTCCCTGCGACGCCGTCGATCTCGCGGACGTGCGCGCCGAGCTTCCCGTAGAGCTCCTCGAGCCGGCCCTCGCCGATCAGGTGCAGGTCGAGCTCGCCGAGCGTCGGCAGGAACGCGTACGGGTCGCGGACCGTGAACGTGTTCCCGTCCGGATACGAGACCTCGAGCTCGTACGAGAGCGGCAGCTTCGCCTTCGGCAGGAGCGCCTCCCAGAGGCCGGCCGGATCCTTGAGCTCCGCCTCGACGTTGCCGGGCTTGATGCGCACCGCCTGCGCGTCGGGACGGTACGCGCGCACGACGACGCCGCCGTCGTCGGCTTCGTGCGCGCCGAGCACGCTGTGTGGGTCGGACCCGAGCTCGATCACATCGTCAAATCGTCGCGGCCTGCTCTATCAGCCGCTGTATCCCCGCCACGGGAATCCGAACCCACTCGGGTCGGTTGTCGAGCTCGTAGCGAAGCTCGTAGACCGCCTTCTCGAGCTCGAAGACGGCGAGCAGCCTGTCGATCGCGATGCCGCCCGACGGCAGCAGCGACGTGTCCACGGTGTCGAGGTACCCCTCGAGGAACTGCTCGCGGGCCTGCTCCTCCCAGCCCTCCGGCGCGGGCGTCGACCGCTCGAGCTCCGCGGCGATCGCGGCGTAGGCGAACGAGCGCAGCATCCCCGCGACGTCGCGGAGCGGCGAGCGCTTCCGGCGCCGGTCGACGACCGCGCGCGCAGGCTCGCCCTCGAAGTCGAGGATCACCCAGTCTCCGTCCGAGAAGAGCGTCTGTCCGAGGTGGTAGTCGCCGTGCGTGCGGATCGCCTTCCCGATCGAGCCCGAGTGCGTCAGCAGCCGCAGCTGCTCGCGCACCTCCTCGCCGCGGCCGAGGATCGGCTCGAGCCGGTCGTCGTCCTCCGGCAGCGCGAGGAACACCGACTCGATCTCCTCGTCGACCGTGGCCGTGAGCAGCCCGAGCGACTCGACGCTCGGCGTCTCGGGGCAGAAGCACGGGTCGGAGAGGTCGGAGCCGAGGATCGTGTGCATCTCGCCCGTTACCTCGCCGAGACGCCGCAGTCGCGTCAGGAACTGCTCCGGGTCGTCGGCGATCTCCTGCAGCGCGAGCTCCCAGCCGTCGAGGCCGTCGCTCACGTATTGCTGCAGGATGCCGAGCGTCGCGCTCATCGGACCGCCCGAGTACGCGTACCAGCCGCCGAGCGCGGCGATGTTCGCGAAGCCGTGCTCGGTGAGGAAGCGCAGCATCTCGAGCTCGGGGTTGATGCCGGGCTCGAGCCGCCGGAAGACCTTGAGGATCAGCTCGTCGTCGAACACGAGCGAGGTGTTCGACTGCTCGGCGCCGACGCTGCGCGCCTCCGCAAGCTCGCGTCCGAGCCCGGCGAACCCTTCGACGCGGCGGAACTCGACGGATCCCTCCGAGCCCTGCAGCGTGAGACCGGAGCGCATCGCGTGCACGAGCTCGCGCGCAGCGGCCGGGTCGTCGAGCCCGTCGATCTCCTCTTCGCCGTGCACCAGCTGGTAGATGTCGTGCGCCCCCGTCTCGTAGCGCAGCTCGACGAGCTCGAGCGTGAAGCGCGGCTCCGTCGTGCGCAGCTCGACCGACTCGAGCACCTCCGAGTGCGCAACCGCACGCGACTTCGCGCCGTACCAGCGCTGTCGCGTGACGAAGTCGATGACGGATTGCTCGTCGAACGCCATCAGCTCTCCGTCGCCTTCAACTGGAACCAGAAGAAGCCGCGCGGAGCGAGCGTGAGCAGATACGGCAGCTCGCCGATCGCCGGGAAGCGGGTGCGACCGAGCATCTCCTCCGGGACCATACCGGCGTACTCCGAGAGGTCGAGCTCGACGGCCTGGGCCGACCGGGCGAGATTGTGCACGCACAGCACGATGTCCTCTTCCCAGCGTCTGATGTGCGCGAAGATCTTGGTGTTTTCTGCGCGAAGGGGCTCGTAAGTACCGAGTCCGAAGACCGGATGCTCCTTGCGGAGAGCGATGAAGCGGTGCATCCAGCGCAGGAGCGAGGTCGGCGTCCGGAGCTGCGCCTCGACGTTCACCGCCTGGTAGCCGTAGACCGGATCCATCAGCGGCTGCAGGTAGAGCTGCGCCCAATCGGCGCGGGAGAAGCCCGCGTTCCGGTCGCCCGTCCACTGCATCGGCGTGCGCACGCCGTCGCGGTCGCCGAGATAGACGTTGTCGCCCATCCCGATCTCGTCGCCGTAGTAGAGGACCGGCGAGCCCGGGAGCGAGAAGAGGATCGCGTGCATCAGCTCGATCTCGTCGCGGCCGCCGTCGAGCAGCGGGGCGAGCCTGCGGCGAATGCCGAGGTTGAGCTTCATCCGCGGATCCTTCGCGTACTCCTCGTACATGTAGTCGCGCTCTTCGTCGGTGACCATCTCGAGCGTCAGCTCGTCGTGGTTGCGCAGGAAGAGCCCCCACTGCGCGCTGTCCGGGATCGGCGGCGTGCGCTCGAGGATCTCGTACATCGGCGTCGCGTCCTCGCGCCGCAGCGACATGAACATGCGCGGCATCACCGGGAAATGGAACGCCATGTGGCACTCGTCGCCGTCGCCGAAGTACTCGACGACGTCCTCCGGCCACTGGTTCGCCTCCGCGAGCAGCACACGGTCCGGGTAGCGCGAGTCGATCTCGGCGCGCACGCGCTTCAGGTATTCGTGCGTCTCGGGCAGGTTCTCGCCGTTCGTCCCCTCGCGCTCGTAGAGATACGGAACGGCGTCGAGCCGGAAGCCGTCGATGCCGAGGTCGAGCCAGAAGCGCAGGACGTTCAGCATCGCCTCCTGCACCTCGGGGTTGTCGTAGTTCAGGTCGGGCTGGTGGCTGAAGAAGCGGTGCCAGTAGTACTGGCCGCGCAGCGGGTCGAACGTCCAGTTCGACGCCTCCGTGTCGAGGAAGATGATCCGCGCCTCGCTGTACGGCTCGTCGCTGTCGGACCAGACGTACCAGTCGCCGCGCGGCCCCGTCGGGTCGCTGCGCGACTCCTGGAACCACGGGTGATCGGCCGAGGTGTGGTTCATGACGAGGTCGGCGATCACGCGCATGCCGCGCTGGTGCGCCTGGTCGACGAACTCGCGGAAGTCGTCGACGGTGCCGTAGTCCGGATGGATCTCGAAGAAGTCCGCGATGTCGTAGCCGCCGTCGCGGAGCGGGGAGCGGTACATCGGCAGCAGCCAGATGCAGTCGACGCCGAGCCACTGCAGGTAGTCGAGCTTGTCGATCAGCCCGCGGAAGTCGCCGCTGCCGTCGTCGTTGCCGTCGAAGAAGCCGCGGATGTGGATCTCGTAGAAGACGGCGTGCTTGAACCAGAGCGGGTCCCGCTCGAACCACTGCTCGCTCATGCTTGCTCCGCTCCGCTCCGCTGTGCTTTGCTGCTCGCGCGCCCGTGGGGGCCGATCGGGAGTGGGCCGCGCCCGCGCAG
>Ga0070741_10008165_pt1 | contig 21174 bp, 14 predicted proteins | sample Coa_R1_4_FD_66440 | JGI IMG/M metagenome (GOLD analysis project Ga0070741, IMG submission 66440) | Surface soil microbial communities from Centralia Pennsylvania, which are recovering from an underground coalmine fire - Coalmine... | ecosystem: Environmental > Terrestrial > Soil > Unclassified ...
GGCGCGCAGTTGCAGGTTGTCGCGGATGCGCACGGTGGGCAGGAGGATGCCCAGTTCGAGGGCGATCTGTTTGCGCACGCCGCCGACCCGTTCGGCCAGGTCGCCGCCCTCTTCGGGCAGAGCCAGCGGGACGAGGTTGCTGCCGAGTTCGAGTTCGAGGGTCTCCACCGACAGGAGCGGCAGCACGTTTTCGGGGCCTTTGGGCGCGGCGGGCGTGGAGAGCGCGGCCTGCTGCTCGGCCTGTTTCGCCTCCAACGCGGCCTGCTTCTCGTTTTTGGTCAGCACGAAGGCGAAGGCGCCGACGCAAGCGCCGAGCAGGAGCAGTTGGGGCTTGGGAAAGCCGGGCAGCAGGAGCAGGATGCAGACCAGGCCGGTGACAAGGACGAGGGGGCGGGGCCGGTTGAAGAGCTGGGCGACGAAGTCCTGGCCCATGGGTCTTTCGGAGGCGGCGCGGGTGACGAGGAGGCCGGTGGCGGTGGAGATGAGGAGGGCGGGTATCTGGCTGACGAGTCCCTCGCCGATGGTCAGCAGGGTGTACTGCTGCAAGACGGTCATGATGTCCCCGCCCCGCGACAGGCCCAGCGCGAAGCCGCCGAGGATGTTGATGATGATGATCAGCACGGCGGCGATGGCGTCGCCGCGCACGAACTTGCTCGCGCCGTCCATCGCGCCGTAGAAATCGGCCTCGCGCTCGATGGTCTGCCGCCGCTCTTTGGCCTGCACCTCCGTAATGAGTCCGGCGTTCATGTCGGCGTCAATGGACATCTGCTTGCCGGGCATGGCGTCCAGAGTGAAGCGCGCGGCGACTTCCGCCACGCGCCCTGCGCCGTTCGTGATGACGACGAACTGCACGACAATCAGGATGAGGAACGCGATGATGCCGACGATGTACGACCCGCCGATGACGAACTGCCCGAATGCCGCAATGACCATGCCCGCGTGACCGGAGCCGAGGATCAGCTTGGTCGCCGCGACGTTGAGGGCCAGCCGGAACAGTGTCATGACCAGCAGCAGGGAGGGAAAGATGCTGAACTGCAGCGGCTCGGTGTTGTAGAGCGCGACGAGCAGGATGGTGGCCGCTCCGGTGATGTTGATGACCAGCATCGTGTCCAGCAGCCATTCGGGCAGCGGCACGATCAGCATCGCCACGACGAGCATCAGCAGACCGGCCAGCAGCATATCGCTGTAGCGGGCGGCTTTCGCCAGCGGCGCGGGAGCGGAGGGAGACGAACCGGGAACGGTAGCCATAAAGCGGGCAGACTCCTGCAAACATGGGCGGCGGCGCGCGCCGCCGTTTCGGACGGGGCAGTGCGAGTTCATCCGTCATTATCGGCAGGAATCTGTAAGAATTGCAGGGCTTTGCAAACGCGACAGAGGAGGCAGGCTGACGAATTGGTATGCCGCGCGCCAGCCGAACGCAGTTTTGATATGCCCTGTGTGGCGCGTTAGGGCGGATTGGCTTCCTCCAGAGCATAGGCGATGGCCTGCTCCTGTGTCATGGCGCGGCCCTCTTCCCAGGCGGCGGCCAGCGCTTCCCGATCTAGTACTCTGTCAAGCTAGAAGTTTGGGATGCTGCTTGAGATAGGCGAACAGCGTTCTCAATCTCGTCGTCTATACAAAGTTTCTACCTGGATGGACTACTAGCTTAGCGCGTTCTGCTGCAATCAGACGCTCCTGGAAGGGAAAGTACCGCCAGTCCGAGATACCCCAGGCAAGGCTCAGTCCCTCTACAGCCCCGAACTGCCGCGCCGCCCGCTCCGGCTTCCCCTGTCGTGCCGCCATCGCCGCAAACAGTCCAGCGCGGCCTGATCATAGCGAAACGTGCTGTAGAGCGCCCCGCCGCGTCCTGGCGTCGCTTCCGTCCGCACGACGCCCAGCAGCGTCAAGTTATACTTCACGGCGGGAATGCCGACCTGCGCGACGTTCTGAATCATCTGGCAGATAGCCTCGATCTCCCGGTCGCATTCGGGACTTTTCCCCAGCATAATGTGCGGGTGTTCGGCCTGGGAGATCGCGAGGGAACTCAGCGGCAGAGGAACCATCTCCAGCGTGATGCAGATATGGCGGACGCCGAACGCCGCCAGAACGCGCAGGTCTTGATCGGTCGAATGGTGTTAATGTCCCGCTTTCATCTGTGCCTTCCTGTCTGCTTTCTTTCCAACCGCCCGAAGGTGCAGGAAAAAGCCGCTGGGGCTGCGAACAGACAACGCAACCGGGAGAGAAAGATGGTTCGCCCCTCCGTGTGAACCTCTGACGGACGCCTACGGCGCGACCCGTTGGAGGAACTTTTCGACGGGTTCGCCTTCCCGCACCTGCCCGATGCCGTAGCGGTGCAGCTTGTCGGTAACGGTCTTGGCGAACTCGGCCCGCTCGCGGCTGCCAGCGGGAGCGCGCATCCACTGCACGTACTCCAGGGCAAGGCGGGCGCGCTCTACCTGCTCGTGGGCGACCGGATCGGAGGCGGTGTCCTTGAGCGCCCGGTCGAACAGCGCCGCGCCTTTGGTCAGCGTGTCGTCGGAGAGATAGGCGGCGGTCGGCGGGTCGTAGATGCGCGGGTGGACCTTTTTGGCCCGCACGTCCGCGTGCAGCAGATCGAGCCACTGCTGGATCGCCGGCGCGCCTTTCCCATAGACGCCCTTCAGGAACTCCGTAATGATCGGCTGCGCCGGTCGGGAAGGATTCCACATCAGCTTCGCCATCAGATAGGCTTTGAGTTCCGACATTTCGCCGCCGCCGCCCGGCGCATAGCAGCCCTCGTAGAACAGGCCCACCACGCCGTACTTCTTGAAGAGCGGAATGTCGGCGGCGATCTCGTCCAGATCAGGCAGAGGCTGCAGGTAGTTGGCGAAGTTGGTGCTGTAGTGCCAGACGTAGAGTTGATGGGTGATCTGCGCCCAGGCCGCCAGGTTCTCCAGGACGCGCTTGTTGGCGTCGCAGGCGTCTATCCCATGCCCGAAACAGGCTCCGATAGGAGCCAGACGAATCCGCACATTGGGGCGCGGCTTGACATGTTTCGGCGGGGCTTCCGTCCACTGGTAGGCCAGCGTGTCAATCAGAACGTGGGGAGCCTCCGCCGCAATCGCATCGGCAACGGCGTTCACAAAGCGCAGCACGGGGCCGGAGGGCGCTCCTTCCTCCCGCTCTATGGCCTTGCAGTTGTCGCACTGGCAGTTGTTGTAGGTGTCGTTCTGGGAGACGGAGAAGATCGTCGCGGTCGGGTTCTCCCGAATCCAGGCGCGCACCTTCTCGATGCTGATACGCAGCACGTCGGGATTGGTCAGGCAGAGCTGATAGTAGCCCTTCATCCGCTTGCCGTTGATCAGCGAGAAGTACTCCGGGTGGGTGTCGAAATACTGTTCGGGCGGCACCAGTTCGTTGAAGGTGTGGACGAACTTGCCGTAAGCGACGCGCCCGCCGACCGTCTCATCCAGGCGCTGGCTGTTGCCGTTAACGCGGTTGCGCACGGCCCAGTCCCGATCAAAGGCTTCGGTGTAGTAGGGTTCGCGATACTCGAAGGCGGGCTGCTCCCGGATGTTCAAGGGGCCGACGGTAATGGTCTTGCGGTGGGGAATGCGACTGATCTTCGCGGTGAACCAGCGGCAGCCCAGCACGTCTTCCAGCAGGGCGTAGCAGCCGTAGAGCGCGCCGCGCCGGTTGTCGCCACAGATCTCGATGCGCGGAATGTCGTGGCGGCTCTGCGGCGTAATCGTGCGGATGCGAAACCCTTCGGCGGGCAGGCGCGGACGATGCTCCCGCTTTGCCAGGATCGCATCGTCCGCGATGACAATGGCTCCCCGCGCGCCTTGCGGCCACCCCGCCGCGCCCGCTTCCGGCTGGAAGATCGGCAGCCTGGCGCCGGACATCAGCATAAGGTGACGCTGAATCTCCTCCGCGCCGTGCCGCATCGGCGCGGAGGAACCCGGAGCCAGCAGAATCACCCAGCCGCTTTTCCCATTGCGAGCCAGGGTCATGCGCTGCGCCCCGACAGGCAGCGCGAGAATAATCAGCAGGAGCGCGAACAGGACTCCCTTCATGGGCCTCTCCTCAAGAAAGAGTGAAGAAATGTGTCGGACACCCTATTGCTTCTCACGCGATGAAAATCCTGCCAGGAACCGCCATCGCGCCATGGTTCTACAAGGAACTCAGGCCATGCTTCTCACCATGAACCTGCTTTTCGGAACGGCCTCCCTGGCGGGGAGCGCCCCGATCAAGACGCCTCTCAAGGCGCTTGCAACCAACCCCCGCTACTTCACCGATGGCAGCGGCAAAGCGATCTATCTGACAGGCTCGCACACGTGGAACAACCTTCAGGATTGGGGGACGAACGGCGCGATCCAGCCTCTCGACTTCGCGGCGTATGTGCAGATGCTGGTCGCGCACCACCATAACTTTACGCTGCTCTGGGCCACCGAACTGCCGACGTTCCGGGGCCTGCCTACCACCGCCACCGCGCCGCCGGATTTCAGCGTCACGCCGTTTCCCTGGAAGAGGACAGGGCCGGGCAACGCTTCGGATGGAAAGCCGAAGTTCGATCTCACCCGGTTCGACCCGGTCTACTTCGACCGGCTGCGCGACCGTGTCCAGCAGTTGAATGCGGCCGGCATCTATGCGGGCGTCTATCTGTTTACCGGTGAATGGCTTCTCCGCTTTCGCTTTGCCGGGGACGGCTTTCCCTTGACCGGCTCGAACAACATCAATGGGGTAGACGATGGCGGGGGAACCGGTTCCGTGACGATGACGGCCCCGAATGCCGTCACCGCGATCCAGGACGCTTATGTGAAGAAAGTGATTGACACCCTCAACGACCTGCCCAATGTTCTCTGGATCGTCTCCGAAGAAGCGCCCGCCAACTCGACCTGGTGGAACAGCCATCTGATTTCCCTCATCCGCGCCTATGAGGCCGGGAAACCGCTGCAACATCCCATCGGCTATGGAGCGCTGGATGGCGGGACAGACGACATTCTCCTCAACAGCGATGCCGACTGGATCGCGCCTGCCGCCAGAATCTCCCCGACGACCAGTCGCGGCAGCGGTCATCCGCCAGATAAGGTGAACATCAACGATTCGGATCACAGCTACTGGGAAATCTGGAACGACACTCCCCAGGTCAACCGGAACTACTTCTGGATCAACTTCACCAACGGGAACCAGACGCTGTTCATGGATCCCTATGTCGTCTACTATCCCCGCCAGAACCGGAATCTCTGCCCCTCGCCGGTGAACGGCATCAGCGCGCGACCGGACACGCGCTGGGAGAACGTGCGCGCGACGATGGGCCATATCCGCGATTACGCCGAGCGGATGAACCTCGCCGCGATGACTCCGCAGGGGAATCTCGCTTCTACCGGCCATGCGCTGGTCAATGCTGACGCTGCCCATCCCGAATTCCTGGTCTATGCGCCGGACGGCGGCCGCTTTACGGTGAATCTGGCGTGCAGCCGCAAGCCGTTTGCGGTGGAGTGGATGAACCCGGCAACGGGTGTCAAAACGGCGGGCGCAGAGGTTCGTGGCGGCGCAACACAAGCCTTTACTCCGCCATTCAGCGGAGATGCCGTCTTATACCTGCGGGCCGCACGGCGCTGACCCAGCACGTCGAATCACTTCGCGCCTGGCGCCTGCTGCCTGGTAATGCCGCGCTCTTCCGTTACGGTGTAAAATCTGTCGGGCGCGAGGCGCTTCAGCGTGTCGCGCCGGCCGCTCGGCCAGACGATCTCCACCTTGTCTACCTGGGTGGCGGCTCCTAACCCGAAGTAGACTCGCGTATCGCTGTGCGACAGATAGCTGGAACCGGCGCGCACCGTCGCAACCTGGCGGACGCCGCCCGCCGTCAGCGTGAAGCGCGCGTGCAGGCCGTCGCGATTGCTCTTCGTTCCGATGGTTTTGAAACTGACCCAGTGATGCTGGCTGCGATCTTGATTGCGGAAGAGTTGGGCCGGATCGTTCTGGTTATTGATCAGCACGTCCAGGCGGCCATCGTTGTCGTAGTCCCCGACGGCCAGGCCGCGCGCCACCGTCGGCAGCGCCAGATCGCCCAGGTGCGCCGGGGCCGTGATCTCGGTGAACGTGCCGTTGCCCGCGTTGTGCAGCAGTTGCTTCGGTTCTTTGTAGGTAATGCCCCCGCCCTGATCCGCAACATGCAGGGTCACATGGCCGTTGGCGGTGATGAGGTCGGGCCAGCCGTCCGCGTCATAGTCCAGAAACTCGCAGCCGAAGGAGAGCAGCTTCATGTGCGCCGGGCCGACGCCGGAGAAGGCGCTGACGTCCTCGAAAAGACCCTGTCCCAGATTTTTGAACAGCGCGTTCGGCATCCCGGAAAAGTTGGTGACGAACAGGCTCTCCCGCCCGGAATGATCGTAATCGGCGATCCCGATGCCCATGGCGGCCATCCGGCGTCCATCCTCTCCGCGCGCCACTCCCGCCTGCAGCGCGCGATTGGTAAAGGTCCCGTTCCCGTTGTTATGCCAGAGCATATTCTCGCTGATGTCGTTGGCGACGAAAATGTCCTGCCGCCCGTCCCCATCGTAGTCCCAGAAAGTGACGGCCAGGCCGCGCCCTTTTGCCTTTGTGATGCCCGCCTTCTCGCTCACATCCACAAACCGGCTCCCCTCGTTGTGATAGAGCCGGTGCGTGTCGGTCTCGTAGGCTTCGGGCGTGCAGTATTCGCGCTGGTGCAGCGCGCCGTAGCAGGTCTTATCGGTCTGCCACGTCCAGGGACTATAGTAGCAGACGTAGAGATCGAGCCTGCCGTCGTTGTCGTAGTCCCCGAACGCCGCGCTGGTCGCGTACCCGGCGCTGTGGACTTTTCCTAAGCCCATCGGCCCGGTCACATCGGTGAACTTGCCACTGCCCTTCTGGTTGTGGAAGAGGACGTTGTGTCCGTAGGCTGTGAGGAACAGATCGTCATACCCGTCGTTATCGTAGTCGCCGACCGCCACGCCGTGCGCGTAACCCAGGTCTCTATCGAAGCCGGAACCTGCCGTCACGTCGGTAAACGTGCCGTTGCCGTTATTGTGGTAGAGCGCGCAGTGGGGGCGATCTTTGACCTGAGAAGGCGGGTCGGAGGGGCCGGACTGGACGAGGAAAATGTCGAGCCAGCCGTCGTTATCATAGTCCAGGAAGGCGCACCCGGCGGGCAGTTCTTCGAGATAGTAGAACTTGCCCGTCGCCCCGTTGGAGAGGGTGAAGTGGATACCGGCACGATTGGCGGCGTCCGCAAACAGAGGCGCGGCTGCCGGGGACGCTGTTTGCCTGGCAGGAACGGAGGGCCGTTGCAGACATCCCGGCAAGAAGACGAGCAGACCGAGCGCCCCCAACAACGCGAGGAAAGCACGAGGCGACACGGTTTCTACGGCCCTCCCGTATTCGGCGGCGGTGTCGCGGACGAGACCGCGAAGTTGGACGCGACGGGCTGCGCAGCCATCTGCGCCAGCGCCGCCTCCACCTCCGGGTCGTGAGGGCGCAGCGTGTTGGCCCGTTTCAGGTAGCGCGCGGCGGCGGGCAGATCGCCCATTTTCAGGGCCATCAGGCCGACTTTCCGGTTCAGGGCGAAGTCGGTCGGGTTCGTTTCGCATCGCTTCTTCAGATGAAGCAACTGCTCCGCTGCCTGCGCCAGCGCCTGGAACTTCTGCCGCATCGCCTGCGCCTGTGCCGCCTGCCCCGCCCGCTCGTAGACCGCCGCGAGATCGTAGTAGGCGTCCGCCTTTTGCGGCCTCAGTTGCACGGCTGCTTTCAGATGGGCGAGGGCCTTGTCGCGCCGTCCCTGCCGCCGGTAGATCTTCCCAAGATAGAGATGGCAGTAGTAGACGCCCGGATGCAGGCGCAGCGAGTGGAGCAGATCGCTCTCCGCCTGCGCCATTCCACCCGGCGTCCCGTCAATGAAGAAGGTGCAGATGCCCCGCATCGCATACGCCGCCGCATTGCTGGCGTCCAGTTGCAGAATGCGCTCCGCCAGGGAGCGCCCCTCGGCAAAATCGTGATCGTCTATGACGAGTTCGGCCAGCGCGATGAGGCGGTCGCGGTTTTGGGGCTGCAGTTCGGTGAGATGCTGGAGACAGCGCCGCTGCTCCAGCTTGTTGCCGAGCCGGGTCTGCGCGGCAACGACGGTTTCCAGCGCGGGAATATCGTCCGGGTTGCGCTTCAACTCTTCCTGCGCGTATTTGACGGCGGAGTCCAGGTCGCCGATGTTGAGGAAGGAGGAGGCAAGCAGGGAGTGGATGCGGGGCGTATCCGGCTGAATGCGGTCGAGATGGATGAACGCTTCGATAGCGCGCCGCCACATTTTGGCATCGAAATACGACTGGCCCAGCACCTGCCAGGCATAGGCGTTTTGCGGGTCGAGCTGCGCGGCGGCCTGCCACTCCTTCACGGCCTCCAGGCTTTTGCCCTGGCGCGCATACTCGTCCCCGGCTTCCAGATGGCGCTGCGCCGGGCTTTTATGCGTCTGCCAGAAAAAGACGCAGGCCCAGGCGAGGGCGGCGAGCAGCAGCAGGCCGACCGCAAACGCGGGGCGTATCCCGGCGCGGGAGGGAGCGGACGCGGGCATAGACGTTGGTTCGCGCAGAACGGCAGTTTTTCCTTCCGCAGGCTGGCCGGTGACTCCTCTGCGCATCAGCGCGCTCCAGGGAGGGAAAGGCATGGCAAGATCGCCGCTAGTTTTTCGAGGTCGGGATGGGCATTGGCGACGCGCCGCCCGATTGATTCGCCATCTGGTCCTGCTTGCCGCGCATTCCCGGCGGCAGACCGGACTTCTTCACGCCCCAGTCGCCACCGCCACCGGAACTTTTGTTCAGATAGACCACGCCGAAACCGATCACCAGAACGACCACGATCACCAGCGCCGCGAGGATGACCGGAGGACTGAGTTGCTTGTTGCTCATCGGTTGTTGCTCTTTCTTTAGAAAAGCCTGGACTTTGTCTGAACTGGGATTTATGGGATTAACGGATGGACTAGGATTGCGTCCTGATCCAATCATAGTCTATCCTGTAATCCCATAAATCCTAGTTCAGACGATCTCAGATCAGACAGGGTGCCGTTGGAACGGCCGCGCCAGGTCTCTAATTGAAATCGCTCGTCTTGGTAAAGTACGGGAAATCACCCTTCGCGTTCTTCTTGCCCAGCTCGCTGATGCGCATGAACTTGGAATGACCGTCGAAGAAGGTCAGGTTCAGGCCGTTGTTGTGCCGTCCGAGGAACGCGGCCTGATACTGGCTGCGAATCTGCGGCGGATTGGCATCCGGCAGGACGAGCATATAGGAGGGAATTCCCCAGTCGTCCACCGCCTGCTCCTCATCCCACTGGGTCTCGTCATGCCCCTCGATCTTGGGCGCATGGCCGCCGTCGCCGCAGAAGACGGTTCCGGCCACATCGTCCACAGAGGCCAGCGACTGCGCGCCGGTCGTATGCTCGAAGAGGCCGCCGAGCGCCGTGTCGTACCAGTAGACGTTGTTCAGAGTGTAGGAACTCTTGGTGTTGCCATAGGAGATGAACGTTCCGCTCCCACTGGTGGCGCTGGGACAGACCCAGATGCCCTTGCCCTTGATGTAGGGATCAAGCAGTTCGATCCAGGTGTTGAGCAGATCGTTGCCGGCGGCATCCTTGTACCAGTGTCCATCGTTGTTGAGGACCAGGCTCTCGTCATAGTCCTGGATGTACATCTGCAGGGACAGGCCGATCTGTTTGGTGTTGGACAGACAGGAGGCTTGCCGGGCTTTCTCGCGGGCCTGAGCGAATACCGGGAACAGTATCGCGGCGAGAATGGCGATAATGGCGATAACAACGAGCAACTCGATCAGGGTAAAACCGTGTCTTACATGACGCTTCATTCTTTCGCTCCTTTCAGGATGACGGACACGATATCTATCGTTCTCTCGACGCCCGCAGCGTCGAACCATAAATGCTCAGGGGAGCCTGCAACAAAATATGCTGGTATGTCGCTGTCGGGCCGGACTCGACCCGCTGCAGCAGCAGGTCGGCGGCGCGGCGGCCCAAGAGTTCAAAGGGCTGTTCGATAGTCGTCAGGAAGGGTTCGTTGGACTTCCAGCGTTCGATGCCATCGAAGCCCGCGACCGCCATGTCCTCCGGGACGCGCAGGCCGTTCGCCTGTAAGATCGCCAGGAAACGGTGGGCGGTCACGTCGTTGACCGCGAAAACAGCGGTCGGCGGTTCGGGAACGGAGCGCAGCTGTTCCAGCAGGGCCGAATAGACCGGCCTGACTTCCTCCGTGGACGACTCGGTCGCTTTGACGACGAGACGCGGATCGAACGGGATATTCGCCTTCTCCAGCGCGCGGCGGTAGCCCGCCATGCGCTCCGCGACAGTCGAGGCATGGTCGGCATTGGTGATATGGGCGATACGGCTGTGTCCCTGCGCGATGAGATGGCGCACGGCCTGCTCCGCCGCATACTCGTTCTCGACGCCCACATAGTCCGCCTCGAATCCTGCCGGAGGGCGGCGATCCATAAAGACGATGGGAATGTTGGCCGCGCGCACCTTCTGCAAGGCGGGCAGATTGACATCGCCGCCCAGATAGCAGAGCAGCACCCCGACAATATCCCGATCTTCGGTGATCTGTTCCAGGAAACGGGCTTCCGAACGGCAGACGGAGTCCCAGTTGTCCCATTCCAGATGACCGATGACCAGGCGATAGGCGCTGTGGTTGAGCGCCTGGCAGACGCCCTGCGTCACGGAGGCGGCGGTCGGATCGGAGGGACTCGGCCAGGCCCAGAGTCCGAGGCTCTGGCGCTTCGTGGCTCGGTGCGTCGGCTGGCTCGTACCCGGCTGCCGTACAACAGTTCGGCAGCGCGGCGCGCGGATCAGAAGTTCCTGCTCTTCCAGGACATCCAGCGCCTTGCGGATGATGGTGCGGCTGACCCCGAACTCCTCGATCAGTTCGCGTTCGGAGGGAAATCCTTTCCGATCCTGGTAGCGGCCCGAGGAGATGCGCTCCGTCAGCGTGGTTGTGATCGCGCTGACCAGAGGCGAGGCGGAGAGATTGTCCGTTGGCGCTTGCATCGTGTGTAGTATGCCCTGCCTGACCAGAAGATACTAGATAGTAACAGAAAGTACGTGGAGTGTCAAGAGTTTTTTCCTGAGTCAGGGAAATTCCCGTTAAAATTACCGGCCCGCCCCTCGCAAACGTGTCCGGAATCGCTTTCCGAAGCGGCCTGTGGCGGAAAAAGCGGCGCAGATGAGACCAGAAATGAGCGTGGGGATGCCGAGCAGGTCTTCCCGCTTCACCTCGCCGTTCACCCCCGCTGTCGCTCCGCTGTACCGCCCACCAGGGCCTGCGCCAGGAGCAAGCTGAGGGCCGGCGCAAATGGCAAGAACGCGCTCCAGCGATGGCGGCAGGGTTGGCTTCGGCGGTCTGGACGGTAGGGGACCTGCTCACCTATCGTGTGCCACTGCCACCGCCTGTGCCGCCGAAACGGCGAGGCAGACCGCTCCAAAGAGCCGTCATGCTCAACCACACTTGAAGGTAGGGCTACCTGAGCTACTCGCTTCCTGAGACAAACGCAAGAATCCCCCCACATTCAGATTGCGGGGGGAATTCATGTTGGTTTAAAACCGATTGGTTTTAAACCGAGAGCAGCGACTTGCCGGGCTTCCAATCGGAAGGGCAGAGGCCGCCCGTCTGGAGCGCCTGGAGGACGCGCAGAGTCTCGTCCGTGCTGCGCCCGATGTTGAGGTTGTTGACAACGCTATATTGCAGCACGCCGTTGGGGTCTATGATGAACAGGCCGCGCAGCGCGATGCCCTTCTCCTCAATCAGCACGCCGTAGTCGCGAGCCACCTCTTTGGTGATGTCGGAGGCCAGCGGATACTTCATCCCGGCGATGCCGCTCTGGTCGCGCGGGGTATTCATCCAGGCCAGATGCGCGTATACCGAGTCTGTCGAGACGCCCAGCACGTCCGCTCCCAGTTCTTCGAACTCCTCATAGCGATCCGACAGGGCGGTGATCTCCGTCGGGCAGACAAACGTAAAATCGAGCGGATAAAAGAACAGTACCAGCCACTTGCCGCTATAGTCCGACAGCGACACCTTGCTGCCAACGTGCGCCGGGGTGTCGTTCGGGCGCGCGACGGCCATCGAAAAATCCGGTGCGGGTTCTCCTACCTTTGCAATCGGCATCGTTTCGTTCTCCTTGAGATCGGGGATTGGACTTTCGCCCGGCAGTTCCAGGCAAAAAGAGAGGTTCCTTAATAGGAATGATTCTCAATTACAGAGGGAAGAATACCCTCTGCCGCCGGACAGAGTCAACCCTTTCGCGCCTTTTTGTTCCCTTCTGCGGCCAGATTTTCTTGGCCCAAGCCGAACATTTCGCCGCAGCCAAAAGTCAGAAGGGTGAGGCGTCTCCAACAGGCAGGAATACCGGGAAGACGCTGCGAATCTGGCAATAGGAGCGGCCCGCTCTCCGAGGCGTCTTCACGCCGCGTCTCGGCATCTCTTTTCGGAGTACCGTCGCTCGGTTATCGGGAGGAAATCCTCGCTATGGCACGATCTACGCACCACCTGACTGGAAGGCAATCTATCTGCACGCTCCCGGCTCTCCTCCGGCCCTTCCTTATCACGCTCATCGTTCTGACAACAGCCGCCTCTTTGGCAGGCGCGCAGGGGCGCGGCGCACGGGCGCGCGATCCCCGCTTTATCGTTCCACGCATCGAGGCGGCCCTGCGCATGGAGGCGCTTCGGCCCAGGCCGACTTCGCAAGTCCTTGTCAAGTTCAAGACAGGCGTCGCGCCCGAAGCCTTTGCCCGCGCCTTCTCGCAGCAGGCCGCACAGACACAGACGCGGCTTCAGGAGACGGCGAACGCGCCCCGGCCCGATGCGCCTGCGCTGACCTATCGGCGCTCCAATCCCGCCATCGGCTGGCACGTCTTTCGGCTGCCCTCTCCAGACGCCCTGCCCGCCACATTGGAAGCCCTCCGCCGCGACCCGAATGTGCAGTATGCCGAACCGGATCAACACATCCGCCTGTTGATAGACCCGCCCACCAACCCCCGCTGGGGCCAGGTCAATGAAACCGGCCTGTTTACGGATGTCATCAATAACGCCCTGCCCGGATACTTCGATCAACCCGGTCGCTACTACGACACCGCCGGCTGGCACTATAACTGGACGCTAGAGATGGTCAGCGCGCTCAGCGCATGGAATCTCTATCCCGGATACTACCCGGACGCCTTCGACCGCATCAGTCAACTCGCTTCCGATCCCTCACGGCTGCCGCGTGTGGCGGTGCTGGATACCGGCATAGACTTCGACCATCCCGCCTTTCGCTATACCGGCCAGACAAGCAGCGACATCTCGCATGGCGGGCAGATAGCGACCAGCCTGGCGCGCAGCTTCTTCAACGGCAATCGCACCGATAAACGCCCCATCGCCGCGAAAGATGTGTTCGGACACGGCACCAGTGTTGCCAGCCTCATCGGGGCCGCGCCCAACAACGGATTCGGCATCCCCGGCCTCGGATTTACCTGCCAGATCGTCCCCGTTCGTATCTACGGCGACGACGGCGACGGCCTCGACTCCGACATGGTGGATGCCATCGTCTATGCTACGGATGTGGGCTGCCTGCTCATCAACATCAGCGCGCGCACCGATCTCGGCTATTCCGTCGCTCTGCAGGATGCGGTGAACTACGCCTGGGATCACGGCTCCCTGGTCATCGCTGCCGTCGGCAACGATGGCGACCCGTCCAACATTGATGCCGCCCTGACACGGCGGTATCCCGCTTCCCTTTCCCATGTCCTCTCGGTTGGCGCGACTTCGTACAGTGGCGGCGACTTCGGAAACTACACGGGAACCTACACTCCTGAAATCATCGCGGACTATAGCAACTATGGCCCACAGCTCGGCATCGTTGCCCCCGGCGGCTCGACCTTCACCTATTTTCTGGACAACGCCGACGGTTTTTTCGATGATCTTCTACAGGCGGTACTCCAACAGTTCGCTGTCGTTGGCATTCCGGTCCCGCCCGGCACAATCCCGGAGTTCGTCTATCCCTATGTCGCCGCTCCGACCTACCTGGTGCCGCTCTCGAATGCCGGCAACCAGGTAGACGTGGGCAGCGGGAACACGCCTCCGCCCAATCCGTTCAACGAGTTTGCGCTTCTCGGCCTGTATGGACTGAATGAAGGATCGCTGCCCGGAACGTCGTTTGCCACGCCCCAGGTCGTGGGCCTGGCGGCGCTGTATGCGGCGAAGAACGGCATCACTCAGGAGACGCCGGACGGCCCGCAAAGGATCGTTCAGGCCATTCAGCGCGGCGCGGACGCGCTGGACAGTACGGCAGGCGGCGGCTTCAGCCTGGTCTATGGATATGGACGCATCAATGCCGCCGCCACGCTGCTTGACCTGAACCGGCGCAATGCCGTGGTGGGCGGCATCGTCGGCCAGGTGACGTATGGCGGCACGGCCCAGAGTCCGATCAACGTCGTCGCGAAGAAGGTCGGAAGCACGACCACTGCGGGCCAGGCGACGACCGCTTCGCCCGATGGCGTCTTCCACCTGATGAATCTGCGGGAAGGCGACTATACCATCAGCGCGACCGTTCTCGGCACGGTCATCACCAGGGATGTCCATGTGACCGCCGGGTGCGATGTCTATGCCGACCTGCGGGCTAACGAAGTGCATGTCAGCGTCACGCCGGACACCGTGAACGTGCCGTATGGCGGCCAGCAGCAGTTCACAGCGGTCGTCTCCGGCAGTTCCAACCCCAATGTCATCTGGGACCTGCCCGTGAGCGCGGGCGCGGCCATCACCTCGGACGGCCTGCTGACCGCGCCCAGCAAACCAGGCTCCTCCACGCAGGCGCTCGTCCGCGCGACCAGCGTCTCCAATCCCAATGCGTCCGCCACGGCCATCGTCAATTTCGGGCCGGTCACGGTCTCCCTCGCGCCCAAACCGGCGCAGGTCCAGTTCGGCAAGACGCTGCAGATCCATGCGACGGTCGGCGGCACGTTAGACACAAGCGTGACCTGGGAGGTGGTCAGCGGCGGCGGTTCCATCTCCGACACCGGTCTCTATCAGGCTCCGCCGCAGCCCGCGCACTCGCTGATCTCGCGCGCCGTCGTCGTGAAGGCGACCAGCGTCACCGATCCGACTGTCTCGGCCAGCCTGACGATCATCGTGACCTCCGCGAACGGCGTCCGGGGACGACGCGCGCCCGGCTCCGGCATCGGTTCGCCTCAACCGCACTGAAGCCCTTGCCCGACCTTCCCTCTGATCGCCCCTCGCCTCAGCCCCTCTCCCACGCTGTGGGAGAGGGGAGAGCCTGTTAGGGGTTCTTACCAAACGCGACGCGGGAAGGCCCTCCGCCATGACGCCAGGGGATGAAAGCGTCGCAATCGCAACCGCGAAGCCTCGTGCCTTTAGGCAGGGGAGTAGTCACCATGTGCCTCCCTCCTATTCATCGTCGCGCCTCACTCCTTTACGGGGCAGCAGTCATCCCCACCTGGCTTTGTCTGCGTCGCCGGAAAACCGGTGCGGTCAATGACATCGCGCAATTGTGCAATGCCGACGCGCATCGCATCGTAGCGCACTCTCGCCTGTTTCGTGTCGAAGGCCACTTTCGCGTCGTAAACGCCGGGCGTCTTCTTGAGCGTGTCGGCGATATTCACCGCGCACGCGGCACAGTCCATCGAAGGGATAGTGAACAGGACGGTCTGCGCCTTCACCACCGCCGCGACCACCGGCACGGAAGAAGCGGACACCCGTGCGCGATAGGCGGCGATGTTGGGATAGGCCAGCGCCCCCACCGTAAAGAGCGTCACGACCCACAGCAGCGCCCGGCTAATGCGCTGGGTTCGCACAGACTTGACATCGCAGCAGTCCGTTTCGCACCCGGCTTTCTGAGGCCGGTAGGTGAAGTAAAATGCCACGCCGAGCAGCAGCACGGTAAGCGCGATAAAGTAAGGACGGTACGGTGTCAGCGCCGCACTGAGGCCCACCGTTCCGACGCTTGCCGCCCCTAAGAGAAGCGGCAAGATGCAACAGGAAGAAGCCGCGATTGCGGCCACTACCACGCCCAACAGCACAGAAACTTTTTTCATGCTTCGGACTCCTCTCTATTCCGCGCAGCAGGAGAGCTTTTCCGGGTTCTTGTAGCGGGAGATCGCCACGATTTTCAAAGCCTCTGCCATCGTTGGGTAGACGTGCAGCAGGTCTATAAAATCGTGTAGCTTCGCCCGGAAGCGCAGCGCCATTGCTGCCTCATGGATGATTTCCCCGGCGCTGTTCCCCACCATCGAGACGCCTAGCACTTCGTTTGTATTGGCGTCGGCCACCATCTTGATAAGGCCGCGCGTATCGCGGATCGCACCGGCGCGCGGCACAAGGGACATGGGAACCGTGTTGCACCAGCACTCATGCCCCCGCGCAATGGCCTCTTCTTCGGTCAGCCCCACAAGGCCCACTTGCGGATCGGTGAAGATAGCACGGGGAATGACCGCGTGATTGACGGCCCGCCGCTCGCCGGAGAGCGCATTCAGAGCGGCAATGCCCCCGTCATGGCTTCCGACTGGCGTCGCCATCTGGCTACCCGTTTCCCGGCCTATGACATCCCCCGCCGCAAAGATATGGGAAACATTGGTTTGCAGGTATTCATTGACTGCAACGGCCCCTTCCCGGTCGAGCGCCACGCCGGCTTTTTCCAGGGCAATCGCATCGGTGTTGGGGCGTCTGCCGGTGGCAATCAGGAGCCGTTGTGCGCGCTCTTCGCGGACGACATTCCCCACGCGGGCAACGGCGATCACACCGCCGTTTTCGCTTCGCACCTGATGCACGGTCGCGCCGGTGATGACGCGAATCCCCTCCGCCTCGAAAATCTCTCCCATAGCCTGCCCGACTTCCCGCTCATAGCCGTGAGCAAGCAACTGCGCGTTGCGTTCGAGAATCGTGACCTCGCTGCCGAAGCGCCGGAACATCTGCCCCAGTTCCAGGGCGATGTAGCCGCCGCCCACGATGACAAGCGAGCGGGGAAGATCTGTCATCTCCATCGGCTCAGCGTTGGTAAGAAGGTCACTTGTCATATAGGGAACCTCGGAAAGCCCCTCTATATCTGGCACGACCGGGCGCGATCCGGTCGCAATTAGCACCTTATCGCCGGTCAGACGCTTGCCGTTGACCTCAACTGTATGTGCATCCACGAAAGCGGCATGACCCTGCTCAATGCGGAACTGCCCGCCTACCAAGCTCTCGTATTTCTTCTTGCGGTAGTCGTGAATGATTTCATCTTTCTGTGCGATCAGCGCCTTGAAGTCGAGGCCGATCGCAGCCGGAGAAAGGCCGGGATAGCGCGGGTTTTTGGCGTCGTGGAGAAGTTTCGCCGCTTCAATCAGGTTTTTGGAGGGCAGGCAGCCGCGATTGACGCAGGTTCCGCCAATCGTGCGTTCTTCGGTCATCACCGAGGTTTTGCCCAACTCCTGCGCGCGAAGGGCCGCAGCAAAGGCGGTTGAACCAGAGCCAAGGATCACCAGGTCGAAGTGTTCTGTTGGTACCATGCGGGTTGCTCCTAAAGCGGCCTGTCCGTCATTTTGTGCAGAAGATAGAAGGCGAGGAGCAGCGCCCCGCCACAGCAGAGAAGATGTATCATGCGGCTTTCTCCTTCGTCAGATCGCGGACGAGCGTTACAAGCGTATTTGCAAGATGCTCGTCTTTGAAATAGTAGCAGGCGAACTTTCCCTCTTTCTTGACTTTGAGCAGCCCGGAGAGCGTCAGCACCTTCAAATGATGCGAGACGGCGGACATGGACATAGCAAGCAGCGTCGCCAGTTCGCAGACGCAGAGCGGTTCCAGCGTGAGCGCATAGAGGATGCGGGCGCGCACCGGATCGGCAATCGCCTTGAGAAGCACACTTGCCGTTTCAAAGGCATCGTCATCCGGCATGACGCGCGCGACCCGGCGCACACGGGTAGGATCGTCGTTGTAGGCCTCACAGGTAATCTCTTCGATGTTGCGTTCCAGAATGTCGGGCATGAATTTTCCTCCTGCCGCTATTGTACTGCCGCTACTGTAGGCAGTGTCCCTGTAGCGAGTTGATGCTGCCTCGCCGAGGACCTTATCCACTCTGTCGAGAGACACTGCCCTATTGTACCATACGATTCAACGATTCGGCAAGTATTTAATCGTCTGGCGGCGCGGCCCTTTGCCTGCCGTTTCTAAAGCATCTACTGCCGATTAGTGAGCCGCACTTGGATTTCTAAACTCGGTAAAGCTCTGCACAGAGATCATCCATTTAGGCACCTGAACGCGGGACTCTAGTGAGAACTCCTTACACAATCTCTCCAGGAAGCTCCCACCCCGGCCCTTCTCCCACGCTGCGGGCCAGCGGAGAGGCAGAGGCCCCCTCCCCTTGCGAAGGGGAGGGCCGGGGTGGGAACTTCAGGAGCGGGCCATTTCCCCGTACAAATACCGAATTCACGAAATATCCTCAGCCTTGCAGGAATACCGGCAGGAATACGGGGGAAGCGAAACGAACTACCAGGCGAAGCGATACGACCTCACGTGTGTTCGTCCGTGACCCGTGCGCTGCCGCATCATCTTGCACAATCTCTCAAGCCGTACATCCCGCAGTGAGTGGAGGACTTTCGCCATGTCACGCCGTACTCGCCCTGTTCCGGGACGGTGTCTGCCCCGGAACCTTTTGTCTCTGGGGTTGTCTGGTCTCCTGGTTCTGCTGGCTCTCTCCGCCCTCTCCCTCCCCTCCCAGGCCCAACCGCCACGCCCGCGCTCCTCCGATCCCCGGTTCCTCATTCCGCGTATCGAAGCGGCCCGGTATCAGCAGGCGCAGCAGTTACGCCCGCTCCCCCAGGTCCTCGTGAAGTTCCGGGCGGGGGTCTCGCCCGAAGCCTTTGCCCGCGCCTTCTCGCGCAGAGCCAACCAGAACCCCCGACTGCGCAGTACGGTCGCGGCGCATCGCCCCGCGCTCACCTATATGCGTTCTCTGGACGGCCTCGGCTGGCATCTGTTCCGCATTCCCTCGGTCAAGGCGCTGTCCGCCACGCTCGACGCCCTGCGCCGTCAGCCGGAAGTCCTGCTGGCCTCTCCCAACCAGGCCGTGCAGCTTCTGGCGCTCGGCCCGCCCTCCAATCCGAAATGGGGCGTGGAAGATGTAGACCATACCCTGGCGGCCTATTTCGGATATGATCCGCCCCGTAACTACGACTCGGCGTTCTGGACCTACTCCTGGTATCTGGAGACGGTTAATGCGGTCGCCGGATGGGATGTCTACCCCGGCTTCTACCCCGGCGCGGCGGATCGCATCGGCCTGCTCTCGTCCGATCCCTCTCGGTTGCCCCTCGTGGCCGTGATTGATACCGGCCTCGACTTCGACCATCCCGCCTTCAAGTATCCCGGCAAGGCCAATGGCGACACCTCAAACGGCGGGCAGATAGCGACCAGCCTGGCGCGCAAGATCATCGGCGGCGCGACGACCTCCGGCACGGCCAATGTCAAAGACATCTTCGGGCATGGAACGAGCGTCGCCGCCCTCATCGCCGCCGCGCCCAACAACGGCGTCGGGCTGCCGGGCCTGGGCTTCGTCAGCCGCCTCGTGCCGATCCGCATCTACGATAAGGTCGGCAGCAACTACGTCGGCACGGACGCCGACCTGGCGCTTGCCATCCAGTACGCGGCGGACGCGGGCTGCCTGCTCATCAACGTCAGCGCGCGCACCGGCAACACCTATCAGCCCGTGTTGCAGGACGCGGTAGACTACGCCTGGAGTCACGGCTCGCTCGTCATCGCCGCCACCGGCAACGAGGGCAGCGGCACGACGCGGCGCTGGCCCGCTTCGCTGGCGCGCGTTCTCTCCGTCGGCGCGACGGTCTATGGAGGAGAGGGGACGTTCAGCGGGGAAGGCAAGGCGGACTACTCCAACTACGGCCCGAGCGTCACCATCTTCGCGCCGGGCGGCGGCGTCACCCTGTTCAACAACGACGCGCCCGATACTTCGATCCTGGGCGATGTCGTCAACGAGTTCACCTATCTTTATACCGCCGCGCCCACCTACGCCGTGCCGCTCGCCAGTTCCAGCACGAACAACCCGTTCAACGAGACGGTCGTAGACGGCTTCTACCAGCCGTCGTCCGACCCGAACTACGGCGAACTCTCCGGCACATCGTTCGCGGCTCCCCTCGTCACGGGCCTGGCCGCGCTCTACGCCGCCAAGAACGGCATCACCCAGGCGACGACCGACGGCCCGCAACAGATATTGCAGGCCATTCAGCGCGGCGCAGACCGGCTGCCGGGCGGACTCCTCAACGGCGGCTTCACCAACGAGACGGCCTACGGACGCATCAATGCCGCCTCCACGCTGCAAGACCTCAACAACCGGAACGCGACTGTCGGCGGCATCCTCGGCGTGGTCAAGAACGGCGCGAACGTGGTGAGCAATGCGACGGTCAGCGCGATCCAGAACGGCAGCACGGTCGCCACCGCGAAGACCGCGCTCGACGGCGTCTATCATCTGACCAACCTGGCGGAAGGCGATTACACAGTGAAGGTAGTCGTCAACAACCAGACGCTTGTCCTCGGCGCGCATGTCCGGGCGGGCTGCGATACGCACGTTCCCGACCTGGCAGCCGTGTCGGTGAGTATTCTGCCCAACCCGGCGGTGGCATTCTATGGGCAGACGCTACAGATGTCCGTCATGATGGTGGGCCTGTCGGATACGAGCGTGACCTGGGAGGTGGTCAGCGGCGGAGGCTCCTTCTCCGGCGACGGCCTCTATCATGCGCCCTCGGCCCCGGCGGGCGTGCTTGTCAGCACGGCGGTCGTGAAGGCGACCAGCACCGTCGACTCCAGCATCTTCGCGACGCAGACGATCCTGCTGCGGCGGGGAACCAGAGGCTCACGGCAGCCGGGCGTCCCGATAGGCACGTCGGGCCATCACGCGCGATAGATCGAACGCGCTCCTCCACAGCAAGGGCATGGACACGACAAGGCTCGCTTTGTATCGTTCAAAGCGAGTCTTGTCGGTATGAGGAAGCTTGACGCCTGAGTTGCGCTTCCTGCGGAGCCGGGCGCTCGCGCCTTGTGCGGCGCTACTGAAACCGACTATTATCCGTCGTGTTCCCGTATCCACTCGATGTCGCAGGTGATGTGCGCGATCTGCGTGCGCTGGCAGGTATAGACGAGGTGGAGCAGGCCGTCGCGCGACTGAATCAGGGCCGGGGAA
>Ga0070741_10008166_pt1 | contig 21171 bp, 13 predicted proteins | sample Coa_R1_4_FD_66440 | JGI IMG/M metagenome (GOLD analysis project Ga0070741, IMG submission 66440) | Surface soil microbial communities from Centralia Pennsylvania, which are recovering from an underground coalmine fire - Coalmine... | ecosystem: Environmental > Terrestrial > Soil > Unclassified ...
CGCATGGAAACTGCATTGGCCAAGGCGCAGCTTACGCGGGTGGATCGGCGAGATCCATATAAGTTGAAACACAAAATGAAAGTGGCGGATTTAAGCGGCATTGTTCCCAGCCTAGATTGGGAGAGCTATTACAAGGCACTGGAGTATCCGAATTTCGAAATTATGAATGTCGCGACGCCGGACTACTTCAAGGAAGTAAATGCCGAGCTCAAAAATGAGCCGATCGCGAACTGGAAAACCTATCTGCGCTTCCACGTGCTGAACTCGTCGGCACCGTACCTGCCAGTAAAATTTGTCGATGAAGATTTCGAGTTTTACCGGAAATATCTGCGAGGAGCGAAAGAACAGCAAGCGCGCTGGAAACGTTGCGTTCAATATGTAGATCAGAACCTGGGAGAGGCGCTCGGCCAGGTCTATGTCGAGAAAGTATTCTCACCAGAATTGAAAGCCAGCACTCTGGAGATGGTCCGGCGGATTGAAGACGTCATGGGCGAGCGGATTCGTCAGCTCGACTGGATGAGCCCGGAGACCAAGCAGCAAGCGCTCACAAAGCTGGCTGGGATCCGTAACAAAATCGGCTATCCCGACAAGTGGCGGGATTACAGCTCGGTCGACATTGTGCGAGATGATTTCGGCGGCGATGTCATCCGGGCGCGCGAGTTCGAGATACGCCGCGACATCAATAAGGTGGGCCAAGCGGTCGATCACGGCGAATGGGATATTTCGCCGGCAACGGTGGATGCCTACTACAACCCACAGATGAACGATATCAATTTTCCTGCCGGCGTGCTGCAGCCGCCGCTCTATGACGCCAAACTCGATGTTGCGCCGAATTACGGCGACACTGGCGGAACGATCGGGCACGAACTGACGCACGGATTCGATGACGAGGGCAGTCAATTTGACGCAAAGGGAAACCTGAAGAACTGGTGGACGAAAGAGGACCGCGAAAAATTCGACGCGCGAACGAAGTGTGTCGAGGACCAGTATGCGCAATACGTCGTGGTCGATGATGTTCACATCAACAGCAAGCTGACCCTGGGTGAGGATGTTGCGGACCTCGGCGGAGAGATTCTTGCGTACACGGCGTGGAAGGGCGCGACGAAGGGCAAAGAGCTTACATCAATTGATGGTCTGACTCCGGATCAGCGTTTCTTTGTCGGCTTTGCCCAGTGGGCTTGTGCGAACGAGCGTCCGGAGGACTTGCGCATGCGCGCGATTACCGACGAGCATTCACCGCCGAAGTACCGGATCAACGGGGTGGTGGTGAACATGCCGGAGTTCTCGAAAGCTTTTTCCTGCAAGCCGGGGCAGCCCATGGTGAAGCCACCAGAGAAGGTGTGTAGAGTTTGGTGAGGTTGGGTTGAGCGAAGTCGAATATCCCTACCCCGTTTCCGTTTGCAAGGGTAGGGACTCTTCGACTGATCCATCCTGCGCTCGCGCAGGATGGATTTCGCTCAGAATGACATCACGTAGCGAGAACTCACTGCTCCAGCACGTCGCGGGATTGCAATGTGAACTCGACGTTGCGCTCCTGGTTTACACGGACGGTCTCTGCAAGGTCGATCTTGTCGAGCGGCAGCAGCTGTTCGTTGCCTGCCGTCGAAACGCAATGCATCTGGCCGCTTGCGATCCAGTACTGCTGCGCGACGAACGCGGCTCCGCCTTTGAGTGCAATGATCGTGGTCCGGGGATTCGCGGATGGCAGCAATTGCGGGACTGGCTCAGTCTTTTGTGAATAGACCGCCGGCTGGATCGTAGGTGGACTGTTTAGAGGATTCGTGGAATTGACCGAGCCGCTAAACCCGTAAGCCTGCGGCGTGGCCCACGGCGGCATCGGAACCGAATTTCGCGCAACTGGGTACGGCGTCTCGATGTCTTCCATGAGACGCAATGTGACTCTCGCTTCCCCTTTCAATGTGGGATACGGACCGCGAGCCGGCAAGTTTAGGATCTTGATCGGCCAAAGGACTGGGATCATCCACTCCGCAATGTCACGCTTTACGTGGCCACCACCGCGGATGTCACCTTGTTTATCGACTTTCAGGTGTGGGACGGAAACAATTTTCGCGGAGAGCGGCAGGACTTCGGCATTGGGCAGCACAATGCGATCAAATTCGAGCTGCATCCATCCCTTGCCGACGAAGTGGCCGGGATCTTTGTAATCCTGCAGGTGACCACTGAGCATGGCGCCGCGCGGAAATACTGAATGGCCAAAGGATCGCAGCGCGCCCAGATGGCAGAGAACCGGATCGCCGACCATGGCGGTTTTGGAAGAGAAGTTTGGTTCATCAATGGTGCATTGCAGAAGCGTGCCGGCAGGAACGATCTCATGCGCGGGTGTAGCCGCTTGTGCAAGCACAGCGGAAACGCAGAGGGTTATGGCTAGGAACAGCGGTGTGCGGGGCATTGAGCCTCCTCATGGGACACAATGAGCACACCCCATTGCCCGGACAAACGAGCAGAGCTGGAATATAGCACGAAGAGGAGAGACTGCAATGAGGCAAAAGACCCTAAACCGTGGCGATCAGGCGGTCTTCTTCCGTTGCCACCATTTCTTTTTCGGCGGAGTGGCAGGAGATTCGTCTTCGAAGATGGGGCTATCGCTAAGTCCGAGGAAGCCGGAGGGTTCGAAGGCGAATTCGCGCTGCGGCTTTTCGGGTTTTGTTTCGATCATCTTTTCGACCAGCCGGATGCGAGCCAGGATGACATGGCCTTGGGTTGAAGATGGCAACACGAGCAGGCTTGAGTTCGGCTGCGAGAGAGCAGTGGTCAGCGGGTCGGCAGATTGGGTCTCGACGGAATCTGCGGGGAATTGGTTGTTGAGTGCGGCCTCGGTTTGCGCGTCAAAAGCTATCCAGCGGATCACGGCAGATTGTGATGCCGGAATTCTGCAAACCGCTGCTCGCAAACCGCTGCGAACACCGCGATTGGCAGCTAATTCGGGCAAGACGGAACCCTCCAGATGCGGGGAACACCTGGAGTAAGAAACTCTGCGCAGAGACTAAGCGCTTTGCTGGTGATTGTTGCGGGCGAGCACTTCGCGCTCGGCGCGGAACCAATCCTCAGTCTCGGAGCCGGGCATGCATCCGCGCTCCTGGTAAAGCTCATAAGCGCGCTGGCGAATCTGCCCCTCGAGATCGATCGGGGTGGGAGCCGAAGCTCCCCCGTTGGTGCGGGTTGCGGGCGCGGAAGTAGGCTCCGGCATGGGGATAACTTGCTTATTGGCTGTGGTATTGCGAGTGGTTCTGGCTCTTGGCATCTTCAACAACTCCTTACGGATACAGTCCATTAGGACGTAAATTATGAATTCCCGAAAACACAATTGCCCTTACCTGATTTTAAGGCCCAGTTGTCTGACGGGTGTGAACCCATAATAAACCGAGTGGCTGTGGATGGAGTGAAATTCCGGTAAAAAAGTGACTGCTTTGGGACGTGTGTTGCAATTCATTACAGGCGAAATTAATAGAAGTCGTGTGAGGCGGTTTGGGCGCGGGTAATGTCTAAGGGTTGGACGTGCTGCGCTTTTATAGAGATGACATTGTCCTGGTTTTGCAGAACGCCTTCAATGAGCAGAAACTGCTCGGAACTAAGCAAGAGGCGATTTTTTTGAAACAAATCGGGATGAATGATGGCGTTGGCCACCCCGGTTTCATCTTCCAGGCTCAAGAAAACAAAGCCTTTTGCTGTTCCGGGGCGCTGGCGCGCAATGACTGCGCCGGCAATTCGCAAATGCCGGCCATTAGGGATACGGCTGAGTTCAATGGCGGGTCGAATTCCTAAGGCGCTCAGGCGAGGCCGGTGGTAGGCCATCGGATGCGGGCCGACGGTCATGCCTGTGCCATGAAAGTCCGCTACCAGACGTTCTTCAGAATTCATTGGACGTAAGGGCGAGGCTGCATCGGTTTCAGATAACCCGTCCAGTAGCGGGCCGGCAAGGCGGACTGCTCGTTCCACTTGCCAGAGAGCATCCCTTCGATGAAGTTTCAAGTTTCTGGCTCCCAGTTTCGAGATCGGCTGCTTTTCACCGGAAACCTGAAACTCGAAACCGGAAACTGAATTTAGTGCGCCGATGGCAGCTAAAGTGTTTAGCTCGTCTTTTCGCAATTCAGGCACACGGTGCACCAGATCGCTAATGGAGGTGAAGGGCGCGAGGTTACGTTGTTGAACAATCGCCTGCCCAGTTTGTTCCCGGAGGCCGCGCGCGTAGCGCAGGCCAAGACGGAGGGCGAGTTTCAAGTTTCGAGTTTCAGAGGGCCAGTTTCCAGTTTCAGGTTTCAAGTTTCCAGATGCGTCATTGCGCGAACTAGAAACTGGAAACTCGAAACTTGAAACTTGCTCCAGCGTGCAGTTCCAGTCCGACTTAGTTACATCGATGGGCAAAACTTTGAGCCCATGCCGCTGGGCATCTTTGACAATGGTGGCAGGACGATAAAAACCCATGGGTTGATTGTTGAGCAGGGCAGCAGTAAATGCGGCCAGGTAGTGGCATTTCAAAAAAGCGCTGGCGTAGGCGATCAGCGCAAAGCTGGCGGCGTGAGATTCGGGAAATCCATAAAGAGCAAACGAAGTGATGGAAAGAATAATTTGCTCTTGCGCATCACGGGCAATGCCGTTCTGCTCCATGCCGGCGCGTAATTTTGCTTCGATTTCGCGCATGCGCTTTTGGGAGCGCTTGAAGCCCATGGCGCGGCGCAACTCTTCCGCTTCGCCGCCGGTGAAATTGGCTACCACCATGGCGATGCGCAACAACTGCTCCTGGAAAAGCGGTACACCCAACGTTCGCTTCAACACAGGCTCAAGCGATGGGTGCGCGTAGGTGACAGCTTCACGGCCCTGGCGCCGCTGTAAATAAGGATTGACCATCTGGCCGACAATGGGGCCGGGGCGAATGATCGCGACCTGCACCACAATGTCATAGAAAGTTTTTGGACGCAGGCGTGGCAGGCACGACATCTGCGCACGGCTCTCGATCTGGAACATGCCGATGGTGTCGGCTTTCTGCAGGGTGGAATAGATCTCGGGATCATTGGCCGGCAGGTGCGCGAGATCGACCTCTTCGCGGGAATGATTGCGAATGAGTTGGATGGAATCTTCGAGCACGGCCATCATGCCCAATCCCAGCAAGTCGACTTTGATGATGCCGAGATCGGCGCAATCCTCCTTGTCCCATTGCACGACCACGCGGCCGGGCATGGAGGCAGGTTCGAGCGGGACCACCGAATCCAGTTGCCCCTGGCAAATCACCATGCCGCCGGAGTGCTGGCCCAAATGGCGAGGCAGGTCCTGCACGGCAACGCAGAGTTCGAAATATTTGCGCAGCCGGGGATGGTTCAAATCCAGTCCGGCATCGTGGAAGCGGTGATCGAAGGTGTCGTTCTGATCGCGATACTCCCAGGTGGAGACCGCAGCGGAAACTTTGTCGAGAGTTTCCAGATCGAAGCCCAAAACTTTGCCCATCTCACGCCCCGCCATGCGGCTGCGGTATGTGATGACATTGGCAGTCATGGCTGCGCCACGCTCTCCATAACACTTGTACAAATATTGAATGACGCGTTCGCGCTGATCGCCGCTGGGCAGATCAAGATCGATGTCCGGCATTTCACCGCGCTGTTCGGAAAGAAAGCGCTCGAAGAGCAGTTCCATGCCCACCGGATCAACCGCGGTGATGCCTAGCGAATAGCAAACTGCGCTGTTGGCCGCCGAACCGCGACCTTGCACCAGAATTTTCTCTTCACGGCAGAAGCGGATGAGATCCCAGACGATCAGGAAATATCCAGGTAAATCGAGTTTCTCGATCAAAGCCAATTCGCGTTCGATCTGCCGGCGTGCGCGATTCTGCAGGTCCGCTGTAGCCCGCCCATAGCGGTGCTGAAAACCTTCCCGCGTGCGCTCCCGCAGGAACGACATCATGGTTTCGCCTTCAGGAACTGGATATTTAGGGAATTTGTAACCCAAATCTTTGAGCGTGAATTCGAGGCGGGAGGAAAGCTCGAGCGTGTTGCTGATGGCTTCGGGGATATCGGCAAAGAGTGCCTGCATTTTTGCCGGCGATTTCAGGTAGCGCTCGGAATTGCGCAGCAAGAGACGTCCAGCGGTGACGAGTGTACAGTGATTGCGGATGGCGGTAAAAACGTCGGCCAATTCGCGCTCGGCGGGGGTGGCATAAGCGGCTCCGTTGGTGGCGAGCAGCGGCAGGTGCAGGGAGCGGGCGATTTCGATGGCAGCATGGTTGCGGGCTTCCTGCTGGCGATGAAAATGACGCTGCAGTTCGACATAAACATTGTTGCGCCCAAAAATTCCGACGAGATGTTCGACAGTTTTTTTAGCTTCTTCCATGTCACCGTGTGTGAGGGCAAGCGCGAGTGGGCCGTCATCGCCGCCGGTGAGGCAAATCACATCTTCGGCATGCTCCTGCAGTTCGTCCGGGCGCACTGCACCTTCGCCCTTGGCTGCTCGCAATTTCATTTTGGTGATCAGGCGGCAAAGGTTCTGGTAGCCGAGGCGAGACTGCGCCAGAACAGGTAAGTGAAATTCACCACAGAGGCACGGAGGCATAGAGGAAGTTGTTTTTTTGTTTTGCTCAGTGTCTCTGTGTCTCCGTGTTAAATGCCCGCAGGTTACTTCGGCGCCGATGTGTGCCTTGATGCCGGCCCTGGTTGCGGCCATATGGAAGCGGGGGGAGCCGTAGACGCCATCGCGATCGAGCAAGGCCATGGCCGGCATATTCAGACCGGAGCAGGTATCGATTAGCTTCTCCGGCAAAGAAGCGCCTTCGAGAAAACTGAACGCCGAACGGGAATGGAGTTCGATGTACATCCTTGAAATTCACCACCGAGACCGGAGAACATTTTTTTCTCAGCCTCTCTGTGTCCCCGTGGTTAAAACTTTCTAGTCGTATTCCCCTTCCAGAAACCAACGGCCACTTAGCAGATCGTGAACGAGACGGTAAAAAACGATTCCGGATTCCTGCTGCACCGCAATGTCCCACTCATCTTGTGACCACCCATCGTGCTCCCACCAATCTCCTGAAGATCGCCAGGGTCCGGCGGCCCAGAGAATCCGGCCATGAATTTCTTTTTTCATGGAGCTGGAAATGTGCGTGGGTTGCCCGTTTTCGATGGTGGCATTGATTGCGAGCGGCGGACGAAAGATGCGCAGCGCGGTGACGAGATTTCCCAGGTTAGCTCGCACAGCTCGCGAACCTGGGCCACCACGCGAATCAGCACTGCTCGAATTGACAGCAGAATTTGATGTGAACCGTTGCATGCGAAAGGCTTCAGGGCGATGCGTATCTAACAATTGCAAAGAGCCGACATTGTTTTCGCCAACGATGGCGGCAATGCGGGCCAAGGTTAGTTCGAGTCTCTCCGGTTCGGGCGAAGGAGGAAGAAAAAGCCCGCTTTGTGCGGCACGGGGCTGTGCAGGTTCGGCCCAGAGATGAATTTTGCTGATAGGGGCGCCAGGAGGGTGAGCTCTTAAATCGAGTTGCAGCAGCTTCAAAAAGATTTTGCTGTCGAGAAGGGGAATGGGAATGCGAAGCGTGCGTGCAAAATGCCGGCGAGTGGGACAGGTGGGGACACCTGTCCCTCCACGATCCGAGGTTTCATCATCCTGCCAGCCATTTTGTAATTCCAGTTCCAGCCGCAATTGCTGGGTGGCGAGTGCCCGGGCATGGAGGCGTGCGCACAGTCTTTCCAGCATTTGATTGAGCAGGAACGCGAGGGGTTCGAGCAGCACCAGCGGATGCTCCAACTCAGCCGACTCTTCAAACACGAGTTCAGGTTCGAAGGGAACAATGGTACGGAAAGTTTCGCCGCGGGCTAGTTTCTGCAGCTCGAGGCCACGCTGCCCCAAGCGTTCACTCAGGGCAACGTCAGGCAATCGCGCCAAATCACGCAAATGGCGAATGCCCCAACGTTCGAAAGTTTGCAAAAATTGTTGGGATTCTTCGTCTTGGTGCTTGCCCACAAATAAAACATCGACGGGCAGGCTGCCGAGTTGCTCAGTTTCTTTGCCTGCGGGGATGACAGTCACGCCGGCGAATCCGCGAGCGGCCAGCGTGGCTGTATCTGGATTGGCAGCGATGGCCACACTGCACTCGAGTCCAAGCTGCGAGGCACGCTGCGCCAGATTGCATCCAACTTTGGGCAGCGAACCAAAGAGGGTCTGCATGCCGGTGAGATCGAGCACGATGGTATCGGAGGCGGCGTCTTCAATTCGCGGCGAAAAAGATTGCGCGCAATCGAGTAAAGCGGCGTGGGCGGCATTTTCCTGAAGCACCGAGCGATTGCGAATGGCAAGAGCGTCGCCGCAAGTTTCCACCTGAAGCTTGGTCATGCCGGGAGTTACGCCGAAACGGCTTGCTTTTTCATTCAAGGCAAAAACTTTTTGCATGGGAGCTTTGCCTTCAAGTACGACCACTGGCTGGGAACGCAACTCAGGTTCGGCGCGCAGCCATGCCTCTAGGGAAAAGTCGGCAACGAAGATGCAGGCATAAGGCATAGCGTCACTTCATCCGGCGTGCACCGCTTGGGTGAGGAAGGCGGTGGTTACGGATTTCGGAGGCTTGCGTTGGAACCGCGAGCGGACAACCTCAGCAGAGATTTCCAAGCCTTCCAGAAGTCTGGTGTGCGGAATTTCATCTGAGCGCTGAGAGCTGAAAGCTGAAGGCTTTTTCGCCGCTTTCATTTTCAGCAGCAGTGCGGCACAACTCTGGGTGCAAGCTGCCGGCGTGATCGCCAGAAGCACTGTCGGGGTATGTTCGACGGCTCTCTGAAAACGAAACCAGGAAGCCAGCGGGACTCGCCTTGCGATGGGGAAAGGCAAATCCCCGAGATCGATAGCCACGACCCCGAAGCCGCCACCCTGCAAGAGCAAATCCGTGACTCGTAATGCTTGCTCTAGCCGGGTCTCAGTCCGATTTTTTTGGGCGTTTCTGCGTCGGGAGGAAGGTTTGTCTTCCGTTCCGCAACGTACCCACAACAGCTTTTCAAAATTCATTCCTGCCGATGCCGCGGAACTGGGATCGAATGCATCGGTTACATCCACGAACGCGCAGGCTTCTTGCCGGCAAGTAGATGCGGCCAGGCATCGCAGTACAAAGCTGGTGCGTCCCGAAGAGGCTGTGCCGCAAACTTCCGTCAGGGAACCGCGAGGCAGGCCTCCGGTCAGCGCGTCAATTTCCGGAATTCCGGCCGAAGCCATTTCCGGAGTGGGACGGAGTTCGAGTCGCGAGGCGGGAACGATGTTGGAGGTTTTTAATAATGTTTCCGCAGAAAATTTGCGGGTCACAACGGCAGATTTTGCAGAAAATGCGGGCTCGACGGGCGCGCTCGAAAATAACGGGAAAGACGACATGAGGACCTCAGGCACCGGGAGCGAATTCAGAGTAGATTCGCTTTTTATTCGCCTCACGAATTCTGCTACGCGAGGCTTTCCTTGTCAAGAGGAGTCCGTGAACCCGAAAGGGCGGGTACTGCAGTTTGTTATAATCGCGTTGGCTGTGGCGCTATCGTCTAACGGTTAGGACGGAGCCCTCTCAAGGCTTAAATACGGGTTCGATTCCCGTTAGCGCTACCAATCAGTCTCCCAGGCAGAGACATCTGACTGTGCCCCCAGAGAAACAACAGGAAATTCCCCGTATTCTGCGATAGTTGCTCGGAAAGTCGGAGCGGAGAAACAGGCTCCTGAGTGGGCCTAAAGCGTTTTCTATCGCGTATTCTCCAAATGCCGAAGTAGGTCCTACTTCTCAAACCTGCTTAGGCGAATTATTGGCGATCACAAGCCGAATTCTTTGCGAATCCGACTTGACTTCTTTTTTCCTGAGACACTAAACCAAGCGCTGCCGGGCATCTTATCGTGGGTCGCTCGGAGTTGTCCTCCAGCAAACCTTGTTTTGAACCGCCGTAAGAATCCTCTGGGCAAACTCCTTCTCGTCCGCCTCATAGTCTTCCGCCTCCTTGCCGAGGAGGCGCCAACCTGTAAACACCGCGATCAGCTTTTCTTGCGGAAACACCATCAGGTGCTGTTGACCAAACCCACGCGCCATCCAGACGTGCTCGGAGGAATCCGCCCGCTTCTGAAGCCACCACAGAAATCCGTAGTCGACGTTGCGGTCGACATCAAGCGAAGGTTTCACCGATTCCATCACCCAGTCCTTCGAAACAATCTGCCTGCCTTCCCACACTCCGGCCTGAAGGTATAGATAGCCTATCTTCGCCAGATCGCTGGCACTCAAAAACAAGCCTCCTTCGGTGTCCACCACCCCCAAATAGGTTCGCTTCCAATAGTGCTTTATTCCCAATGGGGAGAAGAGGTACTTCTCGCCGTAGTCTTCGATGTCCTGCCCGGTTTCTTTCTGGAAGATATATGCCAGCAACTCTGTTGCCCCGCTGTTGTAGTTGCCTGATTTTCCCGGCTCCTCAGCCATGGGTTTGTCAATCGCGTATTGCACCCAGTCGTCGGTTCCTTCCATCCGACTCATGTCATTTCGTGGATCATTGTCCGGGAGATCTTCGTTCCATTCGAGTCCTGCAGTCATGGTCAGCAGGTCGTGGAGCGTCATTCGCCGTTTGCGCCCGTCTACGTTCTTCACCTTTGATGCGTCGAAATATTTCAGAACCGGAGTGTCCAGCCCCGCCTTGAAGTTGCCGCGAGTTTTCGCCACCCCGATGATCACAGACGTGATCGTTTTGGTGACCGATTGCATTGAGTGCATGTCGGTGTCGTGATAATACGGGTGCCAGTACGGATCAAAATAGTTGTACGGTCCCTTCTGCCGTTGGTTCAGCGGCCCTTTCTCTTTTGCCTGCTTGCCATAAATCCTGGCGTAGTCATGTGCATAGGTGCGCTCATACACTTTCTTGCCGCACCGGAAAACAACGAAGCTGTCCATCAGCAGAAACTTTTCCCCGCGAAAGTCCTTATCGAGAGCATTGAAAACCCGCTCATCCAGCCCAACACTGGTCGGGCTAGCGGTTGCCCAGCCTTTGGTCGGCCACAAATCATCGCCCGCAGTCCGCGCGGCAGGAGCGATTCTTCGAATCTGCGTGAGCAATGCTTGCGGTGAGACAGGACGCCCGAGGAACTGTTTCAGCAACGTGGAGGTGTCGAGTTCTTCGCCGAAACGGAGCAGGTGCTCACTGATCCACGAGTACCAGTGCGGATTGCCGGTCTCAAATGGTCCTAGTACTTCGCGCGTGTGTTCTCGAATATCGGCGGTGAGAACCGAACCAAGACCGTAGTTCACCATGTAGCCCGGCATCTGCACCAGTTGCCCGCGCATGGCCCACCAGGAAATCTCCGGATGACGAACGATGTGCAAGTACCGACTGGTGATTTCAGTCCAAACCGCATTGGGATCGGCCGCGGGGTCCCGAAGCATGCGGCATTCAAACAAGGACCAGGCGACATCGAGCATCACGTACGAGAACAGATCGCGCAACGACGCTGTCACAGACGCAGCTTGACCGAGATACTTACGCTGCCAGGCAGGCTCGTATGTGTTCCATCCGGGAACGTCCGCAAAAGCTTCGTCGAACAGGGGAGAGGTGACATCCATGAACGCGGGGCGTGCCCGCATCGCCATTTCGTAAACTGCGTGGCCATTTTCATGAACCAGTTCGTCAAGCAGGCCGAGGCCCCCAGTCGCGTAGCTGCCGGAGATGTGAACGACCGAAGCGCGCCACTTGCCATCGACGAACCGGCCGCGAGTGACGAAATCGGTATAGGCGAGCGGCGCTTTGCCGGGACGCGCTTCGAGATCGTAGAGCACGCCCAGTTGCTGAAGATCAGCTCCCAGGTCGCGATAGTAACGCTGATTCACCGAGACAAAGGAATCTTTCGGGGTTGCAGAGCTGAGCAGGCGAGAGGCTTCTCCGCCGCGGTAATAGTAGTTCCAGGGCTCGACCATCTGTCCGCCATCGACCTGGCTCCAGGTGTCGAGAATCTGTTCCAGCCAGTGCTCGACTTCGTGAGACGAAACGCCAATCGTCTTCGCGGCGGCATCGAACCTCGTGCCCCGTCCCTCCGCTGCCGAAACAACCATCGGAAGGAGGCGGCGGTACGGACTGGCCCCGTCATTCTTGCCGTTCACGGCGCTCCAAAGCGGCTCGAACGTGTAGAAGAGTTTCTTACGCCTCTCCTCCTCGCCGATTACTTCAAGCATGTCCATAGCCGAGACGCGGGTAAAGTGCTTACCCTCGAAGTCGATATTGTTAGCCCGTTCTGTGAAGCAGGAGTGGAGGGCGCCCTCGAGCGACTCCAGCGAGAGGTTTTGGCGCTGAGCGTCCTGGCAATGTTCCGGTGGCGCGTTCTGATCACTGAACTGTTCAGGGAAATTTTCGCGCAGGTGACGGTTCATCACTTCGAGCGCGCGGGCGTCGATCGGCGATAGACTGGAGGCAGAGATCTTACTTAATTTCTCCGTCAGCTGCTTACGCTTCTCGCCATAGACGCGTTCCCACCCTGTACGGTCCTTCCCTTGATAGGTGGCGAACAGATCAGAATCGATGGTCGAGATGATGCCGTATGAGTCAGCAAGGTCAGCATAGATCGCCTCCGCCTCGGCAACCGCAGCAGATGGAGAGATCCTCTCGTCGAGTCCAACACTTGCCGGTGTTCCTTTCGACCGATCCTTCGTAACCCTGGTTTCGGAAGAAGCTGGCGAGGTTGCTTGTCCGGAAGCGAGTGAATATGCCGCGGAAAACAGAAGCGTGGAACCAAGAAAGCAGACCCGGAGGACTGTCTTTGTCATGGTGTTCCCAAAAATCGAGGCAAGCCCGGACCAGCCGAAAATCAAGGAATCTTCGGGATTATAGCCTGACGACCTACGATGCTGGACACCGATCGACCTTGGGACACCGAAAAAACAAACCCAGTTGGCCCGTCACACGCCCGACTCCCATTACTCGGCCCTTTTTTTGCGGCTGGAGTAGAATGCTGGCCGACCGAGTTGCGTCTGCCGTTCGTTCACTGAGGATCAAACATGCATTCCATCGCCTGCCTTTTGGTTGCACTCTGCCTGTCTGCCAGCGTGATCCGTGCTCAAGACCAGCCGAAGTTCTCGCCCGCCCAGCAGGAAGTTCTCGATGCCCACAACGCACGCGTGGAGGCTGGTGATAAGCGGGACTTCGCCACCTACACCCGTCTCGTAGCCGATGACTGCATATATAGCAACGACGACGGAGTCGTTAACACGCATCCCAAGGCCCACGTCTTGGAACGGTGGAAGCTGCCCCTCGCGTATGACCACGGAGTGAATCCGCGTGACTACGTGATCCACGTCTACGGCAATACGGCCGTGCTGAACTACCGAGTCACCATACACGAGCAGTTTACGGATGCCGACATCATCAGTGAACAGCGTTACACCGAGACCTATACCAAGCAAAACGGCTCGTGGCTGCTCATTGCGAAGCAGTGGGGTAATCTGCCCGTAAATGTTCACAAGCCGGTTGCTGTCGATGGCAGTCTTTATAAAGATTATGTCGGCGAATACCAGTGGCGTCCCCTTGATGAAGTGGAGACCGTCTCGCTGAGGGACGGGAAACTATGGTCCAAGTTCGGAAAGGACGAGGACGAATACCTGCCTTTGGGTTCTGAAACCTTCTTCGTCAGGAGCGACTTGGGGAGTGCCACGTTTGTCCGAGACGCTCAGGGTCATGTCACGGGCTACACCTATCACCGCTGGGACGGCCAGGAAATCCACGCCAAGAAGATCAAGTAAGGTTCACATGACCGCCAGACCATTCTCCATCGCATTCGTCCTGCTGTCTTCGCTTCACGCGCTCGCCCAGCAAGCGCAATCTCAGAGTACGCGGCGACTGCTGCAAAGTTGGATCGAGATCAGTGGTCCTAGCTCGGGTGAAAGGCAAACCGAGGGGGTAGAATGAAACGGCTCGATCCCAGCCAGGAGCAAAGCAATGAAGCCTCATCTCCTGCTGCTTGTTGCGTGCTGTGTCGCCTTCGCGGCGGCCCAATCTCCTGCGGATACGCGACTGTCGGCCACCATCGACTCCGGCACGCTACAAGGCGCATACTTTGGCCCGGCGCCGAATGAAGTTATGTTTCTTGGCATTCCCTACGCTTTGCCGCCGATTGGACAGCGCCGCTGGAAGCCTCCTCAGTCGGTCGAGAAATGGGACGGCGTGCGCAAAGCCGATGCGTACGGATCGGCGTGCCCGCAAGCCAAGGAGCCTAACTGGAACGGCTATGAAAAAGAAATGCAGACGTTCGAGCCGTATTACAGCTTTCACATAGATGAAGACTGTCTCTACCTGAACGTGTGGACCACCAATCTGCCCGCCACCGGGCGCACCGGCGCGAAGCTTCCCGTCATGGTCTGGATTCACGGTGGGGGCAACTATGATGGCGCGTCCCAAGTGACCCCGATGGGACCGCTGTTGGCACGCAAAGGAGTTGTGCTGGTCAGTCTTAATTATCGCCTCGGACTGCTGGGATTTATGGCGCATCCGGCGCTCACGGCGGAGTCGCCGCATCACGTCTCGGGCAACTACGGTTTGCTCGATCAGATTGCGGCACTCGAGTGGGTGAAGAGGAACATCACGAAGTTCGGCGGCGATCCGGAGAACGTGACCATCTTCGGCGTGTCGTCGGGAAGCGCAGACGTTTGTTATCTGATGGCGTCTCCGCTGGCGCGCGGCCTGTTCCAGCGTGGCATCATGGAGAGCGCGACCTGCAGCGATTTTATAAATCCGGAATTGAAAACTCCCACCCACTACCTGGCAGGCATCGGCACGGCACATGACATTGGCCTGCGATTGATGCACGATCTGGGTATCGGCGACGGCCCGGATGTTGTTGCGAGACTGCGCGCCACACCGGCTGAGAAAATCATTGAGGTTTCGAGTCATTACAACACCGTGCTGGTTCAGGCCACGGTAGACGGCTGGTCCCTGACCGAGCAGCCTGCGATTGCACTCGCCAACGGACATCTCACCAGCGTGCCGGTGATCGTCGGCAGCAACTCGGATGAGAGTACCGTAACCGTCGATGAAGACTTGCAGGCCGAGCCCACGCTCGCGAACTACAAAGCCTACCTGAAGAACGAATTCGGAAACCAAACGGAGGCCGACGACTTCTTTCGCTTGTATCCTGCAGCCAGCGATGCAGAAGTGCACGATGCATTTGCGCGATTCGATACCGACTACGCCTTCGGATATCCAGCACATCGCTTTGCATGGAATGCAGCACGATCCGGACAAAGCGTTTGGTACTACTACTTCAGCTACGCTGGCCGGTCCGAGACCTACGTCAAGCTGGGGGCGTTCCACGGCCTCGAAACGCGCTTCCTCAGCGGATGGCTTCGGCCCAGCCATTGGGGGGAAGTTACTGCTGACGATCAGCGGATGGTCGACCTGTTGACGGGATATTGGACCCAGTTCGCCAAGGCTGGCGATCCCAACAGACCGGGACTGCCGCCGTGGCCGCAGTACGATACCACGACGGATCAAGTGCAGGAGATCGGGCGCGAGGTCAAGCAGCGGCCGACTCCACACGCTGACCGGTTCCCAGCTTTTGAGCGTAGCCTGAACCGCCGGTTGGCACTTTTGACTGCCTATTCACAGGATGCGGCCACGCCTGAAACGCACGGCATTGTCGTCGCGAACATGGACCGCTCGGTCAAGCCGGGTGACGATTTCTTCCGCTATGCGAACGGCGATTGGATCATGCGCACCGAGATTCCCCCGGACAGCGGTTACGTTGCCCTTGGAGGCTGGTCAAACGACGCCTCGAGTGACTTGAGCCGCAAGCAGACCACAGCACTGATCGAAGAAGCCGTCAAGGCCAATGCGCCGGCCGGTTCCAATACTCGCAAAATTGCCGACTTCTACCGCTCCTTCATGGACGAGGCCGCCATCGAAACTAGAGGCATCGCTCCGCTGGGCCCACACCTCGACGCAATTGCCGCCATCCGCAACAAGCACGAGCTTGCCCGAGCTTTGGGTGAAACCCTCAGGTCGGATGTCGATCCCCTAAACTCCGGCAAATTTCATACACCTAACCTCTTCGGGCTGTGGGTAGCGCCCGGCTTCAACGACCCAGAGCGTTACACCGCGTATCTGCTGCAAGGCGGCATCGGAATGCCTGACCGCGAATACTATCTTTCCGATGACTCCGAAATGCGCGACATGCGCAGTAAGTATCAGACGCACGTTGCGACGATTCTGAGGCTTGCAGGATTCAGCGACACCGATGCTCGTGCGGTGCGCATCGTCGAACTGGAGCACGCCATCGCCGAAAAGCATGTGCCCTTCGCGGACGAGCAGGACCTGCCTAAGGCGAACAACACCTGGAAGCAATCCGACTTCGCCTCCAATGCCCCCGGCCTTGACTGGGCAGAATACTTTCGCGGTGCGGGTCTCAGCCAACAAGCGAGTTTCATCGTCTGGCAGCCCACCGCCATTACGGGGGAGTCTGCTCTTGTCGCTTCCATCCCGCTGGTTACGTGGAAAGACTGGCTGGCGTTCCACCTGACCGATACCTACGCCGCCGTTCTGCCCAAAGGCTTCGCCGACGAGCGCTTCGTTTTCTTTGGCAAGGCGCTTTCCGGCCAGACGGATCAGCTTCCGCGCTCGCAGCGCGTCGTCTCCTTGATCAACAGCCCGTTGGACGAGACTGGAAACACTATGCTCGAAGGCAGGGGCGTACTCGGGTTTGCCGTCGGACAAATGTACGCCGACCGCTACTTGTCACCCGGAACCAAGGCGCAAGTGGAAGCCATGGTTGTGAACATCATCGCCGCCTTTCGGCGGCGCATTAATGCCCTTTCATGGATGGATTCTGCAACCAAGGCTGAAGCCCAAGCCAAACTTGACACTCTCTATGTAGGAGTCGGTTACCCGGAGACTTGGCGCGACTACTCCGCCTACGAAGTCAAGGCCGATGACATTTTCGGCAACTTATGGCGCGGCAGCCTGTTTGATTACCACCGGGATGTCGCCCGTCTGGGCCATGCTGTTGATCGCAAAGAGTGGGTATTAGCGCCGCAGACAGTGGATGCGATGGAACTGCCCCTGCAAAACGCACTCACTCTCCCAGCCGCGTTTCTCCAAGAACTCTTCGACGCGAAGGCAACCGCCGCAGCGAACTACGGGGCACTCGGTGCCCTCATAGGGCACGAAATCAGCCACACTTTTGACATTGAAGGTAGCGCGGTTGATTCTACAGGGCGTGTGCGAAATTGGTGGAAACCCGCGGATCTGGCGCATTTCAACGCGGCCACCGCCAGCCTTGTGGCCCAGTACGACGCCTACAGGCCTCTTCCCGACCTTGCCGTGAATGGCAAGCAGACGCTTAACGAAAATATCGCCGACCTCGGCGGTCTCGCCGCCGCCTACGACGCCTACCACGCCTCCCTCGCGGGCAAGACTGATTCCCTCGAGAACGGCTTGTCCGGGGACCAGCAGTTCTTCCTTGCCTTCGCCCAGAGCCAGTGTTCAAAGTCCAGTGAAGCGTTTCTTCGACAAGTAGTGATGACCAACGTTCATTCCCCCGACGAGTTCCGGCCAGCAACAGCACGCAACCTCGATGCATGGTATGCGGCATTTGATGTGAAGCCCGGCGACAAGCTTTATCTCGCTCCGCGAGACCGCGTGCGCGTCTGGTAAGTGGTATAGCCCGCGGCTCGACAATAATCATTGACGCGCGATACCCGACAACATGGCAGTTCAGCTTGGAAGCAGCGAGCAAATTCGACGAGATCACTTGCCGGTTAAGATACTCTGATCAAGTAACAGGGCCAGGACCGATGAGGGTCCTGTTGCTGTTCTTGCTTTCAGTTATGAGCGGCGTGATACTCGCACAAGACTCCCCAACTAAATCGGTGCGTATCGTTGAGCCCTTCGGAGCCGGCGGCGGACCTGACATAATTGTTCGGGCCATTAGCCCAAAGCTCTCTGAATTGTGGGGCCAGACCGCAACAGTCGAGAACCATCCCGGCGCGGGAGCCACCGCAGCTCCCGCCCTCGTCGCGAAATCGTCACCGGACGGTTATACCCTGCTGGTGAACACCAGCGCTCAGGCTTACAGCGCCGCGTTCGCGAAGAACGTGCCTTACGATCCGTTGAAGGATTTTATTCCTGTCGCCCCGCTCACCAGGCAGGCATATGTTTTAGTCGCTGGCAAATCCTCAGGCGTCACTAGTGTCGGGGAGCTTATTCGAGCTGCAAAGGCCAAGCCAGGCGAAACTGAAATTTGGGTCCGCTGGCGTCGGCACTGGCACGCATGTGGGAGCCGTGAAATTCAATTTAGAAGCCTGTGGCCGAGCCGATGCTTGCTGAGCCCCGTGACCTAGACTTTCAGAAAGATTCTCTTGCGCCACAAGAAGAGGAGCATGATCCAGCAGATCAGCACCGCGCCGAGCGAATAGACCAAGGAAGCGTTGGCGACGCTCAGCCCGGCCGCTTCGAGATACGACTGAGCGGCTTCGTGCCAATTCATCTTTGTCCCGGTTGCAGTTGTAACGGTAAAAGTATAGCCGGGACCGTAAATCAGGGAATCTGCCACGAAGCCTGCGATGGCGTTCATGCCGAATACGAGGATCGGCATCGCCCATCTCCCACGCCAGCGTCTCACTTCGGTGGTCCAATAAAGCAGCGCGAGAAACAGGAGGCAGAAGCCGCCGCTGAACAGGACAAAGGAACTGGTCCACATGTGTTTATTGATGGGGAACCAGCGATTCCAGAGTTCGCCACCAAGCACTCCCAGAAGCCCAAAGAGGGCCATCCCGGCTATGAGCTTCGCAGGTTCTCGCTTGGATCTAAGCCAGTGCCCCGTCAGGACTCCGATGAGTGTGGTTGAGATTGCGGGAATCGTGTGAATTATTCCTTCCGGGTCACTCGTGCCATCGTAGAGATGGCCGCCAAACAGTTTACGGTCGAGCCAGGCAGGGAGATTTTGCACCTGGTCCAGGAATGGAATGTCGCGGCCGGGGATGCCGGCGCCGGGTACCGGCACGAAGCGCACCAGAGCCCAATAGCCGATCAGGCATCCGACGCACGCGAGCACTTTGCCGCGCTGTCCGGCCCACAACTCCAGCATAAGTGCAAAGAAGTAGCAAAGTGCGATGCGCTGGGTGACGCCCTCGAATCGCCACGTGTGCAGATCCAGCCCGTAAAGAGGTGAAGCGTTTACCAGAAGTCCGATGGCGATGAGAATCAGGCTCCGTTTGAATGCGTGCCAAAGGATCTGCCAGTTCGATTGACCGCGTCGTCGTCGCCCGGCAGTCGAATAGACAAGGGAAATCCCAACGAGGAACAGAAACGAAGGAAAAATGAAATCGGCCGGAGTCCAGCCGTTCCACTTGGCGTGCATGATAGGCCAGTACGCGTGTTCATCGCTACCGGGATTGTCGACGATGATCATGCCCGCGACCATAAGACCGCGGTAGATGTCGAGGCACAGCAAGCGGCCGGGAGATCCGGCGGCCGGATCGCTCAACGAATATTCAGCTGATTGCACGCTGAGATCGGCGGTCGCCATGCGGCAACTATAGACGCGTCCTTTGCCGGCAGCCATAGTAAAGTTTGCAGCTTTCTGTCGGTGTGGCTCATGACGACTCTTCCGCCAATCGCATGCTGGAAGGATAACGGGCAATCCAGAAGTCAACTTCCTAATAGCCGACGATCCGCATGGTTATCCACTGCGGCGAAAAAGCATCCAACAAGTCGAGCATTGGCTTCTTGTCAGCGGGGTGAGCGGGAAAGCGCCGGAGGCTAAGCTTCAAGCGAATAAGCCTCGCCGCTCGGCACGGTGGACTTTCTTTTGTATGTGCTTGTGAAGCGAACTCGCAGGAGCCAGAAAATCAGCAAAACCAGCGGCGCTATGGTGAGAACTAAATAGAAGTTTGTGCTGAACAGAGCCGGCGACAGGTGTTGGCCGAGCCCAACTGTCCTAAGCAACCGCAACGGGCGGTTGTTGGGTCCCATAAAAAACGATCCTGAGGCGATGAACAGCCCAAAACACATCCGCCATAGATGCCGCGCGATGCGCCTCGCGCCAAGAACACCACCGCGAAGAAGCATGCGAACGTCGCCCCCGGCGGCCAGCAGACAGATCGACCCCATGAAGAAGGTCATCCCAACGGGGACGCCGTCTTGTGAGGTCGCGCCACTGCGCACGACTTTGATACCACCCATCCAAGTGAGGACACCGAGAGTCAGCGGAATCAGAAGCGCAGCCCAGTCCAGACTGCTCGTCTCGCCCTCTTTACGTCTAGCGGTGAGCCACGCCGTTCCAATCAGGTAAAAGGTTATGATTCCTCCGCCAATGTTGTTTAGTTGATGCTTCACGATCGCCAGGTACACCGCGCCGACGGCCATGGTCAACATTGAGGTTACAAAGATTCTTCCGGCCAGGATATGGCGAGGGGTTCCTTTCCGGAAGGACAATGCGGCCGTCCCGGAAAATAAACCCACGGTTCCGGCACAAATATGAACGAGGAGCATCGGTGAATAGTGCATCGCTTCTTGCTTCGGGATAGATACGTGGAGTCGATCTTCAAAGTTTCACGCGTATCCTACCATCGCTGAACTATCGTCGCTTGTACGGTTCGAACCCCTATGCCTTTTTCAGGTCGCCATAGCAGCGTCGCTAGCGCTCCCGCAAAATTGCGCCTGGATCACGGGCATGCCGGAAGTCAAGTTCCTAATAGCCGACAATTCGCCAAGTGAATTCTCAATTCCAAACGGGCCTGCGATTCTAGCAATTCTGACGTTACTGACACTCTGTCTCTTCCCGAAATGTCTGGCGAGTTCGGATTCGGATGGACAACAGATCACCGAACAAGGACGAGCTGATGCAGTTGTGGGGCGAGACACTGCTTTCTTATACAAGATAACTGCAGAGGATTCCGTGCGTATTCTACCCAGCGGTGCCCTCGAAACGAAATCGCAACTCCTGGCGCAGTTGAACTCGGGAAGCGTTACCTATAATTCGATCGTAGTCGATCAGGTTTCCGTCAAGCTTATAGCGATACCGCTGTGGTGACTGGCAAGTCTGTGTTCCGCGGGCAGAGGGAAGGCAGACCTTTCGTCGGAAGCTGCAGGTTTTCAAGGGTGTGGCGCAAGGATCTGAATGGCTGGCAAGAGGTGCTGTTTCAACTGACTCCGATAACAGAATTAGAAAAGTGAGCTGCCGTCGGTTGTC
>Ga0070741_10008167_pt1 | contig 21170 bp, 22 predicted proteins | sample Coa_R1_4_FD_66440 | JGI IMG/M metagenome (GOLD analysis project Ga0070741, IMG submission 66440) | Surface soil microbial communities from Centralia Pennsylvania, which are recovering from an underground coalmine fire - Coalmine... | ecosystem: Environmental > Terrestrial > Soil > Unclassified ...
CGCCGTGGAGGTCGCCGTGGAAGATCCCGCACAGCATGGCGCCCTCCAGGAACCCGATCATCCCCGCCCGCACGAGCGCGGCGGTGTCGAGCCCGGCGGCCCGCATGCCGGCGGCGTCGTCGAAGTTGAAGCCGGCCAGGCGCTCCATGACCAGCACCCGGCGGGTCACGAGGTCGGGGTGGGGCCGGGGCACGACGTAGGCCTTCTGCCCCAGCTCCACCAGCGAGCGGGCGACGTCGAGCATGTTGCCCGCCTCGAGGCGGAAGTCGAGCTCCTCGGCGATGGTCTCGGCGAACAGCTCCACCAGGGCCGGCGGGTTGGCCAGCGCCGCCACCGGGATGCGGCCGACCAGCCGGGGGGCGATCCAGGCCATGACGGCCAGGTCCTCCTTGACCAGCCGGGAGACCTGCGGCCGCTGGACCTTGACCACGACCTCCTCGCCCGTCCGCAGCACGGCGGCGTGGACCTGGGCGATCGAGGCCGCCGCCAGCGGCTCCCGGTCGAAGGCGGCGAAGACGGCGTCGAGCGGGCGGCCGAGGTCCTCCTCCACCACCCGGCGGACGGTCTCCCACGACTCGGGCGGCACCTGGTCGCGGCACTTCTTGAACTCGGCCACCAGCGGCTCGGGGAAGACGCCCTCGCCGGACGAGATGATCTGGCCGAGCTTGATGTAGGCCGGCCCCAGCCGTTCGGCGGCCCGGCGCAGCCGCCGGGAGAGGTCGGCCACCGATTCGTCCCGGCCCCCGGGATGCCCGGCCCGCCGCCGCTTCCCCGCCGCCCAGGCGGCCAGCCCCAGACCGAGGTGGCGGACCGTGACCGCCATCCGGCTCCCCGGCGGCAGCTTCCTCGGTTTCACGAGCGCCGGCACCTCGGCCCGCACCGCCGCCCGGATGTGGTCGAGCCCCGGCCACCAGCTCAGCCGGTCGAGCTCGACCTCCCACGGCGGGTTGTCGGAAAAGGCCCCCAGCGCGAGATCACCCACGCCCTATGACCCTAAAGGTCAGAGGCAGGCGATGAGCTTCTCGACCCGCTCGTCTTCGGCCTTGAACGGGTCCTTGCAGAGGACCGTGCGCTGGGCCTGGTCATTGAGCTTCAGGTGCACCCAGTCGACCGTGTAGTCGCGCTTGCGCTCCTTGGCCCGCTTGATGAAGGCGCCCCGGAGCCGGGCCCGGGTGCTCTGCGGCGGGTTGGTGGTGGCGTCGAGGATGTCGGCGTCGGTGGCCACCCGCTCGGCCAGGCCCTTGCGCTCCAGCACGTAGAACAGCGACCGCTTGGTGTTGACGTCGTGGTAGGCCAGGTCGACCAGGGCCACCTTGGGGTGCGTCAGCGGAATCCCGTGGCGCTCCCGGTACTGCTCGATCAGGTGGTACTTGATCACCCAGTCGATCTCCTTGGTGAGCGACAGGGGGTCGGTCTCGAGGCCGGCCATCACGTGCTCCCACATCGCCAGGGCCCTGGCTTCCTGTTCCCCGAGGCCCTTGCGGGCGGCGAACTTCTGGGCCCGGGTGAGGTACTCGGACTGGATCTCGAAGGCCGACAGCTCCCGCCCGTTGGCCAGGCGCACCCGCCGCTTGCAGGTGATGTCGTGCGAGATCTCGCGAATCGCCCGAATGGGGTTCTCCAGGGTCAGGTCGCGCCAGACGCCCTTGTCCTCCTCCAGCATGCGCAGCACGATCGAGGCCGACCCCATCTTGAGGTAGTTCGTGTACTCGCTCATGTTCGAGTCGCCCACGATCACGTGCAGCCGCCGGAACCGCTCGGCATCGGCGTGGGGTTCGTCGCGGGTGTTGATGATCGGCCGCGACCGGGTGGTGGCCGACGACACGCCCTCCCAGATGTGCTCGGCCCGCTGCGAGACGCAGTACATGGCGCCCCGGGCCGTCTGGAGGACCTTGCCCGCGCCGGCGAAGATCTGCCGGCTGACGAGGAACGGGATCAGCACGTCGGTGAAGCGGGCGAAGTCTCCCTCCCGCTCCACCAGGTAGTTCTCGTGGCACCCGTAGGAGTTGCCGGCCGAGTCGGTGTTGTTCTTGAACAGGTAGACCTCGCCCCGGATGCCCTCCTCCCGCAGCCGCTGCTCGGCCGACATGAGGAGGCTCTCGAGGATCCGCTCGCCCGCCTTGTCGTGGACGACGACGTCGTAGATCGAGTCGCACTCCGGCGTGGCGTACTCCGGGTGGGAGCCGACGTCGAGGTACAGCCGGGCCCCGTTCTCCAGGAACACATTCGACGAGCGCCCCCACGACACCACCCGCCGGAAGAGGTAGCGGGCCACCTCGTCGGGGCTCAGGCGCCGCTGCCCCCGGAGGGTGCAGGTGACGCCGTACTCGTTCTCGAGGCCGAAGATCCGACGTTCCACGTACGGAGTGTACGGCCCGGAGACTTGCACCGCGATCAGGCTGCGGTGGTCAATTCGGTCATCCCCCCCGTACCATGAAGCTGTGGACGGAGTGAACGAGCGGGTGCGTATGGCCCGGCTCACTACGGTGGGTGGCTCGTTCGCCGCCCGGGTGCTCCAGGCCCGCCTGGAGGACGAGGGGCTGACCGTCGCCCTCCGGGGCGCCATCGACAGCCCGTACGCCTTCACCGTGGGGGGCATGAGCCGGGTCGACGTCTACGTCGCCGAGGACGATCTCGAAGACGCCAAGCTGATCATGCTGGTGTCGGAGGTCGACTCGGTCCTCGACCTGCCGCCCCAGCGTGACCGTCCCCACGGCGCCTGGGGGGACAGGGCCTTCTGGGTCCTCCTCGTGGCCATCATCCTCCTCGGGATCGTCCCGATCGTCAGGATGGCCACGGGCGGCTGAACCACGGGGTTGTAGGCTCCCGCCCCGTGATCGAGCACCCACTCCCGACGTTCGCCCCCGGAACCGACCCGGGCCCCTCCTTCTTCGAGCTGCTCCGGCGCACGGCGCCGGACGCGCTCCCCGGCGCCAACGTCCCCCTGACCGGTCCGATGGCCGGCGCCGCCACCGTCGAGATCCCCCACGGCACCACCATCGTCTGCCTCAAGTTCGCCGGCGGCGTCGTGATGGCCGGAGACCGGCGGGCGACCGAGGGCTACACCATCGCCAGCCGCCGGATGGACAAGGTCTCTCCCTGCGACCACTGGTCGGCGATGGCCATCTCCGGGGCGGCCGGTCCCGGCATGGAGATCGTCCGGCTCCTCCAGACGGAGCTCGAGCACTACGAGAAGGTCGAGGGCGAACCGCTGTCGCTGGAGGGCAAGGCCAACAAGCTGTCGCAGATGGTCCGCTCCAACCTGCCGGCGGCCATGCAGGGCATGGTGGTGGTCCCGCTGTTCTGCGGTTACGACCTGCGCAAGGGCGAGGGCCGGCTCTACAAGTACGACGTCACCGGCGGCAAGTACGAGGAGGCCGACTACGCCACCACCGGCTCGGGCGGCGTCCACGCCCGGAACTGGATCAAGGCCGGGTTCCGCCAGGGGATGACCAAGGAGGAGGCCGTCGACCTCGGCCTCCTCGCCCTGTTCCAGGCCGCCGACGAGGACTCCGCCACCGGCGGCCCCGACCTCGTCCGCCACATCTTCCCGACGGTGGCGGTCATCGACCGGGAGGGCTACGTGAAGCTGGCCGACGGCGACGTCGAGCAGCGCTCCATCGACCTGCTCAACTCGGGGAGGTCGGCATTATGAGCATGCCGTTCTACGTCTCACCCGAGCAGGTGATGAAGGACCGGGCCGACTACGCCCGCAAGGGCATCGCCCGGGGCCGCTCGCTGGTGGCGCTGGAGTACGCCGACGGGATCGCCCTCGTGGCCGAGAACCCCTCCGGCACCCTTCACAAGATCTCGGAGATCTACGACCGGATCGGCTTCGCCGGCGTCGGCAAGTACAACGAGTTCGAGATGCTGAAGATCGCCGGCATCCGCCACGCCGACGTCCGGGGCTACTCCTACTCCCGGGAGGACGTGACCGCCCGGGCGCTGGCCAACGGCTACGCCCAGACGCTGGGCCAGGTCTTCACCCACGAGATGAAGCCCTACGAGGTGGAGATCCTCGTCGCCCAGGTCGGGGAGCACGACGGCGAGCCCAACGAGATGTTCCACATCCTCTACGACGGCACGGTGATGGACGAGCACGGCTTCACCGTCCTCGGCGGCCAGGCCGAGGCCATCACCGACGCCCTCAAGGCCGACTACGGCGAGGGCCTCGAGCTCGGGGCGGCCGTCCGGCTGGGGGTCAAGGCGCTCGGTTCCCCCGACAGCCGGGAGATCGCCGCCGACCAGCTCGAGGTGGCCGTCCTCGACCGGAGCCGGGCGAGGCGGAAGTTCCGCCGGATCGAGGACGACGAGGTGGCCGCCCTGCTCTCCGCCGGCTGACGCGCTCCATCGACCGCCTGGAATGGCAGCAGGGGGCTGGTCGGGGGAAGGGGCCCGGCGCGCGTCTGGGTATCGAACGGCGCCCTCGGCGGGGTCGGTGACCCTCGAGCAGAGCGCGAACGCCCTGCTAAAGGGTCACTCGCCGCCTTTTTGGACGTAGTTCCGGACGAACTCCTCGGCGTTCTCCTCGAGAACCGAGTCGATCTCATCGAGGAGCTCGTCGAGCTCCTCCTTGATCTTCTCGCCCTGGGCCTTGGGGGCGTCGACCTCGGCGGTCTCCGCTTCCCGGGCCTTCGGCGCCGGCTTCTGCTTTCGCTCCCGCTCAGCCATGTCGTCCCTATTTTCCTATGCGGAGAGCCGGGCCACCAGTTCGGCCGGCGTTTCGCATCCGTCTAGAAGTTCATCGACGTGGGCCTTGGTACCTCTGAGTGGTTCCATCATCGGGATCCTTTTCAAAGGATCTGCCCCCAGATCGAAAATCATGCTGTCCCAGTTGGCGGCCACCACCGACTCCGACCAGCGGGCCAGACAGCGCCCCCGGAAGTACGCCCGGGTGGTGGGCGGCGGCTCGACGATGGCGGCGACCACGTCGTCCTCGTCGAGGATGCGCTCCACCTTCCCGGCCTTCACCAGCTTCTCGTACAGCGACCGTTCGGGCCTGACATCGTGGTACTGCAGGTCCATCAACGCCAACTTGGGGTCTCCCCATTCCAACCCGTTGCGGGCGGCGTAGGCGTCGAGCAGGTTGTACTTGGTCACCCAGTCGAGCTGCCCGTCGAGCCGGCTCGGGTCGTCCTCCAGGGCGGTCAGCACCGCCTCCCAGCGCCGCATCAGGTCGCCCATCTGGGCCTCGTCGCCGCAGCAGTCGAGCCCCACCTCGTCGGCGTACTTCTCGGCCAGGCGGAAGAACTCCCACTGGAGCTCGACCGCCGTCATGCTCGAGCCGTCGGCCAGGGAGAACGTCGTCCGGCACGTCGGGTCGTGGGAGATCTTGCGCATCGTGGGGACGGGCGAGGCCAGCGACAGGTCCTTGTCGATGAACCCGTCCTCGATCATGGCCAGGACGACCGACGTCATCCCGACCTTGAGGAAGGTGGCGACCTCGCACAGGTTGGCGTCGCCCACGATCACGTGGAGCCGGCGGTACTTCTGCGGGTCGCAGTGCGGCTCGTCACGGGTGTTGACGATGGGGCGCTTGAGGGTGGTCTCGAGGCCGACCTCCTCCTCGAAGAAGTCGGCCCGCTGGGAGATCTGGAAGGGGGCGTCGGCCGCCCCGTGCTCCGCCCCGACCTTCCCCGCCCCGGTGATGATCTGGCGGGTCACGAACCAGGGGATCATGTGGCGGACCAGCGTCGAGAAGGGGACCGACCGGTCGACCAGGTAATTCTCGTGGGTGCCGTACGAATTGCCCTTGCCGTCGGAGTTGTTCTTGTAGACGACGATCTCCTGGCCGGCGGGCAGCAGACGGCCGGCCGCCTGCATCGAACGGGCCAGCACCCGCTCGCCCGCCTTGTCGTAGCGGACGACCTGGAGGGCGTCGGTGCACTCCGGGGTGGAGAACTCCGGGTGGGCGTGGTCGACGTAGTAGCGGGCGCCGTTGGTCAGGACGGTATTGACGAGGTGGGTTTCCACCTCCGGCGGCGAGGCGTCGTCGCGGGCGAAGCCCCGGGCGTCACGGCCCGGCGACTCGTCCTCGAAGTCCCACCCGACCTTGCGGTGCTCGACGTAGGCGTTGACCAGCATCGATGACGCCACCACGGGGTTGCCGTCGGGCGAGCCCCGGAAGGCGATGCCGTATTCGGTCTCGATGCCGCACACCTTCGCGATGGCCACGATCTGAGACTACAGGTGCAGCGGGACGCCAGTGCGCCCGGGAGCCGACAGGCCCCCGGGCGCACAACGCTTTTCCCGATTGAATGATTAGAGGTACTGCCCGGTGGCGACCCGCTCGATCGAGCGGCCACCCTCGGCCTCCTTGCCGCTGGCGATGAGCGTCCGGATGTAGACGATGCGCTCGCCCTTCTTGCCGGAGATCTTCGCCCAGTCGTCGGGGTTGGTGGTGTTGGGCAGGTCCTCGTGCTCCTTGAACTCCTGGCGGATGGAGTCGATGAGGTCCTGGGCGGTGATGCCCTTCTCGCCCCCGGCGATCAGCCGCTTGATCGAGAGCTTCTTCGCCCGGCGGACGATGTTCTCGATCATGGCCCCCGAGGAGAAGTCCTTGAAGTACAGGACCTCCTTGTCGCCGTTCTGGTACGTGACCTCGAGGAAGCGGTTGTCGTCGTCCTCCCGGTACATGTACTCGACGCCGGCCTTGATCATCGTCTGGACGGCCTTCTCCCGGTCCCCGCCGGCCTTCTTGAGGTCGGCCTCGGCGATCGGCAGGTTCGAGGTGAGGTAGCGGGAGAAGATCGACTGCGCCCCGGTCTCGTCGGGCCGTTCGATCTTGATCTTCACGTCGAGCCGGCCGGGCCGGAGGATGGCCGGGTCGATCAGGTCCTCCCGGTTGGAGGCGCCGATGACGATGACGTTCTTCAGCGACTCGACCCCGTCGATCTCCGACAGCAGCTGGGGGACGATCGTCGACTCGATGTCGGAGCTGATGCCCGACCCCCGGGTGCGGAAGAGCGATTCCATCTCGTCGAAGAAGATGATGACGGGCACGCCCTCGTCGGACTTCTCCCGGGCCCGCTGGAAGATCAGCCGGATCTGGCGCTCGGTCTCGCCCACGTACTTGTTGAGCAGCTCCGGGCCCTTGATGTTGAGGAAGTAGGACCGCGTGTTGGTGTTGCCGGTCCTCTCCGCCACCCGCTTGGCCAGCGAGTTGGCCACCGCCTTGGCGATGAGCGTCTTGCCGCAGCCGGGGGGCCCGTAGAGCAGGATGCCCTTGGGCGGGGGCAGCTCGTGCTCCGTGAAGTGCTCGGCGTAGAGGTAGGGCAGCTCCACGGCGTCCTGGATCATCTCGATCTGGTCGTCGAGGCCGCCGACGTCCTCGTAGGACACGTCGGGCACCTCTTCGAGGATCAGCTCCTCGACCTCGGGGCGGGGAAGTTTCTCCACGAGGAGACCGGAGCGGCCCTCCATCAGCAGCGTGTCACCGGCCCGGAGGACCTCGCCCTGGAGGGAGTCGGACATCTCCACGACCCGCTCCTCGTCGGCCCGGCCGACGATGAGGGCCCGCTTGCCGTCCTCCAGGACCTCCTTCAGGGTCACGACCTCGCCGTTCAGGTCGATCGCCCGGGCCAGCACCACGTTGAACGACTCGTTGAGGACGACCTCCTGGCCCTTCTGGAGCTCGGAGGCGTCGATCTGGGGGTGGAGCGACACCCGCATCTTCCGCCCGGCGGTGAAGACGTCGATGCTCCCGTCCTCGTTGGTGGCGAGGTACGTGCCGTAGCCCGACGGCGGCATCGTGAGCTTCTCGACCTCCTCCCGGAGGGCGGCGATGTGCTCCCGGGCCTCGCGGAGGGTGGCCGACAGCTTCTCGTTCTGGGACAGGGCCTGGGCCAGCTGGCCCTTCGTCTCGAGGAGCCGCTCCTCGAGCGTGCGGACGCGCTTCGGAGCGTCCTGCAGGCGCCGGCGCAGCCCGACGACCTCTTCTTCCAGAGCCTTGAGCTGGCCCTGGAGGTCGGTGACTTCCCGCTCGTATTCCTGCAGACGCTGCTCGTACTCGGAGGCCGCGGGGACCACCTCCTCAAGCCGGGAGCCCTGCCTGTGGGCCCGTTGACCGAGGATACACCCGGCGAATGGTGCGACCGCTTCCCCTTGCGGACCCCGATTGCGATTTCTCCGGTAAAGGCCGGTTAAACTAGGTGGCGTTCCCGCCGGAGACGTAGGATCCGGTGACAGTCTGCGAAGCGAGGCGCGCACATGAAGGTGTGGATCGACCAGGATCTCTGCACGGGGGACGGGCTCTGCGAGGAGATCGCGCCCGACGTGTTCACCCTGCTCGACGACGGCCTGGCGTACGTGAAGGAAGGGTCCAAGGTCTTCAACGAGCCCGGTGGGGCCGAAGGCCTGGCCAACATCCCCGACGGGCAGCTCGACGCCGTCATCGAGTCGGCCGAGGAGTGCCCCGGGGAGTGCATCTTCATCGAGCCGGACTGAGCCGGGCCGCCCTCCGGGGCGGCACCGCCTGATCGTCGACGGGCCCCGACCGGGGCCCGTCCTCGCGTGCGGGCCTACCATCCCGGCCATGGGGCGGCGGTCCGACCACGGCGACGATCTCGTCGCCCTCCCGGTCGCTGCCCGGTCAGCCCTGTCCGGCCCCGACGTCCCCACCCGCCGGCCCGGGCTCGTCCCCGTCCTCGGCGTCGGCGTCCTCCTGGCCGCCCTCGTCGCCGGCGGGGCGCTGACCGGAGTCGACGGCCCGGCCCGCCACACCGCCACCGAGGCGGCGGCCGCCCGTCCGCCCGCCCCGGCCCCGCCCCGGGCCGACGAACCGGCGCCGGCCGGGTGGCGCCGGGGCTCCCCGGGGCCGCTCCGCCACCGAGACGGCGCGGTCGAGGCCTGGACCGGCCGGGCCCTCGTCGTCTGGGGCGGCGACCCCGACGGCGACACCGGCGCCGCCTACGACCCCGTCGCCGACCGGTGGCGGCCGCTGGAGCGGGCCCCGATCCCGGCCCGCTGCGGCGGGACCGCCGCCTGGACCGGGCGGGCGCTCCTCGTCTGGGGCCCGGCCTGTAGCGCCGGCGGGCCGGCGGCGGCCGCCGCCTGGACACCGGCCGGTCCGGGCCGCCCGGGAGAACCCGGCGCCCCGGGCCGGTGGCGGACGCTGCCGCCGGGGCCCCTGCCGGGCGGCGCCGATCCGGTCTCGGCCTGGACCGGGCGCGACTGGCTCGTGGTGACCCCCTCCGGCCGGGCCGCGGCACTCGACCCCGACCGGGGCCGGTGGCGGGCGCTGGCTCCCGCCCCCCGCCCCTTCACCACCGCCACCGCCGCCTGGACCGGCCGGGAGCTGGCGGTCGTCGCCTGGGAGGCGAACGGCCGGGGTCCGGCGGCGGCCGGCCCGGTCTACCGCCACTGGGCCGCCGCCCTCGACCCCGCCGCCGGCCGGTGGCGGACGCTGCCCGACCCGCCGCTGGCCCTGGCCGCCACCGCGGTGTGGGACGGGCGCCGCCTCGTCGCCTGGGACCAGAACCTCCGCTCCGCCGCCCTGGACCCCGCAGCCCCCGGCCCGGCCTGGCGGCGCCTGCCCGACCTCCCGGTGGGCTTCACCGACTGCCGGCCGCAGGGCGGCCTGGTCGCCGGGATGGTGTTCGCCGAGGAGTGCGGCCGGGCCGCCGTGCTGCACTCCGGCACCGACACCTGGGAACGGGTCCCCCACCCCCGGTCGCTGGCCGAGGCCCCGATCTGGACCGGCCGCGACGCCGTGTTCTGGATGGGCCGCTTCCCGGGGTCGACCGACGGCGTCTGGCTCTACCGGCCTAGCCCAGCGAGAGCCGCCGGCTCTCCGGGCGCCGGGCGCTGAGCCGCTCCAGGACGACGACGGGGATCTCCCGGCCGGCCAGCTTCTCGTAGCGCTCGAAGCGGGGATAGAAGGCCTTCTGCCTCCCCCAGATCAGCTCCCGCTCCTCCCCCTCCGCCACCCGGGCCCGGACGGGGACCGTCTCCCGGCCGATCTCGATGATCGTCTCCGGGTGGGCGAGGAGGTTGTGGAACCAGTCCGGGGTCTTGCGGGCGCCGGCGTGGGCGGCGAACACCGCCCACCCGTCGGCCAGGGGCTGGTAGGCCAGCGGATTCACCCGCTCCGCCCCGGTCCGGGCACCCTTGTGGTGGAGCAGCAGGAACACCGCCCCGTCCCGCGAGCCGGCCACCGCGCCGCCGTTGGCCCTGAACTCCTCGATGATGCGGGCGTTGATGTCGGGGGTATCGGTCATGGAGAGGTCCGTCGTTAGACTCCCGCCGGGAGCGTGCCAAGGGGGAGGATGGTCAGATGGCCGAGGTTGATCGTCGCGGCTTCTTCAGGATATTGCGCCGCTCCGACGCCTCCGACGACAAGCCGGAGGGCACGGCTGAGGCCGCCCAGGTCGATCCGCAGATCCGGGAGCTGGCCGACCTGACGCAGCGGCTGCTGGCCGACGTCGACGCCGAGAACGAGGAGATCCTGGCCGAGGGCACGCTGCTGACGGGCCCCCACGACCTGGCCTACATGCGCGTCACCGCCGGCTACATCGTCTTCGCCATCGTCACCGGGTTCTCGATCATCATCCGGACGGCCGACGTCCGGGCCCTCGACATGGAGCCTCCGGTCGAATCGGCCGGCTACGGCCAGCTGGCCTACAGCGTGCTGCGGGCCCACCACCCGGCCGACCTCGAGCACATCACCCGGTCCTACACGTTCCGCTTCCGCCCCGACAGCCCGCTCCTGGCCGCCATCCGGGAGGCCTGCGACCTGCCGGAACCGGAACCGGAGGCCGAGGCGGAGGCGACGGCCGAACCGGAGCCGAGCGGAACCTAGAACTCCAGCCCGTCGAAGCGGAGCATCACGGCCTGGGCCACGAAGGACGCCCGGCTCACCGTCTCCGTCATGCAGTCGCCCCGGTAGGGCGACGTCGCCTGGACCGTGCCCCGCAGCGACGGCGTGGCGAACACCCCGGCGCCGGCGAAGAGGAAGTCGACCTGCTCGGAGATGTGCTGGGTCGAGTGGTCGGTCGGGATCACGTAGTCGACCTGCCCGGTGGCGACGACGTGCCGGCAGGGCCCGCCCCCTTCGGGGACCTCGGTGTAGGTGCCGGACCCCGTGAACCGCCCCGGCCCGATGATGAAGTTCTTGGCCCGGAAGAAGCCCTGGCAGTTGATCACGCCGGGCTCGATCCGCCAGGCGCCGTGGGCGGGGGTGGCGGCGTCGGGGCTGAGCTGCATCGTGCCGCCGATGACGCAGGCCGCTCCGCCGGTGGCCCCCGCCGGCGGGGCCGGCACGGCGGACGATACGGCGGCCAGCGCCGCCACCAGCATGAGACGACGGATCACCCAGCTCCTCCCCCGAGCGTCGGATCGACGCTGCATTGTGCCGCGCCGGGAGCCGGATCGGCGATGCGGGCGGCCGGAGTCAGCGGGCCTGCCTCAGCTTGGCGCCCAGCGCCAGGGCGGCGAGCGTCGGCCCGAGGACGAGGGCGATCGTGCCGGCCAGGTGCCCACCCGACCGGTGGCCGGCGCCGGCCGGCGCCGCCGTGCCCGAAGCCGGGCCGGTCGAGGTCGTCGAGCCGCCGGCATCGGGCGCCGGGCCGGCCGCCGCCGGACCGGGGGCCGTCGTGGCCGGCGCCGGGGCCGTCGTGGCCGGGGCCGGCGCCGCCGTGGTGGCGGTGGTCGCCGTCGGCGGCGGCGCGGCGCTGCTGACCGGAGTCGGCACCGCCCCGGCCTCGACCCGGATCTTTCCGACCATCCAGGGATGGGGCCGGCAGTGGTAGGTGTAGACGCCGGCCCGGGGGAAGGTGAACGAGAAGTCGGTTCCCGGCTTCTTCAGGCCGGAGTCGAACGACGAGTCGTCGGCGGTCACCGAGTGCTCCTCGTGGCCCCGGTTGTGCCAGACGACCGTCGATCCCGGCGGCACCGTCACCTCGGCGGGGTCGAAATGCCAGTTGGTGAGGTCGGGCTCGTTGTCGACCATCTGGACGGCCGGCCCGGCCGCCGGGGCGGCCGGGGCCAGCGCCAGACTCCACGCCGCGGCGCCGAGCGCCGCCATCGCCAGCCATCGTCTCCTCCCCACCGGCCAATTATCGCCGGGGATCGGGCTCCGTCGGCATCAGGCCGCTCAACGGACGACCTTGACGACCCCCTTCATCCAGGGGTGCGGGGTGCAGTGGTAGGCGTACTGCCCCGGCGCGCTGAAGGCGTGCTGCCAGCTCTCGCCGTGCTGCTTCATGCCGGAGTCGAACGAGTTGTCGTCGGCCGTGATCGTGTGCCCCTCGCTCCCGGTGTTCGTCCAGTTGACCGTCTGGCCGACCTTGACGGTGATGTCCGCCGGCTCGTAGCCCTTGGGCTGGTTGGGATCGGGGGCGTCGACGACCTTGACCTGGGCCGCCGGCGGGGCCGCGGCGTGGGCCGGCGCCATCGCCAGCTGGGCCACCCCGAAGCTGGCCGCCATTCCCCCGGTCAGCACCGCCGCCACCATCATCCGCTTGCCGTTGCGCACCATCCGTACTCCCTCGTGAGTGAACGATCGAGAACGTCGCGTTCGATACCCCCGATCGGCGGGTTCCAGTCAAGGGGCGGCGGAGGGAGGGGCTAGCGTGTCCCGGATCTCTGACGGAAGGGGTGCGCATGGCCAGCGGGATGGCGGAACTCGAGGCACTGTTGATGGAGCGGTCGCTGACCGACGAGGAGCTCCAGCGGGCGACCGAGTCGGCGCCCGACTTCCGCATCCTGCCCGATGCCACCGTGATCAAGATCGGCGGGCAGAGCATCATCGACCGCGGCCGCTCGGCCGTGTACCCCCTCGTCGAGGAGATCCTCGCCGCCCGGAAGGACCACCAGCTCCTCATCGGCACCGGGGCCGGCACCCGGGCCCGCCACCTGTACTCGATCGCCGCCGACCTCGGCCTGCCGACGGGCGTGCTGACCGAGATCGGGTCGTCGGTGGCCGGCCAGAACGCCGCCATGCTCGGGCACCTCATGGCCAAGCACGGGATCTCCATGGTCGAGGGGGCCGGGCTGTCGACGGTCCCGCTCTACCTCTCCGAGGTCCGGGCGGTGATCTTCGGCGGCATGCCGCCCTACCAGATGTGGATGCGGGTTCCCGCCGAGGGCCTGATCCCGCCCTACCGCACCGACGCCGGCTGCTACCTCCTCGCCGAGACGTTCGGCTGCAAGGCGATGATCTACGTGAAGGACGAGGACGGGCTCTTCACCGCCAACCCCAAGACGCATCCCGACGCCGAGTTCATCCCCCGGACCACCGTCGACGAGATGAAGGCCATGAACCTCCACGACGCCGTGATCGAATGGCCGGTCCTCGACCTGCTGAAGTCGGCCCGCCACGTCCGGACGGTGCAGGTCATCAACGGCCTCAAGCCCCAGAACCTGACCCGGGCCCTGGCCGGCGAACACGTCGGCACGATCATCTCGGCCGACTGAGGAGCGCACGATGACCGACGCCTCGTCCACCACCAAGCACGTCCCCTCGCCGCTGTCCCGCCAGACGCTGCTCGACAGGGAGCTCGTCCGGCCGGTGACCGACCGCCCTCCGATCCGGCTGCTCCCCTGGCTCAACGTCGTCAAGATCGGCGGCCGCTCGATCATGGACCGGGGCCGCGACGCCATCCTCCCGCTGGTCGACGAACTCCGCCGGGCCCTCCCCGAGCACCGCATGCTGATCCTCACCGGGGCCGGGATCCGGGCCCGCCACGTCTACAGCGTCGGCCTCGACCTGGGGCTGCCGACGGGGGCGCTGGCCGGCCTGGCGGCCAAGGAGGCGGGCCAGAACGGCCACCTGCTGGCCGCCCTCCTGGCCAACGAGGGCGTCTCCTACATCGAGCACCCGACGATCGCCAACCAGCTGTCCATCCACCTGGCGGCCAGCCGGGCCGTGGTCGGGAGCGCCTTCCCGCCGTACCACCACCACGAGTTCCCGCCGCCGATCGGCCGGATCCCACCCCACCGGGCCGACACCGGCGCCTTCCTCATCGCCGACGAGGTGGGCGCCGCCCGCCTGACCATCGTCGAGGACGTCGACGGCGTCTACACCGCCGATCCCAACCGGCCCGGCGACGCCTCGCCGGAGTTCCTCCCCGAGGTCTCGGCCTCCGACCTGGCCGCCCAACCCGGCACGCTGCCCGTCGACCAGACCCTCCTCGAGGTGATGGCGGCGGCCAAGCACCTCGACCAGATCCAGGTCGTCAACGGCCTCGTCCCCGGCAACGTCCTGCGGGCCCTGCGGGGCGAGCACGTCGGCACGATCATCCACTCGGCCTGAGCCCGGCCGGTCAGGACTCCACGATCCGAGCGGCCAGGGTGAGGTAGCGGGAGTCGGAGTCCTCGATCCGCAGTGCCGTCCACCCCGAGGCGTCGAGCGCCGGGCCGATGTTGGCGGGATCGAGGATGTCGTCGGGCGAGGGGACCCTGCCGTGCCGGGCGGCCAGCGCCGCCCGGCCGATCGGGTGGAAGACGGCGAGGCGGCCGCCGGGCGCCGTGACCCGGGCCAGCTCGGCGAGGGCGGCCAGCGGATCGGGGACGTGCGGCAGCAGACCGGCGGCGAAGACCGCCTGCACCGTTGCGTCGGGCAGCGGCAGACGGGCGGTGTCTGTGAGGACGAGGGCGGCCAGGGAATCCCGTCCGGCCTCCAGCGCCGCCGCCAGCATCTCGGGCGTGGCGTCGGCGCCGATCACCAGGCCGTCGGGCCCGACCGCCTCCCGGAGCGGAACGGCCGCCCGGGCCGTGCCGCACCCGGCATCGAGCACGACGGCGCCGGCCGGCAGACGGAGCTCGGCCACGGCCCGGGCGTAGACCGGACCGTCGTCGGGGAACTTCTCGTCCCACCCGGCCGCTCGGGGCCCGAAGAACTCCTGGGTGGCGCCGAGATCGGAAGGCGACGATCGGGCGGCCGGCACAGAGCGATCGTACCGGCGGGTCCGCCGGGCCCATCTCCGGAGCGGTCCTCAGCCTTTGTCGAGACCCTCGAGGTGATCGAGGAGGCGGGCCACCGCCTGCGACGACTCGTAGCGCCAGGCGACGATGACCCGGTCGCCCTCGGCATCGGTGAACTGTTCGGCCAGGCTTTCGAACAGCGGGGCGAACACTGATCGCTGCTCGGCGATGAGCGGCGTCAGCCGTTCCCCGGCCCGCTGCCGCAGGATGACCTTGGCCAGCAGCGCCGTCCGCACCTCGCGGAGGTGGCGGACGGGCTCCGCCCGCCACTGGGCCGCGGCCTTGCGGCCCTTGCCGGTCACCTCGTAGACCATCCGCCGGGGGCCGGGGTCGCCGGGCTCCTCGCCCGCCTCGGCGATGAGGCCGTGCTGCTCGAGGCGGCCGATGGCCCGGTAGACCAGCGGCCGGGGCACCGTCCACACCTGGCCGAGAGCGGTGGCCCGGGACAGGGTGCGGGCCACGGCGAAGCCGTGGGACGGGCCCTCGGCCAGCAGCGCCAGCACCACCCACTCCGTCAGCGACAGCCCGGGGCCCTCGGTCGGCATCAAGCCGTCGACGATACCGGGATCGGGATCGGGGATCATCACACCGGGTAGACGACGACGCCCGTCGCCTTCACCGATGCCCAGACCGGCCCGCCGTCGCCGAGCCGGAGATCGGCCACGGCGGCCGGCGTCACCTCGGCGACGATCGGCAGCACGCCGCCGACGCGGACGCGGACCCGCTCGCCCTCGAGGTCGAGGGCCTCGACCGTCCCCTGCCAGACGTTGCGGGGCGTGCCCCCGGGAGGCTCGCGGTAAAGCGACACGGCGTGGGGATGGACAACGGCGAAGACCTCACCGGAGCCGACGTCGGGCGCCACCAGCCGGCCGGCGGCGCCGATGTGGACCTCGTCGCCCTCGGCCCAGCCGCGGTACAGGTTCACGCCGACGAGGTCGGCGACGTAGCGCGAGCGCGGCTGCTCGGAGATCTCCTGCGGCGTTCCGACCTGGGAGATCCGTCCGCCTTCCAGGACGATGAGTCGCTCGGCGAGGGCGATGGCCTCGACCGGGTCGTGGGTGACGAGGAGCCGGACGCCGTCGTAGCCGTCGAGTGTGCGCCGCAGTTCCCGGCGGGTCTCGAGCCGGGTGCTGGCGTCGAGGGCGGCCAGCGGCTCGTCGAGCAGCAGCAACCGCGGTTCGGTGGCCATGGCCCGGGCCAGGGCCACGCGCTGGGCCTGGCCCCCCGACAGCTGTTTCGGCTTGTTGCCCTTGAACTCCCTCAGGCCGACCCGCCCCAGCCATTCCGCCGCCCGGGCCCGGGCCACCGCCTTGGGCATGCCCCGGCTGCGGAGCCCGAAGGCCACGTTCTCCAGCGCCGAGAGATGGGGGAAGAGCACGTACTGCTGGAACACCACGCCGACCGGCCGCTCCTCGGCGGGCACGTGCTCGCCCGTCCGTCGGTCGTCGAGGACCCGGCCGTCGAGCACCACCCGGCCTTCGTCGGGCACGATCAGCCCGGCCAGGATCCGCAGCAGCGTCGTCTTGCCGGCGCCGTTGGGGCCGAGCAGCCCCATGATCCGCCCCGGCGGCACCTCGATCTCGACGTCGAGCTCCAGCGAGCCGAGCTGCGTCTTGACCTGGGCGTAGAGCCCGTCGTGGCCGACGCTCAGCTCAGGCCACCCCGAGCCAGCGGTCCCGCAGACCGACGAGAACGCCGAGGGAGACGACGAGCAGCACCAGGCTGAGGACGATACCCCGTTCGGGGTGCGACGACTCGAGGGACAGGTAGACGGCCAGCGGCATGGTCTGCGTGGTTCCGGGATAGTTGCCGGCGAAGGTGATCGTGGCTCCGAACTCGCCGAGGGCCCGGGCCCAGCACAGCACGGTGCCGGCCGTCAGCGCCGGGGCGGCCAGGGGCAGCGTGACCCGCCGGAAGACCGTCCAGCGGCCGGCCCCCAGCGTCCGGGCGGCGTCCTCGAAGCTGCGGTCGAGCCCCCGGAAGGCGGCCTCGGCCGTGATGACCAGGAAGGGCATGGCCACGAAGGCCTCGGCCAGGACGGCGCCCTTGGTGGTGAACGGCAGGGTGACGTGGAACCAGCGGTCGAGGTACTGGCCGACGAGGCCCCGCCGGCCGAAGGCGTTGATGAGGGCGATGCCCCCCACCACCGGCGGCAGCACCATGGGCAGGACCGCCAGCGCCCGCACGAGGCGCCGGCCGGGGAAGTCGATCCGGGCCAGCACCCAGGCCAGGGGGAGGCCGAAGACGAGGCACAGGGCCACGGCGGCCAGCGACGCCTCCATCGACAGCCGCAGGGCGGTCCGCACGTCGGTCGCGCCGAGGTCCGACGGCACGTGGCTCCACGGCGCCCGCCACAGCAGCCCGGCCAGGGGCAGGACGAAGAACAGCGCCGCCACCAGCCCCAGCAGCAGCGCCAGGAGCGGCGGGCGCTCCCTACTCCGCCTCATGGGAGAGGAAGAGGGCGGCCCGGCGTCGGATCCCCGGCGTCGGATCATGGTGACGGAGAGTAGTCCACTTGCGACTAGGTGTCGACTTCGTCTCACTGGTTGGGACGACACCGACAGGACTCGAAGGAATTCGGGACCTTTAGGGATAATCAGTATCTACGTGCCCGGGCTCGTGGGGAGATCCTGCATGCGTAAAGGAACATGGTCAGCCGCGATCGCCGTCGTCGTCCTGGCGACCGGCGGTGGCTTCGCCTTCGGGACCGGCGCCCTCGCCGCCGGGACCACCGTCAACATGGTCGACGGGTCGGGAGACCCCACCACGACGTGGAAGTTCGAACCGGCCGACATCAACGTGACGGCCGGCGCCACGGTCAAGTGGCACAACAACGGGCAGCAGCCCCACACCGTCACCGCCGACGACGGCTCGTTCAAGTCGAACTACATCAGCCCCGGCGGCGACTTCGAGCACGCCTTCCCGGCGCCCGGCAACTACGCCTACCACTGTGACCCCCACCCCTGGATGAAGGGCGTGATCCACGTCTCGGGCGGCGGCGGCGCCCCCGGCCCGGCGCCGGCCACACCGACGACGGCCGCCCCGACGGCCACGACGGCGCCCGCCCCGCCGGCCAAGCAGGGGGCGGCGGCCCCGACGACCACCACCGCGCCGGCGCCGGCCGCCGGCGCCACGACCACGACGACGGCGGCGGCCTCCGGCACGACGACGACCGTGAACCAGGCGGCGTCGTCGTCCGGCGCCACGCCGACGACGGCCGCCCCCAACGCCGCCGCCGGAGCCGACACCGCCTCGACGACCACCACGGCGCCCGCCACGGCCGGTAACGGTGAGAGCGCGGCGGCGACCCACCGGCGGACGGCCGGCGGCAAGACCGACGGTCCGCTCGTGGCCCTGGCGGCCGTGCTGACCCTGCTGCTGATGGCAATATCCGGGAGACTTCTGCTCGGCAAATCCCGACCGCATTAATCGACAATCGGGAGCGCGCCACCCGGCCGGCCGGGCCGACCCCGCCGCCGCCGGAACAGCCGTCTGACCAGCGGAAAGAGCTGGAAGTGAGCGTGAGAGACCGCTCACTCCGGCCGCTTGTCGCCGACGCGCCACCATTTGCCGCACGCCCGAAAGATTCCTGTTGCATATGGGTGGGCGATTCGGGCTATCTTGTTCCGAGTGGCCCCGAAGAGGGGGCCTTGGTGGTCGGTCGTCAGTGTTCGAGGCCGGCCCGGGGGGACCGGGCACTTGTTGGCGCGCCTGGATGGGCGTCTATGAGGGTCACGGGGAGGTGATCGGAAGATCCCCCGGTTCCCAGAGCAATACCCGCTCGGGTGAGTACGAGCCGAACGGTGTCCGTCAGTAGGCGGAGCCGCCCGGTTCGGCAGGCTGCACCAAATCAACGGACTAACGAGTGCCGGGTCAGGACCGACCGGCCAGAACCTCACTAGTTGCTTTGAGACTAGTTGAACCCTACGCCTGGAACAACTGGTCGTCAAGGCAGCGCCGAACGAATCACCTGGAGGGAAGCCTGTATGTCAGCTCTTGACACTCCTATTGAGCGTCGAACAGTCCTCAAGGGCTTTCTGATCGCAGGGCCGACGCTGGCGGTTGCCGCCCGCATCGGGTTCGCGAACAGCGCCGACGCTTGGCCGACGAAGACCGACGAACTCCCTGATATTCAGGACTTCACGGACATCTTCGTTGCCAGCCAGCAAGACACCATCTACGACCTGAAGGTCGAGATCAAGCCCGACAACCGGGTCTACTTCGAGATCCCGAAGATGGAAGTCGGGCAGGGCATCATGACCACTTGCGGGATCATGCTGGCCGACAACCTTGATGTTCCGTTCGAGAGCATCGACCTGCAGCTGTCACCCGCGGAGCAGAAGTGGGGTGCCGCTCAGATCACCGGCGGCTCGCACAACACCCGCGTGCTGTGGGACCCGATCCGGATGGTCGGCGCCCGGATGCGCGGCCAGCTCGTCACCGCTGCCTCCCAGCGGCTCGGCGTGCCGGTCACCGCTCTCCGGACCGAGAACGGCTACGTCGTCGCCACCGACGGCCGCAAGCTGAGCTACGGCGAGCTCACCGAAGCCGCCTCCAAGCTGGCTCCGGTCAAGGGCGCCGCCAAGCCGAAGACCTCCAGTGAGTACAAGCTCATCGGTAAGGGCCGTCCCCGCCACAACATCACGGCGATCGTCCAGGGCAAGCAGCCCTACGCGCTGGACTACCACTCCTCCAAGGAGTTCCTGCCCACCGTTGTGGCCATGCCGGCGACGCACGGTGCGTCGGTGGTGTCGATCGACGACTCGGCCGCCAAGGCCATCAAGGGCGTCATCGCCGTCACCCACATCCCCGGCCAGCCCGACTACCTGATCCCCGAGGCCGTGGCCGTCACGGCTGAGACGTTCGGCATCGCCAAGAAGGCCAAGAACGCGCTCAAGATCAAGTGGAGCGCCGGCCCGATGGACCAGCTGTCCGACGCTCAGATCGACGACCTCCTCAACGGGATCATCGACAAGGTGACCTCGCCGGGCGAGGGCGTCGACGCCACCTTCCGGTGGCCGTACGTGCCCCACGCCCCCATGGAGGAGAACAGCACCGCCTGCAAGGTGACCTCGGACAGCTACGAGGGTTGGGGCGGCTGCCAGATCCCGACCACGATGCAGCGTCACCTGGCCGAGACCCTCGGGATCAAGCTGGAGAACGTCACCTACCACGTCGTTCCCTGTGGTGGTGCGTTCGGCCGGCACCTGTTCCACGACCAGGAGATCCACGCCGCGCAGGTCTCGCAGCGCATCGGCAAGCCGGTCAAGCTGCAGTGGCTGCGGGAAGAGGGCATCAAGCACGGCCGGACCCGTCCGGTGTCCATCCACCACATCAAGGCAACGGTCAGCAACGGTGACGTGGTCAGCTACGAGCACCGCATGGCCTGCCCCGAGATGGACCTTCGCCACGGCCTCGGTGACATCGCCACCGGCTACATCACCGAGTACAACAACGAAGGCGCCTGCCAGTACTTCTTCGCTCACACGCAGAAGATGCCGTACCACACGGGCCCGACGGCCATCACGCTGAAGCAGCGTCTGCTGGCCAAGCCCACCGCGGCATGGCGGGTTGTGTACTCCGGCCAGGTTCACTCCCTGGACGAGATCGTCATGGACGAGCTGGCCCGCCAGCTCGGCAAGGACGAGATGGACTTCCGTATCCAGATGGCCGACACCGAGCGTCACAAGGCCGTCTTCGAGAAGCTGGCCCACGAAGCCAACTGGGGCGCCAAGCTCCCGGCCGGCGTGGCCCAGGGCATCGGTATGCACGACGAGTACAAGTCGATCGCCGCCTACGTGATGGAGATCGACACCCGGGGCAAGGAGCCCCGCATGACGAAGTGCACCGTCGTTGTCGACAACGGCTGGTGCATCAACCCGACCGGCACCCTGGCCTCGCTGTTCGGCCAGGCGATGGACGGGTTCGCCCTGGCGTTCCGGGCCGGCCTCCACGTTGACAACGGGGCCACCCGGGAGAGCAACTTCCACGACTACAAGTGGTCGCGGATGTTCGACTCGGCGCCTGACTTCAAGGGCTTCGTCATGCCCAACTCCAACGTCCTTCCGGGTGGTGTCGGTGAGCTGGGTGTCCCGGCCGCCGCCGCCGCCGCTGCCAACGCCTGGGCTCGAGCGACAGGTAAGCAGCCCCGGAACTTCCCGCTCAACGAGTACGGAGCCTGATTGCCATGGCCAACATCACCTTCACACTCAACGGCAACCCGGTGTCCATCGACGTCGACCAGGACG
>Ga0070741_10008168_pt1 | contig 21167 bp, 22 predicted proteins | sample Coa_R1_4_FD_66440 | JGI IMG/M metagenome (GOLD analysis project Ga0070741, IMG submission 66440) | Surface soil microbial communities from Centralia Pennsylvania, which are recovering from an underground coalmine fire - Coalmine... | ecosystem: Environmental > Terrestrial > Soil > Unclassified ...
CAGGTGCTCCGCGAGGGCTTCTTCCACGCCGACCCGCACCCGGGCAACCTCCTCTGGGCCGACGGCCGGATCCACCTGCTCGACCTGGGGATGACCGGCACCCTGGACGGGGACGCGCGCGAGCTCCTGCTCCTGCTCCTGCTCGCCTTCTGGCGGCGCGACGCCGACTTCCTCGCGGACGTGCTGCTGATGCTCGGCGAGGCCCGCGCCGAGCTCGACATGGATGCGCTCCGCCGCGACCTGAGGGCGTGGGTCGACCGCTTTCGCGTCGATGCCTTCGCCGAGATCGACCTCGGGCCGATGCTCGACGAGATGATCGAGATCGCGACCCGACACGGCGTCCGGCTGCCGGCGGCGCTCGCGATGACCGGCAAGGCGTTCGGGCAGATGCAGCTCGCCGTCGCCGAGCTCGACCCCGAGCTCGACCCGTTCGCGGCCGTCGGGCCGTTCATGTTCCGCGGGCTGCGCGACAGCCTCCGCGGCGCCCTCGACCTGCAGCGGTTCGGCTACGAGGGCCAGAAGCTGAAGCTGCGCGCCGGCCGACTGCTCGAGGGCATCGAACGGCTGACGGGGGCAAGACCGGGGCCGGGGCTGCAGATCGAGCTCCGCGGCAGCCGGACGCTGGAGGATGCGATCCGGCGGGCGGGTCGGCGCATCTCGCTCGCGTTCGCCGGCGGCGCGGCGCTGCTTGCAGCCGTCCTCGCGGCTGCCGCGGACGCGATCGAGACTTGGGTGCCGATCACGCTGGGCGCGATCGCCGGCCTGGCCGGCGCCGCGCTCGCCGCCGACCTGCTCAGGCGCCGGTAGTCCGGCGCGCGCGAAGGCGCCGCTCGAGCACGATCGCGACGATCGTCATCAGCGCCCCGAGCACTGCCCGCTCGATCGCTCGGAAGAGGCTGCGCACGGGTGAGAGTTGTACTAGAGTCGCCGCCAGGTTCGAGGAGCCTCTCCCGGCCCCGCCGCGCGGCCCCCGAGGCCGCGCGGCCTTTTCTACGCTTCCGGGATGAGGTTCGCGGTCGGGTCCGACGACGAGGGCGACGCGCTCGACGCCGCCGTCGACGAGCTCCGCGCCCGCGGGCACGAGGTCGAGCTGCTCGACCGCGACCAGTGGCCGGACGTCGCGCGACGCGTTGCGCAGGCGGTCGCGGCGGGCGAGGCCGACCAGGGACTGCTCTTCTGCTGGACGGGCACCGGGACCTCGATCGCGGCGAACAAGGTGCCCGGCGTGCGGGCGGCGCTCGCCTGGGATCCGTGGATCGCCGAGGGAGCGCGGCGCTGGAACGACGCGAACGTGCTGGTGATGAGCCTGAAGCGGACGCCGCCGCAGACGGCGCGGGAGATCGTCGACGCGTGGCTCTCGGTCGACGCGCCGGACGACGACGAGCGCGACAACATCGCCAAGTTGAACTAGCGGAACAGCGCCGAGTAGGCGTTCAGCGCCGGCTGGCCGCCGAGGTGGGCGTAGAGGACGGTCGAACCCTTCTCGATCTCGCCGCGCGAGACGAGGTCGACGAGGGCGGCGAGCGACTTCCCCTCGTAGACCGGATCGGTGATCATCCCCTCGAGCCGAGCGCCGAGGCGGATCGCGTCGATCGTTCGCTCGTCCGGGATGCCGTAGGTGCCGGCGTGGTAGCGCTCGTCGAGAATCAGCTCGTCGGGAGTGAGGTCGCGGCCGACGCCGATCAGCTCCGCCGTCCGCTGCGCGATCCGCGTCACCTGCTCGAGTGTCTCCTCGGGCCTCGCGGAGCCGTCGATCCCGATCACCCGGCGCGGCCGCTTCTGCGCGGCGAAGCCGGCGACCATCCCCGCCTGCGTCGAGCCGGTGACGGAGCAGACGACGACCGTGTCGAAGAAGACGCCGAGCTCGGCCTCCTGCTCGGCGACCTCCTGCGCCCAGCGCGCGTAGCCGAGCCCGCCGAGCGGGTGGTCGGACGCGCCGGCCGGGATCGCGTACGGCTTGCCGCCCGCCGCCTCGACGTCGGCGAGCGCCTGCTCCCAGCTCTCCTTGAAGCCGATCCCGAAGCCGGCCTGCACGAGCCGCACGTCGGCGCCGAGGACCCGGCTGAGGAGGATGTTCCCGACGCGGTCGTAGACGGCGTCCGGCCAGTCCACCCAGCTCTCCTGCACGAGCACGCACGCGACGCCTGCGCGCGCGGCGACGGCCGCGACCTGGCGCGTGTGGTTCGACTGGACGCCGCCGATCGAGACGAGCGTGTCGCAGCCCTTCGCTAGAGCGTCGGCGAGCAGGTACTCGAGCTTCCGCGTCTTGTTGCCGCCGTAGGCGAGGCCGGAGCTGACGTCGTCGCGCTTCGCCCAGATCCGCGCGCCGCCGAGGTGCTCACTCAGCCGCTCGAGCGGGTGGATCGGCGACGGCCCGAACAGGAGCGGATACCGGTCGAACCGGTCGAGCGAGCTCGCCACGCGGTCACTCTACGCGCGCGCAAAAGGGCAGACACGTTCGCGGGACGGTGCCTGCACGCGACGATCCTCCCTGCGAACGAGCCGCAAAGTCGTCCTCGGGGACGACGCGGCGCGCCGGACCTAGGGCTACTTTCAGGGTCGTGAACCGCCACCGGCTCTGGTCGCTCGCGCGCGCCTACTGGTTCGACGGCCTTGTCGTCGTGGGCGCTGCCGTCGGCGTCGTCGAGGTCGTCCTCACCCAGAACGTCGAGGACGGGCCGCTCGGCCCCCTGTGGTTCGACGTCCTCGCCATCCTCGGGATGACGCTGCCGCTGCTCGCGCGCAGGCGTTTCCCGTTCGGCGCTCCCGTCGCCAGCGGGGTCGTCTTCGCAGCAGCCTCGTTTGTCGACGGCCAGCTCGTCGCGCACGGCGTCGTGACGTTCCTGACGGCGATCGCCGTGTTCGTCCTCTTCGGCCTCCTGCGCAACAAGACGCAGGCGGTGGCAGGCCTCGGCTTCGCGCTCGGCGTGGCGGCGATCGTCGAACGCAACCAGCCGGGTGGAAGCGCCTCCGACTTCGGATTCGGCGCGCTCGTCTTCGGCATCGCGTGGGCGATCGGTTTCGCGATCGGCAGGAAGCTCCAGGAAGCGGCCGACGTCAAGGAGCGGCTCGCCCGGGTCGAGCGCGAGCGGCTCGAGCGCGCGCGGTCGGCGGTCGAGGAGGAGCGCGCGAGGATCGCGCGCGAGCTGCACGACGTCGTCGGCCACAGCGTCAGCGTGATGACCGTGCAGGCGGCGGCCGCGCGCCGGCTGCTGAAGCCGCACCAGGAGGAGGAACGCGAGGCGCTGCTCGTCGTCGAGCAGACCGGCCGCGAGGCGCTCGCCGAGATGCGCCGGATGGTCGGCGTCCTCCGCCGACCCGAGGAGGCGCCGGCGCTCGCGCCGCAGCCGAGCCTCGAGCACCTGGACAAGCTCGTCGCGCACACGCGCGAGCGGGGGCTGCCGGTCGAGCTGCGGATCGAAGGCAAGGCCGAGGCGCTCCCGCCGGGCCTCGACCTGACCGCCTACCGACTCGTCCAGGAAGGGCTGACGAACGCAATCAAGCACGCTCGCGCCGGCAAGGCGCAGGTGGTCGTCCGCTACGGCGACGGCCACGTCGAGCTGATCGTCACCGACGACGGCGCGGGCGGCGGCGACGGCGACAGCGGCGGTCACGGCCTCGTCGGCATGCGCGAGCGGGTGTCGGTATACGGCGGCGAGCTCGAGGCCGGGCCACAGCCTGGCGGCGGCTACCGCCTGAGAGCAAGGCTTCCCCTGTCGTGAGCCGCATCAGGTCGTACGCGACGACGTTCTGGGTCGATGCGCTGCTGGTCGCCGATCTGGCGGGCCTGCTGTCGATCGCGGCGCGGGCGCCTGATCCGAACGGTCCGGAGGGTCCCGTCTGGCTCGACCTCCTGATCGCGGTCGCCTTCATCTGCCCGCTCTTCTTCCGGCGCCGCTTCCCGATGGGCGCACCCGTGGCCGCCGCGGCCGTCGTGTTCGCCACCTCCTTCGCCGACGGCGGCTTCCTCAACAACAGCGCGCCCGCGTTCCTTGCCGCCCTGGGAATCTGCGCCTGGTTCGGACTGCGCCCCAGCCGGCGTGCAGCGGTCGCGGGGTGGATCGTGATGCAGGTGACGGCCGTGGTCGTGACGTCCAACGACTCGCGCGGGGCGCCGGCCGGCGACTACTTGTGGACGTTCGTCACGTTCTCCGTCGCCTGGCTCGTCGGCTTCGCGCTCGGCGGCCGCCTGCGGGAGACGGACACCGCCCGACGCCTGGCCGAGCAGGCGGAGGCGGAGCGCGAGGAGCAGGCCCGCCGCGCGGTCGCGGAGGAGCGCGCACGGATCGCGCGGGAGCTGCACGACGTGGTCGGCCACAGCGTTAGCGTGATGACGGTGCAGGCAGCCGCGGTGCGGCGGAGGCTCGAGCCCGACCAGGAGAAGCTGCTCGAGGCGCTGCTCGTCGTCGAGCAGACGGGCCGCGACGCGCTGACGGAGATGCGGCGGATGGTTGGCGTCCTCCGCGACTCCGGCACCGTGCCAGACTCCGCGTGACGTGAGCCTGCACGAGAGCGCGACCACCACACTCACCTTTCTCTTCAGCGACGTCGAGGGCTCGACGACGCTCCTCCGCAAGCTGCGCGACGGCTACGGCGAGGTAATCGCCGAGCACAAGCGCCTGCTCCGGGAGGCGTGGGAGGCGAGCGGCGGCCGCGAGCTCGACAGCGAGGGCGACTCCTTCTTCGTCGCCTTCCGTCGCCCGCGGCACGCCGTTGACGCGGCGGTCGCCGCGCAGCGGGCGCTGGCGGCCCACGACTGGCCGAGCGGAGCGGAGGTGCGCGTCCGGATCGGAGTCCACACGGGCGAGGCGACGGCGGCCGGCGACCACTACGTAGGGCTCGCCGTTCATCGCGCCGCGCGCATCTGCGACGCCGGCCACGGAGGCCAGGTGTTGCTCTCGGAGACGACCCGCGCACTGCTCGAGGACGACGAGCACGAGCTGGAGCTCCACGACCTCGGGCCGCACCAGCTGAAGGACTTCGACCGCCCCGTGCGCATCTACCAGCTCGCGATCGGCGACCTGCCGGCCGAGTTCCCGCCCCTGCGCACGCAGAGCGGCGAGACGGCCGCACTGCTGGCCGACCGGCAGGAGGAGCTCGCGGTCGCGCCGGCGGACGGGCCGGTGCGCGTGCTGATCGTCGACGACCAGGCGCTCGTCCGGACCGGGTTCCGGATGATCCTCGAGGCGGAGGAGGACCTGGAGGTGGTCGGCGAGGCGTCCGACGGCGCCGAGGCGGTCGCCCAGGCGCGGGCGCTGCGGCCGGACGTCGTCCTGATGGACGTGCGGATGCCGGAGCTCGACGGGATCGAGGCGGCGCGGCAGCTCCTCGGCGAGGAGGGCGCCACCGCCAAGGTCGTGATGCTGACGACGTTCGACATGGACGAGTACGTGTACGAGGCGCTGCGCGCCGGCGCCAGCGGCTTCCTGCTCAAGGACGTGCCGCCGGAGCAGCTCGTCGCGGGGATCCGCGCGGTCGCGAGCGGCGACGCGCTGCTCGCCCCGTCGGTGACGCGGCGGGTGATCGAGGAGTTCGTCCGGCGGCCGCCCGACTCCGTCCGCACGCCGCCGGAGAGCCTCGCGGAGCTGACCGCGCGCGAGCTCGAGGTGCTCAAGCTGATCGCCCGCGGCCTCTCGAACGCAGAGATCGCGAAGGAGCTGTACGTCAGCGAGACGACCGTGAAGACGCACGTCGCGCACGTGCTGATGAAGCTGAGCCTGCGCGACCGCGTCCAGGCGGTCGTGCTTGCCTACGAGTCCGGCCTCGTCCAGCCGGGCGACAGCTAGTCATCCTCGAGGACGAGGCGCGCGCCCCGAAGATCCGCCTGCGCGCCGAGCGCGAATCGCCCGTTCAGCCGACGATTTTCGAGCCCCCGCGAACGACCATCCGAGTCGTCAACCACGACCCGAGAAGGGGGCAGGAAATGATCCGCACAGGCGACACCATCGAGAACCCGGTCACCGGCGAGCGCATCACGTTCCTCGCGACGTCGCGTGACACCGACGGCGAGGCGGTCGTGATCGAGACCGTCGTCGAGCCGGACGGGTTCGTCGCAGCGGCGCACGTCCACCCGTCGCAGAGCGAGCGGTTCGCGGTCAAGGAGGGAACGCTCGGCCTCAAGGTCGGCGGGCAGAAGCTGACGCTCGGCCCCGGCGACGTCGCCGTCGTCGACGCCGGGACGGCGCACAAGTTCTGGAACGCCGGCGACGAGCCCGTCCGGTTCGTCTGCGAGGTGCGGCCGGCGCTCCGGTTCGAGTCGCTGCTCGAGACGATGTTCGCGCTCGCCGCCGACGGCAAGACGAATCGCAAGGGGATGCCGAACCCGATCCGCCTCGCCGTGATCGCGAAGGAGCACTTCGACACTGTGCGGCTGCCGTTCCCGCCGAGCTGGATGCAGGCGGCCGGGCTGGCGCTCGCCGTGCCGCTGGGCCGGCTCGCGGGCTACGGGGCGACGTATCCGGGCGAGGAGACGATCGCGGCGGTTCCCGCGGCCGTCTGAGTACCGCGACCCAGGGACAGACCCCGGATGGGGTCTGTCCCTTGCCCTTCAGGCGCGCGGGCTCGGCAGCGGCGTCAGCACCAGCTCGAGCTGTGCCCGGAGGTGCTCGTAGTCCGGCGGCAGCGAGAGCCGCTCGCCCAGGTGGTCGGCCGGCTCGTCGACCGCGAACCCGGGGCCGATCGTCGCGATCTCGAACAGCACGCCGCTCGGCTCGCGGAAGTAGATCGAGCGGAAGTAGAAGCGGTCGATCACGGGGGTCGGGCTCGCGCCCGCCTCGAGGACGCGCCGGCGCCAGGCTTCGTGCTCCTCCATCGGCGAGGCCCAGGCGACGTGGTGCACGGTCCCCGCGCCGCCGACCCCGCGCTCGTCCGTGCGGTCGTAGACGTAGAGGGAGCCGCGCTCGTCGCCGCGCGACTCGAACACCGCTTCGCCGGCGGTGCGGAAGTCGAGGGCGCTCTCGAGGAAGCTGCGACTCGCCTCCGGATCCGCGGCAAACGCGCGAACGGAGTCGAATCCCTGCAGGGCGAGCTCGGCGGGGATCTCCGGATGGTCGGCGACGAGCGGCGGGTCGTCCGTCTCGACGGCCGCCAGCTCGAGCTCGAGCCCTTCGGGGTCCCGGAAGCGAAGCCGGTCGTCCGCTCGCTCGGAGTCGACGCCTGCCGCGCCCAGGCGCCGGGCCCAGAAGTCGAGCGCCTCCGCCGACGCGACACGCCAGACGATGCGGTGGACCATCCCCGCCCCGGCGCGGCCGCGGCGGGCGCCCGGGTATTCGAAGAACGTCAGGTCCGACCCGTACGAGCCGTGCTCGTCCGCGTAGAACAGGTGGTAGACGGTCGGGTCGTCCTGGTTGACCGACTTCTTGACCAGGCGCACGCCGAGAAGCCGTGCGTAGAACTCGACGTTCGCCGGAGCGTCGGCGGTGATGCACGTGACGTGGTGGATCCCCTCGAGCTTCACCCGGGCAGGGTAGCTCCGCGGATCGACCTGGACGCGGCGCTAGCTGGACTTCGACCTGGTCGCCACCGTCAGAACGACCGGCGTCGTATGCGTGGCGCTCGTCCCGGTCCCCTTGACCGTGATCGTGTACGTGCCGTTCGTCGCCTTCTTGTTCACGGAGATCGTCATCCTCGACGCGGACGGCGTTCCGCCGGCGACGACCGACGTCGGGTTGAACGTCACCGTCACCTTCGACGGAACTCCGCTCCGCGAGAGGGCGACCGTCTGGGGCGAGCCACTGGTCAGCGCCGTGCTGATCGTGACCGCTCCCGTCTGCCCCTTCAGGACCGTGAGGCTCGACGGGCTGGCGCCGATCGAGAAGTCGTCGCTGCCGCCGCCTCCTCCGCCTCCGCCTCCGCCGCTCGAGCAGCCGGGGAGCTGGAAGGAGCCGATCCAGGTCGTCCAGTTGAAGCTGCCGTTGCTCGGCAGGTACTGGTTCGTGTACCAGAACGTGCAGTCGTCGCTCGGGTCGATGCTCATGCTCGAGTAGTCGCCCCAACGGTCGTACGTCTTCTGAGACCCCGTCCCCGCCTTCAGCGTGTTCTCGCCCTGCGTCATCGTCCCGAGCGCGTCGCCGGCGAGGCGCCCCGTGTAGCCGATGCTCGGGAACATCGAGGCGTTCGAGACGCTGTAGCCGAGCGCGATGTCGCCGTTCTTGTCCATTGCCGCGCTGCCCATCCAGCGGTACTTGCCGTCGGCCGGCGCATAGGTGCCCTGCTGGTAGACGGAAGGAGTACCGCCGGGACCGCGAATCTCGTACCAGCGCACGCCGGTCACGGAGCCGGAGCCGACGCTGTGCGAGACGACGAGCGACTCGTGGTCGCCGAAGTTGCGGTAGGCGAGCCGGTACATGAGCCGGTCGCCGAGGGAGTCGAGGGCCTGGCCAACACCCTTCTGCGGGACGCAGGCGCTGCCGCCGCACGCGAGGTTGAACGGCGCGACGGAGACGGTGCTGCCGGTGAGGGTGGTGTTCGCCGGGGTCGCCCAGTCGACATGGAACTTGTAGAAGGCGAGGCTGTTGCCGCTGGCCGCCGACAGGCCCAGCAGGTAGTTCGGCGAGCCCGCCGGCGGCGCCGCGCCGTCCACGTCCGAGGGCAGGAGCCCGTTCAGGTCCGGGTCGCCGACCGTCTTGCACTGCTGGCTCGCCGTCTGCCCGAGCAGCATCTGAGACCGGTCGTAGGCGCAGACCTCGGGGCCGTCGTAGATCTCGCCGCCGGCGAACAGGTTGAACGTCGTGTAGTAGCCGTCCGGCCAAACTCCGAGCTTCGGATAGTCGGGAAACTCGTCGCCGAACCCGCCGAAGGCGTAGCGGTACCAGGAGCCGGTCGGGTCGGGACTCGCCGAGACCGCGATGCACTCGAGGTACTGGCCGGTGCCGTACGTGTACGGCCCCGAGACCGCGAACTGCTGGATCACCCACCGGTCGGCGAGCCGGTCGTATACGACGGTGCCGTCGCCGTCGTCGTACGCCTCGCAGTCAGTCCCGAAGCCGCTCCAGAGGTTGTTCGTGTCCGTCGGCCCGTAGAGCAGCGCGCCGGTCTTCGAGTAGACGGCGAAGTGCTGGTTGACGATCTCGACGACGTGGTTCGGCCCGACTGCCGCATTCGGGTCCGGAGGCAGCGACCCGTTGGCGGACAGCCCCTGCCATCCCGCGCCCGTGGTCGGCGCGTTCGGCGCCGCGACGCTGCTCGTCTGGACGACCGGGTCGGGCTCCGTCCCGCCCGGCTCTTCCCGAAACCGGTGCTCCTCCCGGACCTTCTTGCCCTTCGAGGTCACCTTCGCGGCAATCGTGCGCAGCGGCGGGGACTTGTCGTGCTTGATCTCGCGCCGCGGCCCGTCCTTCGCCGCCCTGAACGCGCCAGCACCGGCGCCCCCGTGCACGCTGAGGACGATCGCGACAACCGCCCCGATCGCGAGCGGAACCAGGGCGACGAGCACACGGCGGCGATTCAAGACGACCCTCCTTTTTGGCCCAGAGAACCGGATAGTGGTAGCAGGTTCGCACCCGTCCTTCCAGATCCTCGCTGGGCGCTATACGCGAACACGGCCGACGGTCTCGTGCATCGGCAGCTCGAACCAGAAGGTCGATCCCTCGTTCTCGACGCTGGTGAAGTCGATCCGGCCCCCGTGCGCCTCGACGATCTCGCGCGAGAGCGCGAGCCCGAGCCCGACGCCGGGGATCCCGCTCGCTCGCGCCTCGCCGCGGAAGAACTTGCTGAACACGCGCGCCTGGTGCTCCGCCGGGATGCCCAGGCCCTGGTCCTGGACGCTGGTCACGATCGCGTCGCCCCGGCGGTGGACGCGGACACGGATCCGCCCGCCTTCCGGCGAGTACTTGACCGCGTTCGTGAGCAGGTTGATCACGACCTGGGCCAGACGCTCGGCGTCGGCGAGGACGGTCAGCGGCCCTGCGTCGGCCTCGACGCTCAGCTCGTGCTCGGGCGAGTCGGCGGCGATCAGGTCGACCTCCCGACGAACGAGCGCGCCGAGGTCGATCGGCTTCGCGGCGAGCTCCATCCCACCGCCGTTCCGCTCCTCGGCGGCGAGGAAGCCCTCGATCAGCCCCGCGAGGCGCTCTCCCTGGTCATGGATGATCTCGACGTACTGCCGCAGCGTCTTGCGGTCGTCGACGGCGTTTCGCTTGAGCAGCAGGCGCGTGTAGCCGAGGATGCTGGAGAGCGGCGTGCGGAGCTCGTGGGAGACGATCGTGATCAGCTCCGACTTCGCGCGCTCGCTCTCCCGAAGCTGCTCGTTCTGGATCTCGAGCTCGCGGCGGCCGTGCTCGACCGACGCCGCCATCGTGTTGAACGCGGTCGTCAGCTCGCGGATCTCGGCGGGGCCGGCTGCGTCGATCCGCGTCGAGAGCTCGCCTGCGGCGATCTTGGAAGCGCCGCTCGCGACGACCCGGACCGGTCGCGCCACCGAGCGCACGAGATACACGCTCACGATCAGGAGCAGGAACCCGGACGCGCCGAGCGCGATCGAGCCGATGAGCACCGCCTGGCCGGCCTTGTTTCGTGACGAGGAGGCGTGCGTGGAGATCAACCGGTCCTCATTCGCAAGCAGCCGGGCGAGAGAGCGCCGCACCTGGCCGATTCGCAGCAGTCCCTCGCGTGTCGCCGTCGGCGAGCGGGCCGCCGCCGGGTCCTCCTCGGCGATCGCGACGAGCAGCGTCCCGTAGTCGCTCACGTACGAGCGGACGCGGGTGGCGACCGCCCCGACGAGCGCGGCCTGACGCGGCTGCGTCGCCGCCTGCTCCTCGAGGCGGTCGATCGCCGCCGGCAGCGCGCGCCGCGCCGTCTCCCAGTTCCGGCGGATGCCGGCGTTCCGGGTGAGGACGAACCCGCGCAGGCTCTGGTCCAGCTCGTCGACGATGCGCTCCAGCCGGAGCGCCGCCGTCGTCACGCGGTTCGCGACCGCCTGCTCGTTCGTCGAGTCCTGCAGGTTCGAGAGCGCAACCAGCACGAAGGCGAACGCCGCGGCGACGAGCAGCGCGAGGACGCCGATCGCGCCGACGACGCGCGCGACGATCGGCGCGGTGGCGGCGTTCTCGGCAGCTCGGCGGTAGCGTTGCGCGACCCAGCCGCCTGCGCGTCGCAGCATCGCCGCCTCAGCGCGCGTCCGCGAGCAGCGCCGCGACCGTCGCGGACAGCTCGTCCGGGTCGAACGGCTTGGCCACGAACGCCTCCGCCCCGGCGGCGCTTGCTTCTTGCCGGTCGGCCTCGCCGGAGAACGCCGAGACGACGACGCAGTGGGCGTGCCGGAGCTCCGAGTCGCTCTTCAGGTAGCGGATGATCTCGAGGCCGGAGCCGCCCGGCATCATCACGTCGATCAGTGCGACGTCGGGGCGGAAGACGCCCGCTCGCTCGATCGACTCGTCCACGGTCGCAGCCTCCTCGAAGTCGTACTCACCGACCAGTGCGACCCGCATCAGCTGCCGGAGCAGCGGCTCGTCGTCGCAGATCAGCACCTTGTTCACAGAACGAGACGGAAGAGCAGGAGCTCGCGCGCTGGCGAGCGGTGGAGCGAGGTGACGGTCAACGTCCCGCGGGCGTTGTTGTAGTACTCCGTTCCGCCGACGACCGCGAGGATATAGATCAGCCGGGACGTGATCACGCCGGCGACCACGAGCTCGCCCCGGGGCAGGAAGTACGTCGCGTCGCAGTGCTGCGACGTCGCGGTGATCGTCGTGCACACCATCTCGGCGTGCCCGAGCGGCTTCGTCTGGATCCGCCGGTTGTACAGCAGCGAGCGGTAGACGTCGATGTCGCCGGGACTTCGCCCACCCGGGCCGAGGTCGACGAACGTGTGCCGCTGCTGCACGTCCGTGATCCGGATCGCCCCCGGCTTCGTGTACGCGAACGCACCGGGCAGGCCGCACGCGGCGGCGCACACCACGGCTACGACCCCGGCCGTCTTCGCGCTCTTCGAGCTCATCAAGCCGGTCCCCCCTTCGTCGCTGGACGCAGGATTATTGCCTATGCCAGCCGTAAAGCGGCGATCCTGGGAGACTCCGGAGATGGAAGAGCTGGAGCTCCTCGACTGGAAGCGTCGCGTGTTCTCGCTCTACGCGGAGGTACGATCGGCGCCGGAGCCTGCGCTGGCGTGGCGCGTCTGGCGGGCAGCGAGAGACGAGCTCTTCCGGACACACCCGCAGTCGCCGGTTCCGCGCGACGAGCAGGCGGCGTTCGAGCGCCTCCCCTACTTCGACTACGACCCGGCGCTGCGCGTGCTGGCGGAGGTCGAACCGGCCGAGGAGGCGCGCGTCCTGATCGCGGGCAGCGGTCCGGAGCACGCGGAAAGGGACAAGGCTTCGCCGAGTCCCTTTCCGTTCCGGCGGTTCGCGAGCGCGGTCTTCGAGCTGGGCGGCGACCAGCGGCGGCTCGCGCTCTACTGGCTGGAGGCCTACGGCGGGGGCGTCTTCCTGCCCTTCCGCGACGAGACGAGCGGGCGCGAGACGTACGGCGCCGGCCGCTATCTGCTGGACACGGTCAAGGGCGCCGACCTCGGCGAGCAGGCCCGGCAGCTCGTCCTCGACTTCAACTTCGCCTACAACCCGTCCTGCTCGTACGACCCGCGCTGGGCCTGTCCGCTCGCACCGCCGGAGAATTGGCTGCCGACCGCCATCCGCGCGGGCGAGCGCCTGCCGAAGACCGGGACAGACACCTTCGGGGTCAGTCCCTAGTCCGCTCCATCACGAACCGGCCGAACTCGCGGCCGCGGAAGGTCGCGCGCCCGCGATAGCGGTCCGGCCCGTCCGGCTCGAGCAGGTCGACGAAGCCCGAGAGCGGCGGCCGGTAGTGGAGCGCCTCGCCGACGACGCGGAACGGCATGCCGGGCAGCGGGCCGAGCGACGTCGTCCCGCGCGCGCCGCGGATCCGCTTCCGGACGCCGAGGAGCGGCGGCAGCCAGCCGCCCGTGCGGTGGACGTTCCAGGTTCCGTCGAGCGACGGCATGCAACGTTTCTGCGCGGGGGGACGCGTCCATACACGCGGGATGAGAGTCGTCGTCGTCGGCGCGACCGGGAACGTCGGGACGAGCCTCCTCGACGCGCTCGCGCGCGAGCCCGCGGTCGAGTCCGTGCTCGGCGTCGCGCGCCGCGCCCCCACCCTCGAGGTGCCGAAGGTCGAGTGGGCGCAGGCGGACATCGCCGAGGACGACCTGGTGCCGCTCTTCCGAGGCGCGGGCGCGGTCGTCCACCTCGCGTGGGCGATCCAGCCCTCGCGCAACCTCAACGCGCTGTGGCGGGTGAACGTCCACGGCAGCACGCGCCTGCTGCGCGCCGTCGCCGAGGCCGGCGTCGGCTCGCTCGTCTACGCCTCGTCGGTCGGCGCCTACTCGCCGGGCCCGAAAGACCGCCGGGTGGACGAGAGCTGGCCGACGAACGGCGTCGAGACGAGCTTCTACGCGCGACACAAGGCCGAGGTCGAGCGGCGGCTGGACCGCTTCGAGCGCGAGGCGCCGAACGTCCGCGTCGTCCGGCTTCGCCCGGGGCTGATCTTCAAGCGCGAGGCCGCGGCCGGCATCCGGCGCCTCTTCGCGGGGCCGCTCTTCCCGAGCCCGCTCGCGCGGCCGGGCGCAATCCCGTTCCTTCCGGGCGTCCCGCGCCTTCGCTTCCAGGCCGTCCACTCGCACGACGCCGCCGACGCGTACCGGCTCGCGATCGTCGGCGACGCGCGCGGCCCGTTCAACGTCGCCGCGGAGCCGGTGCTCGACCCGCCGAAGCTGGCCGAGCTGCTCGGTGCCCGCCTGGTGCCGATGTCGCCGCGGGCGCTGCGCACGCTCGCCGGGACGAGCTGGCGGCTCCACCTCCAGCCGTCGCCACCGGGCTGGGTCGACCTCGGTTTGAACGTCCCGCTGCTCGACACGACGCGCGCTCGCGACCAGCTCGGCTGGACGCCGGCGCGCGGCGCCGACGAGGCGCTGCTCGACCTGCTCGAGGGGCTACGCGAGGGCGACGGCCTGCCGACACCGCCGCTCTCCCCCGCGACGAGCGGCCCGCTGCGGATCCGCGAGCTGCTCACGGGAGTCGGCCACCGCACGTGAAGGCGGTCGTCTGGCACGGCCCCGAGGACGTCCGCGTCGACGACGTCCCCGACCCGCGGATCGAGGAGCCGACGGACGCGATCGTGCGGATCACGTCGTCGGCGATCTGCGGCTCCGACCTGCACCTGTACGGCGTGCTCGGCCGGCCGTTCATGCATGAGGGCGACATCCTCGGCCACGAGCCGATGGGCGTCGTCGAGGAGGTCGGGCCCCAGGCCGGGCGGCTGAAGCCGGGCGACCGCGTCGTCGTCCCGTTCAACATCTCCTGCGGCCAGTGCCGCCTCTGCGAGCAGGGGTTCCAGTCGCAGTGCGAGCGGACGCAGAACCGGAAGGTGAAGAAGGGCGCGTCGCTGTTCGGGTACACGCACCTGTACGGCGGCGTCCCCGGCGGCCAGGCGGAGTACCTCCGCGTCCCGCTCGCGAGCTACGGGCCGGTAGTCGTGCCGCAAGGCCCGCCCGACGAGCGCTACCTCCTCCTTTCCGACGTGCTGCCGACGGCGTGGCAGGCGGTCGTCTACGCGCAGGTTCCGCAGGGCGGGACACTCGGCGTCTGGGGGCTCGGGCCGATCGGGCAGATGTGCTGCCGCGTCGGGTTCCTGCACGGCGCCGCGCGCGTGATCGGCATCGACCATGTGCCCGAGCGGCTGGCGATGGCGCAGCGCCGCGGCGTCGAGACCGTCGACCTGCGCGGCGTCGGCGACGTTCCCTCGGTCGTGCGTGAGCTGACCGACGGGCTCGGCGTCGACTCCGCGATCGACGCCGTCGGGATGGAGGCCGATGCCGGCCCGGTCCAGCGGATGCTCCAGAAGCTGAAGCTGATGCCGGATCGATACGGCGCGTTGCTCTCCGCGGTCCGGTCGCTGAAGCGCGGCGGGACCCTCTCGATCACGGGCGTGTACATGGGCGCGTTCCCGCTCGTGCCGCTCGGCGAGCTCTTCGACCGCCAGCTGACGGTTCGCATGGGCCAGGCGAACGTCCGTCGCTGGGTGGACGAGATCGTCCCGCTGCTCGGCGACGACGACCCGCTCGGGACCGAGGAGCTCGTCACGCACCGCCTGCCGCTCGAGCAGGCGCCCGAGGGCTACCGCATGTTCCGCGAGAAGCGGGACGGCGCAGTCAAGGTCGTGCTCACGCCGTGACGCCGACCGCCTCGAGTGCGGCGTCGACCGCGCGGTCGAAGGCGCCGTAGAGCTTCGCGGCCGCCTCGCGCTCCTCGGCGAGGATGCGCTCCGCGACCAGGACCGTCTCGCGGTCGCCCGCCTGCTCCGCGACCCGCTTCAGCTCCTCGTAGCCGGCGATCTCGAGGTGCTCGAAGGCGTAGGCGAAGCAGGCGAGCTTGCCCGGCGTGTCCGGGTGCGTCTGGAAGAACGTCCCCCAGTTCAGCGCCCCCGCCCGCATTGCCAGGTCCTTCAGCGTCGATGAGTCACCGCCGCGGGCGTCGAGCCGCTCCTGCACGAGCCGCTGCTGCTCCCGCGTCTGCGCGAGGTGCTCCTCGTACAGCCGGGCGAGCTCCGGGTCGCCCGCGAGGTCCGGCCCCTTCTCGAGCAGCTGGATCGCCTGCGCCTCGATTGCGTGCGCATCCGCGAGATACTTGTTCAGCTGCTCGCCGAGGTCGTCGCGCGGCACGTCGCGGAGCGAGGCCTCGACTGCACGGTCGAAGCAGCCCTCCAGCCGGCGGGCCATCTGCTCCTCCTCGTCACGGATCCGTTGCGCCAGCTCCACGGTCTCCGGGTCGTCGGCCCGCTCCGCGACGCGACCGAGCAGGTCGTACGCCGCGAGCTCCATGTGCTCGTACGAGTACGCGTGCGCGACGAGCTTCCCGGGCGTGTCGGGCTGCGCCTTTGCGAACAGGAGGAAGCCAGCGCCGCCGACCCGCATCAGCATGTCCTTCAGCTTCGAGGTGTCCGCGCCGCGCGCCTCCAGCCGCTCGCGGACGGAGCGCTCGTGCCCCTCCGTCTCCGCGAGGTGCTCGCGGAAGACGGAGGCGATCTGCGGGTCGCCCGCAGCGTCGGGTGCGCCGCGAAGCTGTTGCAGCGCCTGCTCCTCGATCGAGTGGGCGTCGGACAGGTACGCGTTCAGCTGCTCGTCGAGCGTCGTCGCCATCGGTGCTCCCTTCAGAGGTCGGTCAGCACGACATGCCCGGCGCGACGCTCCTCAATCGCGCGCTGCGCTACGGCCCTTCCTCGACGATCTCTTCCTCGACGACGTCCGCGGGGACGGTGCGGCGGACGCGCCGGCCGACGGCCGGGCCGGCGGACGTGTAGCTGCGCCGGAAGTACCCGGGGCCCCAGAACGACGACCAGAAGATCATCGAGAGGATCGCGCCGATCGCGCCGACGATCATCAGGATCACGCCGATCGCATCGAGGTTGATCGAGTCGGACGTGTCCTTCACGCCCCAGGTCAGGATCGCGCCGACCGCGATCAGGATCAGGCCCACTCCCATGCCCATCGCTTGCCTCCCTTTGCTCAGCCGCCGCTCGCGCGGCCGACGTAGACGATGATCTGCGACCCCTTCGGCGCCTTCGTGCCCGGCGCGGGCTGCTCGTCGACGACCGTCCCGTCCTGCGAAGGGTCGCTCGCCGGCAGGTCCTCGACGACGGGAGCGAAGCCCGCCTGCTGGAGCTGCGACCGCGCGGTCGTCTCGTCCTGACCGACGACGTCGGGGACGGTGACGAGCGAGCTCGCCGTGCCGGATCCCTGCGAAACGTTCACCTGCATGTGGTCGCCGCGCTTCGCGGTGCTGCCCGCCTGGCGCGCCTGCGCGACGACGGTCCCGCTCGGCTCCGAGCTCGGGACGTACTTGATCGCGGCGATCAGACCGGCGTCACGGAGCGCGACTCTCGCCTGCTGCAGCGTCTTGCCGACGACGTCGGGAACGGTGACCGCCTGCGGCTGCGCCGGCTGCTTCGGCTGCTTCGGCTGCGCCGTTGTCGTCTGCTTCGGCTGCACCGAGGTCGTCGCGGCGGGTGCGGTCGTCGCCGGCTGCGAGCTCGACGGCGCGCCGGCCGAGACGTTGATCAGGACGTGCGCGCCGCCCTGTGCGCTCTCCCCCGCCTTCGGCTTCTGCGCGACAACCGTCCCTTCGGGCTGCTCGGACGGAACCCGCTGCGTCGTCGCCTCGAAACCGGCCGACTTCAGTAGCGACACCGCATCGGACTCGCTCTGGCCGACGACGTCCGGAACCGCCTTCGCCGGTTGCCCCTTCGAGACGTTCAGCGTGACGGCGGCGCCCTTCGCGACCTTCGTTCCGGGGGCGGGTCGCTGCGACGCGACGATGCCCCGCGGCTTCGACGAGAAGACGCTGTGGACGACCGGCTGCAACCCGTCCTCGCGCAGCCGCTTGACCGCCGTCGCCGCCGGGATCCCGAGCACGTTCGCGAGCGCGACGCGCGCGACTGGCGGCGTCTTCGCCGCGGGCGCAGTCGTCGCCCTCGGCGTCGTCACGCGCGAGACGGTCACCGTAGTCGGGGACGAGGCGACGACCGTCGTCGTCGGCGACGCCTTCTTCTTGTCGTCGCGGGTCAGCAGCACCGCTGCGACGACACCGCCGACGACGACCACGAGCAGGAGCAGCAGCCACGGCCAGAGCTCCCGGTCGGCCCAGGGCCCGATCGGCGGCGGCTCGGGCGGCGGGTCAGCGCCCTCCTCGACGACACGGGTGACCTCGGTCGGCTGCTCGCGCGCCGGCCGCCTGCGACGAACGACTTTCATGACGCTACGTTTTCGCCGCCGGACGAAAATGCCAAACGGTTTAGGAACCGAGCATCGCGTCCGAGCGCTCGCTCGAGAGGCCGGCGCGGGCGTAGCCGGAGGTGCCGGAGTCGCGCAGCTCCTCGGCGCCGGCGACCAGCGCTCCGTACGCGGCGCGCGCGAGGGCGCTGCCCGTGGAGACGCGCCGGACGCCGACGGAAGCGAGCTCGGCGACGGACGGTCCGCTCGGCAGCGCGAGCACGTTCACCGGCACGGCGACCTCGGCGACGAGCCGCCGGATCTCGCCGAGGTCGGTCAGCCCCGGCGCGTAGACCACGTCGGCACCCGCGTCGCGGTACGCGACCAGCCGCCCGATCGTGTCCGCGAGGTCGCCCGCGCCGTAGAGGTGGTTCTCGCAGCGAGCGGTGAGGACGAGCCGGCCGCGGGCCGCCTCTGCCGCCGTTCCGACCCGCTCGGCGGCGGTGTCGACGTCCTCGATCGCGCCTGACCCCGGGTCGTAGTCCTCGACCGAGCACCCGGCGGCGCCGGCGTCGGCGAGGAGCGCGACCGTCTCGGCGACGCCGCCCGCCTCGTCCGGGTAGAGGCGCTCGCTGTCGACGTTCAGCGGCAGCGGCGTCGCCGCCGCGACCTCGCGCACGTGCGCGACGAGCTCGTCGCGGGTGACCGTCTGGTCGCGCTTGCCGATCGAGAGCGCGAATCCCGCGCTCGTCGTCGCCAGCGCCTCGAACCCGAGCGCGGCCAGAAGCTTCGCCGCGCCGACGTCCCACGGGTTCGGCATGACGAACACCTGGTCACGCCTGTGCAGGTCGCGAAAGCGGTCGGCCGTCGACACGGCCGTATCATCTCAGCCGCTACGCGCTCCGCTAGCGCCGGGCTGGGGGAAGGAGCACGAGCTCGCGGTCGCCGAGGCGGATGCTCGCGGAGGGCAACGACCGGGCTTGCAGCCACTGGTCGATCCGCTCGCGCAGGTCGGCAGGCAGCTCCGACGGCGCGCCGGTGTACTCGACGACGAGCTCCCAGTGCTCCTCGTCGGGGACGATCAGGTACCACCGGTAGCCGCTCAAGCGGGAAGCAAGGTCGACGGCGTCCGATCGTGCGCCGGCGCGGATACGTGCCGTCGGCCGGTTCACCCATTGCGTGAGCCGGTCGACATTCTGGAGATGCTCCCGGTGTAGCTCGCCCGTCCGCGCGGCACCCGCTTCGGTGCGCTCGCGCATCGCAATAGCCCGCAGATGGGTGTCGCGTGCGAGCCCGGCCAAGATGGCCTGCGGCGTATCGCGACTGACGACGACCTGCGTGGCGAGCTCGTGGATCTTCACGCGCGCGCTCCGCGCGCTCGCCCGCAAGAGGAGGAAGGCGTCGTCGACCGTCAAGCCATAGCGCTCCGCGAGGACGCCCTTCGCCTGCTCGATCACGATCCGGCTCTCGAGCGCCTGCGCGAGCTGGTCGCGCTCGGCGCGCAGCGACTCGACCTCTCGCTCTTCGCCGACCGTCACCTCGTCCTCCCTCGATTCCGAGTCCATCGTAGCCCCGATTCCCTGCGGTCGCCGTTTCGGAGCAGCGAGAAGGCACCGCCGCCGCCCTGCAGCCGACTCGCCGCCCGGCGCCGATCGTGCTCCACGTCCGGCGGCACTGACGTGGACGCCCGCGTACGACGTGCTGTACCCGCTCGACTAGCAGCCGAGCGTCGGAGCGGGTCGCCAGACGAGGACGTCGAGCCGGTCCGCGAAGTGAAGGACGGGCGAGTCTGACGGGAGCGCGACCCCCGGCGGAAGCTGGCTTTCGGCGGCGACGACTGCCTCGGCGGGCTGCAGCGGCCAGGGTCGGTGATGGATCTCCGTCCGCTCGACACTTTCGCGCCGAAGGGCGTAGAGGCAGTAGCGCTCGACGAGGAAATGCTCAAGCGACCCCGGCTCGGCACGCGTGACGGCGCCACTCGGCTCGTATTCGGCGAGGAAGCTCGCGGGCGGCAGCCGCCGGTCGTCGCGCTCGGAACGGAAGGCGAACCGGTCACCGTGCCGCCAGCAGCTCATCCGCGCCCGCGCGTACGGAAGGGCGAAGAGAGCGCGCGCCGCCTCGACGAACAGGCGGCTCGACGCGTCGAGGCTGAAGAACCAGATCCCCGGCTTGCCGTCGAGCGTGACGTACGTCCTGACGTTCAGCTCGAGCGACGACGAGAGCACGGGCAGCGGCGCGACGCCGTGCGGTCGGAGTCCACTCAGGCGAAACGGCGTCACGCCCAGCCACGCGTCGCCCTCGAAGGTGTCGAGCGGCAGCGCCGGCGGGAGCAGCCTGACCAGCTCGTCGGCCGGCACGGGCCAGTGCGCGAACAGCAGGTGCTCCCAGCTCTGCGCCATCGCCCACGTCCCTTCCGGGAGCGGCCACGGGCGATGCGCCTGCTCCTCGAGCGACGACGCCTGCCGTACGGCGGTCTCCAGGCCCGGCAGCACGCGCGAGTGCTTCCCTGCAGCGGCTCCCCCTAAAAGGGTGATACGGAGCCGCCGATAGAGACCGCATGCGCGCGACTCTCCCCGCTGCGCTCGTCCTCGGCCTCGTGCTCGCCTTCCCCGTCACCTCGGGAGCGGCGGCCGCGCCCGGCAACCCCGATGTCGCGGCGCTGCAGGTCGGCCTCACGGGCCTCGGCCTCTACGGCGACGACGTCGACGGCGTCGCCGGCCCGCGCACCCTCGCCGGCCTGCGGCGCCTCCCCGGCGCCGGCTCGCCGCTGGCCGCGGAGACGCGGGCCGCGCTCGGCGCATTCGGATCGACGCGCCTGGGAGACCGGCCCCTCTCGTCCGGCTGCTTCGGCTGGGACGTCGCCGAGCTCCAGTTCCTCCTCGCGTGGCACGGGTTCCCGTCCGGCCGGATCGACGGGGCGTTCGGCGAGCGCACGACCGCGGCGCTGCTGCGCTTCCAGCGCTGGGCGGGGATCGACCCGATCGGCATCGCCGGGCCGCAGACGCTGGCGGCCCTCCGCCAGCCGCCACCGGTCTCCCCGGTCCGCCTGCTGCGGCCGATCGACGCGGCGCCGGCCGACGGCTTCGGGCCGCGCGGCGACCGCTTCCACGCCGGTGTCGACTATCCGGCGCCTCCCGGCACACCCGTCGTCGCCGCCCGGGACGGGACGGTGATCGCCGCTGGCGCCTTCATCGGGTTCGGCAACCTCGTCGTCCTGCAGCACGCCTCGGGCGTCACCACCCTGTACGCGCACCTGTCGAAGATCCTCGTCGAGAAGGGCCGCCGGGTCGCCGCGGGGGCGACGGTCGGGCTCGTCGGCGCCACGGGCGAGGCGACCGGGCCGCACCTCCACTTCGAGGTTCGCGTGCGCGACGCGGCCGTCGATCCGGCGACCGCGATCTACCAGTAGCGTTCTCGCCGTGACGACGATCGGCGGAGGCTGCGTCTGCGGCGG
>Ga0070741_10008169_pt1 | contig 21167 bp, 20 predicted proteins | sample Coa_R1_4_FD_66440 | JGI IMG/M metagenome (GOLD analysis project Ga0070741, IMG submission 66440) | Surface soil microbial communities from Centralia Pennsylvania, which are recovering from an underground coalmine fire - Coalmine... | ecosystem: Environmental > Terrestrial > Soil > Unclassified ...
CAGGAGATGGCGGCGGGCATCGCCGCCAACGCGCCGCTGTCGGTTCGGGCCGGCAAGGCGATGGTCTACGCCGCCGCCGAGGTCGGGTGGACGGCGGCGCTGGCCGAGGGCGACCGCCTCTTCGAGCCCGCCTACCTGAGCGAGGACGCCCAGGAGGGCCCCCGGGCCTTCCGGGAGAAGCGCAAGCCGAACTGGTTGGGCCGCTGATCGCTCTTCCGGCGTTCCTTTGCCGGAATGGAGCGGAAATGGAACGCCAGAGGGGTCGGCGGCCTGCCGATGTTCCAACGGTGAGGCCCGTTGCCGCCACCGTCGTCGCCGTCGGGCTGCTGGCCGCCGCGGCCCTGGCGTCGGCCGCACCCGCCCGGGCCAGCCTCCCCGGCCTCGCCGCCGGGTGCACGCTGTTCCCGGCCGACAACGCGTGGCACGCCGATGTCAGCCGGCTGCCGGTGAACCCCCGGTCGGCGGACTGGATCGCCTCGATGGGTGGCCCCGACCGGCGGCTCCATCCGGACTTCGGGCCCAACGACGGCGGCGGGCAGCCCTACGGCATTCCCTACTCGGTGGTGGCGGGGTCGACGTCGAAGGTGGCGGTGACGTTCGACTACGCCGACGAGAGCGATCCCGGGCCCTACCCCTTCGGGCCCTCGACCCCGGTCGAGCAGGGCTCCGACGCCCATGCCCTCGTCGTCGACAAGGACCACTGCACGCTCTACGAGCTCTACGCCGCCGACTGGAACGGCGGCCACCCCACCGCCGGGTCCGGCGCCGTGTGGGACCTGCGCAGCGGCGCCCTGCGGCCGAACGGCTGGACCTCGGCCGACGCCGCCGGCCTCCCGATCCTTCCCGGGCTGCTCCGGCGGGACGAGGTCGCCGCCGGCGACGTCGACCACGCCATCCGCATCACCGCCGCCCGCACCGACCGCCGCTTCGTCTGGCCCGCCCGCCACCAGGCCGGCGCCGCCGCCGACCCCACGCTCCCGCCGATGGGAGCGTGGTTCCGGCTCAAGGCGTCGTTCGACATCTCGCACTTCCGGCCCGACACCCAGGTCGTGCTGCGGGCCATGCAGCGCCACGGCCTGATCGTGGCCGACAACGGCTCGAACTGGTACTTCACCGGCACGTCCGAGCCGGGCTGGGACACCGGCCTCCTCGACGAGCTGAAGACGATCCCCGCCGGGGCCTTCGAGGCCCTCGACACCTCGTCGCTGGTGGCCGACCCGAACTCCGGACGGGTGGCGTCGTCCCCGCCTCCGGCGCCGGCGACCACCGCGCCGCCGGCGACGAACACGACCGCCCGTCCGACGGCCACGACCCGTCCGGCGCCGGTGGCGACCACGGCTCCGCCCGGCACGACCACGACGACGGCCGCCGCGTCCACGACGACGTCCTCGACCGCGCCGGAGCCGCCGGCGCCGGCGACCACGAGCCCGATGTCCGCCGCGCTCCCTCCGCCCACCGGCGGGGCGCGCCACGGTTCCGACGGGTCGACGTCGCGGTGGCTGTGGCTGGTTCCGGTGGCCGCCGGGCCCTTCGGGCTGTGGTGGGGCCGGAAGCTGGGGAGGCCGCGCCGGCCCTGAGCCTTCAGGCTTTGCGGCCGGTGGCCAGGAACATCGTCATGGCCATGAAGAACGTGCCGGCCAGGTTGGCGTACTCCAGCTCCCGCTTCCAGGCCTCCACGGCGGCGGCGTCGAGGCCCGCCTCCTGGATGAGCACGATGTGGGCGTCGATCATCGGCTCGATGGCGCCGTAGCCGATCTCGACCACCCGGGGCTCGACGACCACGTCGACGAGGCCGACCTCGGCCATGCGCCGGCGCAGCGTCCGCCCGATCCAGGGGTTCTGGATGGTGTCGGTCATGGACGCCGCGAAGGCGGCGGTGATGGCCCCGTCGGCGCTGTCGATCATGACACCGGCGGTGTCGACGTCGATGACGCCGATGCGGCCGCCGGGCCGCACGACCCGGGCCATCTCCCGCAGGGCGGCGTCGCAGTCGGGAACGTGGCAGAGCATCCGCTCCGTCCGGCAGGCGTCGAAGGTGCCGGTGGTGAAGCGCAGCTTCTGGGCGTCGCCCTGCTCGAACGTCGCCGGCACCCCGCTCGCCGCCTGACGGCGCGTGGCCTCGGCGATCATCTTGGTGCTGAAGTCCACGCCGACCACCCCGCCGTCGGGGGCGACGAGCGCCGCCACCTCCCGGGTGTGGTCGCCGGTGCCGCAGCCGAGGTCGAGGACGGCGTCGCCGGGCTGCAGCGCCAGCCGGTCCAGCAGGTCGGCCCGGGCGCCCCGGACGTCGGGGGCGTCCTGGATCCGGTCCAGAAGCCCGATGAAGACGCCGGGATCCTCGAGGGCGTCGACCATCGTGAACATTCCGACGTGCTGGACCTGCGGCATCTCCCACTCCTTCCACGCCGTGCGGGGGCCACGGCCTGCGGAACGGTAGCCGCCGGTCGGGGGCCGCCCCCAGTCAGAAAGCCATCGGTGACCGTGTTTGGGCCGCCGGCGGACCGGGTACACCGGCCCCTCGACACCACCGTGTTCACGCGCTTCAACAGGGAGGCGCAATGCAGGGGGAGAACACCGGGAGCGAGGCCCTCGACCAGATCACCAAGATCCGTCCGGCGGTCGACCGGCTGCGGGAGCTGCTGACGTCGGCCACGGTCCTCGATCTCCAGGCCACCGCCCGCGGGTACTGGGCCGAACGGCGGCGGCAGACCGAGTCGGGCGGCGCCGAACGGCCGGCGGCGATCTAAGCGGCGGAGGGCACGCGGGCGACGATCTCGCCGTGGAGCAGGACGAACGTGCCGTCCGGCCGGGCGGCCCAGTCCCGCCACCCGCCGGCCACCGCCTCGAGTTCGGCCCTGTCGGCGACGCCGTACTCCAGCGCCTGGTCGGCCAGGCTGGAGGCGACGGTCCGCTCCGCCCACAGGTCGCCCCACCACGCCCGGTCCGCGGGACTGGCGAACGTCCACGTCGAGGTGGTGTAGGCGACGTCGTCGAGGCCGGCGTCGAGCGCCCAGCGGAGCAGCCACCGGCCGGCATCGGCGGCGACGCCGATGCGGCGGCTCACCGCGGTGTAGATCTCCCGCCACCGGTCGAGGCGGGAGTCGGCCGGCGTCCACAGGAAGGCGCCGTAGTCGGCGTCGCGGGCGGCGACGATGCCGCCCGGCCGGGCGAGGCCGGCCATGGCGGCCAGGGCGCCGACCGGGTCCCGGAGGTGCTGGAGCACCTGGTGGGCGTGGACGACGTCGAAGGAGCGTTCCGCCAGGCCGATCCCCCGGAAGTCGCCGGCCCGGAACGTCACGTTGGCCGCCCCGGCCTCGGCGGCGTGGGCCGTCGCCTCGGCCACGACGGAGTCGGAGATGTCGACCCCGACCACCTCGCCGGACGGCGCCACCCGCCGGGCGAGGTCGACGGTCAGCGTGCCCGGCCCGCAGCCGACGTCGAGCAGGCGCAGCCCATCGGCCAGATGGGGAAGCAGGTAGCCGGCCGAGTTCTCGGTGGTGCGCCAGCGGTGGGAGCGCAGGACGGAGTCGGAGTGGCCGTGGATGTAGCGGTCGCCGGTCGGGGTCACGGGCGGGGATTGTGGCACGCTCTCGGTCATGGCCACTGCTCCGCTCCCGCCGGTCGAGCGGGTGCGGCCGGGGGTGTGGAGCATCCCCGTGCCCATCCCCAACAACCCGCTGCGCTACGTCCTCGTCTACGCCTTCGAGACCGACGCCGGGATCTACCTCGTCGACGCCGGCTGGAACACCGACGAGGCCTTCGACACGCTCGCCGCCGGGCTGACCGCCGTCGGCGCCTCGGTGGGCGACGTGCGGGGGGTGATGGTCACCCACATCCACCCCGACCACTACGGCCTCGCCGGGCGGGTGCGGGAGACGTCGGGGGCCTGGGTCGCCCTCCATCCGGCCGACGCCGCCCTCATCCCCGACCGCTACGACCAGCCCGAAGAGCTGCTGGCCCGGGTCAGCGCCACGCTGCGGCGCTGGGGCGCCCCACCCGAGGAGGTGGAGGGTCTGGCTCACGCCTCGATGCCGGTCCGGGCCTTCGTGTCGCTGGTGAAGCCCGACGTCCTGCTGGAGGACGGCGACAAGCCCGAGGTGCCGGGCTGGGACATCCAGGCCATCTGGACGCCGGGCCACTCGCCCGGCCACCTCTCGTTCTGGGAGGGCGGGAACCGGCTGATGCTGACCGGCGACCACGTCCTGCCCCGGATCACCCCCAACATCTCCCTTCACCCCCAGGCCGGCGACGATCCGCTCGGCAGCTTCCTCGAGTCCCTCCGGAAGCTCGAGCCCTACGACAGCGACGAGGTCCTCCCGGCCCACGAGCACCGCTTCGTCGGCCTCCCGGCCCGGATCGCCGAGCTGATCGAGCACCACGAGAGCCGCTTCGGCGAGGTGGTCGAAGCGGTGCGGACCGGGCGGGACACGGCCTGGGCCGTGGCCGGCTGCATGCAGTGGTCCCGCTCCTGGGACCGCATCGACGGCTGGATGCGCCGGGCGGCGGTGGCCGAGGCGATGGCCCACATCCGGGCCCTCGAACGGCGCGGCGTCCTGCGGGAGATCCCCGGCGAGCCGGTCCGCTACGAGGTGGTCGCCGGCTGATCCGAAAGCCCTCGGGCTCAAGTCGGCGGGCGGCTTGCGCCGATACGTCCCCTGGACGAGCGATCGAGGGGGACCAGCCATGCGCAGCGAGATCATCCGGCCGTATCTCGAGAAGCTGATCGGGCAGTGGCTGGAGGCGCCGGCCCTCGCCACCGACGACCAGGGCCGCTACCACGTGCGGGTCGCCACGAGCGGCTTCATCGTCGAACTGGTCGAGTTCGAGCCGACGCTGGTGCGGGTGTGGTCGCCGGTCGTGGTCGGGGTCGAGAAGAGCATCGAGATGCTCGAGACGCTCAACGGGCTCAACGGCGGCGGGCTCGGCCTGCGGGTCTTCCACCTCGACGACAAGGTCGTGCTGGCCACGGAGCTGGTGGCCGAGACGCTCGACGCCAAGGAGCTCGACTTCGCCTGCCACCTGCTGGCCGGCGCCGCCGAGCGGCTCGGCCCGGAGCTCGTGGCGCTCTACGGCGGTTCGACGCTGTTCGAGCCCCGCAGCGACCTGACCGGCGACGCCGACGACGTCCCGTCGTCGCGCCTGCTCACCTCGGGCGGTTACCTCTAGCCCGCCGGTCTCCCGGCGTCCTCCAGGAGAGCGAGGAGCGTCTCGCCGTAGTTCTCGAGCTTGCCGGGGCCGATCCCCTTGCAGCGGGCCAGGCGGGCGATCGTGTCGGGATCCCGTTCGGCGATGTCGGCGATGTGGGCGTCGGACAGGTACACGTAGGGCGGCTTGCCCTCCTTCTTGGCCATCGCCGTCCGCCACGCCTTGAGGGCGGCGACGTTGGCGGCCGCCCGCTCGGCCGGGGCCGTGAGGCGGACGTTGCGGCCGTCGACCTTGATGGCCGCGCCGTAGCCCACGACGGTGGAGCCGGTGGCCGTCGCCACCAGCACCTCGCCCCGGCGGATCTCCTCCACCGTGGCCCGCAGCCCACCGCCCAGCGTGATCTCCGCTCCGGCCACGGCGGGGAAGGCCGGTTCGCCGTCGCCCGTCGCCGCCTTGTCCTTCCGTCGCCCGGCCCGGGCCGCCGCCGTCGACGGCGGCGGCATGGCCAGGCGACGGAAGGGGTTCGGATCGGCGGGTTCGCCGCCGGCGGGCCGCACCGGAGCCGGGCGGTGGAGCTCCTCGACGAACGGTGACGGGCCGCCGGCGTCGGCCAGGACCACGGCCTCGTGGCGGGCCCGGGTGACGGCCACGTGGAAGATGCGCCGCTCCTCCTCGACGTCGGCCGACAGCCGGTGGGGGAAGAGCCCGGCATCGGCTCCGAAGACGACGACCCTCGGCCACTCCCGGCCCTTCACCCGGTGGACCGTGGCCAGATGCACGCCGGCATCGGCGCCGGCGTTTCCGCCGGAGCCGGCCAGCGCGCCGTGCAGCCAGCCCTCGAAGGTGGCGGCGTCGGGATGGACCGGCGCCACCTGGAGCAGGGCGGCCAGGTCGTCGCCGTTGCTGGAGCGGTCGAGGACGCCCTTGCTGGCGTCGAGCGTCTCCATCGCCTCGCCGAGCCCGATCGTGTCGCGGATGAAGCGCAGCACGTCGCCGGTGGTCGACCCCGGCTTGGCCGGGGCCCCGGCCAGCGCCTCGAGGTCGGCGGCGTAGCGCTCGACGCGCTCGGCGTCCTTGACGAAGGCGTCGGTGTCGGCCAGCCACTGCGCCAGCCCCCGGATCGAGCGCAGCGACGTCGTGGCGTCGCGGGCCAGCATGTCGATGACCTTGGGCGAGATCTTGCGGGACGGGCGGCGCACCGTGGCCCGCACGTCGGCCCGGCTGATGCGGCCCGGGTCGGCGGCGATCCGGAGGTAGGCGAGGGCGGCGGCCGTGCCTGCCCGCTCCAGGATCCACGGCCCGACCGCCGGCCGGTACGGGATTCCCGCCTCCTGGAGCAGCAGCTGGACGGGCAGCAGCGACGAGTTCACCCGGGTGAGGACGGCGACGTCGGAGTACGCCACGCCTTTCTCCGCCCAGCGCTGCACGAGCTCCACCGTCGCCGGCCCCATCTCGTCGCCGGCCACCAGCTGCACCCCCAGCCCGCCCGGTTCTCGGCAGGAAACACCGCGGTTTTCGCGGCTTTCCGTGCCGAGATCGGCGGACGGGCGGATCGTCTTGTCGATCCGGCGCCGGTTGTGGCCGAGCAGCGTGCGGGCGGCCTCGACCACCGCCGGCGGGCAGCGGTAGTTGACCTGGAGGTCGTAGGTGGCGGCACCGGGGAAATAGGTGCCGAAGTCGATCAGGAACCCGGGATCGGCGCCGGCGTAGCCGTAGATGACCTGGTCGTCGTCGCCCACACCGAAGACGTCGGCCGCCGGGCCGGCGACGAGCCGGATCAGCAGCAGGTGGGCCGGCGTCAGGTCCTGGAACTCGTCGACCAGCAGCGTGCGGGCCTCGGCCCGCACCTCGGCCCGCAGGTCGGCGTCGGCCAGCAGCAGCTCGACGGCGTGGTAGATCTGGTCGTCGAAGTCGAGGCGGCCGTCGTCGTGGAGCGCCTGACGGTAGGCGGGGAAGGCGGCGGCGATGCCGGCGGCGTCGGGGTGGAGGTCCTCGGCCTTCTCCGGGGGGACGAGCCCGAGGCGGATGGTGGCCAGGGCGTCGAGGTACGGCGCCAGCGGGTCGGTGCCGACCTTCCGGGCCGTCTTCACCAGACCCGAGAGCACCTCCCGGCAGTAGGGCTCCTCGGCGATGCGCCACTGGCCCCGCCGGGAGCAGACATTCAGCCCCAGCGAATTCAGCGTGCGAATCGTCGGCTGGAAACCCGCCGTGCGCTCCCGCAGCTGTTCGGCGGCCATCACGTTGTAGGCCACGGCCGTGACGAGCCCCGGCTCGTAGCCCCGGTCGAGGAGGAGGTGGCGGATCCGCTCGGTCAGCACCCGGGTCTTCCCCGACCCGGCCGGGGCGATGATCCGGGCCGGGCCGCCCGGGTGGGCCACCGCCGCCAGCTGGTCGGCCGCCAGCTCGGCCGCCGGCGGCGAGAACCGGGCCGTTGTCAGCAACCCGGCGTCGACCGAGTCGCGGTGGATGACCGCGGCGTCGGTGATCGGCAGCGGCCGGCGGGGGCCGCCGTCGCACCAGGCCGGGGTGCCGTCGGCGAGGACGACGTCGGCCGGGCCGCCGAGCGCGGCGCCGATCCGCGACGCCCGTACGCCGTGCCACCAGACCGGCTCGCCCGCCTTCCGGGCGTCGTAGGTGTTGGCCCACACGAGGAACTGGAGCCGTTCGCGATCGAAGGTGAAGCCGGGGTCGAGCTCGTAGGGCGGCCGCCGCTCGACCTCCGGAGCCCGCAGCACCTCGACCGGCGCGCCGAGCTCGACGACGACCCGCCGGCGCCCCTCCCACGACTCGTGGAGCAGGGCGGCCGCCGCCGCCGTGGCCGCCGGCGACGCCAGCACGGCGTCGTCGACCACGACCCGGGGGGCGTCACGGAACGGCGGAGGCGGCGCCGCCCCGGGGAGGACGACAACGCCGCGGCCGAGCGCCTCGGGGCCGGGAAACGTCATACCGCCGACGGTACTCGGGCCCTATGACACTCCCGCCCGGGTTTTCCCCGAGGGGAGCTGCGACCGCCGGTCGAGGACGTGGTCGACCATGCCGTACTCCTGCGCCTCGGCGGCGGTGAACCATCGGTCACGGTCGAAGTCGGCCACGATCCGGTCCTCGGGCTGGCCGGTGTGGAAGGCGATCCGTTCCGCCATCAGCCGCCGGAGGTAGGCGATGTGGTCGGCGTGGACCACGATGTCGCTGGCCACGCCGGACATCTGGCCCAACGGCTGGTGCATGAGGATCTGGCTGTGGCGCAGGGCGTAGCGCTTGCCGGCCGTGCCGGCCACGAGCAGGAACTGCCCCATCGAGGCGGCGAGCCCCATGGCCACGGTGGCGACGTCGCTCTCCAGCGAGCGCATCGTGTCGTAGATGGCGAAGCCGGCGTCGACGGAGCCACCCGGGGAGTTGATGTAGAGCGAGATGTCCCTACCCGGTGACGCAGCGTCGAGCACCAGCAGCTGGGAGCAGACGCTGTTGGCCAGGGCGTCGTCGATCTCGCCGCCGACGACCACGATGCGGGCGTCGAGCAGCCGCCCGGTCAGCTGGGCGCCGCCAGCGTCGAGCGGGACGGCGAAGCCCGGGCCCGGGGAGGCGGGGGGTGTCCCCCCGACAACGGCGGCGGGATCCGCCAAGGAACGTGCCGGTCCGGGGTTCGGTTCGGTGGGGTCGGGCGCCATGGCTCCTCCTGTATCATGCAACCATCGGGTTGCACATCACGATAGCGGACGCGCAACCGTTTGGTTGCACATCGTCGGAGGTGTCGACGCCAATGACCGAGTTCGGAGTCGTCCGTCGGAGCGTGGTGCTGCCCGCGCCGCCCGAGGCGGTGTGGGCCGCGCTGACCGAGCCCGACCAGCTGTCGGCCTGGCTGGGCGGCGACGTCGAGCTCGACGCCTGCCCCGGGGGCCAGATCGCCGTCCAGGAGGGCGGGCGCCTGCGGCGGGGCGTCATCGTCGACCTCGAGCCGTTGCGCCGCCTGGAGATCCGCTGGCTGCCGGCCTCGCGCCGCCTGGGGTTCGTGTGGGGCCCGGACGACGACCCGGCCGGCTCGGGGGGCGAAGTGGAGTTCCGCCTCGTCGCCCTGCCCGGGGGCCGTACCACCCGGCTGACGATCGTCGAGCGGGCTCCGGCCGGCATCCCCCGTCCGACGGCTCTGGCCGTGGCCTGACCATGGACCGCGACGTCTTCGAGGCCCTGGCCGACCCCACCCGGCGGGCCGTCGTGCGCCGGCTGGTCGAGGGCGGCCCGGCCACCGCCACGGAACTGGCCGGCGACCTGCCGGTGAGCCGCCAGGCCGTGGCCAAGCACCTGGCCACGCTGGCCGAGGCCGGCCTCGTCACCTCGCACCGTCAGGGCCGCGAGACCCGCTTCTCCTTCACGCCCGAGCCGCTGGCCGACGCCGTCTCGTGGATGGCCGACGTGGGCCGCCAGTGGGACGGGCGCCTCCAGGCCCTGTCGCAGTACCTCGAGACCGGCGAAGCCCGCCCGAAGCGCCGCAAGCCGGGCTTCGCCAGCGACCGGTGACGGCGGGCGCTGCTACTTGGCCGTCGCCCGGTCGAGATTGATGAGGCCCCGGCAGGTCTGGCTGTTGGCCTCGCAGCCCACGCCCTTGTCGGCGGTGTCGAGGAGGCGCTGGACGGCCGCCTGCTGGCTCAGGCCTTCGGCGAGCAGGAGGGCGACGGCGCCGGAGACGTGCGGGGCGGCCATCGACGTCCCGGCCAGGTAGGTGTAGGCGTTCTTCTGGCCGCTGATCCAGAACGTGGAGTAGATGTCGTCGGCCTTCTTCTGGTCGGCGGCGCCGCCGGGGGCGGCCACGGCCCACTTGGCGCTGCCCGTCGACGTGGAGTAGCTGGCCGGGTGGTTGTCGGGCCCGGTGGCGCCGACGATGATGGCGTTCAGGTCGCCGTAGTTGGCGCCCTCGAGTCCGAGCCCGCCGGTGTTGGAGTTGCCGGCGGCGATGACCGGGATGGCGCCGTGGCTCCAGGCGTAGTCGACGCCCTCCTTGAGCTCGTTCTCGCTGACGAGGACGTTGAGCAGCTGGGCGGGGTCGCCGAGCGAGAGGTTGACGACCTTGGCTCCGTGGTCGACGACCCACTTGATGCCGCCGATCACGTCGGCGCCCTGGCCGGTGCCCTGGGACCCGAGCACCTTGGCCACCACGAGCTGGGCGTCGGGGGCCACGCCGGCGATGCCCTTGCCGTTGTCCTTGTAGGCGGCGGCGATGCCGCTCACGTGGGTGCCGTGGCCCTGATCGTCCTGGGCGCTCCCCTTGCACTTCGCCTGGTCGCCGCCGGAACCGACGCAGCTGATCGACTCCACGACCTTGCCGGTGAGGTCCTCGTGTTCGAGGTCGACGCCGGTGTCGACGATCCCGATCCGGACGCCGGCGCCGGTGGTGCGGGTCCAGGCCTTCTCGGCCCCGATCTTCCCGAGCGCCCACTGGTTCTTGAAGAAGGGGTCGTTCGATGCCCGGGCGCCGGCCATCGGGACGACCATCAGTGCGCCAATCATCAAGCCCAGCAAGGAAACACGGACCGTGCGCATGCCCCCCACTCCTTTACTGCAGCCCTTTTGTAGCCCTTGTCCTGGAAGTGTTTGCCCGGTGGCGCGACCACGGAAACGAGCCGGCCGCCCCGGCCTCCGAACGCCTGCTTGTCCGAACGGGGTACGCCGACGTACCGTGTGCGGATGACCAAGCGACTGGGGATGTTCCTTGGGCTGGGGTTCTGCGGTGTCCTGCTCCTTCTGACCGGCCTGGCGTGGGACGCGGTGGCCCACGCCCATGACCCGTCCCTGGCCGGGCGGGAAGGCATCTTCACCCTCCGCAACCCGGGCCACGCGCTCATGGGCCTGGGCATCGGGCTCGTGCTCGTCAGCCTGATCGGGGCTTGCGAAACGCTGTTGACGTCGGCCGCCAGCGGCCGCTGGGCCCGGCCCGGAGTCCGCCAGGCGTTCCTCACGGCGAGCACGGCGGTGGTCGTGACCGCCGCCGCCGTCACATCGTGGGCGGCCGGGTCCGCCGGCCCGCACACGGGCGTGGCGGCCGGCGGGCACGGCGGCGCGCCCGGCGGGCAGCTGGCCTCGGCGCCGGGCGGCGGGCCGCACGGCGATCCCGGGGCGGCAGGCGGGACGGCCGGCGTCGGCGGCCACGGCGCGGTGGCGGGCGCGGCGGACGCCCTGGCCGGCAACGGCGTGGCACCGGCCGGGCACGACCACTCCTCCGGTTCCGATGCGACCTCCGCCGGCCCCGACGGGCCCGGGCCTCCTGACCATGACGCCCCTTCCGGCACGGCCGCGGTCGGCGCCGACCACGGTCACCTGTCGAGCGGCCCGGGCGCCGTCTCAGCCGCTGCGGGGCACGACCACGCCGCCACGGCCGCCGGAGGCCGCGGCCCCTCGGCGGGGCACGACCACGGCGCGGCAGGGTTTGATCCCGACGCCGCCGACCGCGGCGCAGACGGCAACGGCGCCGGCGCCGGCCCGGCGCAGCCGCCGGCGCCCGGCGCGCCGCAGGGCACGTGGGCCGACCTCCGCTACGGTCCGTTCGTCATCCCGCCCGCAGGGGCCGGCGGCGACGCCCAGCATGCCGACATCGCCGTCCCCAGCCTGGCCCGGCCCTGCACGGACTGCTTCCTCCTCGAACTCCGGCCCGACCTCGTCTACGCCGACGGCAGGCCGGCCAACCTCGACACCGGGATGATGCTGCACCACGCCGTGCTCTTCGCCGCCGGCCGCCCCGACGCCACCTGCGGGCCCGACCAGCCGTTCCCGGGCAAGCTCGGCCAACGGTTCTTCGCCTCCGGCAACGAGCGGACGCCGGGGTTGTTCCCGCCGGGCTTCGGCTACTACGCCGGCGGGGGCAACTGGACCGGCATCTTCCACGTCATGAACCACGGCACCGAGGCGAAGACCGTGTTCTTCCGGCTCCGGGTGCGGTGGTCGCCGGCGGCGGCCGGCGGCGTGCTGCCGCTGACGCCGATCTGGCTCGACATGAACAACTGCCGGACGTCGGAGTACGCCGTGCCCGCCGGCCCGTCGTCGTCCCACTGGACGTGGACGTCGACGCTGACCGGCCGGATCGTCTCGACCGGCGGGCACGTCCACAACGGCGGCATCCGCACCACGCTGTCGAACCAGACGACCGGGCAGCATCTCTGCACCAGTTGGGCCGGCTGGGGGAAGAACCCGGCCTACGAAGGCTCGATCGAGTCGATGAGCGTCTGCTCCTGGGACCGGGTCGGCACCGCGCGGAAGGGCCAGGTCCTCGACCTGGAGTCGGTCTACGACGCCCCCCGGCCCGTCCCCGACGCCATGGGCATCATGATGGCCTTCGTCTACGAGACCACCGACCTGGCCGCCGGCACCGACGCCCCGCCCTCCGTGCGGGGCGAGGGCCCTCCGCCGGTGGAGTCGACGCCCCCGCCGTCCTCCTCCCACGACCACCACTAGCGCCGCCCCCGGCCCAACCGGCGTTCCTTTACCGGAATGCAGCGGAAAACGGACGCCGGTTGAGGGAGGGCCGCCGGCGGTAGCGGCGGCCGGCCGGGTATCCACCACTTCCGGCGCGGGCTCTGCCACAGTCCGGCCGCAAGATGTGGGCCGATCCGACATCGCCGCCGCGCCGCCTCCGACCGGCCGTCGTCGTGGCCGCCCTGCTGGCGCCCGTCCTGGGGACGGCGTTCGCCCCGGGGCCGCTCGGCTTCCTCGGGGCGGCGGGCCGGCCGCCCGGGCCGCTGGTCGAGCACTCCTACGTCGCCGGCGCCGCCGGCGGGACGGCCCAGCACCTCATCCCCGCACCGGGTGACCGGGGACCGTCCGGACCGGGGGCCGTGCCGCCCGTCCCGGCCACAGCGGCGCAAGGCTCGCCCGGCGCCCCGCCCGCTCCCGGGCCGGCGGCTCCGGACGCCGCTCCGGCGCCGGCGGCACCGGGGCCGGCCGCCGCCGGCGCCGGCACTGGGGCCGACGCCCCGGACCCGCCCGTCCCGCCCGCCGCCGCCGCCCTCGCCGCCGTGATCGACGCCCACCTCGCCGACGACCGGCTGGCCGGCACCACCGTCGGATTGTCCGTGTGGGTCGACGGCCTGGGGGAGGTCAGCCGCCACGGCGACCTCCCGCTGACCCCGGCCTCCAACGAGAAGCTCCTGACGGCGATGGGCGTGCTGTCGCTGCTCCCCCAGACCGACACCCTGGTCACCGAGGTCCGCGCCACCGGCCCGCAGGACGGCGGCGCCCTCGACGGCGATGTCGTCCTCGTGGGCGGCGGCGACCCCACGCTCCAGGCCCGGGGGCCGCACTCCCTCGACGATCTCGCCGCCGCCGTGAAGGCCCGGGGCATCGACGAGGTCCGGGGACGTCTGGTCGGCGACGAGAGCCGCTACGACCACGTCCGCACCGCTCCGGGCTGGCTGCCGGAACACGTGCCGGTGTTCATCGGCCCGCTCTCGGCTCTCGTCGTCGACCGCAACCAGCTCCGCCCCGACGCCGACTACGCCGCCGATCCCGTCCCCGGCGACCTGGCCTACTTCCGGGCCGCGCTGCTCCGGGCCGGCGTCCGGGTCCACGGCCCGAACGCCGCCGCCCCCGCCCCCGCCGGCAGCGCCGTCCTCGCCGCCCTGCCCTCCCCGCCGATCGGCGACCTCGTCGGCGAGATGCTCAACCAGAGCGACAACCTCGTCGCCGAGCTCCTGGTCAAGGAGGTCGGCCACCGCACGGGCGGCGGCGCCCCGGGCTCGACCGCCGCCGGGCTGGCCGCCATCACCGCCGCCGTGCAACGTGAGCTCGGCGTTCCGCTGGCCGGGGTGGCGGCCGACGGCTCGGGGCTCTCCCGCGACGACCACCGTTCCCCCCGGGAGTGGCGGACGCTGCTGCAGGCGGCGCTGGCCCGCCCCTGGGCGGAGCGCCTCGTCGGCTCGCTTCCGCTGGCCGCCCGCACCGGCACGCTGGTCCGCCGCTTCGCCGGCACCGCCGCCGAGGGCAACGTCCGGGCCAAGACCGGCTGGATCGACGAGGCCCGGTCGCTGTCGGGGTACCTCACCACCACCGGCGGCCGCCACGTCGTCTTCTCCGTGATCGTCAACGGGACGACGCCCGCCTCGCCGGCCCTCAACGCCCTCGACGGGCTGGTGGCGGCCATCGCCGGAGACCGCTCCTAGAAAGGAGACCCGCCGCCGCCCGGGGAATGGCCGCGCCCGGATCAAAGTCGCGTTAAGCCTGTGACCCGGGGCAGGGTCGCCCGGCCGGGTGTCGAATTCGGACAACGTGCCCCCCGGCGACGATCTCCCCCCGATCGGTTGCGATTTCGCCCCGGCCCTCGACGCCGCCCGCCGGGGCGACGACCGGGCCCTGGCCGTCCTGTGGCGGGAGCTGCAGCCCGCCCTGCTCCGGTATCTCCGCACCGTGGACGCCGGCGCGGCCGAGGACATCGCCTCCGACACCTGGCTCGAGGTCACCCGGCGGCTCGACCGCTTCTCCGGCACGGAGCGCGACTTCCGCGGCTGGCTGTTCACCATCGCCCGCCACCGCCTGATCGACGCCCGCCGCCGGGCGGCCCGCCACCGCACGGCGCCCGTGGCCTGGATCCCGGAGCGGCCCGGCCGCGACGACCCCGCCGCCGACGTCCTCACGTGCTTGTCGACGGAGGCGTCGATCCGGCTGGTGTCCGAGCTGCCGCCCGAGCAGGCCGAGGCCGTCCGCCTGCGGGTGATGATCGGCCTCGACACCGAGCAGGTGGCCCGGATCATGGGCAAGCAGCCCGGCAACGTCCGGGTCCTCTCCCATCGGGGCCTCCGCAACCTGGCCCGCCGGCTGACGCCCGCCGCCGCCGCGCCCGGCGCGCCGGCCGCCTTGCCGGAGGCCGCCCCGGCCTTCTGAGCCCGGCCGGCCGACCGGCGCCGGCCCCGAGCCGCTATCCGGTCGTGAACGTCGGGCCCGGCGCGGCGCCGGGCAGGGCGTCGAGGCCCGAGGGCAGGTTCTCCTTGAGCGAGGACCACACCGCCCCCAGCTCGCCCATGGCCGGGGCCCCGACGACACCGGCCAGAGCGGGGAGCAGCTCGTCCTCCACCAACGGGACATGGCCCTCGACGGCGGCGGCCAGGCCTCGGACGACGTCCTCGAAGGCGGCGTCGTCGGGATGGGCCCGTTCGAGCGCGGCGAGGAGGGGCCGCAGCGCGTCGTGGTCGCTCTGGCCCCGGTTGGCCAGCTCGGCGCCGCCGGGGACGATGTCCCGCAAGGCCGGATAGACGATCTGCAGCTCGGCGGCGGTGTGGGCGGCGAGCTCGTCGACGACGCGGTGGGCCAGCGGAAAGCGGTCGGCCCGCTCCCGGTCGGCCAGGGCGGCGAGCAGTGCGGCGATTACGTGATGGTCGTGGGCGATGAGTTCGGCGAGGTCGGGCGGCATCGGCCTGGGGCCCCCTTCACACGAGGCGCCGCTCGGTGGCCCAGCGGCTGAGCTCGTGGCGGCTGGAGAGCTGCAGCTTGCGCAGCACGGACGACACGTGGGTCTCCACGGTCTTCACCGACAGGTTGAGGCGACGGGCCACCTCCTTGTAGGCGTAGCCCCGGGCGATCAGCCGCAGCACGTCGCGCTCCCGGGCCGTCAGCTGGTCGAGCTCGGGATCGGACGGCGGCGGGAGGGCCCCGGCGAAGGCGTCGAGCACGAAGCCCGCCAGTCTCGGGGAGAAGACGGCGTCGCCGGCCGCCACCCGGCCGATGGCCTCGGCCAGCTCGGCGCCCGAGACGGTCTTCGTCAGGTAGCCGCGGGCGCCCGCCCGGATGACGGAGATGACGTCCTCGGCCGCGTCGGACACCGACAGCGCCAGGAAGCGGGGGGCGGGCGCGGGCCCCTCGGCGCCGGAGGCCGCCGCCCCCCCGGCGCCGGCGGGCGCGGGCCCCTCGGCGCCGGAGGCCGCCGGGCCCCCCGCCGCCCCGAGGACCCGCCGGATCAGCTCGGCGCCGCCGCCCCCGGGCATGTGGACGTCGACGAGGACGACGTCGGGCCAGGCGGCGGCGATGCCGGCGGCGGCCTCGTCCACGTCGCCGGCCGTGCCGACGACGTCGACGCGGCCCTCGAGCTCGCTGCGGACCCCCGACCGGACCAGCGGATGGTCGTCGACGACGAAGACCCGGATGGGGCTCCCGCTCATCTCGGTTTCTCCTCTACCCGCTCCACCCGCGCCGGCGCCCGGGGGACCGACAGCTCGACCTCGGCGCCCTCGCCCGGAGCCGAGCGGACCTCGGCCGTCCCGCCGTGGCGGCGCACCCGGGCGGAGATGGAGTCGGCGACGCCCCGGCGGTCGGGCGGCACGGCGGCGGGGTCGAAACCCCGCCCCCGGTCCCGGACGAACAGCGAGACCCGGTCGGGTTCGACCTCCAGGTACACGTCGACGGTGTCGACGCCGGCGTGGCGGGCGGCGTTGAGCGCCGCTTCCCGGCCGGCGGCGACCAGCGCCCGTCCGGCGTCGTCGAGCGGCGCATCGCCGACGAGGACGGCGTCGAGCCGCACGCCGTAGCGGTCCTCCACGTCGTCGAGCTCCCGGCGCAGCAGCGTCGCCACCGTGGCCGCGCTCCCGTCGCCGTTCCCGTTCCGCTGGCCGTAGAGCCAGGTGCGCAGCTCCCGCTCCTGGCGACGGGCGAGGCTCCGGACGGCCTTGTCGTCGCCGGCCCGCTTCTGGATCAGGGCCAGGGTCTGGAGGACGCCGTCGTGGAGGTGGGCGGCCACTTCGGCCCGCTCCTCGGACCGGATCCGCTGGCGCCGCTCGTCGGCCAGGTTGCGGGCCAGGCGGGCCATCCAGGGGCCGAGGAGCAGGACGGCCCCGGCGGTCAGCACCGCCGCCCCGGCGGCGCTGCGGCCGATGGAGCGGAGATCGCCGACGGCGGCCAGCGCGGCCCCGCCGCCGATGATGACCAGGCTGACCCCGACGGCGACGATCAGCGGCCGGAACCGCTCCCGCCACCCGCCCCAGCCCCAGGCCAGCCCGGCGCCGACGATGGCCACCACCGCGGGCCCGACCACCTGGGCCGGGAGCCAGGCGGTGAACTGCCCGAGGATCAGGACGGCCCCGACCACGACGGCCAGGACGGCGACGGCGTCAACGGGGTCGCCCGGCCAAGAGGCGCTCCCGGCGTCGTCGCTCTCGGGCGGGAGAAAGGCCCAGGCCAGGGCGTAGAGCAGCGCCACCGCCGGAAGGTTGCCGAAGGCCAGCACGGCCACGACGGCCCGCAGGGCGCCGACCGGCACGCCGAGGGCCGCGGCGAGGCCGTTGCAGACCCCGGCGACCCACCGCCCGTCACGGCGGCGGGTCAGGCGGGCCGCCGGCCGCGGAGCCCGAACACTCATCGTCCGGATGATCGCACGAGCCGTAGCCGGCGACCATCAGGGAAGCCCCCGGCCCCCCGGCGCCGGGCTCAGGGTACGACCAGGGTCATCCCCGATATCCCTGGCGGCTCCGGCACCCGATCATCAGGCCATGGAACCCGAACTGCCCTCCGATCCCTCGCCGGGCCCTGAGCCCGCCGCGTCCGCCGACCCGGTCGACGACGCCCCGGCCGGCGACGCGGCCGGCGACGTCCCGACCGCCGACGCCCCTGCCGAACCGGCTCCGCCCGCCGAACCGGGCGACGCCGCTCCGCCGGCCGCCGTCTGGGTGCCCTCGTTCCAGGTCCTCCGGTCCCGGACGGACCGCAAGCTCGGCGGCGTGGCCGGGGGCCTGGCGGCGGCGACCGAGCTCGACCCGGTGCTGGTGCGCTTCGCCGTCGTCCTCGGCTGCCTGACCGGCTGGGGCATCCTGCTCTACCTCGTCGCCTGGGCGGTGATCCCGGAGGAGGACCCGTCCCGCGGCCGGGTGATGATGCCGGCGCCGGAGCGGACGGGGAAGCACCTGCGGATCGGGCTGGCGGTGCTGGCCGGCCTCGGCGTCCTCCACGTCATCGGCGCCGTCCTCGGCGTCCTGTCCTCGGCGCTGATCGGCCTCGGCCTGTTCCCGGCCCGCGTCTTCGGCCTGGGCCACCGGCGCTTCGTCCCCGGCGAGGCCTTCCTCGGGCTGGTCCTGCTCGTCGGCGGGTTCCTCTTGCTCTTCCGCCGCCACCTGCCCTGGGTGCCGGCCGACGGGCCCGGCACGGGCCCCTGGCCGGGGACGGGCTCCGGGGGTGCGCCGCCCGCCGGCCCCGCCTCCGGTGACCCGGCGTCCGGCGGCCCGGCGGGCCCAACCGGCCCGGCAGCCTTCGCCGGCCCGTCGGCGGCCGGCCCGGGCGGCGCGGCGCCGTCCTGGGGTCCCGCGGCCGGCGGCCCGGCGGCCACACCGGCGCCCCGGTTCGGGGCCCGGGCGTCGGCCGCCGCCCGGGCGGCCGTGACCAACGGCCCGCTGCTGCTCGTGCGGGCCGTCGGCTGGCTCGTCGGCCTGTGGTTCCTGGCCGCCGCCATCGTGGGCGGCGTGCTGTGGCTCACCGGGGCGGTCCACCTGCACCTCCCGGTGATTCCCATCGCCGCCGGCATCGGCGCCCTGGGGCTGTTGGGCTACACGCTGCTCCGGACCCGGCGGCCGGCCGCCGTCGTCGGCGCCATGGCCGTGCTGCTCGTACCGGCCGGCCTGGCCTCGGGCCTCGGCCGCCTCGACGGGCAGGCCGGGCACCGCTCCGTCACCCCGACCACCCTGTCCGACCTGCAGCCCGCCTACCGCCACGCCGCCGGGCTGTTCGAACTCGACCTCTCCCGGCTGTCGCTCCCGGCCGGCCAGACCCCCATCCGGTTGACGATGGGGGCGGGGAAGATCGACGTCACCGTGCCCTGGGACGCCGACGTCGACGTCACCGCCTCGGTCGGCGCCGGGACCTTCGAGCTCTTCGGCAACCGCCAGAGCGGCGTGAACCTCGACGGCCGGACGCACTCCGCCGGCCAGCCCGGCGCCCCGGCCCTGGTCCTCCGGACCCGGGCCGGTGCCGGGGACATCGAGGTCCGGCGGGCCACCGAGCCCTTCACCCACGAGGCGCTCCGCACCGGCCGGCCCGTCCCTTTGCAGTGCGTCCCGACGACCGGCACGGCGATGCGCTGCTCCGCCGCCGACGGGGTGACGCCGGTGCCGGCCCTCGGCTGCGTCGTGACCGACAGCGGCGCGGCGCTGTGCCGCCCGGCCGGCGAGCCGGAACCGACGGTGTCCTTCGCCAACGACCCGGGCACCCGGCACTGCCAGGTCCCGGCGGGCGGCGGCGATTCGACCTGCACGGCGCCCGTCGCCGGGAGCATGCCGGCCACGCCCGCGCCGACGCCGACCACCGGCCCGACCCCCACCTCGGAGCCGGCGGCGCCGACGGCCCCGACCCCGCCCGGCGCTCCCCCGGGCCAGTACCTCTGCACGATCCCCGACGGTGGCGGCCCCGCCACCTGCCGCCCGGCCTGACGCCCGCCGGAGCCGCCGGCGGTCAGCTCCGCCGGTGGACGATCCGGCCTTCGGCCACCGTCAGGAGCACGTCGCCGGCGCCGCCCTCGCCCAGCAGGACGAGGTCGGCGTCGGCACCGGCGGCCAGCCGGCCCTTCGACGACAGCCCCAGCGCCTCGGCGGCGTTGCCGGCCCCGGCCCGGGCCAGGTCGCCCCAGCCCCACCCGGTCGCCGCCGCGAAGCGCCGGAGGGCGACGTCGAGCGTGAGGACGCTGCCCGCCAGCCGGCCGTCGGCCAGCCGGACGGCCCCGCAGCAGTGCTGCGCCGCCCGCCCCCCGAGGTCGACCTCGCCCTCGGGCAGCCCGGCCGCCCGGACGGCGTCGCTGACCAGCACCACGCCGCCCGGCCCCTTGGCCCGGGCCAGCACCGCCATCGCCCCGGGGTGGACGTGGTGGCCGTCGGCGATCAGCTCGCAGCGCAGCTCGGGCAGGGCCAGGGCGGCGCCGGCCGTCCCGGGCTCCCGGTGCCCGAGGCCGGCCATGGCGTTGAACGTGTGGGTCACGTGGCGGACGCCGGCGGCGACGGCGGCGACCATCTCGTCCCAGCCCGCCTCGGTGTGCCCGGCCGCCACCGCCACCCCCCGCCCGACGCACTCCCGGATCACCTCGTCCGCCCCCGGGAGCTCCGGCGCCAGGGCGACGAGCCGGACCGCGCCGCCCCCGATGGCGAGCAGCCGCCGGGCCTCCGCCGGGTCGGGCCGCCGGATCCCGGCCGGGTCCTGGGCGCCGGCCCGCGCCGGGTTGATCCAGGGGCCTTCGAGGTGGGCGCCGAGGATCGTGGCACCGCCCTCGACCGGGCCGGCGGCCTCGGCCACGGCCGCCACCGCCGCCTCGAGGGCCGCCGCCGGCGCCGCCCAGGTCGTCGGCAGCACCGCGGTCACGCCGTGGGCGGCGTGGAAGCGGGCCAGGCGGCGCAGCCCGTCCACGTCGGCGTCCATCACGTCGGCGCCGTCGCCGCCGTGGACGTGGACGTCGACGAACCCCGGCAGGAGCACGCCGCCCCGCCCGTCGACCACCACCCCCAGCGCCCCGACCTCGGCCCGCACGCCGCCCGGCGCCTCGCCCGGGCCGAGGGCCTGGATCCGCCCGCCGGCCGCCGCCAGCCACCCCGGCGCCCACAGGCCGTCGGCCGCCACCACGGTGGCGCCGGAGACGAGGAGCGGCGGAGGGGGATCGCCCGGGCGGGCGGCGGCGGCCATCCGGCTAAGACATAGTCGACACCGCCCGTCTCAGGCCACGAGAACGTGGGTAGGGTTCACGACCAGTCCGGCGAGAGAGGGAGCCACGAATGGCCGACCATGATGTCCCGGAGGCCGACGCCCTCGAGCAGGCGCTGCCCGCCACCGACGCCGACCCCGGGCTCATCGGCATCGACGAAGCGCCGGAGATCGACGGCGAGGTCTCCGAGGCCGACGCCGTGGAGCAGAGCCGGCGCCGGGCCGTCCCGGCGGAAGTGGCCCGGCGGCCGATGCCGGCCGACGCCCCCGAGCACGACGTCCTCGACCAGCGGCTGGCCGCCGGGGACGAGGATGACGAGGACGACTTCCGCTGATGGCCGGCGGGGGCGGCTTCCTCCTCCCCGACACGCCGGTCGACAGCCTCGACG
>Ga0070741_10008170_pt1 | contig 21166 bp, 18 predicted proteins | sample Coa_R1_4_FD_66440 | JGI IMG/M metagenome (GOLD analysis project Ga0070741, IMG submission 66440) | Surface soil microbial communities from Centralia Pennsylvania, which are recovering from an underground coalmine fire - Coalmine... | ecosystem: Environmental > Terrestrial > Soil > Unclassified ...
ATAATGCACGGCGCGGATTGCCAACGGCCCCGCGGCCCGGACGGCGGCGGGCCGGGGCACCCGGGCTTCGGCCGCCGCCAGTTGCATATTCTCGCCCGAAGCGTTGCGCCCGAGCCGCAACACCGCCGTGCCTCGCGCCGGGATGCAAATCTTGCCGCAAACGCCGTAGCTTGCCGTCGCCTTCAGCACGACAGGCTTCGCCGGATTTTCCGCAACGACATGCACGGGGAAGATCACCGCGCCGGTGTAGCCGATGGCGCTGCCGCCGGCGCCATCGGCAAAGCGCTGAGGCGCCGGCCACAGCACCGTAACCGACTTGGCGTTCTGCGAGCCGCCGAAATCGAAGCTCGTCGGCACGCCGGAGTCGCCGGCGTAGCGCCAATAAGTTTTCCAGCCGTTGTCGAGACGAAGCTCGATCCCTGCGCGCAACGGCGCACCGGGAATGACATTGGAGCCGGCGATCAGCCGCATCGCCGAATGCGTGTCCCGGGACCAAGCGGATGCTTCCTCGCTCCGGGCCCCCTGCGGCGCGCCCAGAATCAGGCACAGTGAAAGCGCCAATAGCCAACGCAAATCGTCGCATGCCCGTTTCATCGGGGGAAATTAGGCACAAGTTTTGGGCGTCGTCACCAGCTTTCATGCAAGGCAAAACGAAAATATCGCTGCACCGACATGGATTTGCCCGGTTCGGCGGGATGCTGGCCAAAGTGATGAAATAAGGCAGGTGAACTTTAATGCCGCATCGTCGTTTCCAAGCCAGGAACTCATCGGTTAAGCTTGCTGGTATGCGCATGCCGAGAAAGACAAGCGAGAAGAAATCCGGCGACGGTTATCTGGACGGCCAGATGCTGATCGCGATGCCAGCGATGCAGGACGAGCGTTTTGCGCGGAGTCTGATCTATATCTGCGCGCACTCGGCCGAAGGGGCGATGGGTATCGTCGTCAATCACCCGGTCGCCAACATCGATTTCCCCGACCTTCTGGTGAAGCTCGACGTCATCCCGCCCGGCGAACGCATCCAGCTGCCGCCGAAGGTCGGAAACGTCAAAGTCCTGAAGGGCGGCCCGGTCGAAACCGAGCGCGGGTTCGTGCTGCATTCCAGCGACTTCTTCATGGACAATTCGACGCTGCCGATCGACGACGGTATCTTCCTTACCTGGACGCTGGACATCCTCAAGGCGATGGCGCGCGGCGCCGGTCCGGCCAACGCCATCCTCGCGCTGGGTTATGCCGGATGGGGCGCGGGTCAGTTGGAGACCGAGATTCAGCAGAACGGATGGCTGCATTGCGCCGCCGATCCGGAATTGATCTTCGGCAGCGACATCGATCAGAAATACGTAAAGGCGCTGGCAAAAATCGGCATCGATCTCGGCATGCTCTCGAGCGACTCTGGGCACGCCTGAGTTATCGCGCCGCCGCGAAATGTTCCTCTGATAACAGTGCGGTTGCTTCGTCCGCCGTCATCGGCTCGCCGAAGGCGAATCCTTGCGCGTATTCACAGCCAAGCTGGTAAAGCTCAACGGCATCCGAATCCGTTTCGGCGCCTTCGGCGACCACTTCCATGCCGAGATCGTGCGCCAGGGCGATGATCGAGCGCAGGATAACCGGGCGCGTTCCGCGCGTCGTGGTGCGCACGAAGGACTGGTCGATCTTGATGGTATCGAAGGGGAAGCGCTGCAAATAGGCGAGCGAGGAATGACCGGTGCCGAAATCGTCGAGCGCCAGGCCGGCGCCGTGCTCGCGGATGCGTGTCAGGATCTGCGCGGCGTGCTCCGGGTTTTCCATCACCAGCGATTCCGTCAGTTCGAGCTTTAGCGTGCCGCGCGCCAGGCCGGAGCGCGCCAAGACGCCGCGCAAATCCTGGATCAGGTCGTGCCGCAGAAGCTGGCGCGACGATACATTGACGCTGGCAAAGATCGGATCGTTTGAGCGAATGCCGTGCTGCCAGAGGCTGAGCTGCCGCGCCGTGCGCTCCAGGGCGAAGAGGCCGAGATCGACGATAAGCCCGATCTCTTCGGCGATGCTGATGAATTCCGCCGGCGACATGCGCCCCATCTTCGGATGATCCCAGCGCGCCAGCGCCTCGAAGCCGGCAATGGAGCGGTTCTCCAGCCGGATAATCGGCTGATAGAGAATCGTGATCTCGTCGCGTTCCAGCGCGCGTCGCAGATCGGATTCCAGCGAAAGCCGGTCGGTCTTGCGCGCCCGCATGGTCGGCTTGAAGACCTCGATGCGGTCGCCGCCGATGCGTTTGGCGTGATACATCGCAAGCTCGGCGTCCTTGAGCACCTCCTCGGTGCGGTGGACTTCCTTGTCGGCGATGGCGATGCCGATGGACGCGGTAAGGAAAATCTCCCGGTCGTTGAAGGCGATCGGCGCGCGCAAGGCGCGGCGCAGGGTTTCCGCGAAGCCGATGATCCGCGTCGATTCCCGTTCCGACAGGAGGATGAGCGCGAATTGATCGCCGGAGATGCGCGCCAAGGTGTCCTGCGGCTTCAACAGGCGGCCGAGCCGGCGCGCCAATGTCAGCAGAATGGAATCGCCGACGGTGATGCCCACGGAGTCGTTGACCTGCTTGAAGCGGTCGAGATCGACCATCATGACCGTCGGGCAGATGTTGCTGTCGGCGCGGGCGAGGCCGAGCACCGCCTCCAAGCGGTCAAGGAACAATTCGCGATTGGGCAACCCCGTGAGGTTGTCGTGCACCGCGTCGTGCAGCAGCCGCTCTTCGGCGTTCTTGAATTGGGTCACGTCGGTCAGCGTGCCCACCAGCCGCACCACTTCGCCGTCGGAGCCGACCACGGGGCGCGCCTTCATTTCCAGCCACGCGTAATGGCCGTCCGCCGCGCGCAGGCGGAAATCCTGCACCAGCCGCCCGCGCCGTTGTTCGACCACGCCGTCGAGCGAGGCGCGGAAGCGGTCGCGATCGAGCGGATGCAGCACGTCGAGCCAGCGCGCCGCCGGGCCTTCGAGAGTCCCGCGCTTGAGACCGAGCAATTGTTCGGTCTCCGGGCTGGTGAAAACCTTGTCGGAAGCGACGTCCCAATCCCAGATCATATCCCCGGCGCCCGTCAGCGCCAGCGCGCGCCGCTCCACATCGGTCACGATTCCGGTGGTGATGCCGCCGGAGAAAGCATGCTGCATGACGGTGAAGCCGATGAGCATGACGATCAGCACGAGGCCGCCAAGCAGCGCCGGCGCCACGATGTCGTTGGTGATGACCCCGGTTACGGTCAGGCCGGCGGCAAAGACCCAAACGAGCAGCAGAAACCAGGTGGGAATAAGCAGCACCGCGCGGTCATAGCCGTGCGTGGAAAGATAGATGACAAGGCCGAACCCGAATAATGCGACCGCCGCAAGCGAGAACCGCGCGATGCCCGATGCGGCCGAGGGATCGAACAGCGCCAATCCGACCAGGGCGGTGAGGAAGATCAGCCAGCCCATGGTGATATGCGCATAGCGCACGTGCCAGCGGTTGAGATTCAAATAAGCGAACAGGAAGACAAGCAAGGTGGCGGCAAGGATGGCTTCGCCGGCGGCGCGCCAGATGCGCTCCGCGGCCACAGATAGCTCGAAGACTTTGCCCCAGAAGCCGAAATCGATGCCGATATAGACGAGCACCGCCCAGCCGAGCGCGGCGGCGGCGGGAAACATGATGCTGCCCTTCACGACGAACAGGATGGTGAGGAACAACGCCAGCAAGCCGGCAATGCCGAGAACGATGCCGTGATAGAGGGTAAAGCTGTTGATCTTGTCCTTATAGGCATCCGGCTGCCAGAGATAGAGCTGCGGCAGGGTGTCGGTGCGCAGTTCGGCCACGAAGGTGAGCACCGCGCCGGGATCGAGCGTGATGCGATAGACGTCGGCGGTCGGGCTTTCCTGGCGTTCGGGCGGTTCTCCGCTGCTGAGAATGTAAACGATGCGCGAGGTGCCGAGGTCCGGCAGCAGCAGGCCGGATCCCACCATGCGGTAATGCGGCGCGACGATCAGGCGGTCGAGCTGCTCGTCGCCGGAATTGGCGAGCGCGAAGACCGCCCAATGCGTATTGCCTTCGCGGGCGGGAACCTGAATGCGGCGCACGATGCCGTCCGGGCCCGGCGCCGCGGATACGGTAATGCGGTCCACCTCAGTGGTGTGCAATTCGGTGGCCGCGGTGAGATCGATCGCCGCCGCGTCGGGGCGAACGTTGACCGCTTCGACCGCGCGCGCCGCGGACATACCGATCAAAAGACCGACGACGACCGTCACCAGCTTGGCGGCGCCCAGAAAACGCAAACTTCGATCTCCCCTCGCAGCGGCGTCCACGCCGCCGCACGCAGAATCTGCGCCTCGCGGACGAACCGGACGGCAAACGGCTAACCTAGCGGACTTTACGCCTATTTCACGGCCCTTGCTGCCGCTCCAGGCTCGCGCAAGCCGCAGCCGCGCCGGCCATCGATAGAGGAAATTTACAAGATAATTCAAAGGGTCAGCACGATCTTGCCGACATGCGCGCCGCTTTCAAGCCGGGCATGGGCGGCGGCGGCCTCGCGCAGCGGGAAGGTACTGTCGATGACCGGCTTGACCCGCCCCGCCGCGAGCAGCGGCAGCACCTTGCTTTCGATGGCGCGCGCCATGGCGCTTTTGTCCTCGACCGAACGCGAGCGCAGCGTGGAGCCGGTATGGTGCAAGCGTTTGAGCATGATGCGCATGAAATTGACCGTGGCTTTCGGCGAATCCTGGAAGGCAATTTGCACGATGCGTCCCTCCACGGCGGCCGCCTCGTAATTACGCTCGATATATCCGCCGCCGACGATGTCGAGGATCACGTCGGCGCCCTTGCCGCCGCTCGCCGCTTTGGTCGCGGCGACGAAATCCTCGGTCTTGTAATTGACGGCAAGATCGGCGCCGAGCTTGCGGCAGATGTCGCACTTTTCCGCGGAGCCCGCGGTCGTGAAGACGCGAGCGCCGAAGGCCTTGCCAAGCTGAATCGCCGTCGTTCCGATTCCCGACGTGCCGCCATGAACCAGCAGCGTTTCACCGCTCTTGAGCGCGCCGCGCTCGAACACGTTGTGCCACACGGTGAAAAAGGTTTCCGGCACGGCCGCCGCCTGCGTCGTGGTCAGCGAAGACGGAATCGGCAGCGCATGGCCTTCGTGGGCGAGGCAATATTCGGCATAACCGCCGCCTACGACGAGCGCCATGACCTTGTCGCCGGTCTTCCAGCGCGTGACGCCGTCGCCGCGCGCGACCACCTCGCCCGCGATTTCCAGTCCGGGAATGTCGGGCGCGCCCTTGGGCGGGGGATAGAGACCGAGCCGCTGCATCGCGTCGGGCCGGTTGACGCCCGCGGCCGCGACTTTCACCAGGATTTCGCCGGACCCCGGCTGCGGAACAGCACGCTGCTCCGGGGCCAGAACGTCCGGCCCGCCCGGCGCGCGAATGGCGATGGCGGTCATGCTGGAAGGGAGCGAGGCCATGCGACGTCTTTAGTCGCCGCCGTTCGGTGTGACAACCTTGGACCCCGCCGCTAAGTTAGCGCTTGCGTGGAGGCGGCGATGGCAGCGATCGACGACGAAGACCGGCCGAAGAAGAAAGTCGCCCATGAGATCGGGCAGGATCTCGCGCTTTTGTCGGTCGGCGAACTGAACGAGCGCATCGCGCTGCTGAAGGCCGAGATCGCCAGGCTCGAAGGCGAAGCCGCCAAGAAAAGCGCCACGCGAAACGCTGCCGAAAATTTTTTTAAAAAGTGAGCGGCCGCGCAAGCGCCGGTGACGAAAGGGAAATTTTCGCCGCCGTGGCAAATCGATCGGCATTTACCGTGTTTCCGTAACCTGTCGTTAAGCTTTCTCCTTCATTACGTGGATCGTCCACTTCTTGGACGCGAGTGGCTCCTGTCCACTCTGTTTGACGCCTCCCTGTTATCACCTTTGAGCCGCCGGAAACGGCGGCTCTTTTTTATTCCCGGTCAGTCCTGTCTCATTTCGGGGCAGGGGAGGCCTTGCCCGCTGGCGGCAACTATGTCTCCAGCTTCCCGGCCTGGACGCTGGACAGGGCTTTTTGGCAGGGCCATTCTGCCCCCCGTACAGGCGTGCGCGGGTGAGGCGTAAAAATGTTCGATAACACCGCGAATGGGGCGGCGCCGGTCTCTTTTGGCGAGAGGCTGGCCAATTCGGAAATCTTTTCAACTTTGTTCCGGGACGGCATGGCGCTGGTCGAGGAAACCGCCAGCTATCTCGACGGGCCGGGGCGACAGGAATCGCGCAAGCTCGAGCGCTCGGCAGCGCTCGCCTATGCCACGGAAAGCATGCGGCTGACGACGCGGCTGATGCAGGTCGCTTCCTGGTTGCTGCTGCATCGCGCGGTGAAGGAAGGCGAGATGTCGCTTGCCCAGGCCAGCAAGGAAAAGAGCAAGGTGAAGCTTTCCGCCGGCCGGACGGCGGACGAGCCGACCTTGAACCTGCTGCCGGCGAAACTGCGCGACCTCATCGAGCGGGCGGCCAAGCTCGAGCTCAAGGTACGGCGCCTCGACGCCACGATCCATAACGCCGCGGCGCCGGCGCCGGAACCCGGCAGCAATCCCGTGGAGCGGCAACTCGGCCTGCTCAAAGCCGCCTTCGAGGAAGGCGCGGTGTGAGTTTTCCTGCCGGTCCGGCGTCATGGCCGGCCACAACGAACAAAACCCCGCCGAAGCGGGGTTTTTTTAATGCGTGAGGTACGGCTTTATTTCTTGCTGCCGATGCCGGCGAATTTCTTTTGGAAACGCGAGAGCCGTCCACCGCGGTCGACCAGATGCTGGCCGCCGCCGGTCCAGGCCGGATGCGATTTCGGATCGATGTCGAGGTGCAAGGTGTCGCCTTCCTTGCCCCAGGTGGTGCGGGTCGTGAACTCGCTGCCGTCGGTCATCACCACCTTGACCGTGTGATAATCGGGATGGGTATCGGCCTTCATGATCTCGTTCCGTTGGGCGTTTTCGCCGCGCGCGAGCGCCAAAATTGCGTTTAATTTGACGGCTCTATACAGGAGGCGGGCACGGCCGGCAAGCGGCGCGGCGCGGGACAGGCGTTCATGAATAAACACGAATTCCGTGCCATCGGATCGCTCGCCGCGGTTTTCTCGGTGCGGCTCCTCGGCCTGTTCATGGTCTATCCGGTGTTCGCCGCCTATGCCCAAAAGCTCGGCGGCGCGACGCCTTATCTCGTCGGCGAGGCATTGGGCATTTACGGGCTGACCCAGGGCCTGCTGCAGATTCCCTTTGGTCTGCTTTCCGACAAATTCGGCCGCAAGATCATGATCGTGATCGGACTGCTGCTGTTCGGGCTCGGCAGCGCGATCGCGGCGCTCTCCGGCACCATCGCCGGCGTCATTGTCGGCCGCGCGCTTCAGGGCGCCGGCGCGGTGGGTTCCGTCATCCTCGCCGCGGTTGCCGATCTCACCGCCGAGGAAACCCGCACCAAGGCGATGGCGATGATCGGAATGACGATCGGCGCTTCCTTCATCGTCGCCCTGGTGGCGGGTCCCGTCGTCGCCAAATTCATCGGCGTCGGCGGCATCTTCTGGCTGATGGCGGCGCTGGCGCTTGCCGGTATCGCGATCACCGAATTCGTCGTGCCCAATCCACCGCGGATCAGCGTGCATCGCGACGCCGAAACCGTTCCCGCTCTCATGGGCCTGGCACTGCGCAATAAGGAGCTGCTGCGGCTGAATTTCGGCATCTTCGCACTGCACGCGATGCTGACGGCGAGCTTTCTCGTGGTGCCCGATCTGTTGCGCGAGACGCTCGGGCTCACGAACCATAACGATTGGATGGTCTATCTGCCGGTCCTGCTGGTCTCGGTGGCGGTGATGATCCCCGCGATCGTGGTCGCCGAGAAATTTCATCACCTGAAGGCGGTGTTTGTCGGCGCGGTCGTGGCGCTCGCCGCGAGCCAGGTCATGCTCTATTTCGGGGCGCGCGACATTGCCGTGCTGCTCGCCGCGCTGGTGGTCTTTTTCTCCGCCTTCAACGTCATGGAGGCGAGCCTGCCCTCGCTCATCACCAAGGTCGCGCCGCCCGATGCCAAAGGCACCGCGATGGGGCTTTATTCGAGTCTGCAATTTTTCGGCATTTTCGCCGGCGGCATTGTCGGCGGCTGGGCGCACCAGGCCGGGGGCATTGCCGCGGTCTTTGTGCTGACCGCCGGCTTGGCGCTGCTGTGGCTGCTGGCGGCGGCGACCATGGCGCAGCCAAGCTACCTGACTACGCGCCTGCTGCCGATCGGCAATGGCGCCGCTGCCGAATCGCTTGCCGCGCGTCTGCGGCAACTGCCGGGCGTGGCCGAGGCGGTCGTCGTCGCCGAGGAAAAGCTGGCCTATCTCAAGGTGGACCCGAAATCCTTCGACGCCGCGAAGGCGGAAGCGCTGGCCGGCGCGCCCAAACCTTAGGGCCGCCACGTCATTTTGTTCACCGGCTTGCCCGATACTGGGTTCTTGTCATCCCCGGCGTAGCTGAAACCGTGCTTCTCATAGAAGCGGATCGCCCGGTCGTTCTCCTTGTTGACGAGGAGATCGAGACCGCGCGGCGACAGCCGCTTGGCCTCATTCAGGAGCGCGGGCGCGACGTCGCTGCCCCAATATTCCGGCGCCACGACGATCTGATCGAGATATCGCGTCTTCGGATCGACGGTAACGAAGCCCAGCAGCGTGCCGGCCTGCTCGGCGACGACGACATGGGCGACCGGGATCAGCTCCTGCCGCCAGCGCTCGCGCCACCAGGCGACGCGTGCGTTGAAGTCGATATGTGGAAAATGATGCGCCCAGGTGCGCCGCCACAGCTCGATCGCGGCGTCCTCGTCGGCGGCGGCATAAGGCCGAAGATTGAAGGAAGATGGCATGCTGACCGGCTCTGCTTTTTGCGTTCGTGCGCCAAGCGAGGTGAAGAAGCGCCTAGGCGCGGCGCGGGCTCACCGCTCCGTCAGCTTCAGCTCGATGCGCCGGTTGCGGCTATAGGCGGCCTCGGTTGTGCCGGTGTCGAGCGGCTGGAATTCGCCGAAGCCGGCGGCGACGAGATGCTGCGGCGACACGCCCTTGCTGATCAGGTATTGCACCACCGAGATGGCGCGCGCCGACGAGAGCTCCCAGTTCGAATGAAATTGCGGGGTCGAGATCGGCCGCACGTCGGTATGGCCGTCGACGCGGATCACCCAGGGAATGTCCTGCGGAATCTGCTTCTCCAGTTCCAGGAGGGCGCTCGCCACCTGATCGAGTTCGGCCATGCCCTCGGGCTTCAAGGTGGCCTGGCTCACGTCGAAGAAGACCTCCGACTGGAACACGAAGCGATCGCCGACCACGCGCACATCGGGCCGGTTGCCGAGGATCGCGCGTAAGCGGCCGAAGAAGTCGGAACGATAGCGCGAGAGCTCCTGCACGCGCTGCGCCAACGCGACATTGAGCCGTTGTCCAAGCTCGGCAAGCTTGGATTGCGACTCCTTACCATGCTGCTCCGATACCTCGAGCGCCTGTTCGAGGGCGGTAAGCTGCCGCCGCAACGCGAGGATTTGCTGATTGAGCGCCTCGACTTGTGCCAGCGCGCGCGCCGAGAGTTGCTTCTGCGAGTCGAGCTCGCCGGAAAGTTGCGTGATCTTGCCCTGTGCCGCGCTTTCCGCCGCCGCGGCGGCGCCGGCGCCTTGCGCCTGCTTCTGCAGCTTGTCGCGCTCGCCCTCGGCCGAGGCGAGGTTTGCGCGTAACTGGGCAATCTGCTGCTCGAGATCGACCTTGCCGGCCTTTTCCAGCGAAAGCAGGCTGGACAGTTGATCGATCTGCGCGTTCAGCCTTTGCAGCGCCGTGTCTTTGCCGGTGACTTCCTGCGCCATGTAGAATTGCACGACCAGGAAAACGGAAAGCAGGAAGATAATGCTGAGGATCAAGGTCGACAGCGCGTCGACAAAGCCGGGCCAGTAGTTGAGGCCTTCGCCGCCGCGCGCTCTGCGTGCCAGCGCCATGGCCTATTTATGCACCTTCTCGCGCACGAGCGTTTCCAGCAGGCGGCGCACGTCGCGGTTCTGCTCCGACTGTGATTCCGCCCAGTCGCGGATCATCTGCTGCTCGTTGCGCATGTGATGCACCAGCGCCTGGATCGCTTCGGCGAGATTGGCCATGGCGGCCGTCGCCTGTTTGCCCGAGCCGGCTTCGCTCACGGCGTCGCGCAGGCGCTCGATGGCGCCGCGCACTTCGCCGGGTGCGGCGACCGCCTCGTTGCTTAGATCCTGTACCGTGGTGGAGAGCCAATCTTCCAGGTCGATATAAAACCGGTTTTGCGCCTGGCTCGATTGCAGGTCGAGGAAGCCGAGGACCAGCGAGCCGGCAAGACCGAACAAGGATGACGAAAATGAAATGCCCATGCCGCTCAACGGCGCGGCGAGACCTTCCTTGAGGGAATCGAAAACCGAGCTGGCGTCGCCGCCGATATTGAGTCCCTCGATGATCTTGCCGACGGAGCCGACGGTCTCGATCAGACCCCAGAAGGTGCCGAGCAGGCCGAGAAACACCAGCAGCCCGGTCATGTAGCGCGACATGTCGCGCGCCTCGTCGAGGCGCGTGGCGATCGAGTCGAGAATGCCGCGCATCAGTTGCGACGACATCGCCATGCGCCCGACGCGGTCGCCGAGGATCGCGGCCATGGGCGCCAGCAGCACCGGCGGCCGATCGACGGCCAATCCGGGATCGGCAATACGGAAGCTGTTAACCCAAGCGACTTCCGGATAAAGCCGCAACACTTGGCGGAATGACAGCGCTATGCCGACCGCCAGCACCGCCCAGATCACGGCATTGAGGCCGGGATTGGCGAGGAACGCGGTCCAAATCTGCTTGTGCAGCACGATGACCAGCAGCACGCAAAGGATGAGGAACACCAGCATCCGCACCAAAAAAATGCGCGGCGACGAAAGCTTCAACAGGTCCACGTCCTGAGCGGTACTCATCATGTTCATCATTGCCGTAGGTTCAGCCTCAATATGGCATAGGCACGGCGAAAGGGGGAAGCACGGCCTGCCAAGAGCCTAAATTTGACCTGAGCGGCCGCCGATTTATGGCATGCCAGCGTTAACGCGGTCCGTTTGCCCCAAAGGTCAGCCTTGGGCTGCCTTCCTTAAGATTTGGAGCAGTTCGCGGTGGATGATCTCGTTGCCGGCGATAATGTCGCCGGACGTTAACATCGTATCCTTGGCGTCCAGATCGGTGACAAAGCCACCGGCCTCGCGCACCATGAGAATACCGGCGGCCATGTCCCAAGGCGAAAGCGCGCGTTCCCAATAGCCGTCGTACCGGCCGGCCGCGGTCCAGGCCAAATCCAGCGCAGCCGAGCCGAAACGTCGCAGGCCGGCGACGACTGGCTGCACCGCGGCCAGTTCCCTGGCGCCGAGAGCGAGATCGCCGCGGCCGTAATGCGGCAGCCCGCAGGCAACGATGCTGTCCATGAGCCGGCGCCGCGCCGCTACGCGCAGGCGCTTGTCGTTGAGAAAGGCTCCTTTGCCGCGCTCGGCGAGAAACATCTCGTCGTTGGCCGGATTGTAGATCAGTCCCGCGACGATCGTTCCTTCGCGCTCAAGCGCGATCGAGATTGCGAATTGCGGAATGCCGTGCAGGAAATTCGTCGTGCCGTCGAGCGGATCGACGATCCAGAGATGGGTGCTATCGCTGCCTTGGATGCGGCCGCCTTCCTCGCCGAGGAAGCCATAGCCCGGCCGCGCCTTGGCCAGTTCTTGGCGCAGGATTTCTTCGGCGCGCTTGTCCGAAGCGGTGACGAAGTTGGCCGGCCCCTTCATCGATACCTGGAGCTGCTCCACCTCGCCGAAGTCGCGTTTGAGCGTGCGGCCGGCAAGCCGCGCGGCTTTGATCATCACATTGAGCAGGGCGGAATGCGCCATGACTTCGAGCCCGTTGGATACGCAGCCGCCGCACGACGGCAGGAGCGGGCTGCTTACACGTCCGCGCGCGCGGAAACCACCCCGTCGGCGGGCCGCCGCAAAACGTCAGGGCTTGTTGGGGCCGGCAAGGGCGTCGAGCCAGGGCTTCGCCGCCTTCTCCGCATCGGCGCGTTGCGCCGGCGTCAGCCTGGCGACAAAGACGTCCAATGCGGGGTCGGCTTCGCCCCCGGCCTTGGCGACGAGGTGCCATTTCGCCGCTTGCACCGGGTCGGCCGCGGTGCCGAGGCCGCTGGCGAGAACATGCGCCAGGCGGTTCTGCGCGATCGGATTGCCGCGGCGCGCCGCCTTTTCAAAAAAGCCGATGGCGGCGCTCTCATCGCGGGCGACGCCGGTGCCGTTGAACAAGGCGATGGCATATTCGACCTGCGCATCGACATTGCCGGCCAGGGCCGCCGCTCCCATCCAGCGCGCCGCCTGTGCGTCGTCCTTGGGAACGCCGTGCCCCTGCATATAGAGCGTGCCCAGAGCATATTGCGCTTCGGGATTACCGGCCTCCGCGGCCATGCGGAACAGCTCGGCGGCGCGCGCCTGGTCCTGCGGAAATTCGCGCCCGTCGAGATAGAGCAGGCCGAGGTCGTAGGCGGCCGCGGTCTCGCCGAGTTTCGCCGACTCGGCGAGAAGCTTGGCCGCGGCGTCGGGGTCGCGCGGGCCGCCGCGGCCGAGCAGGCGAAAGAGCGCGAGCTGGAACATGGCTTCGCGGTCACCGCGGTCGGCCGCCCGTTTGTACCAATCCGCCGCCACGGCATCGTTCAGCGGAACGCCAAGTCCCTGCGCGTAAAGCAGCCCGAGCAAGGCCATGGCTTTGGGATCGCCGGAGCTGTCGACGCGCTGCTTGGCTTCGCGCAACGCCGTGAGGTAATGGCCGCGTTGATAGGCGGCATAGGCGGCATCGCCAGAGTCTTGGGGCTGCGCCGGCGCAGGTGCGGCCTTCGCTGGCGGCGGTTGCGGCGCCGGCTTTTGCTTTTGCGCCAGCGCCGGCGTGACAAGCGCCGCCGCGGCGATGGCCGCGACAACCGGGGCGATGATCGTTCGCCTTCTCATCCGACCTCTTCTATCGTTGCGAGCCGTCCGGCGGCATCGGCCAATGCCGCGGCAGGTCCGCGCGGGTCGCTCCATAGGCAATCGCCCACGGCGACGAAATCCGCGCCGGCCTGCGCCAGCGGCCCCACTTCGTCGAGAGCGGCGGCGAAGGCGACGCACGGCGGCTGAAAGACCTCGGCCCACCATGCCACCCGTTCTTCGATGGCGCCGAGGCGCGGGCGCTCGCCGCGCAGGTCCGGCTCGCCGAACATGACGTAATCGGCGTCGCCTTCGGCCGCGAGCATGGCGTCGTGCCGCGTGGTGAGGCCGCCGGCGCCGGCGATGTGCGCGGGCTTGAGGCGCCGGACGGCGGCCTGGAAGGCGTGGATGCCGGTCAGATGCGCGCCATCGGCGCCGCTGCAGCCGACAAGTCCGGCGTGACCGTCAAGAACAAGGGCGGCGCCGGCGCCCTGAACGACAGGCGCGAGTCTTTGGATGCGCGCCACCAGTTCGGATTCCGCCGCCGTCTTCAGCCGCAGCAGAACGGCGGCGACATCGGCCGAAGCGAGAACGGCCGCGAGCACGCTGGCGAAGGCCCCTGCGTCGTCCACCGGCGGCGTCATGAGATAGAGCCGCGGCTTTGCCGGCAGAGCTTGAGCATGGGGGCGGGGGACCATCAGGGCACGCATGATAGCGCAATCCGGCGGCAATTTGGCCGGCCCCATGGGCGCTGCAACCGGGGGTACCCCCGGGGGAGAAATCAGGCCGCCTTCTTCTCCAGATCGCGCTTCCACTGGCCGCGCGCGGCAAGGCTGTTCATCTCGGCGCGGTGGGCGAAGGCGCGCTGCGCGGCGGCAACATTGGCGCTCTTGCCGGCCCAGGTCGTCTGCACCGCGTGCTGTAATGCCCTGCCGTAGGAGAAGGTCAGTCTCCACGGCAGCGGACCCATCCTGTTCATGGCGTCGAGATGGGCGGTGGCCTCCTCGTCGGACTGGCCGCCCGATAGGAATGCGATGCCGGGCACCGCCGCGGGAACGCAGAGCTTGAGCAGCGTCACTGTCTTCTCCGCCACTTCCTCGACAGAAGCCTTTTTGCCGCTCTTCTTGCCGGGCACCACCATGTTGGGCTTGAGCACCATGCCTTCGAGCTGCACATGGGCGTCGAACAGTTCGTTGAATGTGGTGTGCAGCACCCGCTCGGTGACGGCGAAGCAGCGGTCGATATCGTGATCGCCGTCCATCAGCACTTCCGGCTCGACGATAGGCACGAGGCCTTCCTGCTGGCACAGCGCGGCATAGCGCGCCAGCGCATGGGCATTGGCCTTGATGCAATTCGCCGTCGGGATGTGCGATCCGATGTCGATGACCGCGCGCCATTTGGCGAATTTGGCGCCGAGCTTGCGGTATTCGATGAGCCGCTCGCCGAGGCCGTCGAGCCCTTCGGTGATTACTTCGCCGGGGCAGAAGGGCAGGGGCTTCGGTCCCTTGTCCACTTTGATGCCAGGCAAAGATCCGGACTGCTCGATCAGCTTGACCAAAGGCGTGCCGTCCTTCGCCTTCTGCCGGATGGTCTCGTCATAGAGGATCACGCCGGAGATGTATTTCGACATGGCCTCGGCGGTGCGGAACATCAGCTCGCGGTAGTCGCGCCGATTATCTTCGGTCGATTCCACGCCGATGGCGTCAAAGCGCTTCTTGATCGTGCCCGAGGACTCGTCGGCGGCAAGAATCCCCTTGCCCGGCGCCACCATCGCCTTGGCGACTTTGTTGAGTTCGGCGAGATTCATCCTTTTTCTCCTTCGTGTCCCGGGCGCGGCCCACCGCAAAGCGGTGCGCCGCAGAGCCGGGACGCATTGCTCTCGATCCCGGGTCAGCAACGCATCATTGTATGCTGCGTTGCGCCGGGGATGACGCCGAATGGCCGTTCGGCGTCATTTTACCCTCAAAGCCTCCACCCCCGGCAAGGGCTTGCCTTCCATCCATTCCAGGAAGGCGCCGCCGGCCGTGGATACGTAAGTAAAGCGGTCCGTCACGCCAGCCGCGTTGAGAGCCGCCACGGTGTCGCCTCCGCCGGCGACGGAGACAAGTTTCCCGGCTTCCGTGAGTTCCGCGGCAGCCTCGGCCACCTCGATTGTGCCGGTGTCGAAGGGTTCCATCTCGAAGGCGCCGAAAGGCCCGTTCCACACCAGAGTCTTGCTGCGGGCGAGCACCGAGACCACCAACTCGATGCTGCGCGGCCCGATATCGAGGATCATCTCGTCAGGGGCGACCTTGTCCACATCCACCGCGCGCGAGGGCGCATGGGCCTCGAATTTTTGCGCCACCAGGGCGTCCACCGGCAGCACGATCTCGCGGTTCTTCTCTTTCGCCTTGGCCATGATGTCCTTGGCGGTGGGAACGAGGTCGCCTTCGACCAGGGATTTGCCGATGGGTTTGCCCAGCGCCAGCAAAAACGTGTTGGCCATGGCGCCGCCGATGATCAGCACCTCGACCTTGCCGAGCAGGTTGCCGAGCAGATCAAGCTTGGTGGAAATCTTCGCGCCGCCGACGATGGCGGCGACCGGCCGCTGCGGCCGCTCCAGCGCTTTGGAGAGCGCCTCCAGCTCCGCCTGCATGGTGCGTCCGGCATAGGCCGGCAACAGATGCGCGATCCCTTCGGTCGAAGCATGCGCGCGATGCGCCGCCGAAAAGGCATCGTTGACATAGATGTCGCCGAGCGCCGCCAGCCGCTTGGCGAAGCCGGGATCATTCTTTTCTTCCTCCGGATAAAAGCGCGTGTTCTCGAGACAGAGGATTTCGCCGGGCTTCATCGCCTTCACCGCGGCTTCGGCGCGCTGCCCTACGCAGTCGTCGATAAACGCCACCGGCCCTCCTAAAAGCTCTACGAGCTTTGCGGCAACCGGCTTCAGCGAATCCTTGGGGTTGCGCTTCTTCGGCCGGCCGAAATGCGACAGCAGGATCGCCTTGCCGCCCTTGCCGGCGATTTCGCGGATTGTCGGCACGACGCGTTCGAGCCGCGTCGCGTCGGTCACCTTGCCGTTGTCCGTGGGCACGTTGAGATCGAGCCGCAGCAACACGCGCTTGCCGCTCACATCCACGTCGTCGAGGGTGCGGAATTGAGGCATCTGCCTTATGCTTGCGCGCTCGTCCTTCGAAACGGCTCGCTGACGCTCGGCTTCTCAGGACGAGGAAAAGAGCCACTCCTCATTTCAAGGACCGACAAGCCGCCGTCTCCAAAGAATGAGGCCGAAACGCTTAAATCAGTTTCGCCATCGCCACGGCCACATCCGCCATGCGGTTGGAGAAGCCCCATTCGTTGTCGTACCAGGACATCACCCGCACCAGCGTGCCGTCCATGACCTTGGTCTGATCCATGTGAAACACCGACGAATGCGGATCGTGATTGAAATCGGATGAGACATTGGGCTCGGTGGTGTAGCCGAGGATGCCTTTGAGCTGTTGCTCGGCGGCGCGCTTGATGGCGGCGTTGATTTCGTCCTTCGTGGTGGCGCGCTTGGCAACGAATTTGAAATCGACCACCGAAACATTCGGCGTCGGCACGCGGATGGAGACGCCGTCGAGCCTGCCATTGAGTTCCGGCAGCACGAGGCCAACCGCCTTGGCCGCGCCGGTCGAGGTCGGAATCATGTTCAGCGCGGCCGCGCGCGCGCGATAGAGATCCTTGTGCATCTGATCGAGCGTCGGCTGATCGTTGGTATAGGAATGGATCGTGGTCATGAAGCCTTTGTCGATGCCGACCGCCTCGTGCAGCACCTTGGCCACCGGCGCGAGGCAATTGGTCGTGCAGGAGGCGTTGGAGACCACTTGGTGCTCCCTGCCGAGTTTTTCGTGATTGACGCCATAGACCACGGTGAGATCGGCGCCGTCGGCGGGCGCCGAGACCAGCACCGCCTTGGCGCCAGCCTTCAGATGCGCGGAGGCCTTTTCCTTCGAGGTGAAGATGCCGGTGCATTCCAGCGCGATGTCGACGCGCAGATCTTTCCACGGCAGTTGCGTCGGGTCCTTCACCGCCGTGACTTTGATCGCGCCGTCGCCAATGCTGATGCTGTCGCCTTTCACGGTGACCTTGCCGGGAAAGCGGCCGTGCACGGAGTCATAGCGCAGGAGATGGGCGTTGGTTTCCACCGGGCCGAGATCGTTGACGGCCACGACCTCGATGTCCTTGCGTTCGGCTTCGTAGATGGCACGCAAGATGTTGCGGCCGATGCGGCCAAAGCCATTGATGGCGACGCGAACGGTCATGACTGAACTCCTATCTCCACTTTGTCATGCCGGCCATCGAGCCCGGCATCCCTCACTTCGCATGATTAGATGGATTGCCGGACCGCGCCCGGCAACGACGATTTTAACGCAATCCGCTCAATGCCGTTTCCGCTACCTTTTCAGGCGTAATTCCGAAATGCCGGTAAAGGTCCTTATAGGGCGCGCTGGCACCGAAATCGCTCATTCCCACAAAAAGGCCATCGCTGCCGATGATCGCGTCCCAGCCCTGGCGCACGGCGGCTTCGATGCCGACGCGCACCGGGGCGGTGCCGATGATCGACTCGCGGTAGTCGTCGGGAGCGGCGAAGAAAAGCTCGAAGCAGGGCACCGAGACCACGCGCGCCGCGACCCCCTTGTCGGCCAGCAGCTTGCGCGCCGCCAGCGCGATGACGACTTCGGACCCGGACGCGAACAAGGAAACCTGAGCGCGGCCTTCCGCCGCCGCGATCTCGTAGGCGCCACGCGCGCAGCGATTGTCGTCGTCGCGGCCAAGGCGAAGCTGCGGCAGGTTCTGCCGCGTTAGCGCCAGCACGCTTGGGCTCTGGCGCGCCTCCAGCGCAAGCTGCCAGCATTCGATGGTTTCTACCGTGTCGCAGGGCCGGAACACCAAGAGGTTGGGAATGGCGCGCAAGGCCGCGAGCTGCTCGACCGGCTGATGCGTCGGCCCGTCCTCGCCCAAGCCGATCGAGTCATGCGTCATCACATGGATGACGCGCTCGCCCATCAGCGCGGCCAAGCGGATCGAGGGCCGGCAATAGTCGGAGAAGACGAGGAAGGTTCCGGAATAGGGAATAATGCCGCCGTGCAGCGCCATGCCGTTCATCGCCGCGGCCATGCCGTGCTCGCGGATGCCGTAATGAATGAAGCGGCCACCGTAGTCGGCGGCGGTGAGCACCTTCATGCTCATGGTCTTGGTATTATTGGAGCCGGTGAGGTCGGCGGAGCCGCCGAGCATTTCCGGCAACGCCGGGATCAGCGTCTCCAGCGCGAGTTCGGACGCCGCGCGGGTGGCGATCTCCTTCGGCGCCGAGGCGAGGCTTTCCTTCACCGCGCGCACCGCGGCGCGCAGCTTCTCGCCGGGCAGATCGCCGCGCATGCGCCGCTCGAATTCCGCGCGTTTCGTGGCTTCGAACGATGCGAGACGCTTTTGCCAGGCCGCATGTGCCGGTTTCGACCGCGCCCCCGCCCCGCGCCAAGCCGCGAGGATGTCGGGCGGAATTTCGAAGGGGGCGCTGGTCCAGCCGAGCTTCTGCCGCGCGCCGGCGATTTCCTCGGCGCCGAGCGGCGAGCCGTGCGATTTTTCGCTGCCGGCCTTGGTCGGCGCGCCGAAGGCGATGGTGGTGCGGCAGGCAATCAGGGTCGGGCGATCCGAGGTCTGCGCCTTCTCGATCGCCGCCGCGATCGCGTCCGGATCGTGGCCGTCGACGCGGCTTGCCGCCCAACCCGCCGCCTCGAAACGTTTCACCTGATCGACGCTGTCGGCGAGCGATAAAGGTCCGTCGATGGAAATGCCGTTGTCGTCGAACAGCACGATCAGACGGTTGAGCTTCAGATGCCCGGCGAGCGCGATGGCTTCCTGGCTGATGCCTTCCATGAGATCGCCGTCGGAGGCGATCACATAAGTGCGGTGGTCGACGATGTCGCCGAACTCCGCCGCGAGATGCCGCTCGGCGATGGCCATGCCCACCGCGTTGCCCAATCCCTGGCCAAGGGGGCCGGTCGTCGTTTCCACGCCCGGCGTGACAAAATTCTCCGGATGCCCTGGCGTCAGCGAGCCGAGCTGACGGAAGCGCCTGATCTCGTCGATGGTCATCCGCTCGTAGCCGAGCAGATAGAGCAGCGCGTAAATCAGCATCGAGCCGTGCCCGGCCGAGAGGACGAAACGGTCGCGATCCGGCCATTTGGGATCGGCGGGATCGAATTTCAAAAAGCGGCTGAACAAGACGGTGGCGACGTCCGCCATGCCCATGGGCATGCCCGGATGGCCCGACTTCGCCTGCTCCACGGCGTCCATCGCCAGCGCGCGGATGGCGTTGGCCATGCGGTGATGGTCGGCGCTCATGGCATGGACCTCCGCTTCGCGGCTTTGCTGCGGGACGGAGGCGGCAGCAACCGCCGGCGAAGATTTTGCCATCATCGGAAAGCCTGTGTGATCCGCGGCTGGGATAGCATGGGGAAAAGCCGAGTCAAACCAAGGCGATGCCGCGTCTGCGCGCCATGCACAGGGCGGCGGAAAAGAGTGGGTGAAAACGGCCAAGCCGATTGACGCCGCGATGCGGCAGCACGTAAGCTTCTCGATCTAAGCGCTTGCCGCCGCAGCAGATTTCTTGGGCTTCTGCGCGGCATTGAAAAGCCGGAGCGAGCGATGACCGACCCCAGCGCGCTGGATGCGGCGACAAAGCGGCTGACGCTCGCGCTCGACTCGCTCGAGGCGGCGGTGGAACACCGCCGCGAGGCCGACCGCAATGGCCAATCGCTGGCGGATCAGTTGCATGCCCTGGGCAGCGACCGCGCGCGGCTTGCCGCGGAGCTCGATCAAATGACCGCCCGCTCGCGCGAGATCGAGACCGCCAATCGCGAAGTCGCGCGCCGCATCGAAGTCGCCATGGACGGCATTCGCGCCGTGCTCGACGGCAACGGATGAAGAGGGCGCCATGTCGCAAGTGACCGTTGTCATCAACGAGCGGCAGTTCCGCATGGCCTGCGAGGACGGGCAGGAGGAGCATCTGCTCAAGCTCGCCGAGGATCTCGATCGCCGCATCGCCAATTTGCAAAAGAGTTTCGGCGAGATCGGCGATGCGCGGCTGACGGTGATGGCGGCGTTGACCATTTCCGATGAGCTGAGCGAAGCATCAAACCGAATCCGCCGCCTCGAGGAAGAGCTTGCCGCCTTGCAGGACGCGCGCGTCGCCGCCGCCGACCGCGCGCAGGCGACGCAGGCGGCCCTGATCACCGCGTTCAATTCCGCCGCCTCGCGTATCGAAAAGCTCACGCGCGAGCTCAACAAAGGCGCGGGCCCCGCTGAAATGGCGCTGGGCTAGCAGCGCGCATCCCGCTGGCGCCCGGCACGCGCGGAGAACATTGGTGGCGCGGCCGCCGCATCCGCATTACATTCGCCTGGCGGGGCTGCTGGGCGCGTCGGAGCAAAATTCCCCGGGGCCTTACGATCCCAAAGGGAGCTGTCCCTGGCCGGGCCCGTGGGCCCGGACATATGGCGCCCACCTACTTCTGTAGGTTCCCGGGATCATGCTCTGACGGCTTTTGCGGCTCCGCACCGTGTCGACTCGTCATTCCGGGGCGCCCGCCGTAGCTCCAAAGGAGCGAAGGCGTGGCGAACCCGGGATCCAGAAGCTCTCTCCGTGATTGCATCCGGATTCCGGATCCGGCGCTTTCGCGCCGCCCCGGAATGACGTTAATTGCGACGCCATGAGCCTTTCCTCGTCGACTGACAACCTCAAGGCCGAAATTCGCCAGCAAGCCCGCGCCCTTCGCGATGCGATTGCGCCTGCCGCGCGCGCGGCGGCGGCGAAGGTGATCGCCGCTCGCCCGTTTCCGGTCGCGGTGCCCGCCGGCGCCATCGTCTCCGGTTTCTTTCCCCTGGGCGCGGAAATCAGCCCGATGCCGCTGATGAAGCGGCTGGCGGAAGGCGGCGCCAAGCTCGCGCTTCCCGTGGTGGCCGGCCGCGGCAAGCCGCTCGTCATGCGCGCCTATGCCTTCGGCGACGCGCTCGACAGCGGCGTCTGGGGCATACAGGAACCGAAAGCCGGCGCGCCGGAAGTCGATCCCGACATCTTGATCGTGCCGCTGCTCGCCTTCGACCGCCGCGGCCACCGCGTCGGCTACGGCGCCGGCTATTACGACATGACCATCAAGCGGCTGCGCGGATTGAAGCCGGTCGTTGCCCTTGGCATCGCCTTCGCG
>Ga0070741_10008171_pt1 | contig 21163 bp, 19 predicted proteins | sample Coa_R1_4_FD_66440 | JGI IMG/M metagenome (GOLD analysis project Ga0070741, IMG submission 66440) | Surface soil microbial communities from Centralia Pennsylvania, which are recovering from an underground coalmine fire - Coalmine... | ecosystem: Environmental > Terrestrial > Soil > Unclassified ...
GGCTCGAAGTCCTCGTGGGCGTAGCCGTGGGCGGCGAGCTCGTGGCCGTCGGCGGCGATCGCGGCCGCCGTCTCCGGGTAGGTCGCAGCGGTGTGCCCGGGGGTGAAGAAGGTCGCGGTGATCCCGAGCCTGCGGCACAGCTCGAGCAGCCGCGGGATGCCGACGCGCGGCCCGAACTCGCCGCGCGACAGCGAACGGGCGTCGGTGGCGCCGCCCGCCATCCAGACGGAGACGCCGTCCCAGTCGAAGCTCAGGCAAACGGTGGGCTGGTCCATCGCACCTCCCGGGAAGCGCCGGGCGGCCGGCGCAGGGCCGGCCGCCCGAGCGTGTGTCAGGTCGCTAGCAGAGCGTCGGCGGCAGGATGCCCGCCTTCGGCGCGACCTCCGCGACGAACTTCTCCTTCGTGCCGACGAAGGTCACGATCGGGAGGCTGCGCAGCTTCGAGATGTGGCACTTCGACGTCCAGGTGATGTTGCCGATCGGCAAGGGCTCGTTCTTGAACTTCTCGAGCTGTGCCATCACCTTCTTGCCGTCGACCGACTTCGCCCGCTCGATCGCCGCCTTGAACGCGTAGACGGCGCTGTACCCGTTGAGCGTCTGCTCGCCGAGCGGGGCGTCCTTCTTGAACTTCGCCTTGTAGGCGGCGTACACGGCCGCCCGCCTCTTGTTCGGGTCGCCGCCGGTGGTGACGCCGCCCGCGACGACGTAGAAGTTGGTCAGGTTCGGCACCGCGCCGAGCCAGAACGTCCCGTCGAACCCGGCGCCGCCGATGATCGGCAGGTTGATGCCGGCCGCGCGGATCTGCTTCGTGGCCGACGCGCCGCCGGGTGCGTACGAGCCCATGAAGATGAAGTCGACCTTCTTCGCGTCGACGAGCCCCTTGAGCTTCGTGATCTGGGACGCGATCGACTGGTCGCTGTTCATGAACGTGTCCTCGCCGGCGATCTCGCCGCCGAGCTTGCCCCACGAGTACTTGAAGTTCTCGAAGAACGTCTTCGAGTAGCTGATGCTGGGATCCTCGAGGACGAACGGGTGCCGCCAGCCCCGGTTCCAGGCGAAGGTGGCGCCGATCGCCGCCTCGCTGCCGGCCGGGAACTGGTTGAACAGGCACTTGCCGACGCCCTGGAGGCCGAACCGCGAGTCGCCGGCCTCGGAGATCGCCGGGGTGTTCTTCGCGCAGGCGGCCCGTGCGGACGGGCTGCCGAAGTCGTAGTCGAGGGTGGGGATCATCAGCGTCGCGCCCTTGGCGAGGAGCGAGTTGGCGACGCCGGCGATCAGGCCGAGGTCGGACTTCGTGTCCGCGCTGATGATCTTCAGCGGGCGGCCGAGGACGCCGCCGGCCTTGTTGATCCGGGCGACGGCGATCTGGGCGCCCGCGAGGTTGGGCTGGTCGTAGAAGCTGATCACGCCGGTCAGCGCGAGCGGCATCGCGATCACGATCGGCTTCTTGCCGGCGAACCGGTTCTGCTCGGCGGCCGTGCCGCCGCCGGCCGTCAGCGCGAGCAGGGAGGCCGCGGCCAGCGCGGCGACGAGAACGATGCGAAGCGGGTGTCTCATGTGCCCTCCTGGGGGTGGGGGAATTCAGCTCGGGTCCTTCACCGGCACGTCCGCGTACGTCTCCGCCGCATCACCTCCTTGCTCGGCAGTCGATCTTCTCATGCGGTCGCCGGACCTGCCCGGCAGCCGCGGCCAGGGGAGCTCCCGGCCGTTCGTGATCCCGCGCGGCCGGAGGATCAGGATCGCGAGCATGATGATCGCGAGCCCGATCTCGCGCAGCCCCGGACGGGCGGGAACGTGCAGCGGCCCGACGTCGACTCCCTCCTCGATCCGGTGGAGGACCTCGGCGACGAACGAGATCGTCACCGACCCGACGACCGCGCCCGTGAGGCTCTTGATCCCGCCGACGACGAGCATCGCCAGCGTCGTGAAGGTCAGGGCGAGATAGAAGAAGCTGGCGTTGAACGAGCCGAGGTACTGGCCGTAGAGGCCGCCGCCGATGCCCATGACGAAGGCGTGCACGACCCAGGCGACCCGCCGCTCCATTCGCACGCTGACGCCGAGGGAGCGCGCGGCCACGTCGTCCTCGCGCGAGGCGCGGAGCCGCAGGCCGAGCGCGGAGCTCTGGAAGAGGAACCCGGCGACGATCGCGAGCAGCGCCCAGACGAGGGCGTCGTTCTTCCCGGTCGTCACCGGCAGCCCGGAGAGGCCCGCCGCGCCGTTCGTCACCTCGGTCCAGCTGTTCGCGACCGTCCGGACGATGACCAGCAGGCTGAAGGTCGCAAGCCCGGCGGCGATCCCGGTCAGCTGCATCAGGGGCACGGCGAAGACGACCGCGACCGCGGCCGCGACGACGCCGCCCATCAGCGTCGCCCCGACGCTGCCGAAGTGCGTGTGGGCGATGAACCCGGGCAGGTCAGGCTGGAGGATCGCCTTCTGGTCGACGGGGATGACGAGCAGCCCGGCGGTGTACGCGCCGATCGAGGCGAAGCTGACGCTGCCGAAGGAGAAGACGCCGGAGTTGCCGACGAACACGTAGAGCCCGATCACGAGCGTGAGGTTGATCAGCGCGACGACGACCACGCCCCGCGTCACGTCGTCGCCCGCCGCGTACGCGATCTCGGCGACCGCGAACACGAACAGGAGCAGCGCCGGCAGCGGCCAGGTCGCACGCAGGGCCGTGCGCGCGAGCGCCATCAGACCCGGGTCACCACCGAGCGGGCGACGATCAGCCCCTGCGGGCGCACGAGCAGCATCGCGATCACCGCCGCGAACGCGAACGCGTCGCGGTAGGAGCGCAGCTCGAGCGGCAGGTACGACTGCAGCCCGACGAAGATCGCGCCGAAGACGTAGCCGCCGAGCACGGCGCCGCGCAGGCTGCCCATCCCGCCCAGCACCGTGGCGACGAACGCGTACAGCACCGGGTTCGAGCCGAGGTCGGGCGCGACCTCGCCCGTCTGCGCGACCAGCAGGTAGGCGCCGATCCCGGCCAGCAGGCCGCTGATCCCGAACGCGGTCGCGATCACGGTGTTCGCGCGGACGCCGAGGATCCGGGCCATCCGGAAGTCCTCCGCCGCCGCGCGCATCTGCACCCCCATCCGCGTCCGCTGGAGGAAGAGCCCGAGCGCGGCGAGCAGGGCGATGGTGACCGCGACGGTGACGATGTCGAGCTTCGGAACCGACACGGAGCCGACCTGGTACGACTCGGACAGCCAGTTCGAGACGTGCGTGCCCTTCGGCGCCGAGCCCTCGATCAGGATCGCGAGGTTCTGGAGGCCGTAGCTGATCGCGAACGAGGCGATCAGCAGCGTCGGCGGGCTGGCGCCGCGAAGCGGCCGGAAGGCGAGCCGCTCCATCCCGAGCGCGAACGCGACCGCGACCGCGATCGTGACGAGCACCACCACCGCCCAGGACGGCCGCCCCATCAGCACGATCGCGTACGCGCCGACCATGATCAGCTCGCCGTGGGCGAAGTTGATCAGGCCCATGATCCCGAAGATCAGGGCGATCCCGAGCCCGTAGAGCGCGAACTGCGACCCGTACGTGATCGCGTCGATGACGTGCTGGAGGAAGAGCGCCACTCGCTCAGACTCCCAGGTAGGCGGTCTCGAAGTTCTCCATCGCGAGGATCTCCTCGCGCGTTCCCGAGGCGGCGACGCGGCCCGTCCGCAGGACGTAGGCGCGGTCGGCGAACTCGACCGCGCGCGCGGCCGCCTGCTCGACGAGCAGGATCGTCACGCCGTCGGCCCGCAGCTCCTCGAGCGCGTCGAACACTGCGTCGATCACGACCGGCGCGAGCCCGAGCGAGGGCTCGTCCAGGAGCAGCAGGCGCGGGCGGGAGAGCAGCGCGCGCGCGATCGCGAGCTGCTGCTGCTCGCCGCCGGAGAGGTTGCCGGCCGAGCTGGAGTAGTAGGAGCGCAGGACTGGGAAGCGCGTCAGGACCTGCTCGAGGTCGGCGGCGGCGGCGCTCCGGTCCCGGCGGGCGGTCGTCCCGAGCAGGAGGTTCTCGGCCACGGTCAGCGAGCCGAAGATGTGCCGGCCCTCCGGGACGAGCGCAAGCCCGCGGCGCAGGATCTGCTCCGGCGTCGACCCGACCAGCGACCGGCCCTCGAACGTGATCTCCCCGCCGGCCGGCTGGGCCAGCCCGAACACCGCCGAGAGCGTGGTCGTCTTTCCGGCGCCGTTCGGGCCGACGAGCGCGACCACCTCGCCCTCGCCGACGTGCAGCGAGACCCCGTGCAGCGCCGGCACGCGTCCGTAGCTGACGCGGAGCTCATCGATCGTCAACATCGACGGCCCTCCGTCCGAGATAGGCGGTCAAGACGGCCGGGTCGCTGCGCACCTCGGCCGGCGTGCCGATGCTGATCGTCTTGCCGTAGTCGAGCACCTGGATCCGCTCGCAGAGCCGCATGATCACGCGCATGTCGTGCTCGATCACCATCAGCGCGCACGAGAAGTCGTCGCGGATGAGCGTGAGCGCGTCGACCAGCTCGTCGCTCTCCTGCTCGTTCAGCCCGGCGGCCGGCTCGTCGAGGAGCAGGAATGACGGCCGGGCCGCGAGGGCGCGGACGATGCCGAAGCGGCGTTCCAGGCCGTGCGGCAGCCCGGTCGCGTACAGGTGCGCCCGGTCGGCGAGGCCCATCCGCTCGAGCAGGTCGCGCGCCCACCTGCGGGCGGCCGGCCTGCGCATGCCGACGCCGACGCCGCCGAGCTCCACGTTCTCGAGGACGGTCAGGTCGGGGAACAGGCGCACCGACTGGAACGTCCGCGCGAGGCCCATGCGCGCGAGCCGGTGCGGGCTCCAGCCGGTGACGTCCGATCCGCCGAGGGTGACCGTCCCGGCCGTCGGCCGCTGGAAGCCGGAGAGCGCGTTGACGAGCGTCGTCTTCCCGGCGCCGTTCGGGCCGATCAGGCCGAGGATCTCGCCCGCGCACAGCCGCAGGTCGACGCCGTCCACCGCGTGGACGCCGCCGAAGTGCACCTTCAGCCCGTGCGCCTCCAGCACTCCGGCGCCGTTCGCGCTCGCGGCCTGCCCCGGGGCGAGGGCTTCCATCGCCCGACCCTACCGCATTGCATGCAATCGGAATGGATCCACCGTCACCGTCTCCGTCCATGGACTGCCGCGCTTCAGCTTGACAGATCGCGACGCATGGATCCATGATCGCCCCGTGGCCGCCCCGGTACGCCCGCTCGAGGGTCGAGATGGATCCGTCGCCAGGCACGCGAAGGGAGAGGCGCTCGAGCTGATCCTCCGCGAGCTGCGCGAGGAGATCCTGGACGGCCGCCTGCGCCCGGGCGAGCGCATCCACCAGCAGGCGGTTGCCCAGCGCTTCGGGACGAGCCGGCAGCCAGTGCGGGAGGCGCTCCGGCAGCTGCAGAACGAGGGCCTGGTCGTCGTGCTCCCGAACGTCGGCGCCCGCGTCGCCCGGCTGGATGCGAACGAGCTCGTCGAGGTCTACCTGCTCCGCGAGCGCCTCGAGCCGCTCGCGGTGTCGCTCGGCGCGTCGCGCCTTCCCGACGAGCGCCTGGCCGAGATGCGGCGGGAGGCCGAGTGGATGGAGCAGAACGAGCCGGGCGGGCGGGAGGCCGAATGGCTCGGCCACGACCGCGCCTTCCACATGGCCAGCTTCGCGGGGGCCGAGGCGCCGCGCCTGCTCGCGATCGTCGAGAGCCTCTGGAACGTCGCCGAGCAGTACCGCCGCGCCTACCTCGGCCTGCGGGCGGGCGCGATCGAGCCGACGCTGCTCGAGCACCGGCTGCTGATCGACGCGCTCGCGAGGCGCGACGGCGACGACGCCGCCCGGACGCTCGAGATGCACATCCGGCGGACGCGGCTCGGGCTCGCCGCCCTGCCGGAGATCTTCGACGCATGAGGTTCGCCGTCGACACGGGCGGGACGTTCACCGACCTCGTCGTCGAGGACGACGACGGCGTCCTCCACCTGTTCAAGAGCCCGACGAGGCCGGACGACCCGGTGCGGGGCGTCCTGGACGTGCTCGACGTCGCGGCCGGAGAGCTGGGCGACGACCTGCTCGCCCGCGGTGCGGTCTTCGTCCACGCCACCACCCGGGCGATCAACGCCGTGCTGACGGGGACGACCGCGCGCACGGCCTTCCTGACGACCGGCGGCCATCCGGACGTGCTCCTCTTCCGCGAGGGCGGCCGAACCGACCCGTTCAACTTCACGCGGCCCTACCCCCAGCCGTACCTCCCCCGCTCGCTCACGTTCGAGGTCCCCGAGCGGATCGACGCCGAGGGCGAGGTCGTCGAGCCGCTCGACGAGGAGGCCGTCGTCTCCATCTGTTCCCGCCTGCGCGAGCTCGGCGTCGAGGCCGTCGGCGTCTGCCTGCTGTGGTCGATTGCCAACCCGGCGCACGAGCAGCGGGTCGGCGAGCTCCTCGAGGAGCACCTGCCCGGCGTGCCGTACACGCTGTCGCACAGGCTCAACCCGTCGATCCGCGAGTACCGCCGGGCCTCCTCCACCTGTATCGACGCCTCGCTCAAGCCCGTGATGAGCGAGTACCTGCGCAGCCTGGAGGGCCGCCTGCGCGACGCCGGCTTCGCCGGCCGGGTGCTGATGGTCACCTCGGCGGGCGGGGTCCTCGACGCCGCCGCGGTGGCCGAGGCGCCGATCCACTCGCTCGGCTCGGGCCCGGCCATGGCGCCGGTCGCCGGGCGCTGGTTCGCCGCCCACGACGGCGGCGCCGAGACGGCGGTCGTCGCCGACACCGGCGGCACGAGCTACGACGTCTCGCTCGTCCGCCGCGGCCGCATCCCCTGGACGCGCGAGACCTGGCTCGGCGAGCCGTTCTTCGGGCACATGACCGGGTTCCCGTCCGTGGACGTCAAGTCGATCGGCGCCGGCGGCGGCTCGATCGGCTGGGTGGACGAGGGCGGCCTGCTCCACGTCGGCCCGGAGAGCGCCGGCTCGGACCCGGGCCCCGCCTGCTACGGACGCGGCGGCGTCCGGCCGACGGTCACCGACGCCGCCCTCGCTCTCGGCTACCTCGACCCCGACTACTTCCTCGGCGGCGCGATGCGCCTCGACGCCGCCGCGGCGAGCGCCGCGCTCCGAGAGCACGTCGCCGAGCCGCTCGGGCTGAGCGTGGAGGATGCCGCCGCCGCGATGCTGCGCGTCGCGACCGAGCTGATGGTGCGCGCGATCGAGGAGATCACGCTCCACCAGGGGATCGACCCCCGTTCGGCCGTGCTCGTCGGCGGCGGCGGCGCGGCCGGCCTCAACTCCGTCGCGATCGCCCGCCGCCTCGGCTGCCCGCAGCTGATCGTGCCGGCGGTCGGTCCGGCGCTGTCCGCCGCGGGCGCGCTGATCTCCGACCTCGCCGCCGACTTCGCCGCCACGCTGGCGACGACGACGGCGGACTTCGACCTGGACGCGGTCGAGCGCACCCTCGCCTCCCTGCGGGCGCGCTGCGAGGAGTTCGCCGCCGCGGCCGCCGGCGCCCCGGGGCAGATCGAGCTCTCGGCCGAGGCGCGCTACCCGCACCAGATCTGGGAGCTGGAGCTGCCGATCCGGGAGCCGCTCGACGTGGACGAGCTGCGGCGCGACTTCCATGCCGTGCACGAGCAGGTCTTCGCGATCAGCGACCCGGGGTCGGAGGTCGAGCTGGTGGCCTGGCGGGCGCGCGTCCGCTGCCCGGTGGGGCGGAGCGAGCCCGGCCGCCTGGCGCAGGGCTCCGCTCTGCGTCGCGGGCCGGGCACGAGGCGCGCCTGCTTCGACGGCGTCGGCGTGGTCGACGCGCTCGTCGTCCCGTTCCAGGAGCTCGAGCCCGGCCGGCCGGTCGCCGGCCCCGCGATCGTCGAGTCGCCCTGGACGACCGTGGTCGTCGACCCAGGGGCGGCCGCCGAGCGCACCGAGACGGGCAGCATCGCGATCACCCCGGTCGCCGCCCGTGCCGGCGAGCCGCTGGGAGCGGCCGCCGCATGAGCGTCGACGGCGTCCGGCTCGCGGTGCTGAACCACCGCCTCCAGGGGGTCGCGCGCGCGATGCAGAACACGCTTGCCCGCACCGGCCGCTCCGGCGTCCTGAACACGGCGCGGGACTTCTCGTGCTGCATCCTGACCGCAAGGGACGAGCTGCTGGCCGCCGCCGAGAGCCTGCCGATCCACGTGATGAGCGGCCCGGACCTGACGGCCGCCAGGATCCGCGAGCTGCACCCCGACCCGGCCCGCGGCGACGCCTTCCTGCACAACTCGCCGTACCACGGGAACTCGCACGCCGCCGACCACTGCCTCGTCGTCCCGGTGGTCGACGACGGCGGCGTCCATCGGTTCAGCGTGCTCGCGAAGGCGCACCAGGCCGACTGCGGCAACGCCCTGCCGACCACCTACCACGCCGCCGCTCGGGACGTGTACGAGGAGGGCGCCCTGCTCTTCGACGCGGTGCGCGTGCAGCGCGGCTACCGCGACGTGGACGACGTGATCCGGATGTGCCGCCTCCGCATCCGCGTGCCCGAGCAGTGGTGGGGCGACTACCTCGCGATGCTCGGCGCGGTGCGCATCGGCGAGCGGCGCCTGCTCGACCTCGGCGCGGAGCTGGGGTGGGAGGCGCTGGAGGCGTACGCGGGCGAGTGGCTCGACTACTCGGAGCGGCGCATGGAGGCCGCGCTGCGCAGGCTCCCGGCGGGGCGCGTGGTCGCCGAGAGCGCGCACGACCCCTTCCCGGGCGTGCCGGAGGGGATCCCGGTCCGGGTCGCGGTCGAGATCGATCCCGGGCAGGGCACGGTCGAGGTCGACCTCCGCGACAACCCCGACTGCCAGCCGTGCGGCCTCAACCTGACCGAGGCGACCGCCCGCACCGCGGCGATGATCGGCGTCTTCAACTCGATCGACCACACGGTGCCTCCGAACGCGGGCTCGTTCCGGCGGCTGCGCATCCACCTGCGCGAGAACTGCTGCGTGGGCATCCCGCGGCATCCGGCCAGCTGCTCGGTCGCGACCACGAACCTCGCCGACCGGGTGACGAGCGCGATCCAGCGCGGGATCGCCGAGCTGGCCGAGGGCGCGGGAATGGCCGAGTGCGGGCCGCCGATCCCCGCCTCGATCGCGGTCCTCTCCGGCATCGACCCGCGCACCGGGGCGCCGTTCGTGAACCAGATCTTCCTCGCCCTCTCGGGCGGCGCCGCCGCCCCGACCGAGGACGCGTGGCTGTCGATCGGCCACGTCGGCAACGCCGGCTTCGTCCTCCGCGACTCGGTCGAGATCGACGAGCTCCACCACCCGATCCGCGTCGTCCAGCAGCGCCTGCTGCCGGACACGGAGGGGCCGGGCCGGTTCCGCGGCGCGTCCTCGCTCCTCGCCGAGTACGGGCCGATCGACGGAGCGACGCTGACGGTGATGTACGCGAGCGACGGGACGGTGAACCCGGCCCGCGGCGCACGCGGAGGCGGGGACGGCGCGCTCTCCCGCCAGTTCAAACGGCGGCGGGACGGGACGCTGGAGGAAGCGCCCGCGGCCGGCGCGGTCGTCCTCGAGCCGGGCGAGACGATCGTGTCGATGTCTGCGGGCGGAGGCGGGTACGGCCCGCCGCGCGAGCGCGACCCCGACCGTGTCCGCCGCGACGTCGCCGAGGGCTGGATCAGCGCCGAGCGGGCGCGGGAGGTCTACGGGGTGACCGCGTGAGGTTGGAGGGTAAGGTCGCCTGCGTGACCGGCGCCGCCGGCGGGCTCGGCGTCACGATCTGCGAGGTGCTCGCGCGTGAAGGGGCGCTGGTCGTGCCGGTCGACGTGCAGGGCGACGCGCTCCACCTCGACATCGGCACCGAGGCGGGAAACCGGGCGATGGTGGAGGCGGCGCTGGAGCGCCACGGGCGGCTCGACGTGCTCGTCCTCAACGCCGGCGCGCAGCACGTCGCGCCGATCCCGGAGTTCCCCGAGGCGGAGTGGGACAGGCTCTTCGACGTGATGGTCAAGGGGCCGTGGCTGGCGATGAAGCACGCCTGGCCGCACGTCGCCCGGCCGGGCGGCCGCGTGGTCGTCACCGCCTCAGGCTCGAGCTTCATCGCCGAGCAGTACAAGGCGGCCTACGTGGCGGCGAAGCACGCCGTGCTGGGGCTGGTCCGGGTCGCCGCCCTGGAGGGCGGGCCGCTCGGGATGACCGCGAACGCGGTCGGCCCCGGCTGGATGCGGACGCCGATGGTCGAGAACCAGCTCGCCGAGCAGATGCGCCTGCACGGCCGCTCGCGCGAGGAGGTCATCACGTCGATGGTCGACCGCCACCCGGTGAAGCGCTTCGTCGAGCCGGTTGAGGTCGCAAACACGATCGCGTTCCTCGCGAGCGAGGAGGCGTCGGGGATCAACGGCTCGTTCGTCCCCGTCGACCTCGGCACGCTCGCCTGCTGAAAGGAGAGACGGTGCCGGACACCTGGCGGTACGGCGACACCTACGAATGGATGGAGCGCCTGCGGCGGGGCTTCGAGCCGATGATCGTCACCTGCGCGCTGAACGGCGGCGTGCAGGGCAAGGAGTCGAACCCGGCGCTGCCGGAGACGCCCGAGGAGCTCGCCCAGGCCGCCTACGACGCCTGGAACGCGGGCGCGGCGGCCGTCCACGTCCACGCGCGCGACCCGGAGAACCTCGCCGACTGCACGCAGCGCTCGGACGTGTTCCTCGAGATCAACGCCAGGATCCGCGAGCGCTGCCCGGACCTGATCGTCAACAACACGACGGGCGGAGGCCCCACGGTGACGATGGACGAGCGCTACGAGGGGCTCGAGGCCCGGCCCGAGCTCGCCTCGCTCAACCTCGGCCCCGACATGTCCCGGTTCCGGATTCCGCCCCGCCCGGCGCCGCTTCCGCACGCGCACGAGGGGTCCGTCTACGACGACTGCATCCCGTTCACCTACGGCATCGTCGAGCAGCTCGCGCGGCGGATGCAGGAGCGCGCGATCAAGCCCGAGCTCGAGGTCTACCAGCCGGGGCACTTCTGGGTCTCGCGCTTCCTGATCGAGGAAGGGCTCGTCGAGCCGCCCTACTTCCACCAGTTCGTGATGGGCTACCAGACCTCGAGCTGGCCGACGCCGGAGTCGCTCGCCGCGCTCGTCCGCGACCTCCCGGAGGGCTCCGTCTACTCGGTCTGCGGCGTCGGGGTCTTCCAGCTGCCGATGACGGCGATGTCGACCCTGATGGGCGGGCACGTACGGGTCGGGCTGGAGGACAACGTCTACTACTCGCGTGGCCGGAAGCTCGCCGGCAACGGCGAGGCGGTCGAGCGCGCGGTGCGGATCGCGCGGGAGCTGAACCGGGAGATCGCCTCTCCGGCGCAGGCGCGCGAGATCCTCGGGCTCGGGGCGCCGCGCGCCTTCGAGCTGCGCGAAGGGAGGGCGGCATGAGGCTCGACGGGCGGGTCGCGATCGTCAGCGGCGGGACGTCGGGGATGGGAGCGGCGGCGGCCCGCGGGCTCGCGGCCGAGGGCGCGACCGTCGTCGTCGGCGGCCGCAACCGGGGGCGCGGCACGGCGCTGGCGGACGAGATCGGCGGCATCTTCCAGCCCGCCGACGTCACCCGGGTGGCCGACTGCCGCGCGCTCGCGCAGCGCGCGGTCGACGAGCTCGGCCGGGTCGACGTCCTCGTCAACTGCGCGGGGATCCTTCCCCTCGGCTCGATCACGGAGGTGACGGAGGAGGGCTTCGACGAGGCGTGGCGCGCGAACGTCAAGGGCACCTTCTTCTGCGGCCAGGCGGTGATCCCACACATGCTCGAGCAGGGCCGGGGCAAGATCGTCAACTTCACCTCGGTCGCCGGCCTGGCAGGCGTCGCCGGCGGGTCTGTCTACTGCACGACCAAGGGCGCGATCGTGACGATGACCAAGGCGTGGGCGGTCGAGCTCGCGCCGCACGGCCTCAACGTCAACGCGATCGCCCCCGGAACGGTCGAGACGCCGATGAACGAGGCGTTCCGCGAGGACCCCGCGTTCGACGCGATGACGCGCGGCGCCACGCCCCAGGGACGGAACGGCCAGGTCGACGACGTCGTGCCGATGGTCGTCTTCCTCGCGAGCGACGACGCGAAGTGGATGAACGGCTCGATCGTCGCCGTCGACGGCGGCTGGCTCGCGACCTGAGGCGGCGCGGGGACCGGGCTACGCGACCGCCGCCTGCGCCGCGCAGCCGTCGGCGACGACCCCGTCGAGCAGCCCGAGGTCGTCCCGGACCACCCTCCCGTCCTGCACGACCCCGACGACGGCGGTGCGGGTCAGGGAGATGTCGGTCAGCGGGTCGCCGTCGACGACGACGAGGTCGGCGAGCTTCCCGGGCTCGATCGTCCCGATCCGGTCCGCCATCCGCAGCACCTCGGAGCCGGTCTTCGTCGCGGCCGTGACCGCGTCCATCGGCGACATCCCGCAGCGGACGTAGCACTCGAGCTCCAGCGCGTTCTGGCCGTGGCGGTGCGACTCGTTGCCGCCGCAGTCGGAGCCCATCGCGATCCGGACGCCGAGCTCGACCGCCTGCCGGTGCCGCTCGAAGACCGCGGCCTCGTCGGCGGCCATCATCTCCGCCCAGGGCATGAACAGGCCCGGGCCGTTGTGGATGATCGCGACCACGTTCGAGAGCGTCCCGACGAGCGTCGTCCCGTGCTCGACCATCAGCCGACAGCTTCCCTCGTCCATGTACCAGCCGTGCTCGACCGTGTCGACGCCGGCGAGCACGACGTTCTCGATCGCCTCCGCCCCCATCGCGTGCGAGGCCGTCTGGCGCCCGAGCCGCCGGGCCTCGGCGAAGCAGGCCTCCGCCTCCTCGCGCGTCGTCTGCACCGTCCACCACTGCCCGAGCGTCTCCGGCCCGTCGGCGCTGACGATCTTGATCACGTCGACCTTGTGGCGGACGAGCTCGCGCACGCGCTTCACCATCTCCCACGGCGAGTCCGCCGCCGCGGCCTCGTCGAAGAACGAGCCGTGGCCGCCGGTCATGTAGACGCCGGGCCCGGTCGCGAGCATCCGCGGCCCCTCGATCTGGCCCTTCCGCTGCGCGTCGCGGAGGAAGACGTCGAGGTACTCGCGGGCGGCGATCTCCCGGACCGCGGTGAAGCCGGCGCGAAGGGTCGTCCGCGCGGCCTCGACGCCGTCGAGCAGCGCCTTCGGGACCGGCTCGTACATCCTGAACGTGGTCGCCTCGTCGCCGAAGCCGATCGCCTTGTCGCCGCCGATCATGTGGACGTGGACGTCGATCATCCCCGGCATCAGCGTGCGGCCTTCGAGCTCGACGACGTGGTCGGCCCCGACGGGCCCGCCGTTCGTCTCGACCTGCACGATCCGGTTTCCCTCGATCGTGACCGTGGCGTCGTCGTAGTCCCGGCCGTCGCCGGTGATCAGGTGGGCGCCGGTGAGCGCAGTCGACATGCTCGCCTCCCTCGTCGGTTCGGAGGTACGACTCTGCGCTATCCGGGCGGCCGGCGCAACTCCGGAGGTTGCCGCTCGTTGCCCGCGCCGGACGAATGAAGTAGATTCGATTCCAGAAAAGATTCCAGCACTCCGAGGAGGCGCGCGCCGTGGCCAGACTGCCCTTCGTCGACACCCACGTCCACTACTGGGACCTGAAGGATCCGAAGCTCAGGTACGCCTGGCTCGACCGCGACTGGGTGCACCCGGTGCTCGGGGACATCGACGGCCTCAAGGTGCTCAAGTACACGGCGGAGCACTACATCGCCGAGACGCGCTTCCAGAACGTGGCCAAGTGCGTCCACGTGCAGGCGGCGATCGGGATCGAGGATCCCGTCGAGGAGACCAAGTGGCTGCAGGAGCAGGCCGACCGGACCGGCTTCCCGCACGGGATCGTCGCTCACTGCGACCTCGCCTCGTCGTCGGCGGCCGAGACGCTCGAGCGGCACCTCGAGTACGCGAACATGCGCGGGATCCGCGACTTCGGGCAGGGCGACTACCTCGTCGACCCGGCCTGGAAGGAGGGCTACTCGCTCCTCGCCCGCCACGGCCTCGTGTTCTGCCTCGACGTGCTCCCGGAGAACCTCGGCAAGGCGCGCGCGCTCGCCGACACGTATCCCGACGTCGTCCTCTGCATCGACCACGCCGGCTTCCCGCGCGCCCGCGACGACGACTACTTCGCGATGTGGCGCAAGGGGATGCAGGAGGTCGCGGGCGCGCCGAACGTCGTCGTCAAGATCTCGGGGCTCGGGATGTGCGACAACGCGTGGACCGTCGACAGCCTCAGGCGGTGGGTGCTCGGCTGCATCGAGGCGTTCGGCACCGAGCGGAGCTTCTTCGGCACGAACTGGCCGGTCGACCGGCTCTACAGCTCGTACGGCGACGTCCTGAACGCCTACGAGGCGCTGATCGCCGACTTCTCCGAGGCCGAGCAGCGGGCGATGTTCTCGGAGAACGCGGAGCGGATCTTCCGGATCTAGCTCCTACGCGGCGGCGCCGTGCGTCTCCAGCGCGGCGACGCCCTTCGCCAGCGCCTCCATGTCGGCGAACTCGCCGACCTCCAGCGCGGGAGAGAGTCGTCCGTCGGAGACGACGTGCAGCCGGTCCGCGACCTCGTAGACCTCGGGAACCTCGGTGCAGAAGAGGAGCACGGTGCCGCCGTCGGCCGCGAAGGCGCGCAGGATCTCGTAGATCTCCGCCTTGCTCGAGATGTCGACGCCTCTCGTCGGCTCCTCGAGCACGAGCACCTCCGGCTTCCGCCCTACCGCCGCCGCGATCGCGACCTTCTGCTGGTTGCCGCCGCTGAGCGAGCGGATGCCGACGTCGATGCCGGCGGACTTGACCTGGAAGTCGGTTCGCAGCCGCTCGGCGATCGAGCGCATCTTGCGGGGGCGCAGGACGAACGACCCGCGAACGATCTCACGGTCCAGCCGGATCACCAGGTTCTCGCCGACCGTCAGGTTGCTGAACAGGCTGGAGGCCCGGTCGGCGGCCACGTAGCTGACGTGGTCGGGCAGCTGGCCCGGGCCCACCTCGCGGCCGTCGATCAGGATCCGGCCGCGGGCGCGCCGCAGCCCGCCGCAGGCGCGGACGATCTCGCGCGCCCCCGAGCCCTCGACGCCGATCAGCGCGGTCACGCTCCCGCGGGGGAACGCGCAGTCCAGGGGGCGGAACGCCTGCCGGGGGTCTGTGAGGCCGACGAGCTCGAGCCCGTCACCCTCGCCCGACGCGCGCCTCGGGGTCGCGCTCGCCTCGCCGGCGGCGGCCGAGCCGAGGCCCCGGACGAGCAGCTCCGCGATGTTCTCGGGCGTCCGGTCCGCTCCCTCGAGCACGCGGACGCAGCGGCCGTCGAGGATGATCGCGACGCGGTCCGAGCTCGCCGCCAGCTCGGTCAGCCGGTGGGAGATCAGCATCACCACCCGCCCGGAGTCGGCCAGCATCCGGATCAGCCGGAAGAACTCGGCGGACTCGTCGGGCGTGAGCGCGGAGTTCGGCTCGTCGAAGAGCATCACCCGCGCGTCCCGGGCGAGCGCGCGCGTGATCTCCGTCCGCTGCTGCACGGCCAGGCCGAGCTCGCCGAGCACGCGGTGGCGGTACTGCTCGATCCCGAGCTCCGCGAACAGCCGGTGGTGGTCGTCGCCGAGCTTCGGCCACTGCCAGCGTGTCTCCTCGTAGCCGGCGAGGATGTTCTCGGCGACCGTCAGGTTCGGGAAGAGCTGCGGCTCCTGGTGGACGACCGCGACCCGGTTCGAGCCGTACTCGTCCGACCAGGGGCGCCCGTCGACCGAGATCTCGCCCTCGTCCCGCGCGACCTCGCCGGCGAGGATCTTCACCATGGTGCTCTTGCCGGCGCCGTTCGGGCCGGCGACGCCGAGGATCTCGCCCGGGGCGGCGTCGAGGTCGAGCCCGTTCAGCGCGATCGTGTCGCCGTAGCGCTTGCGGACGCCGCGCATCGAGACGCCGCGGGCGAGCGTGCTCACGACAGGCTGCGCTGCCGGCTCGTGAGCCGGTCGATGACGACGGCGCCGACCGTGACCGTCCCGAGCAGGAGCTGCGAGGCGAACGGGCCGGCGGCGATCAGCGCGACGCCGTTCGCGAGCACCGCCAGCAGCAGCGCGCCCATCATCGTCCCGAGCGCGCTGCCCTTGCCGCCGGCGAGGCTCGCGCCGCCGATGATCACCGCGGCGAAGACGGGGAACAGGTAGACGGAGCCGTCGTTCGGCCCCGCCGTGCCGACGAACGAGAAGTCGAGCAGGCCGGCGACGCAGGCCATGCAGGCGCAGATCACGAACGCGAGAAACGTGTACTTCTTGACGGGGAGCCGGACGACCTCCGCCGCGGCCCGGCTGCCGCCGATCGCCTTCAGCCGGAAGCCGAACAGGGTGCGCGTGAGCAGGAACGTGAAGACGACGAGCAGCGCGAGCGCCCAGATGCCCTGCTCGGGGAACTTGCCCGGCAGGGCGGCGCTGCCGAGGTTCTTGAAGAAGGTCACCTGGCCGTGCGGGACGGTGTGCCCCGTCGGCGGGTACTGGTAGCTCAGGTTCTGCGTCTGCCCGATCCAGAGGGTCAGGCCGAAGACGAGCGTGCTCGAGCCGAGGGTGGCGATGAACGAGGGGATCTTGACCACCGCCGTGAAGAACGCGTTGAAGAGGCCGACGAGGATCGCCGCGACGAGGGCGATCAGGATCGCCGCGTAGATCGGGAAGCCGTGCGTCAGCCAGAGCACGGCGACGATGTTCGTGCTGAGCCCGTAGACCGAGGCGAAGGAGAGGTCGATCTCGGCCGCGATGATCACGAGCGTGAGGCCGAAGCCCATGATCGCGGTCGTGCTCAGCCCTCGCAGGATCGTGAGGACGTTGTCGGTGATCAGCAGCTGGCCGTGGGTGCGGATCTCGAAGAAGACCCCCACGATCAGGACGGCCAGGGTGACGCCGCCGAGCCGGGCGATCGTCGTCCACGCGAGGCCGAGGCGGTTGCCCCGCTCCCGGGCGGGAGCGAAGACGGCGGCGATGGTCTGAGCGATGTTCGTCATCGAGCCGAGCAGGGGGAGGGGGCGGCCGACCGGCGCCGCCCCCTCGTGATGCGGGTCTCTCCGTCTAGCTCTTCGGCAGCCCCGTGAGCGCGTAGGTCTTGATGTCCGCGAGTTTCTTCTGACCCGCCACCAGGTTCGCCTTGGTGATCACGGTCAGCCGCTGCGTGTTCGGGAGGATCTTGTGGTGCTTGAAGAAGTAGGAGCACGCGATCGCCCCGAACGCCGCCTGCTGCGGCCAGTTCTGGTCGAAGAGCGCGATCTGCGTTCCGTTCTTCAGGGCCGCGATCTCGTTCGGGATCACGTTCCAGCCGACGCTGAACGTCTTCCCGGTGCGGCCGAGATCCTTGGCCGCCTGGGCGGCGAAGCCGCCGCCGATGTCCACGTTCTCCATCACGTCGACGTTCTTGCCGGCGCCGGAGAAGAAGGCCTTGAACGCGTCGTACGTCTTGCCGGGGTCGTACGTCGTGTTCAGCATGTTCTTCTCGGTCGTGATGAACTTCGCGCCCGGGATCGCCTTCTTGATCCCGGCGACGAAGCCCTTCGCCCGGTTCTGCGCCCAGTACTGGGTCGGGTCGCCGCCCGAGGTCGCGAAGGTCTTGAAGTGCAGCTTGTGGGCCTTCATGTAGGAGACCACGGTCGCGGCCGCCGTCTGGCCCTCCTGGAACGGCACCTGCGTGAAGTTGGTGAGCTCGTTGCCGAACGTGCTGAGGCCGACCGTGAACACCGGGATGCCCTTCTTCAGCACCTGCTCGACGAGCGGCGCCATGCTGGTGCTCGACTGCGGCTCGATCGACAGGCAGTCGACCTGGTTCACGTTCAGCTTCGCCTGGATCTGGTTGATCTGGGTGTTCACGTCCTGCTGGGTCTGCGGCGGGCAGAGCCGCGTCCCCTTGAGCGGGTAGATCTTGTTCGCCTGCGGCAGCGACGCCTCGTAGCCCTTCTGGTACTGCTCGGAGAAGCCCTGGATCGAGCAGGAGCCGTACGAGAAGACGTAGTTGATCGGCTGGTGCTTCGCGACCTTGTCCTGGATCGACTTCGCGAGCGTGAACGTCCCGCCGTGGCGGAGCTTGAACGTCCACTGGTCGCCGGTCGCGTTCGTCCGGGCCGCCACGGTGGCGGCGAGCGCGAGCGTGGCGACGATTCCAGCGACTGTCAGGACGACGACGCGCGGACTCCGGCGACGCAGGCCTGGCCGGATTCGTGTGCTCCTCATGTGCTTCCCTCCTTGTGGCTTGATCGCCCGGCCCGGCGCCGACCGAGGCGCGGGGCGGCGTCGCGAGTATCGCGCGCGGCGGGCGCGGCGTCAATCGCTACCGGAAACGATTCGAGGACTCTGGTGCTCACGCCGACAACCCCTTCTCGCTGCGGAATCCGTCCACGACCTCCTCGTCCACCTCGATGCCGAGACCCGGCCCGGCCGGCGGGTACATCCAGCCCTCGACGTGGTCGAACGGCTCGGGCACGAGGTCGTGCTGCATCGGGTTGCGGAGCGGCTTCAGCTCGAAGAGCTTGCACGCCGGGGAGCTGAAGGAGATCGCCAGGCTCGCCGCGGTGACGATCGCGGACGACCACGCGTGGGCGTTCGCATGGCGCTGGTAGGCCTCGACCCGGTCGCAGACCTTCTTGAAGCCCGTGATCCCCTCCGCACGCCCGGGGTCGACGCCGACGACGTCGACGGTCCCGGTCGCGAGCACCCGCTCGAAGCCCTCGAGCGTCCACTCCTTCTCGCCGTAGGCGATCGGCGTCGAGGTCTTCGCGCGGAGGTTGGCGTAGCCCTCGGGGTCCCAGGCGCCGAGCGGCTCCTCGATCCACGAGAGCCCGTACTCCTCCATCGCCTGCACGCGGCGCACCGCGGCGTTCACGTCCCAGCGGACCGCGATGCCGCAGTCGACCATGATCATCCGGTCGGAGCCGAGCCCCTCGCGCATCGCCCGGACGTACTCGACGTCGCGGTCGTGCTCGTAGCCGAGCCGCGCGTTGCCCCGCTTCCCGAAGCCGACCTTGACGCCCTGCAGGCCGGTCGAGAGCCACTCCTGGGCCTCCTCGACCATCTCCGGGATCGACTCGTAGTGGGCGTGGCACGAGGCGATCGCCGGCAGCCGCTCGTGCACCGGGCCGCCCAGGAGGTCGAGCACGCTGGCGCCGAGCGCCTTTCCCTTCAGGTCCCAGAGCGCGATGTCGATCGCCGCCACGGCGTAGGAGTGCAGCCCGCCCCCGTAGCCGTACCACCAGCCCTGCTGCTTCGTCTCGCGCCAGATCGCCTCGGTGTGGACGGGGTCGCGGCCGATCAGGTTCGGCGCGATCCCCTCGATCAGCGCCTTGACGGCGAAGTTCGCCTCCGGAAACTGGGTGATCGACTCGCCCCAGCCGACCTGGCCGTCGTCGGCGGTGATCTTGCAGAGACAGAGGTGGCGGAGCGCGTTGAAGTCGTTGGGCTCCGGGTAGCTGACCGGGATCGCCTCGACCGATTGGATTCGCATCGCGCGCCCCTAGCCGATCGCGCCGCGGAAGAGCGGCATGCCGGAGACGCCGACGTCGACCTTCAGCAGGCGCCCGAACATCGGGGTCGCGTCGCCCGTGTCCGTGGTCCCGAAGTCGCAGACGAAGAGCGACGTCCCGCCGAAGGTGCAGTTGAGCGGCACGCCGCCCGTCTCGAGGAAGTCGACGTGCCCGCCGTCGCGGTCGATCACGTCGACGCCGCCCGAGCTGAACGTCGTGATCCAGAAGTTGCCGTCCGCGTCGATCTTGAACCCGTCCGGGATGTGGCCCTCGGGGAGCTCGTGGATGACCTGCGTGGTGCCGTCCGGCGTGCGGCGGACGACGCGGCGCGTGTACGACTCGACCCAGACGATCGAGCCGTCGGGCTCGGCGACGATGCCGTTCGGGTAGACGGCCTCGAGCTCCTCGAGGACGTGGCAGCTGCCGTCCGGGTCGACGACGCAGATGTAGCCGCGATGCGGCTTCCGGACCGGGTCCCAGTCGCCCGAGTCGGTGAAGTAGAGACGCCCGTCGGGCCCGAAGGTGAGGTCGTTGGGCGCGGTCAGCGCCATCCCGTCTGCCTCGGTGACGACGACCTCGACGGTGCCGTCCGGCGCGGCCCGCTGGATCGACGGCGGGCGCTTCTCGGGCGCCACCCAGGCGCCGACCGTCGGGCACTGGGTGATGTAGACGTAGCCGTCGGTTCCGAGCATGCAGGCGTTCGGCCCGCCGCCGGTGAAGGCGTACGTGCTCTTCCCCTTCCCGGGCTCCCAGACGCCGACCTCGCTCGCGTACGTGTTGGCGAAGACGACGCGTCCGTCCGGGAGCACCTCCGGGCCTTCCGGATGCCCGAGCCCCTCGGCGACGACCTCGATCGGTTTCTTCATCTGACCCGTCCTCTCTCGGCAATCGTTTCCAGCATGATCACACGGCAGCCCGGACCGTTCAACCGGAGGGCGCCAGCCACTCGGGGGCGGCCGAGATGCCCTGGATCGTCCAGCCGCCGTCCGCGACGATCGCCTGGCCGGTGACGAACGACGCCTCGTCGCTCGCGAGGAAGCGGACGACCCGGGCGATCTCGTCGGTGTCGGCGAGACGGTTCTGCGGGACGCGCTGCAGCATCCAGTCCTCCCGCAGCGAGCCGTTGTCGAGCGCCTGCTGCAGCATCTCGCTCCGGGTGAAGCCGGGCGCGACCGCGTTCACGCGGATCCCGAGCTCCGCGACCTCGACCGCGAGCGCACGCGTGAAGCCGAGGATGCCGGCCTTCGCCGCGCAGTACGGCCCGCGCCCCGGCAGGCCGACGAAGGCGGCGGTCGACGCGATGCTGACGATCGCTCCGCCGCGCCCGCCGTCGATCATCCGCGGCACCGCCTGCGAGCTGCAGAGGAACGTGCCGGTGAGGTGCGTGCCGATCACCGCGCTCCAGTCCTCGAAGGACAGCCGGCCGACGAGCCCGGCGCGCTGGATCCCGGCGTTGTTGACGAGGACGTCGAGGCGCCCTTCCTCGGCGTCGATCGTCTCGAAGGCGGCCGCGACGCTGCCGGGGTCGGACACGTCCGCGCCGACGTAGCGCACCCCCTCGCGCGGGTCTGCGGGAGGCTCCTTGTCGAGCGCGACCACCGCGGCGCCTGCCTCGAGGAAGGCGCGGGCGATCGCGTCGCCGATCCCTCGGGCGCCGCCCGTGACCACCGCCACGCGACCTGTCAGGGCTCCGTCTTCCGGCATGGGACACCTCCCGCGATTGGCTTTGGGTTGACAGCCTAA
>Ga0070741_10008172_pt1 | contig 21162 bp, 14 predicted proteins | sample Coa_R1_4_FD_66440 | JGI IMG/M metagenome (GOLD analysis project Ga0070741, IMG submission 66440) | Surface soil microbial communities from Centralia Pennsylvania, which are recovering from an underground coalmine fire - Coalmine... | ecosystem: Environmental > Terrestrial > Soil > Unclassified ...
CGTTCCGCACCGCGATCATCGTGGAAAGAATATTGCGCCACGTTTGCGGATCGAGCATCGTCTCATTCGGGAACATGCAGCCATCCCAGTTGATGTGCTGTGTGCTGCGGGTCGGCGCGCCGCTCTCGTCGCGCAGCCACAGCCCGGCGGCGCGCACGATGTCCAGCTTGCCGTTCGGGTCATTCGGCAGACAGTGCCTTCCGGTCTTGTCGTGCGAGCCCGACCCTTTCACCGTCGCGTCGTTCTGGGCGACGTGGAAATCCTTCACCCACGGGCGCAGGCGGCTCGTCATTCTGCCCAGCGCGTCATACAGCACTTCCTTGTTCGACCAGTCGTAGCCTTCCGGCAGCAGGCTGTCTTCCGGCGCGTTGTAACCCAGTGTGAAGAGCAGCGTGTGCGCCATGTCCGCCTGCATGCCGAGTGTCTGCGGACGGTCAACCATTTCCAGCAGCTCGGCCATGTGCCGCCAGCTGTGCATGCCGCCCCAGCAGATTTCCCCCTCGGCGGCCAAGCGCTCGCCGCAGCCTTCAGCAATGTTGCATGCCTCGCGGAAGGTGTCGGCAATCTTCCGGGTGTTGCCCGCCGGGTCTTCGGCCCAGTCCGCCGGGCTGCACGACGAATCAATGCGCACAATGCCGTAAGAGCGAATGCCGATGTCACGGAGCTTGCGGCCGATCTCGCAGGATTTGCGCACCTGGGTCAGGAAGGCTTTGCGCTCTTCTTCGGAACCCATCGCGGAGCCCCCGCCGGTTGGGCCCCAGACTGGCGCGACGAGCGAGCCGATGACCAGGCCGCGCGAGGCGACCTCGTCGGCAAGTTTTTTCAGATCGTCGTCGGAGGAATCAATGTCGGTGTGCGGCAGCGAGAGGAAAATGTCCACGCCGTCGAACTTCTGGCCGTCCACTTCCGCGGCGGCGGTCAGGTCGAGCATCGTCTCAAATTCGATGACGGGTTCGGCGTCCGGCCCGCCTTTGCCGACCAGACCCGGCCACGTCGCGTTATGCAGTTTCGGATATTGGTAGTTGTTTTCAGTGCTCATTGATTTGTTCCCCGGAAATTCATCCACGGAGCCACACGAAGAATCACGAAGGAAGAAGGTCTCTTCGTGTGGCTCCGTGGATGAAGCTTTTTTTCCTGAAATCACCTCTTACCCAGTGCCTGGGCGATTGCCGCTTCGGCGAGCGGTGCCATCACAGCATAGCCAGCATCATTCGGAAGCAGCCCGTCGTCGGTTAGTTCTTTCTTCAGATTGCGCCCTTCGGCCATCGCGGAGTAGTAGTCAAGCCAGACCGAGCCGCTTTGGGCCGCATACTCTTTCAGCCAGTTGTTGAGGCCGATGATCTTGCCGAAAGGGCGCACGAGCGACTGCCGGGTGTGGTGATCGTTGATCGGCGTCAGCGAGGCCAGTACGACGCGGATGTTGTTCGCCCGGGCCAGTTCGACGATGGACATAATGTTTTCAGCCGTCATCGCCTGGGTGATCGGGGCCGTCAGGCTGGCGACGTCGTTCGAGCCCGCCAGAATTACGACCACTTTCGGCTTGAGCGCGATCACATCCTGGCGGAAGCGCACGAGCAGCTGCGGCGTGGTCTGCCCCGCGATGCCGCGATTGAGCCACGGCCTGCCCGGGAAAAACTTCGCGCCGCCGCGGCCCCAGTTCTCCGTGATCTCGTCGCCCAGGAAGACGACGCGGTCTTCCGAGGGCGCGGGGCGCGGGAGTTCGGTATTCTCGCTGCCGTAACGAGTCAGCCCGGCCCAGTCCACGAGCAGGTGTCGCTGCGCTTCGAGCCGCTGTTCGAGCGCCGCCGTGACAGAGGCGCAATCCTGCGGCGAACGGGCGGCGACGAGGCACCCGAGAGCCACCAGGGCCGACAGTCCCAGCAGGATTTTGATAAACCGGTTTTTCATTCAAATATCAGGCGATCCTTCTTCGCCTCGATTTTGGCGATGTCAACGCCGGGGACTTTTTTCAGCTCCTCGATCGTTTTGAACTTGCCGTGCTTCTCGCGGTACTCGATGATGGCGGCGGCCTGCGAGCGTTTGAGTGACAACCCGCTTTCCAGATCAATCGCCGCCGCTTTGTTCACGTTGATCTTCGGGACTTCAGCGGCCGGATAGTTCCTGACCACGTATTCGAGTACGGCGCTGATATCTTTCTCAGAGGCTTTCATGCCGTAGGAGACCATCTTCTCCAGGGTCTGTTGCCACCCCGCGCGATCCTGGCGCACTGAGAATGACTTCGCCAGTTCGTGGCACCCGGAGCAGAGTTTCCGGGCCTCCTCTTTCCCCGGCCCGTCCGGCATCGGCGGTTCCTGACCTGATGAGGGTATCACCCACGCATTACCGGCGAAGAGCGCGAGGGCCGCGCCGAGCAAAGCCAGGCGCCACAGGCGCCGCGTCAGATTGTGAGAAGAATTACCGCGTGAAAACATCACAACTGCTCTCATTGAATCAATGCTCCATCGGGAAGCCGAACGCGTAGATCGTGCCGTCATAGGTCGTCAGATAGATCTGGCCCATGCCGCCCGCGAGCGCGCCGCCGCGCGCAAACGATGTGATCGTCGTGCCGCTCGACCACAACTCTTTGCCGGTCGTGCCGTCGAGCGCATAAATGACCGCGCGCGATGAGCGCGCCGCACGTTGCGCCGCACTCACCTTGCTGTCGCTCGTGCGGAACTCGCCGCTGGAAGTGGCAAAGACCACGCCGTTGATGATCGTGGGCGTCAGCGGCGCGACCAGATCGCGTGAGGCCCAGCCCGGTTGCAGAGTGGGTGCGCCGTTCTGCTCGACGACCTTCCACGCGACGACCGCGCCCTTCGTGATGACGCCGTTGTCAGCCTTGAAGCCCGCCTGGGCAGCCTGCGTGCCCACGGTCGGCGCGAGAATCCAGCGCGTGCCGCCCGCGTCCTGCCAGCTGGCCAGCGCGCCCGGGGCAAAGTCCTTCGGCCCTGCGGGTGAAGAGAACAACGGAGCGCTCAGGTTCGCGCTGTCGAACAGATGTACGCTGCCATTTCTGGTGGCGACGGCAATGAGCGTTCTGCCTTTGTAAGCAAAAACCACGGGCGAAGAAGAGAACTCCTGCTCGCCCGCCGAATAAGACGCCTTCACCGCGAGCGTTTTGGGATCGAGCGCGACCAGTGAATTCGGGTGATCGCCGCCGCTCCCCGTGACGGCATAGATCGTACCGTCACCGCCAAAAGCCATCCCGGCTGAACCGGCAACATTTCCTTTCCACGTCTTTACCTCTTTCGAGATCAGGTCAATCGCCCAGACGCCATTCGCGACATTGCCGCAACCCTGTTCGGTGACGACATAGGCGAATTGATCAAGCACCACAAGGCCGTTCGCGTTCGCATTGGGCGGCAGGAATTTCACCGGCGGCTCGTAATCGGCGCCGTTCGACAGATGCAACGCGTGCAGCCTGCCGTCACCATCCAGCGCGTAAATGAGAAATGGCCCGGCCCCCAACTGGCCGCCCGGCGGGTTCGCGGGATTCGTGCGGGTTGGCTGAACGAGCATCGGGTTGCTGCCTCCCCCTCCCGGGGGATTCGGTCGGACATTGGCCAGCGTGACCGCGCCCTGACCGGGTTCGCCGACGGCACTTTTGGCTGGTGACTGGCGACCGCCTCCACCGCCGCTGGCCAGCGGCGGAATTGTCGTCAGGGCCGGACGCGCCACCCCGGTGGTCATCCCGCCGGGACAGGCGAGTGTGCCCGGCCCCGCAGGCGCGCCTGAGTTCAGATGTTTTTCCCACTCCATGCGGCCCAGGTCTGTGTCAATCACGAAAAGGTTGTCGGAGCTGCCAGCCACAAACCCGAGCATGCGAAAACCGCGGTACCCGATCAACCGGTCGAGCGTCGCCGGCGGCATTAGCGAATTCAATTGTCTGGGCTCGTTCTTCAGCTTCATCTTCCACAAAAACTGGAAGCCGGGCTTCTGCATACTGTCCTTTGAAATCTTCGCATCCGATCTCACCCAGGCTGAACGCTGCGCGTCAGCGTTGTCAGTCATCCAGTCGCGCCCCTGCGCGCTCGCCGTGCCTGCCCAGGCAAACGTACTTGCGACACCAATGATGACCGCAGCTGCGAGTCTTTTCATTGAGGGAAATCCTCCCGATCTGATATTGAAGTTATCAATGGACGGCTATCCGACTCTTACCAGGCAATGGCATTGAAACGTGTCAGTCGCCCGACCGTGAGGGAGGGCTGTGAAATCAAGCCCTCCCTCACGGTCGGGCGACTGACACGTCGTGCTGAGTTCATGCCACTACCGAGACGCCTTTTCAGAAGCGTTCGCAATGCCAAAGCAGTACTGCATGCCGTCGAACGTGTTGATGTAAACGCGGCCGTTGGCGACGGAGAGCCCGCCCCAGTGGCTCCACGAGGCGATCTGGTCGCCGCTCGACCACAGCTCTTTGCCGGTCCGGGCGTCGAGCGCGTAGAGCACGGCCCGGGTCGAGTTGCTGATGCGGTTTTTCGCGTCGTGGTTATAGGCGAGACCGATGTCGAAACGGGCCTGATCGGTATCCTCGCCGCTGCCGTACGCGAAGATGATGCCGTTAGCGATGACCGGCGGCTCGGCGCGGTTCATGTCGCGCGAGACCCAGGCCGGAGCCAGCGTCCATTTGCCGTTCTTCTCTTCGACTTTGAAGGCGGCGATTGCGCCGTATTTGACCGGGCCGTATTCAATCGGCGCCTTGAATTTCGAATGCTTCGGCCCCCAGAACGGCGTCAGCACCCAGCGCGCACCTTCGGCATCTTCCCAGCTGGCCATCGAGCCCCAGATGCCCGCCGAGGCGAAGTTGACCTCTTCGTTGCAGATGAGCGGCGTGCGGTGGAGTGGCGTGCGGTGGTCGTCGCCGCCGATGGACTCGGTGTCCATCAGATAGAGTACACACTCTTTGCCCGCATCCACCATCAGTTCCCTGCCCTTGTATTTGAAGATCGCCGGAGTGACCTGCATGTCCAGGTCGCGTTTCCAGAGCCACTCGGCATTGGTGGGGCCGTAGTAATCCACCAGTTCCACGGCCTTCGTCTGCGGGTTCTGCTTCACACCGATGATGCCGTTGCCGAAGACGCCGTTTTCAGGGTCCCAGCGCCCGTCGCCCGTGCCTGTGTACATCACGCCGGTTGAACTGATCGCGGGGCCGGTGCGCCCCCACATGCCGCCGCCAGCCGGCCCCCACGAGCCGACCTTATCCGTGGCCAGATCGTAGGTGTAGACCATGTTCGGGTTGCCGCCGCACCCTTGGGCGGTGTGCGTGTAGATCACGTTGTTGACGAGACTCAGCGCGTAAGGCTTCCCGTTCGGCGGCATGAACTTCGCGGGCGGCGCGATTTCCCTGCCGTCAGCAGCATTCAACCGGCGCAGCGTGCCATCCCAGGCGGCGGCGTAGATAGTGTATTTGCCGGGCTCACCCGCGGGCCCGACGACGGGCGTTGCCGTAATGCCGCCGGGACACAGGATCCCGGCGCCGCGTCCTCCGCCGGCCGGCGGCGTCCACGAAGTCTCGAAGTGGTGCTTCCAGAGCAGGGCTCCCGTTTCGGCATCGAGCGCATAGATGTTGTCCGAAACCCCCGTGACAATGACCATCTGTTTCGGCCCGCTGCTCGTATTCACCCGGCCAATGATCAGAACCGGCAGCAGATTGTGCATCTGCCGCGGCGGATTATCGAGCCTCGTCTTCCAGAGCAGCTTCATGTTTTTGACATTGGCCGTGGTCAGAATCGTTTCGTTCTGCTGCCAGGCAGTCCGCTCGACGTTCCCGCCGTCAGTCAGCCAGTCCGCTAGTTTGCCGCCCTGAGCCAGCCCGACCGGACTCCGGCCCGCCAGACTTCCGAGCAGCACGAGCCCGGCAACTTTAACAAACCTTCGATATCCCACCTGATGGACTCCCTTTTGGTAACACGGAGGCGGTCGCCTTCGTGGAGTGGATCGTTTTCAGCAGTGCTTACTGAGGTGCGGGTAACAGTGTAGGGGCAAACCTGTACTTCTGTCACGGCGGATTGAGCGTCGTCGTGACCGAACGCCGGAGGTCTGCCCCCGCACCCGATTGCAAACCACGTAATCAGAAGTTGAGCTTCAACCCCATCACAATGCGCCGGGAATCGCGCGCCGCGTTGTAGGAGCCGAAGAGCGCGTTGACCTGATTGCCTGTCGCCAGATCGAAGCGCGCCGTCGTGTCCACGCCGCTGAATTGCGTATGGTTGAAGGCATTATACATCTCCAGCCGGTATTGCAGGCCCACGCGCCCTTCGCGCGCCAGCCTGAAGTTCTTGAAGATGGAGATGTCCCAGTTGTTGATGCCGGGGCCGCGGATCGGGTCCTTCGGCGCGTTGCCGATGCCGAAATCCGCCTTCGTCGGCGGACGCACGACCGAGGTATCGAAATAACGCAGGAAGGTGCGCTCGCCTTTGGGCAGGTTGGGGTCGCCCGTCAGCACCACGCGGCTGTCAATGCCGCCACCGCTCCCGCCCACGAGATCGGTGCCCTGCACCGTACTGTAGCCGATGCCGAGGGGGGCGCCGCTGATGAACGACGTAATCCCTGACAATTCCCAGCCGTCAAACGCCTGACGCACGAAAGCGTTGTCCCAGTACCTGCTCAGGCCGGGCAATTTGTAGATGTAGTTGACGGTCAGATTATGCGTCCGGTCAAACCCGGCCTTGCCGTAGTTGCGGATGCGCGGGTTGATGAACGGGTTGACGTTGTTGCCGTTGCCGTCCACCAGATCCATGGCCTTCGACCACGTGTAGCTCAGACCGAACGCGAGACTCGATGTGACGCGGCGGTTCGCCTGCACCTGTAGCGAGTGATAGTTCGAGTTCGAGGCGAACTCGATGTAGTTGATGTCGCCATAACCCTTGTACGGGCGCAGGAAGTTGTCGGGCAGCGGCGTCGCGCCGCCCGCGACGGTCGGGTCAATACTCGCGGCCAGGAACCGCTGGCCGTAGGCGACCGAATTGATGCTGCGCCGTTGCAGCAGGTGGCGCGAGAGCGAGCCGACGTAGGCCACGTCAACGACCGTGTTGAAGCCGATGTCGCGCTGGATGCCGAGGCTGAAGTTATAGACTGCCGGCGAATCATAGTCCCGCTGAATGCCGAAGACGCCCGCTGGCGTGACGCTCAGGGGCGTTGCCAGGAGGTCTTTGATCGTCGTGAAGTTGGCCGTCGCCGTGATCACGTTCGGCGGCAGCTCGACCAGTTGCAGAACCTGATCGTCGTTGAAGCGGTCGTAAAAGACGCCCACGCCGCCGCGCACCGAAGTCTTCCCATTGCCGAAAACGTCATATGCAAAGCCGACGCGCGGGCCGACTTCAATTCCGGGCGAATTGAGGACACTTTCACTGACCACGTTCATCCCCTGGAACGGCGTGCCCGTGCCGGTGGCGAAGGTGCCGATCTTCACTGAGGGCAGCGTCTGCCCGGTGACCGGGTTGCGCGCCACACGGTTGTTGCCCGAACACGGATTGGCGGTCAGACAGAACGGCTCCATCAGGCGCGGCTGCTTCGAGGCGTCATAGAGCTGCGGGTCGAAGAAGGCCAGATTGTCGCCCGCGCTCAGGGTCGGTTGGATGTAATAGAAGCGCACCCCGTAATCGAATGTCAGCCGCCTGGTCGCCTTCCAGTTGTCCTGCACGAACCACTCGATGTTCTTGTAGCGCGCGTGCCCGTCCAGCTTCTTATTCGCCTCGGTGTAGGAATTAACGGTGCCGATCAGCGCGTTCGCGAACGGGTTGCCCGTGTTGAGCGGGTTGTTGGTGTTGTTGTCGAAGCTGAACGTGCCGTTAAAGGCCGCCGCGCGCGCCGCGTTGCGCGTGGTGTATTCCAGATAAAAGCCGGCCTTCAGGTTGTGACTGCCCCAGATCTTCGAGACGTTGTCCGAATAGTTCCAGATGTTGTTCGTGCCGAAGAACGGGAAGCGCTGCTCGATGTTGAACTGCGGCGCGTTGTTGACGCCGCCGAACGTGGCGTTCGGGATCAGATTGAGCGGGTTGATCGCCGGGTAGAACTGCGGCAGGGTCAGCCCGAGCTTCGTGCGGTCGTTGCGGTCAATGCCCGCCTGGTTGAGCGGCTCGACCGTTTGCAGTGCGCGGTTGACGCCGAAGGTCAGTTCGTTGGTGAGCGTCGGATCGAAAGTGTGGATGAGAGTGCTGACGAGCCCCTCGCTCTTGATCTGATACTTGATCGGGAATTGCGGGTAGACGTTCGACGCCAGCACGAAATTGAAATCGCCCTTGTACTGCTCGTTGTTGTGAATGCCGCGCGCGTAGAAGGTCGTCTTCTGCGAGATGTTCCAGTCCATGCGCAGAATCTCTTCGCGGCGCGGCTGGTCAACCGTACTCTGAAAGACGTTATTGAAGGAGAAGGCCGCGTTGGTGGTGTTGGGCAGCGGGAAGATGCCGAGCAGCTTCTGCCCGTTCGGGTCAATGCGGTTGGCCGGGATGATATTGCCCGGGAAGCAGGCCGTCTGATCGCTGGCGTTGCAATTCCCGGTCTTGAGCGGGTCGCGGATGAAGAACGGAGTCGGCACGCCCTGGGCATTCACGCCGGAAAAGCTCTTTGAGAAATCGCCCGCGCGTTCGAGAGCGGTCGGGTAGGTGATTGTCCCCTGCCGCGTCGGGTAATTGCGGGGCAGATACTCCTGCGACCAGAAGAAGAAGAGCTTGTCGCGGTTCCGGTTGAAGCCTGTGCCAGGAATGATCACCGGCCCGCCGACGTTGCCGCCCCAGTAATTGAACCGGTAACGCTGTTTCGGGACGCCGCGCGCGTTATTGAAAAATTCGTTGGCGTTGAATTGTTCGTGGCGTTTGAAGTAGAACCCGCCGCCGTGGAATTCGCGCGTGCCGTTCTTGATGACCACGTTGATCGTGCCGCCCGAGCTGCGCCCGTACTCGGCCTGATAGTTGGTCAGCAGCACCTTGACTTCGCCGATGGCGTCGAGCCCGGGGGCGAGGTAAGGCCCCTGCTGCGATCCGGTGTCGAGGCTCGACACGCCGTCGAGCGTCAGGTTGAGCGTGCCGGTGCGGCTGCCGTTGATGTTGACGCCGACCAGATTGTTCCAGCCGGGCGCCTCGCGGTTGGCCGTGTCCACCACGCCCGGCAGCAGGCGGACGAGGCCCATGTAATCGCGTCCTTTGAGCGCGATGCCCCGAATCTGCTGTTCGTCAATCAGGCCGGCGCGCTCGGCGCTCTCCGTCTTGACGTAAGTCGGCTCGGCCGTCACGGTCACGGTCTGGCTCACGTCGCCGACTTCGAGCGCGACCTTGTGTACGTCAACGCGCTCGTTCGCGGTCAGCACGATGCCTCTCTGCTCGAACTTTTTGAAGCCGCCGGCTGACACGACGAGCGCGTAGGTGCCGGGCAGAAGCTGTGTGACGACGAAGTTCCCCTCGCTGTCGGAGGTCACGGCGCGCACCAGCGCCGTCTCCTGATTGATGACTTCGACTTTGGCATTCGGCACGGCGCCCCCGTTGGAGTCATTGAGCGTGCCCGAGATCTGGCCGGTCAGCCCCTGTGCCGCGGCGATGGCGAAAAGGCAAACCAGCGCGAGCGGAACCGGCAACAAACGGCAGAGAGTCCTGATTGCAGTGGATGACATAACCTCTCCTTATGTTGAACTGGTTGCAGACAACAGGCGGACGCCCCCTGAGACACACCGGAGGCGCCGCAGATGAATCATCCCAGGCTGGTCAGAAAGACGTCCCGTCACTTGGCGGTCTTGTCGAAAAGCCGCCCGGGTTTTCCCGTCTGCGGGACATCGGGAAGGGGGATACGAACAAGGAAAATACTCCCCCCGTGTCGCCCGTCAATGCGATGCGGGGCGGCGGAGGTGGCGAAAAAATGGTGCATTGGCTGCCTATTCAGGTTCGCTCGGCAGCAACTCGTCAAGAATTTCGGACTTCCAGTCCGAGAGTGACTCTTTCATCAGCGCACGCAACTTCAGCCCGGTCAGCAGCGGCAGCGCTTCAACGATCTTTTCGTGCTTGGCGGCGCTTTCGAGGTACGACCTGCGCTCGCGGCGATTCTTCATGACGAAGAAGGCAAAGAGCGGCACGACGACGCGCTCCAGACACCCGACCAGATACTCGTTGCCCGACATCTCCCAGAGTTTGCGATGAAAGGCCAGGTCGTTTTCGTAAAACTGATCGAGGTCGAGCGCCTGCGCCGCTTTCTTCATTTTTCCGGTGATGGAGCGCAGGTATTCGACGTCCTCGGGCGTCACGCTCTCCTTCGCCCACTCGACGGCCAGAGCCTCCAGCTCGACGCGCAGGCGGAAGATCTGCTCCACGTCATGCCGGCCCAGTCTCGTGACGGTCGTGCCTTTGTAAGGGACTTTCTGCACGTACCCCTGATGTTCCAGCTCGATCAGCGCCTCACGCACGAGCGGGATGCCCGCGCCAAGCTGCTGGGCGACCCGGCTCTCGACGATCGGGTCGCCGGGCTGGATGACCCCGCTCAGAATCGCCTCCTTGAACGAGGCGACCACCTGATCCCGTTTCGAGACGGGCTGAATCAGCTTCAGCGCTTTATTGTTCATAACGGACTTCCCTTCCCCACTCTGCCCGGCTTTGGATGACGCGCGGATTCTACAACAGGAATCTTCAGAAGACAAGATCATAAGATGATCTGTAAATCGGATGATCTGTAAATCGTGTCGGGCCGCGGCCGACCTGCGTGGTCGCCGACAGGCGTGCCCGTCAGGTTCAGGCTGAACTTCTTTGATCGGAGTTTCGTGCGGCTGTGAAGGCTTCGGAAGGCGCGGGCAATGGACTCTACCGGCCGATGATCAGAACACCCCAGGGGCTGCCTGTGAGCCTGATCTTCCTAGTCACCGTCTGGCTCGTCAGATCAACTACGGAGACGTCGTTGGAGGGACCGTTTGCCGTGAAGAGCGTTTTCCCATCGGGCGAAACCGCGATGCCCCAGGGGCGCTGCCCCACCTCGAACGAGGCGGCAGCATGATTCGTCGAGGTGTCCACCACGAAGACCCTGCGCCCGCGGCCGGTACTGACGTAGAGCTTCCCGGCGTCGGGCGAAAGCGCGAGCCCCATCGGCTTGATCTCGCCCGGCGTGCCGAGCGGGATCTCCTGAAGCTTCGTGTTCTTCACGGCGTCGAACAGCACTACGGCTCCGTCGTTTTCGGCGTTGACATATCCGCGCGAGCCGTCGGGGAGAAAAACTATGTTGCGCGGGCGGCGTCCGACTTTGATACTGTTGATGAGCTTGCGCGCGGCCACATCAATAACGCCAAGGGCCCCCTCGGCTTCTGACGTCACGTAAACCAGTTTGCCGTTCGGGGCGAGCTTCACCCCTTCGGGTTCGCCGCCGACCTTGACTGTCTGAATCAGTTTCCCGGTGCCCACCTCGATGAAGCTGACGCCGGAAATATCCTCGTTGGAAACGAAGAGCGTGTTCCCGTCGCGGCTCACGTCGAAATTCTCAGGGTCCGAGCCGCCCTCGATGATGCGCACCAGCTTATTCTGTTCGACGTCAAAGACGCCGATCCCGTCCGCGCCCTTGTCGGGGGGCGGCAGCGCGCTCTCGTCCACGCCCGGCGGCGCCTGCGGCGAGCCGCTCAATGCGACATAGATCGTCCGCCCATCGGGGCTCGCGTGAATGCCGCGCGGGCGCTTGCCGAGCGGGACGGTGGCGATCACCTCGAGCGTCGAGCCGTCAATGACGCTCAGGTCGCCCGACGACTCGTTCGTGACGTAGACGCGGTAGCCCGATTTCCATTCCGGCAGGGGCGCGGGTTGCTTTGTGGCGGTGTCTTTTGATGATGAACCCGGCGAGCAGCCTGCCGCAAACAGGGCGAACCAGCAGACCACCAGACACACAGGCTTGTTCATGGCAATCATTCCCCTTTGAATCTGAAAACGATCTCGCCTTTTCCGGCAGGCGCGAGCGAGACCTGCTGATCGAGCCTGCCCAACTCCTCCTGCCACGCCTCAACGGTATAAGTGCCCGGCGGCACGTCACGGAGTTGGAAGGAGCCGTCCTTCCCGGTCACGGCGAAGTAAGGGTGAGCGACCACGCCGACCCATGCATGCATCCAGGAATGAATGTTGCACTTGACGCGGATCATGACTTCAGGTTGTGTGAAGCGGCGCGTGAGCGGTTCGGCGCCGGGCGCCTGGCTCTGGTTCCAATCGCGGTTGACCTGGGCGAGCGGGTGGATGTTGTGCGTCAGCGGGTCGGAGTTCGTCACCTTGAGGGTCTGCCCTGCCTGGATGCCGATGACGCGCGGGCCGAACCAGCAGCCCTTCTGGTCAATCACCACGGGGTCGGCGGGCGGCTCGAACTTCTTGTCCTCGAGCCCCTGTTTGACATAGACGAAGACGTTGGCGAGCGCGCCATCGCTCTCGGCCGCAATCAGGTCGTCGAAAACCGCGCTCTCGTGCAGCTTCGCGCACTGGGGTTCTTCATCCATGTCCACTTTCTTTCGCACCGGCTTTTTCCCGGCGAACAGCACCCTGCCCGTCACCACGCCCGCAGTCTGCGGGTCAACTTTGAACCAGACCGGCGTGCCGGGTGCAGTCCCGGCCGGGCCGGGCGGCTTCGTGCCGGAACACGCGGCGAGCGCAGCAAGGCCGGCGCAAAGGAGCAGAATTTTCATGCGATGAATGATCGTTGCCACAGGTTAATCCCTGACAGGCGGCCCCGCATTGGCAGGGATTTCACCCGTCAATGACTCAAGGAACGAGACCAGATCAAGGCGATCCTGCGCGGAGAGCCTGAGCGGTTTGATCTCGCTGTCCAGATGCGGGTTCGAGTTGCCCCCGCCCGCGTAAAAGTCCACGACATCCTTCAATGTCTTCAGGCTGCCGTCGTGCATATAAGGCGCGGTCTTCGCGACGTTGCGCAGGCTGGGCGTGCGGAATGCGCCACGATCCGCCTCCGCGCCCGTCCAGGCGTAGCGGCCCGGGTCAGTCAATTCGCCGTCCGGGTTCATACCGGCGCCAAGGTTGTGGAACCTGCCGTCCGTGAATAAAGCGAACTTCTCGCCAATGATGTGGCAGGTCGAGCAATTGCCGCGATTCTTATCCGTGAAGATGGCGAGCCCGCGAATGGCCGCGGCGCTGAGCGCAGCCCTGTCGCCGCCATACTGATACCGGTCGAAGGGCGAATTCCCGCTGAGCAACGTCCGCTCGAAGGAGGCGATGGCTTTCTCGATCTTGTCCATCGTAATCAACCCCGGCCCGAACACTCCGGCGAACTCGTATCGGTACGACGGGTCGGCATTGAGTCTGGCGACGCAGAGGTCGTGCGGCTGATTCATCTCCTTCGGGTGCGCAATCGGCCCGCCGACCTGCGCTTCGAGGCTCGCCGCGCGCCCGTCCCAGAACTGCGCGATGCTGTAAGCCGCATTGAGTACGGAGGGAGTGTTGCGCGTCCCGAACTGGCCGCCCACGCCCTGCGCGACCGTCTGACCGTCGGCGAAGTAGCGGTCCGGGCGATGGCAACTGGCGCACGAGAGGGTCTCGTCGCCGGAAAGCTTCACGTCGTAAAACAGTCTGTGACCGAGCGCGATTGAAGCAGCGGTGGGCCGATTATCAGTCGAAGGAGGCACTGGCGGCAGGCCGGGCGGCGCGCTGATTTCCGCCGGGGCGCCGACGGGGCGCGCGGCTGAAACGGTAATGCCAGCATTCTTCTGCATCCGGCAGGAGAACGTAATAAACGCGACGAGCAGGGCGAGCAGGACTCGCTTTGACACAGAGACGATGGCTCTGACAGGGCAAATCATTGGACGTGAATTCAACTCGTAATTGCAAATTCTGACCTGACGCAGAGGAGAACGATACCAGATTTACGCCCTGAAGGAAGCCGGCCATTCAAAAAGCGGGATCGCGCGCCAACCTGGGGCGTCACCCGCTCGACAGTTGGACGTGAACGGCAGCGCACGTCTCCGGCCCTGTGCCCAACCGAGAGGCATCCGCAAATTAAAAGGGCGCCGGGGTATGAACCCGAACGCCCTTACTGCATCGGTCTGGTTATACCGCTTTTACTTCACCACGGTAATTTCTCTTTCCGTCGAATTGTAACCGCCGTTATCAACGACGTTGCCGGACTTGTCCACCAGTTCGAGTTTGACTTTGTGCGGGCCGGCCACCCAGCCGCTCAGCCAGATCGGCTCCCACTTGTCAATGTACTGGGGCGCGCCGCCGTCCACCGAGTAACGCACGCGGTATTCGCCGCCATCGCCCTGGAGCTTCGCGCTCGTCAGCCAGAAGTCAATCATAATGGCGTTGGCCGCCTGATCCTTGTACTCGCCTTTCGGGCGGCTGTAAGTGAGGAGCGGTTTCTTCAGATCAACATCGCCGCCCTTGCTCGGGGCCACATCCTTGCCTTCTTTGGGCGGTGGGGGCGAAGCGCCCGGCGGCGGGGTTTTGGCGTCAGCCATCTTCTGCCCTGTGGCCGTCGTGGTGGGCTTTGACGCGTCGCCGCCGCCCTTGACCGTGAAGGTCGCCATCTGGAATGAGCCGTTATTCTTGTAGCTCTCGTGCCAGGGCCGTGAGGCGAAGACGCGCAGCGTGTGTTTGCCTTCCGTCACGTTGCGGAGTTCGAAGCCCTGTTCGAGGTTGTAGTGGGCTTCGTAAGGCTGATTGTCCAGAATCACGTGGATGTGGTTGCCCATCCCGGTCTGCGGGTCTTTCATCGGGTGGTAGCCCTTCAGGTCGCCGCTGAGGGCCAGCTTGACGTTGACGGTCGAGCCGTTGATGGTCGAGTTGTTCGCGGGCGAGACGATCTTCAGCACCGGGGCGGCATTGTCCTGTTCGCCGCGCGCGGCCATCTGATCCTTGACGCCCTGCGGGCGCTCGACGACTTTGAGTTCCTGCTTCGCGGGCGTCGCGCTCGCGGTGGCCGCAGTCCCGGTGGCTGCCGGCGTGGATTCTTCTTTCTTCGCTTCACAGCCGAGGAGCGAGACCGACAACAACATGACGCTCGCGGCGCACAGCAGTTGCAGACGCTGAGTCAGCTTCATTGCTTTCCTCCGATTCGTTACTGGTCAGGGGTTGAGTAAGAAAGTCAGAAGGCAGAGGTCAAAGGGCAGAAGTTAAAAACCCGCCGCCCCATTATTTTCAGACGGGCCTGCTTCCCTGTTCCACTTTTGCCTTTTGCCTTCTGACTTTTGCCTTTTTTATGCTCCGACCGGGCGGGCGGCGGCGCCTCTCGCCAGACGCTCGTCGCAGGCGGCCCAGTCAATGTTGGAGAAGAACGCCTCGATGTATTTCGGGCGCTCCGCCGGGGCGTAATCGCGGATGAAGGCATGCTCCCACACGTCCATAATCAGGATCGGGTTGAAGCCGGCGACGTTGCCCGTCTCGTGCAGGTTGATCCAGTGATTCGAGAGCGCGCCAGTGACCGGGTCCTGATAGCAGGCGGCCCAGCCGACGCCGCGCATCTTGCCGACGTTGACGAAACTCTTCTTCCAGTTTTCGTAACTGCCGAAGCCGGCTTCGGCGGCCTTGAAGAAAGCCGACGCCTTGTCAGGGTCGCCGCTGCCGCCGCTCTTCAGATTGCCGAAGTAATACTCGTGCAGCACCATGCCGTTGTATTCAAAACCGAGCCGGCGGGTCAGCTCCGAATAAACCGGCATCTCATTCGCTGTGATCTCGCCTTTTGACAGAGTGGCGAGTTTCTCGTTGAGCAGGTTGGTGTTGGTGACGTAACCTTCATAGAGTTTGAAGTGCATCGCCAGCGTGCCGTCGGAGATGCCGCCCAGCCCGCTCAGATTGAATGTCTTTGCCTTGTAAACATAAGCCATTGTCTTTATCGCCTCCCCAGGATACGACCTGATGATTGTCTGTAGTGATCGAATGTGAACGCAGATTCAGCAGGACGGGAGTCCCTTCGCTGCTGCCGGGAGCGAGAGGGTATTTCCGTCAGCCCGAACAATTCAGGCAGCTGTAGACTGCAACCTGCTAATGAACAGATCAGTTGCGGCGAACCGGCGCCGCCGTGCTTTGTTGTTGCTGAATGATTTGCGACGGGCGCAGCTTAACACCATCCGCCGCCACTGGCAATCACACGGCCTGCTTGAAAGTTTCAGGGCATGCACATAAACTGCGAAGCGTTTTGCCGGGGTGGTGGAATGGCAGACACAGAGGACTTGAGCAATTTGAGCGCGTCGGCGGGAAACTCCGACGTGGATGGAGTCAAAGTCGGCGAAACCTTAACGGGTCATCCGCTGATGGCGCCGATGGCAACGCCGAGCTAAGGCTGACGGGGGATCTCAAATTTGAGATCTGAAACGTGGGATCACGGACTGGTCGGCAAAGTGTAGAGACGAGACGGCTCCCTCCTGAACATCAGCTGTGATGATGGAGAAGGCATCGCCCGGACCACAAACTGTCAGGCGCAGGCAGCGAAAGCTGTAGTGGTAAGAAAATCCTCTGGCCGAAAGGCCGTGCGGGTTCGAGTCCCGCCCTCGGCAAACCACACCTTTAGATTCAATGATTTAGCGGCACCACATCTGCCGCCATCAACACTAATTTACATCGAAAGTGTCGCTGAAAGTGTCGTCAGAAAGGCGGCAAAAGATGCGACAACGCAACGGCTTCGTTTACGAAAGGGGCGGCAGAATCTACGCCCGAATCACCTTCACCGATGCGCAGGGGAAGAAACGCAACCTCGTCAGGCTGGCGAAGAACAGGACAGACGCCGGGCAGATTCTCAAAAAACTGAACCGGCAGATTGATGACGAGGGCGGCAGGGGAATTGATGCGGCCCGGATGACGATTGCGCACCTGTGCGACTACTACCTCAAGCATTTCGGGAAGCCAGCCGAATATGCAGAAGGCCGGAAAGTGACCGGGCTGCGCGATGTGCGAAATGTCAAACGCTACGTCGGCATCATCCAAAAATATTTCGGCAGGCGTCTGCTGCGTTCGATTACCTTCGGCGACCTGCTGGAATTCAAGCGGCGGCGGCTGGCCACTCCGACGCGGACAAAAAAATCTCGCACCCTGACCACCGTCAACCGCGAAATGGAATACCTGCGCCGCCTCTTCACCATCGCGCACCGGGAGGGCTGGCTGCTCCACAACCCGTTCCAGAGTGGAGAAAGCCTCATCAGCAGTGGCGAGGGACTCGGCAATCACTTCCGGGATGATAAGACCGCCGACAAACGAGGGCTGGTCATCGAATCGGAGTTCGCCAAAGTCCTCAAAATTGCGGCCAGGACGGGCAACATCCTGACGACAGTTGTACGGGAACTGTGGGATAAGGACGCGGTGAACTCCCTGTCCAAGGGTGACCCGTTCAACGCCACCGATGTGCATTTGTCATTCATCGGGCACATCACCCGTGAGGAACTGAATGCCAATCTCCGACGGGGAGACATCTCCAACGGGTTTTGCAATCGGTTCCTCTGGTGCTGGTCGGATATGTCCAGGAAGCTCCCCTTTGGGGCCGATCTGGATGACATTGACCTGTCACCCGAGATTGCGAGGATCACCGGGGTTTATTCGGAAATACAATCCCAGGCAGGCCCGGTGAAGGTTGACTTCGATGATGGTGAAGTCAGGGACAGGTGGGAAAATGTTTACGACCAGCTCACCGAGGTCAGGGCCGACATTCCGGCCAACAATGCCGCACTTTTTGAGCGGGCGACGGCACACATCCGGCGGGTGGCGGTTATCCACGCCGTTCTTGATGGTTCCTCGGTCGTCCGACTACGGCACCTTGAGGCTGCCCTTGCGGTGTGGCGGTATTGCGAGGAGACGATCAGGTTCGTCTTCTGCAAGGACGACAGTGGCCTGCCGGACTCCCCGAAGGATTCCACGGCGCCGGTCATTGATGATCCCCTTACTCAGACGGTGAACACATTGAGTAAGGAGGCACAGAGGCTGTTCGGCTCCCTGTGGGATGCCTGGTCTTCTGGACTGTCCGAGAACGACATCAGCAGGAGGGTTTTCAACGGCAACAAGAGTGCCGCTGTAATTGATGCCGCGCTCGGCGAACTCAAGGCCAAGGGGCTGGCCGATTGCATAATTGAGGAAACGGGCGGGAAGCCACGAACGATGTGGTACGTGGTCAATGAGTCCGGCGAACCGGCTGTCGTCTACGCCAATCCCACTAACTGGTTCTCAACCGATGACGAGGGCAGCTTCGTCAATTAACCCACTACTCCGGGGAGCGGTCGGTTGATCCCGGCTGCTCCCCTTTCTTCGTACAATTGAGCAGGTACGAACATTACGAAATTAACGAACTTACGAACAAAGGTGCGCCCGGTTGATGGTCAATCCGATCATCGTTTGGCGTAGGGCTTTGTTCTGGTCACCCCCCGGGGTCCCCCCCCTATCCATCGGAAAATGAGGTGTTTATGCGCGGGGGCAACGTGCCCACGGGATGCCCCCCGAACCTTTAGCCGCCACTCCCTTAAACACTTGAAACCAATGGTGATACCGTCGCGGCGATTCAATGTTGACCGGGTGGCAGCCCATTGGAATCAGGGGAGGGGGCGGGTTATTGTTGAAATTGCTGGGCTTATGGCTGTCGCGCGCGCGCGTCAATATCGGATCAAGTTCAGGATACCCGGCGTGGGGGATGATGGGATGGGCCACCGGCCTGTTTCGACATTCCCTTTCTGCGGGAATTTGTCATGGAGACCGCCCGGACGCGACGGATTCCGTCGGCTGGGAATGGAGCCGGCAGCACAGGCCATTCTGCGGATCGTGATCACACCGTCGGTGAGGTTGAAACTCCCCCGATTGATCGTATCGTGTGGGCAACCGGCAACCGTTTCATGGCTGAGGACGTTGCCGAGGGGCGGGGCTTAACGGCTCCGCCTTTTCTGTTTGCTATTGTCGTTTCGCATCGGGATGAATAATCAGCGGGATCACGCGGATTGGCAGTTTCAATCCTGAGGGGGTATGTCGTATCAGCCCCGAGCGATGTGTCAGCCCGGTGAGCCGCGGTCAGTCTGGCAGTGGGCGGGGACACCACCCGCTCTGATGGTCCTCACCCCGACGCCGCTGACCGCCGGCTCCCTTCTCCACCGCATCAATTCGCCTCACGCGGAGCTTCGTGCCGGTCACTGCCTTTTCGTCTGTATCAGGGATCGGTTCAGGATTGATCTGAGCCTGAGGCCGCGCCAGTAACACTGGCTGCACCTGCAGGGGTGCAGCGGCGTCAGGCTGACGAGCAGTCTTTCGAGCGGGCCACGTGGGTGTGACCTCCGAATGGCGCAATCACAGACGGGGCAGATTTTCGCCATCTTCATAGTGTCGCTGTCCGAGGAAGGTCAGGTTGCTGTCTGCTTCGATGGGGACGGGGATGGGTGAGGGGAGAGTGTTGTCGGTAGCAACCGCATTCTCACGCGCACACAATCAGCCGTCTCAGATTTCCCGCGGATGGTTCTTGTACTCGTCTTTCGTGAGCCAGTCCTGAAAGGGACTGGAGCGGGTGCCAAAACCAGTCGCCACGACCACGAAAACTTTTTATCAATCTTGTTCAATATTGAACAGCGGGCGACCCCGGTCCATCCTATGATTCAAAAATCAGGCGTTTACGGCAGAAGCGGCGGCTTCAGAGAACCATCCTGTTAAGACGGATGATTTTAGTCGCTCTGTCTGCGCGTTCCTGAATATGTCCTCACCGCGAACAACGGCGTCAGGTTGTGACATAAAGTTACTGCCATAAAAAAGTAACGGAAATGCCCCGTTACTTCGGGGCTGGCTTCTGGGGAAGGGGCCAGCCCTATATTTTTCTTTACCCGATATGGGAAGCCTGAAAAGCTCAGTTGCTATGGAGAGCGGGATTGAGGTCATTGCCGCAGAGGTAATGTCACTCATCAGGGAGGCCGGAGCGGATACCTCAACTGCCCGCCGGCTGGCTTTATTACTCTTTCTCCCGAACCGCCAACAGGGGTCGAATGAATACACGGAACCAGCGAAGGGGCTGCTCTGCAATGTCATCAAGGCACTCATCCTGACTCAGCCGGGACAATGGGGAATGCACGACCTGTACAAGACGTTGAAGTCGGCGGACCGGGTGCTGGAGTTATTCAAGCGCACCGGAGATGAACAGCTCCTGATGCTGGCAGATTTTTTTCTGAGACGGACGAGCCTGCTTGAAAACACCCGGTCTGAGCTGATGTTGAGGCTGACACCGGATGAGAAAATAACGTCCCCGGCAGACCCGCCTCTTGTTCATCAGTAATCTTTGGGAGGCTTCTCCTGTGGCTGATGCACTCGCTTTTTCTCGATACAACCCAGGCAATCAAATTTCGTACTCGTCTTTCGTGAGCCAGTCCTGAAAGCGGCTGGAGCGCGTGCTAAAACCAGGCGGCGCGACCACGCAAACTTTTTTTCAATCCTGTCCAATATTGAACAGCGCCTTATCCCGGTCTGTCCTAATATTCATCAGTCGTGACAGCCAATGGCGGCAGCTTCAGGAGACCAAAAGGACAAGACGGGTAATTGTGTTCGTTCAGTCCGTGCCTTCCTGATCAGACCCTCACCGTTGAAGAGCGCCGCACAAACTGTTTTTCAACCGGAGGTCGAAATGCAATCCCCACGAGATCGTATTCTCTGCGTCGAAGACCATACCGATACGGCTGAGATGATGAAAGTCTGGCTCGAAATGTCGCACTACGAAGTGACCCTGGCGTATACCGCCGCCGACGGCTTTCAGCGGGCCAGCAGCGAACAGTTCGACCTCTGCCTGCTCGACAGCCGTTTCCCGGACGCCTCAGGCTTTGAGCTGTGCGAGCGGATTTGTGAGATGGCCGGACACGCCCCCGTGGCCTTCATCTCCGGCGATGCTTATGAGGACGATAAGCTGCGGGGATTGACCGCCGGGGCACTCGCTTATCTGACCAAACCGATTGACTTCGAGGAGCTGGAAATAACGATGAGGCAGTTGATCAATAAAACCACGGGGCGGGGCATCGGGATTGCCTGAAAGATGGCCCTGGTCTTTACCACTCCAGGCGAGAGTAGTTCAGGGGGCGGCCATCCCGCCCCCGACGAAAACAGGAGAACGATGACGAGCATAGATCGGAAGAGACTGGAAACCGACTCGCGCAAAGCCAGGGAGGTGCGCGAAGTCTGGCTGCGCGAGCGGAAAGAGCTGCTTGCAGTCCGACTCGCCGCCAATGCCGAAGTCAGGAAAATTTGGACGGAGTCCGACACTTTCGGAGCGAGGCCGGGTCGG
>Ga0070741_10008173_pt1 | contig 21160 bp, 23 predicted proteins | sample Coa_R1_4_FD_66440 | JGI IMG/M metagenome (GOLD analysis project Ga0070741, IMG submission 66440) | Surface soil microbial communities from Centralia Pennsylvania, which are recovering from an underground coalmine fire - Coalmine... | ecosystem: Environmental > Terrestrial > Soil > Unclassified ...
ACGCCCGCCCTCATGACCGCCCTGCTCACGTCTCTCAAGCAGCGCAACCTCTTCTTCATGGACAGCGTGACCTCGCAGCGCACGGTCGGCTTCGCCCTGGCCACCCAGATGGGGATGCCGCCCCGCATCAACAACGTGTTCCTCGACCACTTCGAGACGGACGCCGACTCCCGCCGCGCCCTGCTCGACCTGGCTCGCATCGCCGCCACCAGCCCCACCAAGGGCGCCATCGGCATCTGCCACGTCTTCCACCCCTACGTGGCCCGTGCCCTCAACGCCCTGCGGGCCCAGTTGGCGTCGAAGGGCTACGTGTTCGCGCCCATCTCCGACGTCACCGACGCGCCCGCCCCCACCGGCCTGGACAAGGGCGTGCGCACCTCACTTACCTGACGCGGCGGCCTGGACCTCATCGACCGACGTCCGCCCGTCCTCGTCGACGTGGAAGAACCGGCCCCTGGCCCCCTGCCCGGCGTAGGTGCACCGGGCCACGAAGTGGTCGGCCGGCAGCGTGTCCCACGGCGACTCGGTCCGCCCGAGGGAGAGGCGGGCCATGCGGGTGACCTGGCCGGCGGTCGTCGGCGTCCCTTCGGCGATGACCGACCCCGGTGCCAGCTCCGCCTGGTGGGACTGGCACAGCGCCTTGGCCCGGAGCTGGTCGGGCGACGTGGTGGTCGTGGGCGCCACCGTCCCGTGCAAGGCGTGGACGATGCGCGTGGCGTCGGCCAGCGACAGCGCGCTGACCTCGACGCCCGACGAGAACTGCGTGTTCTGGAACACCGGCGTGGCCAGCACCACGCCCTTGAAGGTGAAGGCCGTGGTCTGGACCTGGCGGGCGTTGGCGAAGGCCTCCAAGCGGCGCGCCGCATCGGGCGTGAGGGTCAGGGACACCACCTCGTCGGGGCCCTGGTCGGTGCCCTGGTTGATGGCGCTGCGCTGGTGGGCCGTCGCCTTGGTCACGTCCTTGGCCGTGACCACCGGCGCCCCGACCCGGGCGCACCCCTCTCGGTGCCCGTCCTTCACGATGGGCATGAGTCCCGGCGCCTTGCACGTGCCGCCCTGGCGATCGATGAGCGGCCTGATGGTCACCGTGTCGGCCGCCACCCCTTGGCCCGATGACGAACATGCACTCGCGCCAGCGCCGAAGACGACAACCGCGACCGCAACGGCTACCCCCAGCCCCCGCATGGCCCGGCAGCTTACCGACGAACGCCGTCTACACGTCTAGACTTTGGCCCGATGACCCCCATGGTGCGCACCGAGGACCTGGTGGACGCCCAGGCCCTGGCCGGCCTGCTGGGCCTGGCCCACGCCAACAGCGTCCACACCTACCAACACCGCTATCCGGACATGCCCCGTCCTGTGATCAACCTGGGTCGGGGCCGGCCCCGCCTGTGGCTGCGCCCCCAGGTGGAGGCCTGGCTGGCCAACCGGCGCCCGGTCCGATGACGACGGCCACCTTGCCCAAGGCCAACGACCCGTGCTGGTGCGGGAGCGGCCAGAAGTTCAAGCGCTGCCACAAGGGCGCCACCGACGCCGTCCGGGCCGGTCGCCTCAGCGCCACCCGCGTGGTGCCGGACGACATCGAGCGCCCGCCCTACGCCGCCACCGGTGATCCGCCCGACGTCGACGAGCCCACGGTGAAGACGGCCGACGTCATCGAGCGCATGCGCCGCAGTTGCCGCCTGGCCGCCGACGTGCTGGTGGCCGTGGGCCAGGCCGTGCGCCCCGGTGTCACCACCGATGAGCTGGACGCCCTTTGCCACGACCTCACCGTGCAGGCCCACGCCTATCCCAGCCCGCTGAACTACCACGGGTACCCGAAGTCGCTGTGCACGTCGATCAACGAGGTCGTGTGCCATGGCATCCCCGACGACCGCCCGCTGCGGGACGGCGACCTGGTCAACCTCGACGTGACCGCGTACCGCGAAGGCGTGCACGGCGATACCAACGCCACGTTCGCCGTGGGCCGGCTCGACCCCGAGTCCCAGCGCCTCGTCCGCGTCACTCGGGAGTGCCTGGCCCGGGCCATCGACGCCGTGCGACCGGGCGCTCCGCTCAACGCCATCGGCCTGGCCATCCAGGAGCACGCCGAGGCGCACGGCTTCGGTGTGGTGCGCGACTTCGTGGGCCACGGCATCGGCGAGCAGTTCCACACCGGCTTCCAAGTGCCGCACTACTTCACCCCCCGCCTGGTCACGCCCCTCGAGCCGGGGATGGTCTTCACCATCGAGCCCATGATCACCGCGGGGACGTGGCGCACCCGCATCTGGGACGACGGCTGGACGGCGGTGACGGTCGACGGCCGGCGCACGGCCCAGTTCGAGCACACCATCGTGGTGACCGACGACGGCGCCGAGATCCTCACCGTCCCGTCCGACACCACCGCCCACCCGTACTGGGCGGCGGCGGAGGCGGACTGACGGTGGCCCATTTCGACTTCGCCTTCGAGCCCCGCATGGCCGCCTTCGCCTACCCCCTGGGCGTCACCCCGAAGACCACCGGTGTCGACGTGGGCGACGGCCGCCTGCGCGCTCGCTTCGGCGTGTGGTCGTTGGCCACGTCGCTCGACAACGTCGAAGAGGCCAAGGTCACCGGTCCGTACAAGCTCGTCAAGGTGCTTGGCCCGCCTCGCATGTCGCTGGCCGACCGGGGCCTCACGTTCGCCACGTCCACCCGCCAGGGCGTGTGCATCCGGTTCCGCCGGCCCGTTGGCCCGCTGCGCAGGACGGCGCTGACCGTCACCGTCGCCGACCCCGAGGGCCTGGTCGAAGCACTGCGATAACCGGGCGCGCCTCCTGGGTACGAACTCGGGCATGCCCACCGAGAAGGAAATGCCCGGCACCATCAAGCGGTCATCGGCCAAGGCCCAGCGCACGTGGGCCAAGACCCACGACAGCGCGGTGGAGCAGTACGGCGAAGGCGAGCGGGCCCACCGCACCGCGTACGACTCGCTCAAGCACTCGTTCGAGAAGGTCGGGGACCACTGGGAGCCCAAGGAGCACAAGGGCCCGTCCGACGACCAGGCCGCCAAGCGGGGACCTGAGGCGCGGGAGCACCCCAGCCCCACCGCCGGCGGGGTCGACGTGCGGGGCCACACCAAGGCCGAGCTCATGGACCGGGCGCGCAAGCTGGACGTCAAGGGCCGCTCCAAGATGGACAAGATGGAGCTGGCCCAGGCCATCGCCCGCAAGCAGGACTGACCGCGGAAATCCAGCCGGGCCGCCAGTCCCACTCTGGTTGACTGGCGACCGTGGCGGACGCCGTCCTCCAGGCGCGCGGCCTGGTCAAGCAATACAAGCGGGTGCGGGCCGTCGACGGCGTCGATCTCGATGTCGCTGTGGGGGAGCGCGTCGCCCTCCTGGGGCCGAACGGGGCGGGCAAGACCACCACGCTCCTCATGCTGCTCGGCGTGGTCACGCCGGACCACGGCTGGGTGGAGATCGCCGGCCATCGCCTGCCCAAGCACCGCAGCCAGGCCGCCGCCGAGGTGGGCTTCGCCGCCGGCTACCTGCCCCTTCCCGAGCGGGTGCGCGTGCGCGAGTTCCTCCGCATGTTCGGCCAGCTGTACGGCTTGGCCGACCCCATGCCGGAGGTGGAGCGTGGCCTGGCTCGCTTCGGCATCGCCGAGCTGTCCGAGGCCATGGGCAACGAGTTGTCGTCCGGCCAGCGCACGCTGGTGGGGATCATCAAGGCCACCCTGCACCACCCCCGCCTGTTGATCCTCGACGAGCCCACTGCGTCGCTCGATCCCGACGTGGCCCTGCGCGTCCGAACCGGCCTCGAGGCCCTGTGCGCCGATGAAGGAACGGCCCTGCTCGTGACCAGCCACAACATGGTCGAGGTCGGGCGACTGTGCGAGCGGGTGGTGTTCATCTCCGACGGCCGGGTGGTGGCCAACGGCACCCCTGCGTCGGTGGCCGCCGAGTTCGGCCGCGACGACTTGGAGGGCGTGTTCCTCCACCTGGCCGAGGGGGGACGATGAGCTGGCTCAGGATCAAGGCCATCGCCCGGCGCCAGTCCTACGTTGTCAAGCGGGCGCCCCAGCGATGGTTCGACGTGGTCGTCTGGCCCGTGGTCGACGCCGTGCTGTTCGGCTCCATCGGCGTGTACTTCGCTCGGTCGTCGGCGCCGCGGTCACACCAGCTGGCGTACCTGCTCGTGGGCATCGTGCTGTTCCACGTCATCTTCCAGGCCGAGGTCAGCCTGGCCACGGGCTTCCTGGAGGAGACGTGGTCGCGCAACCTGCTGAACCTGTTGGTCACGCCCCTGCGGGAGGTCGAGTTCGTGGCCGGCGTGGTGCTGTTCGGGACGCTGAAGATGGTGGCGGCCGTGTCGGTGGTGTCGGGCGTGGCCGCCCTGGCCTTTGCCTTCCACATCACCGACGTGGGCTTGGGCCTCATCCCCCTGATGGCCATCCTCGTCGTGGTGGGCTGGTCGCTGGCCCTTGTCGTCATTGGCATCGTGCTGCGCGTGGGCCAGGGAGCGGACATCCTCACGTGGGGTGGCATCGCCCTGCTCATGCCGTTGTCGGGCGTGTTCTATCCGGTCAACGCCTTGCCCGGCCCCTTGCAGCCGCTGGCCAAGGTCCTGCCCACCACCCACGTCTTCGCCGCCGCCCGCACCGTCATCAGCGGGGGGTCGCTGCCGTTGGGCCAGGTCGTCGTCGCCGCCGCGGGCAGCGTTGTGCTCAGCGCCTTGTCGGTGGCCTTCGTGCTGCAGATGCTGGCCACCTTCCGCCAGCGCGGGTACATCACCCGCCACACGTAAGGCTCAGTCGGCGCCCGACAGCTTGGGCAGCAGCTCCTCGATGGCCGCCCGGGGGAACCGCCGGTGGCCGCCGAGGGTCAGCACGTACGGGAGCCGCCCCTCGTCAGCCCACCGGGCCACCGTCTTGGGCGACACGTGAAAGGCGCGGGCGACCTCGGCCACCCGCAGGTAGTCCCGGTCCTGGCCAGCTTGCTGGTTCACCATCGCTCCCCTCCACCCGTGCGTCCGGTTCCGGTGCAGCGGGGGAATCGCCCACTTCGGCGGACACAAGGAGTCTCGGGCATCGGACCGAAATGGGGAATGGCCCGTCCGGGGGATTTTCTGCGCGCGCAGGGGACTAGCCCGGGGGGGGCAAAAGGGCGTTACAGGGTCCAACCCGACCGACCGGGCCGGGTGAGGAACCACTGGACGGCGAAGAGGCCAAGGGCCAGGGCGAAGCCGGCGGCCGACAACACGATGAACAGCGGGCTGATCTGGCCGCTCTGGGGCGTGACGTGCGGGGTGGTCGTGGTGGTGGCCTGCACCACCGGGGTGGGGATGGTGGTCAGGCTGGGCTGCTGCGTCGTCGTGGCCGTGGCCCGAGTGGTGGTCGTGGGCTTCTTGGTGGTCGACGTGGTCGGCGCGGCCGTGGTGGTGGTTGTGGGCTTGGCCGTCGACGTGGTGGGCGCGGCCGTGGTGGACGTGGTGATGGCGCGGGTGGTGGACGTGGTGGGGGTCGTCGGCACCTGGGCCAGGGCGGGCGACGTGGCGACCAGCACGACGCCGATGAGCCCGGCCACCAGCAGCGCGATGGTTCGCATCGGCCAAAGTCTTAGCGGCTCGGCGACCGGGCGGCGGTCACGCGTCGTGACTTGGCCTGCTCTTGCGTTTCCTTGGGGGAAGCTTTCCTCAACGTCCGAGCGCCAGGGCCCGATGGATTCGCCATGGCGCTCCTGCCCCGACTCCGCTTGCTCCACGGTGGCGGACACGCAACGTCTCGACCCCAGGTGGCGTTCGTCTTTCCCGGCGGCGGCAGCTTGGGGGCGGCGCAGGTGGGCATGGCCCGGGCGCTGCTGGAGTCCGGCATCCGGCCCGACGTGGTGGTGGGCTGCTCGGTGGGCGCCCTCAACGCCGCCTTCCTGGCCCAGCGCCCCACCGCCGACCAGGCTGAGCGGCTCGGCCAGATCTGGCACACCATCAATCGCCACACCGTGTTTGGTGACACCCGCCGGCGCACCATCACCAACCTGATCATGCGCAGCGACCACCTGTACGACTCGACCAACCTGCGCAGCCTCATCGCCCGGTGCTGCTCGCTCGCCGACCTGTCGCACGCGGCCATCCCCGTGCACGTGGTGACGACCGACCTCGACAACGGTGGCGTGCGCTGGTGGTCGTCAGGCAAGCCCACCGACGTGCTGCTGGCGTCGGCGTGCCTCCCCGGCCTGTTCGCCCCCGTGATGCTCGACGGCAGCAGGCACGTCGACGGTGGCGTGCTCGATCCGGTGCCGGTGGGGCGGGCCGTCGACCTCGGTGCCCGGACTGTGTACCTGATGGGCGAGGTCGTGGGGCCAGGCGCCGAGCGACCCGACCGGCTGTGCGCCTTGGACGTCTTGTTGCGCAGCTTCGCCATCAGCCGCTTCGCCCGGGTGGCGCCGCCCGAGTCGCTGGCCCGACCCGGCCAGCAGGTGGTCGTCGTGCCCGGCGCCGACACCCGCGGCATCGACATCCGCGACTTCTCCCAGACGGCCCGGCTCATGGCCGAGGGCTACACGGCGGCCAAGCGCTTCCTCGCCACCCGCGCTGCGTAATCGCCTGCTGACTGCGGCTATTCCCGGCCTTCCCGGTCGGGCGGCGGGGCCAGTTCGGCGCCGGCCGGGCTGATGGACACGGCCACGTTGGGGTGGCAAGTGCAGGCGCACGCGACCTACCTCGTACCAGGGTCTTGATGCGCCTAGCTAACCTAGCTAACATATGGCCATGCGAGTGAACATGCACGAGGCCAAGACGAACCTGTCGCGGCTGGTCGCTGCCGTCGAGTCCGGCGAGGCCGACGAGGTCGAGATCGCGCGTGCCGGCGAGGTGGTCGCGCTCATCGTGCCACCGCACCCACGAGCGGAGCGCCGCCCCGGCTATTGGTCGGGACGAGTCCGCATCTACGCCGACTTCGATGAGCTGCCCGACGAGGTCGCGGCGGCCTTTCGGGGCGAGCGCCCGTGAGGCTTCTCCTCGACACGCACATCCTGCTGTGGTGGCTGGCGGACGACCCGTCGTTGCCGGCAAGGGCGAGGGACAGCATCTCCGACCCTGGCACGGAGGTGCTGGTGTCGGCGGCGACCGTGTGGGAGATCGCCATCAAGCGGGCGTCGGGAAAGCTCGACGCGCCCGACGACCTGCTCGAGGCGCTGGAGGCGAACGCCTTCGACACCCTGGCCATCACCGCGGCCCACGCCCTGGCGGCGGGCGAGCTGCCAGCCCACCACGCCGACCCCTTCGACCGAATGCTCATCGCCCAAGCTCAGGCCGAGACACTCACGCTCGTGAGCGTCGACGCCAGGTTGGGCGACTACGAGGTCGAACGCCTGCCTGCGCCCTAAGCCACGCCGCCGCCCGGCACCGGCGGCATAGTGAAGGGGTCATGCCCGATCGCGCCCTGCGGCCCCGGTCTGGGAGCAGCGCCAAGGCGTTGCTCCTCACCATCCTCGGTGAGTTCGTGCTGCCCCATGGGGAGGCGGCATGGACGGGGACGCTGGTTGGGTCGCTGGGCGCTCTCGGTGTCGAGGAGGGCAACGCCCGCCAGGCCGTGGCCCGGCTGGCCGACCAACACCTGGTGCGGTCCGAGCGGGACGGGCGGCGGGTGCGGTGGCATCTCACCACCGAGGGACGCCACTTGCTGACCACGGGCACCGAGCGCATCTACCGGTTCGGCGCCGGGAAGGACGAGTGGGATCGGCACTGGCTGGTCGTGCTGTGCTCGGTCCCCGAGGAGCAACGGGCCCGGCGGCATCAGTTGCGAAGCCGCCTGGGGTTCGCCGGGTTCGGCTTCCTCAGCCCGGCCGTGGCCCTCTCGCCCCACCTCGACCGGGAGGACACGGCCAACGACATCCTCAAGGACCTCGACCTGCTTCCCGGGGCGGTGGTGCTGCGAGCGGAGGCGGGCGAGCTCGTCCCGGCCGAGGAGCTGCTGCGCCGGGCGTGGGACCTCGACGGGCTGCACGACGAGTACCGGGCCTTTCTCGACGCCTTCGAGCGACGGACGCCTCGGTCGGACGACGCCCGCTTCGCGGCGTTGGTCGAGCTGGTCCACCGGTGGCGGCGCTTCCCGTTCGTCGACCCCGAGATCCCGGACCGCCTGTTGCCGGCCCGCTGGCCTGGCCGCCGGGCCAAGGCGGTGTTCGACGAGAAGCACCGGGCCTGGGCGCCGGGCGCCAACCAGTTCTTCGAGGCGCTGGAGGACGGCGCCCGCTAAGCGGGAGGCGGCTCGGCCGCCAATCGCTCTCGCAAGGCGTAGCGCTGGATCTTGCCCGTGGCCGTCTTGGGCAGCTCGTCCAGCACCACCAACCGCCGGGGCCTCTTGAACGTCGCCATGCGCGACCGGCAGTGGGCGTCGATGGCGGCGGCGTCGATGGTGTGCCCGGCCCGCGGCACGACGAAGGCGACCGTGGTCTCCAGGCCGGCGTCGTCCCGTGCGCCCACCACCGCGGCCTCGAGCACGTCCGGGTGCTCGATCAGCACGCTCTCCACCTCGGCGGGCGACACCCAGATGCCGCTGGCCTTGATCATGTCGTTGTTGCGTCCGAGGAACGTCCAGTACCCGTCGGCCGAGCGGGTGTAGACATCGCCAGTGCGCAGCCAGTCGCCCAGGAAGGCAAGGCTGGTGGCCTCGGGCCGCTGCCAGTACCCCGTGGCGATCGACGGCCCTCGCACGTGCAGGTACCCGGGCGTGTCGGGCGCCGTGACCTCGGCCCCGGCGTCGTCCAGCAGCTTCGTCTCGTAGCCGGGGACCGGCATCCCACTGGTGCCCGGCCGCAACGCCCTGTGCGAGTTGGAGAGGAAGATGTGCAGCGCCTCGGTCGAACCGATGCCGTCGAGCACGGGATGGCCGAAGCGGGCGCTGAACCTTCGTTGCAAGTCGGCCGGGAGTGACTCGCCGGCGGTGACGCTGTAGCGCACAGAGGCGAAGGCGTCGTCCGGCGCGTCGGTGTCGAGGAGGGCGGCGACGAAGCCGGGGCTGGCGAAGAACAGCGTCGGTTGCTCAGCCCGCACCAGCTCCAGCACGCCGGCCGGGGTGGGCCGGTCCGGGTTGAGGATGGCCGTCGCCCCGACGGAGAACGGGAAGGTCAGCGAGTTGCCGAGCCCGTAGGCGAAGAACAGCTTGGCCACCGACAGGCAACGATCGTCGGGCTTCATGCCCAGGATGCCGCCGCCGTAGGTGCCGGCCGTGGCCTGGAGGCTGGCGTGGCGGTGCATGACGCCCTTGGGGGTGCCGGTGGTGCCCGAGCTGTAGAGCCAGAACGCCAGGGTGTCGGGGCCGGTGGGGGAGCAGGGCGCATCGCTGGTGTCGGTGAAGTCCGCCCAGTGATGGATGGGGACTGCGACGTCGACGGCGGCGTCGCCCACCACGATGGCGTGGCGCAGCGACGGGGCCTGGGCGGTGATGGCGGCCAGGTGGGGCGCGTACTGCTCGGACACCACGACGGCGGCAGCTTCGGCATCGGCCACGATGGCGGCCAGGTCGTCAGCCGTGAGCATGGTGGACAACGGCACGGGCACCAGCCCCGATCGCATGGCTCCCAGGAACCAGGCCGGGAAGGCGGGCTCGTCGTTCATCACTAGGGCGACCCGCTCGCCCGTCACCAGCGCCAAGGCCTCCAGCGCGTGCTGCACCCGCCACGCGTCGGTGAGCAACTGGCGGTACGTGGTCGACTGGCCCTGGCACCGAACGGCGACGCGGTCGTCATCGCCGGCATCAACGTGACGGTCGAGCAACCACGCGGCAGCGTTGTAGGTGTCCACTGGCCGACCCCCTTCTCGCGGTGCACCGAACCATACCGCGGCTGTGCGGGCAAACATTCTACAGCTCATTGACGCTTCACCCGAGGAGTGTAGAATTTTCCTCGTGCCCGAACCCCTGGTCGACTTCAGGGTGGACCCTGCTGCCTACCGGCACTGGGACGTCGCCATTGACGCACCCGTCGCCACCGTCACCTTGGGGGTGGACCCCCACGGCGGCCTGCGCGACGACTACGAGTTGAAGCTCAACTCGTACGACCTCAGCGTGGACGTCGAGCTGCACGACATCGCCCAACGGCTGCGCTTCGAGCACCCCGAGGTTCACGCCGTGGTGGTCACCGGCGGCCTGGACCGGGTGTTCTGCGCGGGCGCCAACATTCAGATGCTGGCGGGGGCGTCGCACCACCACAAGGTGAACTTCTGCAAGTTCACGAACGAGACCCGCAACGCCATCGACGACGCCCAGGCCCAGTCCGGGCAAGCGTGGATCGCCGCCATCAACGGGACGGCGGCCGGGGGCGGCTACGAGTTGGCGTTGGCCTGCGAGGAGATCATCCTCGTGGACGACCGCTCCTCGGCGGTGTCGCTCCCCGAGGTGCCGCTGCTCGGCGTCCTGCCGGGCACGGGCGGGCTCACCCGCGTGGTGGACAAGCGCCACGTTCGGCGGGACCTGGCCGACGTGTTCGCCACCAGGGCCGAGGGGGTCAAGGGCCAGCAGGCGGTGGACTGGCGACTGGTCGACGCCGTCGCCCCGCCCAGTCGCTTCGCCGAGCTCGTGGCCGAGCGGGCCCGGGCCTTGGCGGCCCGATCGGACCGACCGACCACGGCGCCGGCCGTCATCCTCGGCCCCCTGTCCCGATCGGTGGACGAGGCGGGCATCCACTACGAGCACCTGGACGTGCAGGTGGACCGCGAGGCGCGCACGGCGGCCTTCGTGCTCACCGGCCCGGGCCAGCCGGCCCCGGCCACGGCCGGTGAGGCGGTGGCCCAAGGCGACCAGTTCTGGCCCTTGGCCTTGTGCCGGGAGCTGGACGACGCCATCCTCCACCTCCGCTTCAACGAGACCGAGCTGGGCACGTGGACGTTCCGCACCACCGGCGACGCCGAGCGGGTTCAGTCGTACGACGCGCTGCTGGCGTCGTCCCCCGATCACTGGTTCCTACGCGAGGTCCGCTCCTTCTGGGCCCGCACGTTGAAGCGCATCGACGTGTCCGCTCGAACCCTTCTGGCCTTGATCGAGCCCGGGTCGTGCTTCGTCGGCTCACTGGCCGAGCTGGCGCTGGCCGCTGACCGGTCCTACATGCTGGACGGGACGTGGGAGGGCGAGGACGTGGACACCACCGGGGCCGCCACCATGCTCCTGAACGAGGCCAACGGCGGCTGGTATCCCATGCCCAATGGCCTGAGCCGGCTGGCCACTCGCTTCTGGGGCCGCCCGCAGGAGCTCGAGGCGGCTCGCAGCCAGCAGGGCAAAGAGCTCTTGGCCAGCGATGCCTTGCAGCTCGGGCTGGTGACGTTCGCCCCCGACGACCTGGATTGGGAGGACGAGGTCCGGCTGGCCGTGGAAGAGCGGGCCAGCTTCTCGCCCGATGCCCTCACCGGCCTGGAGGCGAGCTGTCGCTTCCCCGGCCCCGAGACCATGGAGACGAAGATCTTCGCCCGCCTCTCGGCCTGGCAGAACTGGATCTTCCAACGGCCCAACGCCGTCGGCCCCGAGGGCGCGCTGCAGCGTTACGGCACCGGCGCCCGGCCCGCTTTCGATCGAAGGAGGGTGTGAGATGACCGCTGTCAACTACGACTCGCTGATCCCCAACAACGTCGAGCTGTCGAGCGACCGCCGGCTCCAACGGGCGCTGGAGTCGTGGCTGCCCAAGTTCGTCGACTGGTGGAAGGAGCTCGGCCCGGTCGCCTACCAGGACAACGACGTGTACCTGCGCACCGCCGTGTCGGTCGGCCAAGAAGGGTGGGCCAACTTCGACTACGTGCGCATGCCCGAGTACCGGTGGGGCATCTTCCTGGCCGAGCCCGAGCCCGACCGGCGGGTGGGCTACGGCGACCACCTGGGCGAGCCCGTCTGGCAGGAGGTTCCCGGCGAGTACCGCTCCGACCTCCGGCGGCTGCTGGTCGTCCAGGGCGACACCGAGCCGGCATCGGTCGAGCAGCAGCGCCACCTGTGCATGACGGCGCCGAGCCTCTATGACATGCGCAACCTGTTCCAGGTGAACGTCGAGGAGGGCCGCCACCTGTGGGCCATGGTGTACCTGCTCCACCGCTACTTCGGCCGGGACGGTCGGGACGAGGCCGAGGAGTTGCTCGGCCGCCACTCGGGCGACAGCGACAACCCCCGCATCCTGGGGGCGTTCAACGAGCCCACGCCCGACTGGCTGGCCTTCTTCTTCTTCACCTACTTCACCGACAGGGACGGGAAGTTCCAACTGGCGTCGTTGCGCGAGAGCGGCTTCGACCCCCTGTCCCGCACGTGCGACTTCATGCTGAAGGAGGAGGCTCACCACATGTTCGTGGGGGCGAGCGGGATCGCCCGTGTCGTGCAGCGCACGGCCGAGCTCATGAAGGAGCACGACACCGACGACGTGCGGCCCCACGGCGGCATCGACGTGGCCACCCTCCAGCGCTACCTCAACTTCCACTACAGCGTGTCGCTCGACTTGTTCGGGGCGGAGACGTCGACCAACGCCGCCAACTACTTCGCGGCCGGGCTCAAGGGCCGCTTCCAAGAGGGCAGCCGGGACGATGACCACAAGCTCCTCGACGGGGAGCGGGCGGTACCGCTGGCCGACGCTGGCCGCATCACCGAGCGCCGGGTCCCCGCCCTGTCGGCCCTGAACGAGACGCTGCGCGACGACTACGTGGCCGACTGCCGCAAGGGCGTGGAGCGCTGGAACCGCACGCTGGCCGACGTGGGCGCTGAGCTGCGCCTGCCCCATGTCGGGTTCAACCGGGCGGTGGGCACCTTCCGCGACGTGCACGTGAGTCCCGATGGCGAACTGCTCAGCGATGACGAATGGGCGCAGCGTTCGAGCGGATGGCTGCCCAGCGAAGACGACCTGGCCTTTGTGGCGTCGCTCATGCAGCCCGTGCACGAGCCGGGCAGGATGGCATCGTGGATCGCTGCGCCGGCCAGCGGCATCCATGCCAAGCCTGTCGACTTCGCCTATGTCCGTCTGTGAGGTCACCGGCGGGCCCGTCGAGTACACGCTCCTGCCCGGCCGGTCGCCGGACGCGTCGCCGCTCGTGTTCCTGCACGAAGGGCTGGGCTCCGTCGCCCTGTGGCGCCGGTTCCCGCAGCAGGTCGTCGAGGCGACCGGGGGGCCGACTGCCGTCATCTACTCCCGCCATGGGCACGGCGCCAGCGGGCCGGCGACCATGCCCCGGCCCGTGTCGTACATGCACCACGAGGGGCTCGTCGTCCTGCCCGAGGTGCTCGACCGCCTCGGCCTGCGCTCGCCTGTCCTGATCGGCCACAGCGACGGCGCGTCCATCGCCCTCATCCACGCCGCCGCCGGAAACCCCGTGGACGCGCTGGTGCTCATCGCCCCCCATGTGTTCGTGGAGGACGTGTCAGTCGACGGCATCGCCGCCGCCCGGCGGACCTACCTGGAGACGGACCTGCGCGACCGCATGGCCCGCTATCACGACGACGCCGACGCCACCTTCTGGGGTTGGAACGACGTGTGGCTGTCGCCCGAGTTCCGCGCGTGGAACATCGAGGAGGGCCTCGACCGGATCGACTGCCCGGTGCTGCTCGTCCAGGGGACGGCCGACGAGTTCGGGACCACCCGCCAGTTGGACGCCATCGAGTCCGGCGTGCACGGACCGGTGACCCGCTTGGAGATCCCGGGCGTCGGCCATGCCCCCCACCTGGCCCAGCCCGAGGTGGTGACCGAGGCCATCGCCAAGCTCATCGCCGGCTCGCCCGCACCCCATCCCTTCTCGTAACGCCGGCGAGGCCTATGACGGCGCCAGCGTTACGAGAACGAAGGACGGCGCAGGCGGCCAGGCAGGCGGGGCGGTCAGTTCGGGGACGCGGCGACGCGCGCCGCCACCTCGCGCAGGATCTTGCGGAACCACCAGTGGCCGGGGTCCGAGGTGTTGATCGGGTTCCAGTAGGCGGCTTCCACGAATCCCTCGATGTCGTACGGGCATTCCAGCACGCGCACGCCGGCGGCGCTGGCCAGGCGGCGCACCATCCGGCCGGGCACGGTGGTGATGTAGCGCGTGCCCCGGATCATGAAGGGGGCGACGATGAAGCTCTCCGTCGTCACCTCGACAGTGCGCTCCACGCCCAACTCGTCCAGCTGCCGTTCGGCCAGGCTGGGCACCGCCTGGTTGCCGATCACGTACCCGAGGTGGGGGAGCGCCTGGAACAGCTCCTTGGTCAGCTCGTCACCGACCTCGGTGTTGGTCTCGCACACGGCGCATACCCACTCCTCGGGAAAGAGGGGCTCGAACGGGCAGCCCGTGACCAGGTCGCGCATCGGGAGGATCAGCACGTCGACGCCACCGGGCTCCAACATGGAGGCGAGGTCGGGCTGCAGCGGATAGACGTGGAGGGTGACATTGGGCGCCCGGGCGTTGAGCTCCTTGAGGAGCGGATGCAGGAGCAGCCACGTGGCGTAGTCGGAAGCGCCGATGGTGAAGGCCCGCCGCTCGGTGGCCGGGTCGAAGGCCGCCCGTTTCTCCAGCATCTGCTCCATCTGGGTGACCAGTGCCCGCAAGGGCTCGGCCAGCTCACGGCCCAGCGGCGACAGGTGGTACTCGCGCTTCACCCGCACCAGCAGCTCGTCGCCGAAGATCCGACGCAGCCGGCTCAGCGCCGCGCTCATGGCCGGCTGGCTGAGGCCGACCCGGCGCCCGGCGCGCGTGACGTTGCGCTCCTGGAGGAGGGCGTCCAGGGCTACCAGGAGGTTGAGGTCGACGTGCGGTGCTTTCCCGGTGGAGAGCTCCACTGCCCTGATGCCGCCTTTCATGTCGCCGCCGCGAATCCATGATGGCACTGCATCGGTCCCTGCATGGCAGAAGCTGGACAAACTGCGCGGACCACGCCGGTCACGGGATCAAGGGCGCGAGGTGTGCGGTTGGCGGACGTTCAGGTCGGACAGGTCGAACAACTCGACGGCATTCCCTCCGAGGATGGCCGAGCGATCGCCGTCGGTGAGACCGGCGACGTCGCCCAGGCGGGCGATGGGGTCGTCGACGCCCATGTCGTACGGGTAATCGGTGCCCAGGACGACCCGGCGAGCGCCGACGGTGTCGATCAGGTGGCGCAAGGTCTCGGCCCGGTAGACGAGCGAGTCGAACCACACCGAACCGAGGTACTCGCTCGGCGGGCGCTCGGTGGTGCGCGCCTCCGGACGAACGAGCCATGCATGGTCGGAACGCCCGATGTAGTACGGCAGGTAGCCGCCGCCATGGGCCGCGCACACCTTCAGCCGGGGGTGACGGTCGAACACGCCCCCGAAGATCAGGTGGGAGAGTGCGACCGTGGTCTCCGTCGGGTTGCCGATGACGTTGGCCAGGTAGAAGCGGGCGAGGCGCTCGTCGAGGGAGCAGCCCCACGGGTGGATGAAGATCACCGCGCCCAACGCCTCGGCCGTCGTCCAGAACTCCTCCAACTCGGGTGCCGAGAAGTCGAGGCGACCGGCCCGGGTGGGGACTTCGGCGCCCCGCAACCCCAGCGACCCGACCGCATGCTCCAGCTGCGCGCAGGCCAGATCGGGATGCTGGAGGGACACGGCGGCCAGCCCGGAGAATCGCTTCGGGTCGTGCGCCACGATGCCGGCGATGTTGGCGTTGGTGGCGGCGATGATCTCGCCGGCCAGGCCGCGGTCGGCCCAGGCGTGGTACTGCAACGGCGTGACGCTGACGACCTGCACGTCGATGCCGGAGCGGTCCATGCTGCGCCGGCGGGTGTCGACGTCCGTCAGGGCGTGACGCCAGAGCTCGACGAACAGCTCGCGGTTGCGATCGACGGACGCGGGGCCGAGCAGCTGCGGGGCAGTCGCCAGCTCGTGGGCCAGACCGGGCTTCCCGGCGACGAGCTGGTCGACCTCGGCGACGTGGGCGTGGGCATGGACGTCGACGGTGGTGTTGGCCATGGCGGTCATGTCTCTCTCGACGTACCGGACGGCAGGAGGGTGGCGGCCTCTTGGGGGCGGTGGCGTTTGACGGCTTCGTGGTTGGTCGAGTCGGTGCCCATGTAGATGCCCTTCTCCCACGTGCGCTTCAACGGGTCGTGCACGGTCAACGCCATCCGCCCGATGCGCTCGATCTCGATCTCGATCGTCTCACCGTCCTGCACGGGCCCGAGGCCCTCGTGGTTGGTACCGCACGAGATGAGGTCGCCGGAGTGCAGCGTCATCACCGCCGAGGCGAAGGCGACGAGCTCCGGCACCCGGTGCTCCATGTCGTCGGTGCTGTAGTTGTGACGCAACTGGCCGTCGTCCCAGAAGCGGACCACCAAGTCGTTGGGATCCTCGATCTCGTCCGCCGTGGTGATGCAGGGACCGATGGGACAGAACGTGTCGAACGACTTGCCCAGCCAGCTACCGCTCTTCCACGTGTACCGGCCTTCGCCGCGCGCCGATACGTCGATGAGGCTCGTGTAACCGAAGACCGCGGAGCGCCAGTTCTCCTCGGTGACCGACTTGGCCGGGCCCTTGATGACGATCGCCAGTTCGGCCTCGTGCATGAAGATCCAGGGCTCGGTCATCTCGGGCAGCTGGACCGTGTCGCCGGGACCGACGACGGCGTCGGGGTTCTTGAGGAACATGTTCAGCGGCCGGGCCTCGCGCTGGGCGTGCTCCCAGTAGTTCGCGATGCAACAAACGACCTTGCCCGGGCGAGGTAGCGGCGGCAGGAGCCGCACGGTGTCGAGCGGGTGCACGGTTCCAGCCGCGACCGCTTCCTCGATGGCATGGCGGAGCGAGTCGAAGCCGTCGATGATCCCTTCCATGGTTCGCTGTGGCGTCGTGGCCACCGGGACAGCCTCCCGGATGCTGACGACACCGCCATCGACGACGACGCCCGGATGGACGCTGCCGTCATCGCCGCCGTGCGCGGTGAAGAGGACGAGCTTCATGGCACCCGCTCCTTTCGCTCGTTTCGCTCGTTGGTCAGCGGAGGACGTCTTGGAGGCTGCCGAGGCCGTAGTAGTCGCGGCGGTAGTACACCAGCGGCGAGTCCCACACCTCCTGCCCGTGCACGCCCCGGACCTGGCCCACCCGCCCGATGAAGAGCACGTGGTCTCCTGCGGGCACTTCCGACTCGACGGTGCAGTCGACGTGGGCAAGGGCACTGATGACGTTCGGGGAGGCCATGGGGTGCTCCTCGTCCGGCCCGCAGAAGTGAGGGATGAACTTGGGCTGGCCCGGAGCGGCGCCGAAGCGCGCCACCTCGACGCTGTTGGCGCCGAGGATGCTGACGCCGAATCGTCCCCGCTCGCGGATGGTGACCGCGCTGTTGGTCTGACCCGCGAGCGACACCAGGATGAGCGGCGGGTCCATGGAGACCGAACAGCACGCGCTGACGGTCATCCCCCACGGCACCCCATCGACGACCGTGGTGACGATGACGACGCCACACGCCAGGCGGCTCATCGCCTCACGGAACTGGAGCCCGACCGGCAGTTCGCCCGGCCCCTCGGCCTCCGCGACCGCCGAAGCGGTGCGCGGAGGCCGAGGATTGGCCTGGCCGGGGTTGCTCACGCCCCGACACCCCACAACTTCTTGAACTCGGTCTTGAAGGCGCCCGGCCCGAACCACTCACCCGTGTTGGCTGCCTCGGGTGTGAGCTTCAGGTCGTTGATGTTGCTCGAGTCGAACACGCGCAGGCCGATGTCCTCCTTCTGCACGGGGTCCATCCCGAGCATCATCCGCATGGCCTGGTCGACGTACGCCCAACCCTCCTTGTAGGAGTCGAACCCAACGTCGGCGATGAGCTTGCCGTCCTTGATCATCTGGAGGCCGAGCAGGGTGCTCGTCGACGTCGCCATCTTCACCTTGCTGGCCACGCCCGCGGTCTGGAGACCGGGCAGGGTGCCCTGGATGGTGGAGTCGAACTGGGGGATGACGTAGTTGATGTCCGGCTCCTTGGCGAAGGCGGTGGCCGTCAGCGAGGGGAGCGTGGAGTAGTTGGCCGTCGTGAACTTGTTCACCGTCACCTTGCAGGCGGGACACAGCTGCTGGAACTCCGGCAGCGCCCCCTTGTCGATGGCAATGGTGGTGGCGATGCTGTCGTTCACCTCGTTGATGAGGACGTTGGCCTTGCCCTTGGAGTCGGAGATGACAGCATCGGCGACCAGTGCGAGCATCTTGGGCCCGTCATAGCTGAGGTACGCCATGGCCTTCGTGCCGGGAGTGTCCGGGTAGGGCTGGTTCCCGAGGACCACGGGGATCTTGGCGTTCTGCACGGACGTGAAGGCGTTGGACGCGAACTCCACCGGGATCGAGTCGGTGACCACTGCACCCGCCTTCTCGCCGACGGCCTGGTCGAGGCACTTGGCCGCGGCTGACGGGTTGGCGGCGCCGTCGCACACGCGAAGGGTCATGCCCACCGCGGCCAGGGAGTCCTTCATACCCGCGATCACGCCCTGGAAGAACGGCACCTGCAGGGCGATGGGCACGTAGTACACCACCTTGCCCTTGAGGGACGCCACGTTCGTGAGCGCCGGCCCAGGAGCCGTGAAGCCGGTGGACGCCACCCGGAACTTGGCCAACTCGGCCTCGGCCTTGGTGATGCCGGCGTTGGCGGCGCTACTGGTTGTCGTCTGCCCGGCAGTCGTGCTCGTCGTGGTGCCGGCATTGGCGTTGTCGGACGACTTGCTCTTCCCACACCCCGTCGCCACGAGGGCGAGAGCGAGCAGTGTCCCTACAACGGGGAGCAGACGCTTCCGCGCCCCGTGTTTCCGACTTGGGCGCGGCGTTCGGCCTGCGCTCGATGACATCAACATGTGTTCCCACCCCTTCCGAATCCCTCGGACTCGATGTAAAAGCTGGTCTGCGTAACACCCTGCTCTCGACTAGGTCGCCGCGGCCGCCCTCCTTCCGACGATGGTCGACACGGACACCGCGATGACGAGGGCGGCGCCATAGAAGACGTTCTCGATCCAGCCCGTGAACCCGGCGAGCTGCAGCCCGACGATGCCGGTGACGAGGAAGTAGATGCCCACCAGCGACCCGATGGGGTTGAACCGCCCTGGCTGCACGACGGCGGTGCCGAGGAAGGTCGCCGCGAACGCGGGGAGCAGGTACCCGGGTGATGCCGTCGAGTCGTAGCCGCCGAGGCCGGCCACGAGGATGACGCCGCCGATACCGCACATCAGGCCCGAGGCCACGTACGACCCGAACCTGATGCGGTCCACGCGCACGCCGGCCAGCCGGGCCACCTCCCGGTTGGCGCCGACGAAGGACATGTGCCGCCCGAGGGGCGTGAACTCCATGACGTAGGCGAGGCCGGCGGCGATGACCACCCCGTAGTAGAAGGACACCGGCAGGCCCCAGAGCTTGTGCAGCGAGATCTTGGCGAAACCCGCGCTCAGGCCGCTGATCGTCGTGAGCCGCGACAGCTTCAGGGCGATGCCGAGCAGGAAGGTGCCCATGCCCAGCGTGGTGACGATGGGGTTCACGCCGAGAACCACGACGATGAAGCCGTTCACCGCCCCGGCGGCGACGCAGCACGCCACCGCGATGAGCGACGCAGTCACGGCGTCGTAGCCGTGGAGCACGACGAGGACGGGCACCAAGGTGGCGGCCAGGCCCATGATCGACGCCACCGCGAGGTCGAACTCACCGACCACGAAGGTGATGACGAGCGCCATGGACAGGAACACCAGCGCCTGCTGGGAACCGAAGATCGTCTGGAAGGTGCCGTGTCGCAGCATCTTCTCGGGTTCGAGCGCCGCGTAGAAGGCGAAGAGCAGCCCCCACACGGCGACGATGGCGTACTTGGGTGCCAGCCGGGAGAGGCGGCGCCCGACGGACGTCAGCGCGCCGGCCTGAGGCGGTCCGAGAAGCGCGGCCTCCTTCTCGCTCAGGTCGGGAAGACCCTCGGCGTGGATGGGGAGGTCCTGCGACTCCTCGCTGACAAGATCGATGTCTCCCATGAACTTGGGTGCCCCCTTGCTGATCACCGATGCGGCTCAGTCGTGTTCCCCTGCAGTGGCTCCGGCTGTCGCGAGTGCGTCCCCGCCGGCAGGGGAGTAGATCGCACCGACGATGTCGTCCACCGATGCCGGGCCCCGCAGTTCGTGCGTGGCCACGCCCTCGTGGATGACGATGATGCGGTCGCAGAGCACCGACAGGTCTTCCTGTTCGGCTGATGCGACGAGCACGGCACAGCCTCCCCGTGCCGTCGCGTCCACCAACTTCAAGAGGTCCACTCGGGCGCCCACGTCGACGCCCTGGGTGGGCTCGTGCAGGATCAGGACCCGCGGGTGGCTGAGGAGCCACTTCCCCATCAGCACCTTCTGCTGGTTGCCACCGCTCAGGTGGGCGACGGGCATGCCGATGTCGCGCGGCACGACACCGAGGGAGTCCACCACCTGGCGGGCTTCGGTCACCTGCCAGCTCTTGCGCAGGTGGAACGCCGAACCCCGCTCCTGCACGCGGGGGAGCGTGACGTTCTCCAGCACCGTGAACTCGAGAGCCAGACCGTGGAGGTCACGCCGCTCGGGCACGAGCGCGATGCCCGCGGCGAGGAACTGTCGTGGCGTCCCTCGGGCCGCCTCCAGGCTGACACCGTTGACGGTGACGGTCCCAGCCGTGCCCTGCACGAACCCGCTCAGCAAGGAGGGCACGTCCTCGAATCCCGACCCCGTGAGGCCGGTGATGCCGACGATCTCGCCGGGCTCGATGTCGAACGACAGGTCATGGACCCGGCCCCCCGCCAGGCCACGCACGGACAGGCCGGCACGCTCGCTCTCCGGCGCTGTCATCCGGGCCGCCCGGTGTCGCTCCGGCAGGGCTTGGAGTGATCGCCCGAGCATCAGGCGCACGAGGTCCTGCTCGGAGAGCCCACGCGTGTGGAGCCCACCTTCCACCACCCGACCGTCCCTGAGAACGGTGACGCGGTCGCCCAGCTTCAACACCTCGTCGAGCCGGTGGCTCACGAGAAGGATCGACGCCCCGTCCGCCACGAGCGAGCGCACGAGCGCGTAGAAACCGGCCAGCGCCTCGGGCGGCAGGGACCGCGTCGACTCGTCGAACACGATGAGGCCGTGGCCGCGCTCGTGGCTCTGGATGGCCCGGGCGATGGCGACCGTCGCCCGCTCGGACGGTGACAGCTGGGCCACGGGGACGGCAGGGTCGATGTCCGAGCCCAGACGGAGCAGGACGGCTCGCACGATGTCGAACTCGCGCTTCCAGTTGATCTTCCGGCCGAAGCG
>Ga0070741_10008174_pt1 | contig 21158 bp, 22 predicted proteins | sample Coa_R1_4_FD_66440 | JGI IMG/M metagenome (GOLD analysis project Ga0070741, IMG submission 66440) | Surface soil microbial communities from Centralia Pennsylvania, which are recovering from an underground coalmine fire - Coalmine... | ecosystem: Environmental > Terrestrial > Soil > Unclassified ...
TCTAGGATTCTTTAGCGGCAACCCTGTTGCCGACATGCTGTTGGGGATGCCCTCGTTCTTTTCGGGGGCGCTGGGCGATCCTACAAGGAATTTTCGATCGACGGGCTTCAACTGGTTCGTCGAGGACAGCTATCGTCTACATCCACGCTTTACGCTGACATATGGTCTTCGTTATGAACTTCAGACTTCGCCGGCCGAGATTCACAACCGGCTTGCGCTGTTCTCGCCGGAAAATGCTGCCGCCGGAGTCATTTCAACTCGGCACCCTGAAGGTCCTCCTGGACTGGTTTTTGCCGGGGATCCAGGGCTTCCTCAGAACTTAGTTGCAAGCGACAAGAACAACTTTGCGCCAAGGCTCAGTTTCGCGTGGGATGTCACAGGCAAAGGCACAACCAGCTTACGAGGGGGGTTTGGGATCTTCTACGACGTCGCTCCATTTATTCCCTATGCAGACGCCAGTTTGAATCCTGTCGAATATCCCTTGTTTTTTTACACGCCCGACCCGTTTAACCCGAACACATTCGCAAACCCCGTCACAAGCAATCCGGATTTGCCTCAGACCCAAGCCCAGGCAGATGCACCCGGAACCAAAGTGTTGCCCTTTTCGACGATCGTCGGGCCCGGGATACACAATCGATCGCCGTACGTGAAACAGTGGAACCTATCGGTGCAGCGGGCCATCACTTCCGATCTCGGCGTAACTGTCGCCTATGTCGGAAACTCCGCAACCAAGCTGTTGGGCAGCGTGGAAGCCAATCAACCGGTCTTCGTGCCAGGCAACAGCACGTTCGCCAATGCTCAAGACCGACGTCCATATCCACTTCTGAGTTTGATTTACGATCACGGATCCCAGTTCGCTTCGAACTATAACGGGTTGCAGCTCTCGGCAACGAAGAGAATGAGTCACGGGGTCTCGTTCATCGGTGCTTACACCTGGTCTAAGACGATTGACTACAACTCACAGGCGATCACTTACTACCACATCCTGGGCCATCCTGTGTTTCCGCAGAACTCCTACAACTTGACAGCTGAGCGTGGGCTGTCGTCATTCGACGTTCCGCACCGCTTTGTGCTCAGCGGAACGTGGAACCTGCCCGGCTTTGCGAAAGGTACGCATTTTCTGGCAAGCAAACTGCTCAGTGACTGGCAGATGAATGGAATTGTTACCCTGAGCAGCGGATATCCGTTCACCGTCGTCGATTCTGCGAACCCTTCCACCACCGGCGAGTACGGCCCGACCGATCGGCCGAACCTCGTTGGCGACCCTAACGCGGGGCCACATACAGTCGACCAGTGGTTTAACACCTCAGCTTTTCAAGCGGTGCCCGCGGGAGGCGGGTTCGGCAACGCCGGTCGAAATATCGTACGCGGACCGAGCCTCAAGACTGTCGACTTCTCGCTTTTCAAAAACTTCGACATTCAAGAAAAGTACAAAATCCAATTCAGGGCCGAAATATTCAACTTATTCAATCACCCGAATTTCTTGCCGCCGGATGGTGACATCAATTCGCCAAATTTCGGCCGGATTACCGAGACCAGCACGGATGCTCGAGAAATTCAGCTTGGGCTGAAAATTTCGTTCTAGTTCCTGTTCGGCGACGTACTGTGGAGACACAACATGACGGCTCAAACTCGCAACAAAACGACGCTCATCAAGAATGGAACTGTCATCGATGGGACCGGCAAGGCTGCATTGAAGAATGCGTCGGTCCTGGTGAAAGACAACAAGATCGCCGCGGTCGGCACGGACATAAAGGCGGATCCTTCTGCGAAGGTGGTGGACGCGGGAGGAAAGACTATCATGCCGGCGCTGATCGATGGGCACTGCCACATCAGTTACGGCGACGTGCGTACGCAGGAAGAGTCTGACATCAGCGCCAGTCGTGAATACCGCGCCATTCGCGGGGTGTGGAACGCCCAGAAGGTACTTCGCGCCGGTGTGACATCGTTTGCCGATCCCGGCAGCACCTGCATGGTGTCAGTCGCGGTGCGGGATGCGATTTACTCCGGCATGTTTGACGGACCGCGAATCTTTGCGGCGGGACCCTTTCTCACCAGTTACAACGGAATCGCTGATTACTTTCCCACATGGGTCAATATTCCCACCGGTATCGGCGTGCTGACTAACACCTTGCCCGAGATGATCACAGAAGTGCGCAAGCAAGTGAAAGAAGGTGTAGACCTGATCAAGGTGGCGGCCAGCGGCGACATAAGCAATCCCACTGCGGGAGCTGACACGTCATCCTTGAGCCTGGAAGAACTGGTGGCAGTGGCGAAGGAGACGCACAGGCTGGGTCGTAAAATCACAGCCCACGCTCGTGCCGGCCTGTCTGCCGCCGATTGCTCCCGTGCCGGATTTGATTGGGTGATGCACGGCACGCTGATGAACGATGAACATCTGGACGTGCTGTTGAAAAACAACACTCCGCTGATGCCAAGCCTTACCTATCTGACCAACGCCGTCGATTTCGGCAAAGATTGCAGTCTGTCTCAATCGATGATTGACGGCTGTAAGTGGGAACTGGAACGGGCTATCCCGATTCTTTCGAAGGCCCACAAAGCCGGGCTGCCACTGCTCATCGGTTCCGAGAGCGGCTTCGCTCTGATTCCCTACGGACACTGGCATGCGCGCGAACTGGAAACCTACGTTAAGTATCTCGGCTTCTCGCCTATGGAGGCCATTGTTGCTGCCACTAAGCTGAACTCGGTAACCGTCGGCCTTTCCGGAAAGATCGGAACCTTGGAGCCCGACATGCTGGCGGACGTGCTGATCGTCGACGGGGATCCGCTGGCGAACATCGCCGTCCTGCAGGACCTGAGTAAGATCAAGGCCATCATGAAAGATGGTGTATTCGTGGACCTGGACCAGCCTTGGCCTTCGAAGAAGGATTGGGCATTCGAACAAACCATCAGCTTCGGTTGGAAACTCGCCGAAAATCCTTCGGTGAGCGCATTGCATGGGGTGGCAAAAGCTTCCAGCGCCGGTGAGGCAGCATAACTGAGGGGCAATCGTGGCTCGGACCAAATAGAGGGCGTGGGTGGATGAGACTCGCAAGATTCGCGACCAACAACCATATCGAGTACGGGATAGTGGATGGTGAGTTAGTACGTCCTGTCAGAGGCGACATCTTCAAAAAACCGGTTCCCGATGGTCGTGCCATTTCGATCGAGGAGATCAAGTTTCTGGTTCCGGCAGTGCCAACCAAGGTGATTGCGTTGGGCATGAATTATCGCAGCCATGCCGAGGAGTTGAAGCTCCAAATTCCCGACGAGCCGCTTTTCTTCTACAAGCCGCTTTCTGCACTCATCGGGATGGGCGACAGCATTCAATATCCGCCGCAAAGTAACCGGGTCGACTACGAGGCGGAGATGGCGTTTGTGATCGGCCGGCAAGCCAAGAACGTTCCAATCTCCGAGGCTTTGGACTATGTGTTCGGATACACCTGCTTTAATGACATCACTGCGCGCGACATTCAGTTCAGAAAGAACGCGATTGAATTCGTCAAGTCGAAGGGCTTCGATACCTTTGGATCAGTTGGACCCTGGATCGAAACTGAGGTGGAGCCCAGCCATCTGAACATTGAATGCCTTGTGAATGGAGAGATCAAACAGAAAGGCAACACAAACGATCTTATTTTTGGTGTGGCGGAGATCATCAACTTTGTTTCCAAGATTATGACCTTGTATCCCGGTGACATTATCGCTACCGGTACACCTTCTGGAATCGGCCCCTTGTCTGTGGGCGATACGGTGGTTGTGAACGTGGAGAAGATCGGCACCCTGGAGAACACGGTGGTCCGCTCAGTTCCACAATCCTATGCGATGGAGGCAACGTAAGTCATGTCGCAAAAAGCTCAGCAGCAAGCTGGTCAACGCCCGGACCGCCAAGTTATCAAGGAAGGGCATTTCGACAAGATTCTAAACACGCACTATTCGGAAGGCATCCGGGTGGGCAACCTGGTTTTTGTCGCGGGGCAGCTTGCCGTCGACGACCAACTCAACTTGACGGGTAAGGGCGATCCCGACAAGCAGGCGCGGAAGATTTTTGAAAACATGAAGGGCATCCTGGAAGAAGCGGGCGCAACCTTGCAGGATGTCACCATGCTCAACCTTTATGTCACCGACATCGGGTTGATTTCGAAAATCGCGCAGGCCAGACGCGACTACTTTGGCTCGAACCGCCCGGTGGCGACGCTGGTTGAGGTCAGTAAGCTCGCGCACCCCGACGCTGTTCTCGAGGTAAACGCGATCGCGGTGATTAGCGCGTAGTTTTGGACGAAGCCGAGCAGGGAGATTATTCATGGCGTATATCGGACAGCGGATAGCACGAAAAGAGGATTACCACATCCTGGCAGGGCATTCCCGGTACGTTGCTGACATTAAGCTGCCCGGGATGTTGTACGCCAAGGTTTTGCGTAGTCCCTTCGCCCACGCGCGGATCAAGAGCATAGATACCCGCGCGGCCAAAAGCCTTGACGGCGTGGTGGCGGTGCTCACTGGAGAAGACGTCAAGGACAAAATCGCGTACTGGGGACAGATCGGCACAGGATGGCCGGTCGGAGATCGTCGAGCACTGACCATTGATAAGGTGCACTTCGTAGGCGATGAAGTGGCCGTCGTAGCGGCGGAAAATACTTATGCGGCAGCGGACGCTCTCGAACTCATTGACGTTGACTATGAAGAGTTGCCGGTGCAGGTCGATCCGGAAAAGGCCATGCAGCCGGACGCGGAATTGGTCCATCCCGAGCTCGTGGAGCAAGGCATTATCGAGAGCAATATTTTGTCGCGGTACAAGCTGCGGGTGGGCGACATCAGCGCGGCGGAGAAGGAAGCCGACCTGATCGTATCCGGACGGTTCTATTCCAACCGGCCTGTCTGCAATGCACTGGAGCCACACGGAGCTGTCGCAAGCTACGACCGTTACCTCGATAAGTTGACGGTCTGGTCATCGACGCAGGTCGCGCACCTCATCCGCGATGGACTTTCGGAGGTTCTCCGCTATCCGGCCAACAATATTCACGTCATGGTGCCGGATATGGGCGGCGGCTTTGGCTCCAAGGCCGAGCTATTCGCCCACGAGGTTCTTGCCGCCTATCTGTCGCTGATGACCAAGCGTCCGGTTTCCCTGATTTTGGATCGTACGGAGGTTTTGCAGGCGTGTTCGTCGCGCTGCGCGCAGGTGCACTACGCCGAGCTGATGCTGAAGAAGGACGGCACCTTCATTGGTTATCGCGACAAGATCATTCAGGATCAGGGTGGGTACGCCAGTTGGGGCACGCAAGTAATCCAGATTGGCACGCATGTTGGCATGCTGCCGTACAAATTCCCCAACGTGTGGGTGGACGGCATCGATGTGTACACCAACAAGAATCCGGGCGGTGCTTATCGGGCGTTCGGAGTGCCGCAGCAGGCGTTCGTCCGCGATTCGCTGGTACATATGGCGGCGGTGAAGCTGGGAGTAAGCCCAGAGTCACTCATGCTGAAAAACACGGTCAAAGGTGCCGAATGTCCTTACAACATGGCCGCTGGCCAGGTGATCGACAGCACTGGCATCGATGCCGCCATCGAGAAAGTAATGGAAGAGGTGAAGCGGCTCGGCTGGCAAAAGAGCCGCAAACGAAATCAAGGTATTGGATGGAGCTGCACACTCAAGCACAGCAGCTGCCGCCATCCACAGATTGACACCGACTATGACTCGGTGCGGGTGCGCCTCGAGCCTGACGGGACGGTCACTGTCTTCACCAGCGCTTGCCCGCACGGGCAAGGAATCGAGACTGCATTGGGACAGATCTGTGCTGATCAGATCGGAGTCAGCTTCGACAAGGTGCGCGTCATCGGTAACGACTCGCAGGGGCCGCATGGACTGGGCACCTGGGGCAGCCGCACCATGACCATTACCGGCAGCGCGTTGAAGCGTGCGGGCGACGTAATTAAAGAGAAGCTGTTCAAAGTGGCTGCGTTCAAGCTGGAGGTTGGCGAAGGCGACCTTCAGGTTGCGGAGAACTGGATTTCCGTTAAAGGAGTTCCCAGCAAGAAGATCTCGGTGCAGCAGATCGTGGAACTCTGCGCGTTCCACAGTCACGAGTTGCCTCCCGGCATGGAAGCGGGGCCGATCGAAACCACGCAATCCTACGACAGTCCCACCACGCGGTTGGACGAAAACGGGCGCGGGAATATGGTGGTCAGCTACAACGGCGCAGCACATGCCGCGCTTATTGAAGTAGATCCCGGCACAGGCAAGGTCGACATCCTCGACTATGTCATGGCTGACGATTCCGGCGTGGTGATTAATCCACTCATTGTCGAAGGGCAGCACCAGGGATCGGTTCCGTTTGGCTTGGGACAGGCGCTTGGGGAAGGGCTGGTCTACGACGAGAATGGCCAACTGCTCAACGGCAACTATCGGGATTACTATATTCCGCTCGCCACCGATGTGCCGGACCTCAGTAAGTTCTACGATTGCGGAGTTCCGTCGAAAATCACTCTGCTGGGACAGAAAGGGGCCGGCGAGTCTGGCAATGTTCCACCGCTCGCAGTGATTGCCAATGCCGTAGAGGACGCCATCGGTGTGCGCATCACCGAGTTGCCGGTCACTCCGGACAAAGTGCTTATGGGGATGAAGAAGGCGAAAGCCAGCAAGGCCGGTTCGAACGGCGGTCGCGGATAGAGCGAAAGGACTGAGCAATGCCACTCGCAAAGATCAATGGCGTGAACCTCTTCTACGACGTCGAGGGCCAAGGAGAGCCGGTTCTGTTCATCATGGGAACCGGCCTCACGCACTCGCTGTGGAGCCGGCAAGTTGATGCGTTCAAAAAAAGATATCAATGCATCAGCTACGACAATCGCGGTACAGGACAGACTGATCGCACTGCCGAAGGACATACCGTCGCGAATTTCGCCGAAGATGCCGCGGGCCTGCTGAATCATTTGGGAATTCGCAGTGCGCATGTGATTGGCTGGTCGCTGGGCTCGTGCATTGGACAGGAGTTGGCGATTCATCATCCCGACAAAGTGAAATCGCTGATTCTTGTGGCCACCTGGTGCAAGCCTTATCCGTTCCTGCGGCGCAGATTCGAGGTACAGATCGAAATCGCTAAGAGCGGCGATCAGAAGTTGCTGGGCGCGTATTCCGTCCTGCATCTGTTCCGGGCTGACCATCTCGATGAACACGACCAGGAAGTGTCGGAGTTCCAGCGCCGGTCGCTCGAAGGCGCGGGCCGGTCGCCCATGGAGACTCTGATCGCGCACTACCGCATGGACATCGAGCACGACACCGCTGACCGGCTTTCAAAGATCAAAGTTCCCACCATCGTGCTGGGTGGGCAGGATGATGCCTTAATTCGTGCGCCTTACCAGGAAGAAGTACACCGTCGCATTGCGGGATCGGAGATCAACCTGATACCGAAGGCCGATCACATGGCTATGGTGATGATCCCTGATGTGATTAACCAGATTGCTTTGGATTTTCTCGAACGTCATTTTGGGGCGAAAGCTCACGCCGGCAGCAAGGCGTCGTAGCCGGGAAAAGGGACCTGCATGTTTTTTGAAAAAGAATTCGTACTTAAAAAACCGCTGGGGGAAGTTTGGAACTTTATTGTGGATCCGCAAACGATCGCGCCCTGTATTCCTGGCGTGGAATCCGTAGAAACGATCGATGTTGCGCATTACAAGGCCAAAGTCAAAGTGGCAGTCTCATTTGTTACTGCGACTTTTGTGCTCAATGTGGAGATCCTTGACCGGCGTGATCCGACTTTTCTGAAGAGCCGGATAAAAGGAAAGGACAGCGGGATCGGGAGTTCGATCAGCGCCGAAACCACGCTGGAACTCACGCCTGTGTCGGACCATGAGACGCGGGTGAAGTATGGCGCGAACTTTGTTTTTACCGGGCAGGTGGCCAGCCTAGGACGCTCGATCATGCAGGCGAAGACCGAAGAACAGACCGCGCTGTTCGTGAACAACTTGCGGCGCAACATCGGTGAAGAAGGTGGACCGCAGGAGGAAGTCAAGAAGGCAGGCGTGGGTCAGATGGCGCGATTGCTGGCTCACGATGTCGGCGCAGCAGTGAAGAATCGATTCTCAAACAACACTCCGGTTGCGGCAACCGAGGAGAAACAATGAGGAGCTTCGAATATTTCCGTCCTTCGAGTCTCGACGAAGCAGTGAAGCTGATGGCCAAGTACGGTCCGCAAGCACGCGTGCTGGCTGGCGGCCAGTCGCTGCTGAACATGATGAAACTGAGGATTGCCAGCCCTCAATATCTGGTCGACCTTTGCGAACTGCGCGATCTGACAACGGCTGCAGTTGATTCTGGCGGTCGTCTACGAGTGGGCGCGATGGTCACCTACCATCAGATGCAGCAATCAGGCCTGCTTAATTCCAGCTATGGCGCGATTTCAGACGCGCTCGAGGTAATCGCAGACGAACAGATCCGGCACGTTGGAACACTCGGCGGCTCATGCTGCCAGGCTGATCCGCATGGCGATATGCCGAACGTCGTCGTGGCGCTTGACGCGGAAATGGAGGCGGTCAACAGCAAGGGCCGACGTACGATACCCGCGAGGCAATTCTTCACTGGCTTGCTCCAGACCGCATTGGCGAGCGAGGAAATCCTGGTGAATCTTTACTTTCCTAAACAGCCGGCTTCGACCGGAAGCGCTTATGAAAAATTCGCGTGGCGCAAAGGCGACTACGCCATCATCTCAGCCGCTGCGGTCGTGAGTATCGGAAGTGGTGGCAAGTGTGAGCGGGCGAGTGTAGTGATCGGGTCGGCGCAATCAAGCCCGCTGCTTCTTGAGAAAGCTCCAGCGGTACTGGTCGGAAAGCAGGTCAGTGCGGAATTGATCGAACGAGTTGCTGGCGCTGCTTTTGAAGAAGTGGAACCCGAAGCAGACGCGCTCTATGGCTCGTCCGAGTACAAGAAGGAATTGGTCCGTACCTTGACTGGACGCAGCCTGCTGACAGCATGGCAGCGCGCACAAAAGGGAGTCAACTAGGAGACCTCAATGGTGAGAATTTCAGCGAAAATCAATGGGAAGCAGTACACAGCAGAAATCGACCCGCGGATGCTGTTGCTGGATTTCATCCGCGACCACGCCGAGCTGACGGGCTCCAAACGCGGATGCAACGAAGGCAAGTGCGGCGCCTGTACGGTCATGCTCGATGGGCTCACCGTGAAATCCTGTAATTTACTCGCCATGCGCGCGCACAATAAGGAGGTGCTTACGATCGAGGGATTGGCGCCCGATGGCCACTTGAGCCCTCTGCAGCAGTGCTTCCATGAAAACCATTCGCTGCAGTGCGGATTCTGCACCGCGGGATTCCTGATGTCGGCCAAGTATCTTTTGGAGCACAATCCAAAGCCCAGCCATGGTGAAATCCGCGAGGCCATTCACGGGAACGTCTGCCGTTGCACGGGCTATCAAAAGATCGTGGAAGGAATCGCAGCTGCGGCCAAGCGTCTGCAGACCGAAGAAAAGGAGACCCAGTTCGCAAAAGCGGGTAGCTAACCACGCTTATGATTCAGGGCGTCGATGAGATCGAAGTTCGGATGCATGAGAACGGCTACGTCTCAGACCAGGCGATTGCTACATCTATCTTTTTGCTAATGGAGCTGAAAAAACCCATCCTTATTGAGGGGCATGCAGGGGTTGGAAAGACCGAAGTTGCCAAGGTTCTAGCGAAGATACTTAACACGGATCTTATCCGGTTGCAGTGCTACGAAGGCCTAGATCTGTCAACAGCGCTCTATGAATGGAATTATCAGAAACAGATTCTCAGGATGCGGCTGGAAGACGGCTCGAGCCACTCGGTTGAAGAGAAAGAGGAGATCATCTTTAGCCCGCAATTTCTGTTGAAGCGTCCCCTGCTTTCAGCCATCACGAATCCGGACCGAAGCGCGGTCTTGCTCATCGATGAAGTGGATCGTGCCGACGAAGAATTCGAGGCCTTCCTGCTAGAAGTCCTCTCCGATTTCCAGGTCTCCATCCCTGAACTAGGAACAATCAAAGCCACCCACAAACCTTACGTAATTCTCACTTCAAATCGGACCAGGGAGCTGAGCGACGCTTTGCGGCGCCGCTGCCAGTATCTTTGGATCGACTACCCAAGCTTTGAGAAGGAACTTTCCATTCTGGAGCTGCGGGTACCCGGCATCAATCCTAAGTTGGCGCGGCAGATTACCGCGTTCATGCAACGCATCCGGACCAAAAATCTCCTAAAGAAGCCGGGAGTAGCCGAGACGCTCGACTGGGCTGCCAGCCTGCTGCTGTTGCATCGCGACTGGTTGGATGAGGAATCGGTAAAAGCTACGCTCGGATGCATTTTCAAAGATATTCATGACCTTCAGCGCATTTCAAAGGATCAACTAGAAGAAGTGCTCGCAGAGGCGGAGGCGGTTCAAGGTGGATCTTAGTTTAGAGACATTCGGCGCTGCGGTTCAGCCCTCGGGATACCGCAATGTGTTGGCGCGCCGGCCGGACGGCGATCTGTCGCAAAATATGCTCACATTCTGCGCTTTGCTGCGGAAGCGCGGGCTCATGGCGGGCACTGCGGAAGCAATGGACGCACTGCGGATCTTGCCCCAGATCGATGTGGCGGACTGGAGGGGGTTCTACCTGGTTCTGCGGAGTCTGTTCGTGTCCCGGAGAGAGGAACTGAACGTATTCGATGCACTGTTCCACTCTTTTTGGACCGGTTGGTCAGGCTTCGAGCAGAGTGCGCATCAGCTGTTCGAGACAGCCTCGCCCCGGGACGGATCTACTCACGGCCAGAGGCGGCTAGGACAAAAGGAAGGTAGCGCGGACCTGGCGCCCGATGATGATCAGACCAATGAGGAAACCTCAATAGCCTTGTACAGCCCTGAAGAAGTTCTCGCGGGCAGGCTCTTTGGTCGTATCGAGCAGGACGAATTGCGCGAAATGGAACGAAGAATCAAGAGGCTGAACCGCAGGTTGGCCACAAAGCCAGGCCGGCGTATGCGAGTAGGCCGCAGGGGACATGGTGTGGACTTGCGGCGGAGCCTGCGCCACAGTCTCGGATTTGGCGGCGATATCGTGACACTGGTCCGGAAACAGAGACGTCTCCGCCGGCTCGAGCTGGTGTTGTTACTCGACGTCAGCCGCTCCATGGATATCTATTCGCAGTTCCTGCTTAAGCTCATCTACTCGCTGCACAATGTGCGCGGGAAGACTGAGTCCTTCGTCTTCGGAACTAGTTTGAAGCGAGTTACAGATTGTTTCAGATCAGCCGATATCAATGCAGCTGTCGCAAACCTTTCCGGTCAAGTTCCCTTCTGGTCGGGAGGCACGCGCATCGGGCACAGTTTCCAGTTGTTCAACCAGAGATATGGGCACAAGGTTCTTACGCCCCGTACCGTGCTGATCATCCTTAGCGATGGCCTGGACACCGAAAGTGCCGAGGTCGTCGCCGAAGAGTTGGCGATTATGAAACAAAAGGTTGCCAAGTTGATCTGGTTGAATCCTTTGTCTGACACGCCCGGTTACGAGCCCACGGCTGCAAGCATGGCTGTGGCTTTGCCATACATTGACATGTTTACATCAATCGATCGGTTGCTTTTAGGTAAGAGCGAAACGGCAGCGCAAACTGCCTGATAAGGGGCCCTGTGTATTCGGAACTGGTTCGGGAACATTATCGACATCCGCGAAACGTCGGGACTATACCCAACCCTTCCGGCACGGCCATGGTGAAGAGTCCATTCGACAGCGACACCGTCCTGGTGACCCTGAGAATCGAGGACAACAGAATCGCGGACATCCGTTTCAAGTGCGTGGGCTGCCCTGTCGCGATCGCTAGCTCTTCGATTGCGACGGAGATGAGCGTGGGTAAGTCGGTGGAGGACGCTTACGCTCTTTCCAAGGAAGATGTCGCCTCGGCGCTGGGAGGCATGCCCGATTACAAGATGCTTTGCAGCAATCTCATGCCGGATGCAATCAGGCTGGCCATTGATGATTGGAGATCTCGAGTCAGCAATGACGCTGTGCATAAAGGGGTTTGAGTAGCCATGTCTAGCGAGCTGTATCGAAAAGCCGGAGACCTGGCCGCGCAAGGTGTACCGTTCGCGGTGGCAACCGTCGTCCGAGTCGAGGGTTCCACGTCCGCCAAGCCCGGTGCCAAAGCCCTGATCGACGCTGAGGGCAGAGTACTGGCGGGATGGGTGGGCGGCGGATGCGCGGAGACGGCCGTCCGCAGCCAAGCTAAGGAGTGCATTGCAGAGGGTAAGGCGGAGACTATCACTCTCGACATGATGGACGAAGTACTCGGTGTTGGTATGCCGTGTGGAGGACTGATGGACGTCTTCATCGAGCCGGTAATCCCGAAGCAGAACTTGTTAATTCTCGGGCATGGCCGCATCGCCGAAACCCTGGCTGAACTTGCATACCACATGAGTTTCTCTGTCACAGTAAGTGACCCTGCCGCAACCCGGGATAAGTTTCCGCACGCTGACAGTCTGATTAACGACGATATTAACTTCGATGCGTGCAAAGTTACACCGACAACGTGTGTAGTGATTGTTACGCAACACAAGAATGACCACATCTGGCTGCAAAAAGCCTTGGAAGGTAACGCCTCCTATATTGGCCTTGTCGCCAGCAGGAAACGATCAAGGCTGGTGCTGGACTATGCAATGGAACAGGGTTGTCCTCCGGATAAGTTGAGCTGCGTGTCGGCCCCGGCCGGCTTAGACCTCGGCGCAGCTACTCCGGAGGAAATCGCCCTAAGTATTATCAGCGAGATCGTTGCCTTAAAGAGAGGCAGGGATGGTCGCCCGCTCAGGCACAAAACTGAGCAAGAGCCCGATCTGAGCACCCCATCGCCTGGAAGAGAGGAAAGACGGGGCAAAGTCATTTCGCATTGCGAGACGGGTTAGTACAGATGAATGCAGTATCTGTTTTAGAGCTGGGTTAGTCATTCCTTCTACTCAAAAAAGGAACCTATGATCATACGCCGGGTATTCGCGGTCACCTGTTTGTCTGCCGTGCTTGTCGTGCCTGCCGCAGCTCAGCAGCCACCGGTCAAGCGAGCTCCCATTCGTTACACTTCGCCCACATCTGGCAAAGACATGTTTGTGAATTACTGTGCTGTTTGTCACGGTAAGGACGCCAAAGGGGACGGGCCTGCGGCCAGCGCGCTTAAGACTGCACCCGCCGATCTGACCACCCTGACAAAACGGAATGGCGGCAAATTTCCAAGTGCCCATGTTTCCAGCACCATTCTTGGAGATCGCGACCTACCCGCCCATGGCTCGCGGGAAATGCCTATCTGGGGGCCTCCGTTGCGGTCATTGGACGCGCATGGCGACCTGGTGGTGCGGCAGCGAATCGTGAGTCTTACGGAATACCTCAAGTCCTTACAAGAGAAGTGACAAGCGGACACAAGGGTGATTTGTACTTGGGACGTTCGGAGAAAGCATGGCATATATCGGACAAAGGCTACTTCGTAAAGAAGATTACAGAATTCTGACTGGTCATTCCCGCTTCGTTGCCGACCTCAAGCTGCCAGGAATGCTGTACGCAAAGATTCTACGCAGCCCGTTTGCGCACGCTCGCATTAGCAGCATCGATAAAACGAAAGCAGAGGCTCTTGAAGGTGTCTCAGCTGTGTTAGTGGGTAGCGATATAAAAGATTCTCTAAGTGCATGGGGACAGATTGCTACCGGTTGGCCGGTCGGCGACCGCAGAGCGCTGGCTGTGGACAAGGTGCACTTTGTTGGCGACGAGGTTGCTGTGGTTGCTGCCGCGAGCCCGTATATCGCCATGGACGCACTCGAACTGATCGACGTTGACTATGACGAGTTGCCTGTTTACATCGATCCGGAAAAAGCAATGGAACCCGGCGCGGCCGTGATCCATGAAGATCTAGCAGAGATGGGCCTTGTAGAGGGCAATGTCCTCTGGAGAAATAAAGTGCGCGCCGGCGATGTTGATAAGGCAGCCAAGGATGCAGATCTAATCGTTTCCGGGAGATTTTATACAAATCGTCCGGTTTGCAATGCGTTGGAGCCCCACGCCTGCGTCGCCAGTTATGACCCCTACGTTGATAAGCTCACGGTTTGGACCACGACGCAGGTGGCACATCTTATTCGCGATAGCCTATCTGAAATCTTGCGGCGCTCTGCCAATAGCATTCACGTAATCGTGCAAGACATGGGAGGAGGCTTCGGCTCGAAGGCCGAGCTGTTTCCGCATGAAGTGCTGGCATGCTATCTCACTCTCATGACCAAACGCCCGGTGCAGATTGTTCTGGACCGCACCGAGGTACTCCAAGCCTGTACTTCCCGTTGTGCGCAAATCCACTATGCGGAAATGATGCTTAAGCGCGACGGAACCATCATCGGATTCCGTGACAAGATTATCCAAGACCAGGGCGGATACTGCAGTTGGGGCAACCAGGTTCTGCAGATCGGACCTCATACTGGCATTCTTCCTTACAAGATTCCAAATGTCCTGCTGGACGGTATCGACGTTTATACCAACAAGAATCCAGGAGGAGCATACCGGGCGTTTGGTGTGCCCCAGACCGGGTTCGTTAGAGACTCATTAGTGCACATGGCGGCTGTGAAGCTTGGCCTCTCGCCGGAAGAGTTAATGATGAAGAATACGGTGAAAGGTGAAGAGTGCCCGTTTACCATGCCATGCGGCCAGAAAATTGATAGCACTGGAATCGATCGATGTATTGATAAGGTGATGTCGGAGGTGGATCGGCTCAAATGGCGGGAGAACCGCAAGCCGTACCAGGGGATTGGTTTTGGCATCACCGTAAAGCACAGCAGCGGACGTCATCCCCAGATCGACACCGACTACGATTCAGTTCGCGTGCGCGTCGAACCTGACGGTTCAGTGACTGTGTTCACCAGTTGCTGTCCTCATGGACAGGGGCAAGAAACCACACTCGCTCAGATCTGTGCCGATGGGCTAGGAGTCGCGTTCGACAAAGTGCGTGTTCTTGGTGGCGACTCGCAGGGACCGCACGGCCTCGGCACCTACGGAAGCCGCACTATGGCAATCACTGGCACAGCCCTGAAGCGTGCTTGCGAGGTGGTTCGTCGCAAGCTGGCCCAAGTGGCGGCTCACAAGCTGGAAGTCGGCGAGAGAGATCTGGAGTTTGGCGAGGACTTTATCTGGGTCAAGGGTGTTACCTCAAAGAAGGTTTCAATCCTCGAAGTCGCGCTGCTCTGCCACTTTCACACCCACGACCTTCCGCCGGGAATGGAGGCAGGTCCGATTGAAGCAACGGCTTCTTTCGATAGTCCCACTGATCGCCCCGACAAGAATGGGCTGGGCAACTTTGTGCCCACTTACTGTGGCGCGGCTGCCGCGGCCTTAATTGAGATTGATCCAGGCACTGGGAAGCTGACGATCCTGGACTATGTGATGGCGGATGACCCGGGCGTCGCAATCAATCCGCTGATTGTGGAGGGCCAACATCAGGGATCTGTGGCCTTTGCTCTGGGTCAGCCTTTGGGAGAGGGCTTGGTCTACGATGAAAACGGGCAGTTGCTGAACGGCAACTACCGCGATTACTACATTCCCCTGGCGACCGACGTGCCGGATCTAAGCAAGGTTTACGAATGTGGCGTCCCGTCACGCGTAACGCCTCTTGGCCAAAAGGGAGCAGGAGAGTCCGGCAATGTGCCTCCGCTTCCGATCATCGCGAATGCGATTCACGATGCCATTGGAATTCGCTTTACCGAACTGCCAATAACTCCAGACAAGATTCTGTTGGCATTAAAGCAAGCCAAAGCACAGGTTGCCTAGGCGCGGCATGCTAGTCGCAGGCGACAGGAAATGTCGTCAACAGGAGAACAGTCATGACAGCAAACTCTTCCCGAAAGCCCATCGGTATCGGTCCGCGCAGGTTGACGCACGCTAATCTTTTTGTCGGCAACTTAGATCGCTCTATGCAGTTCTACACGCAAGTGTGCGGCTTTGAGGAGGTTTTCCGGGAACTTCCGTTCAACGCTGGGTTTGTCAGCAATGGTAATAGTCATCATGACGTGGCGGTAGTGGAAGTAACACCAACCTCGCCTTTCACCAGTGATGAGCAGCAGTTGTTTCCGGATGGCTTCGGTACCCGCCCGGGCCTGTTTCACCTCGGCTTTGAAATGGAAAATGAAGCCGAGGTGGTGAATTGGTACAACCGCGCGAAGGAAACCGGCTTGAAGAGTTTGATGACCTTCGATCACCGGATTTCGCGCAGCGTCTACTTTCTGGATCCTGACGGAAATGTGCTCGAGTACTATGCCGACCGGACAACCGACTGGAGAAATATTTTTAATCAGGCGGCCGCCCGCAATGAAAGCATTACTACGCAATGGATACCTGGGCGCGAGACACCCTCCACCGACCGTAATTACGCCATCAATCCGGAAATCAGACGCGTCTCAGACGCGGTCTTTCATGCTGTCAAAATAAGTCATGCGGTGCTGATCGTGTCGGACATTGAAAAGTCGCTAGCGTTCTATACCGAAGTAGCAGGCCTGAAGGAGGTGTCCCGCACAGGCACACAATTTGCCCTACTCCGGGGCAGTTGTCCCGGGTACGATATCGGCTTGCTTAGCGATAAGCGGTCCCCAGTTGGTATTCATCACATCGCCTTCGAAATTGCTGACGAAGTTGACATTGCAAGAACTGAGTCGGAGTTACAGAAGCGAAACATCCAAATCGAGCTTCGTCTGGACACCGACGCCAAGCAAAGCCTGTTTCTGATGGATCCTGACAACATCAGAGTCGAGTTGTTTGCTGAACGTGCCAACTCTGTACACCGCCTCAGCGCAATGGATGCTGCGCCGCTGGCATATCTGGCCTAGGGCCGATTCTATGAGGCGGTAACCGCGTGGTTTGTATTAGCAACCAGTTGGCCACCGAAGCTCGTTCCGGTGACTCCTTTCCTTACTTGGCCACGACCGCCGATTTGGCCATGGAGAATACATGAATACAACATGGTTACAGCTCTTCGACTGTCCATTTCAGATTAGATTTGCTGACGTGAAAGGGAGGACTACGCGGGTCCTTGATGCTGGAACTGGCACTCCTCTGATCTTTCTCCATGGAATTGGCGGCCACTTGGAGGCCTATAGCAGAAACGTTCGCAGCCACGCCGCTCATTTTCGAGTTATTGCTCCCGATTTTATTGGCCACGGTTTTTCAGCTAAACCCGACCTCGAATACGAAATCCCTGCCTACGCCAGGCACATTCTTGATCTGATGGATTCGATGGCATTGCAGAAGGCTCATTTGTCAGGCGCTTCGCTCGGAGGCTGGGTTGCCGCATGGATTGCGGCAAACTGTCCCGAACGAGTTAATAAGTTGGTTCTAAATACAGCTGCGGGTTTTGACATAGATCAACATGTAATGGAACGGATAAAACGCTTAAGCATGGAAGCGGTCACCAATCCAACCAGGGACAGCGTAAGAAAAAGGCTGGAACTTATCATGGCCAACGCTAACTCTGTTACCGATGAACTGGTGGAGATTCGTTACCGGATTTACAGCCAGCCTGGGATGGTCCGGACGACAGAGAATGTCATGTGCCTGGAAAATATGGAGGTTCGGCAGCGCAACGTGCTTGCGCCGGAGTTACTCAGGAAGATCAAAGCGCCCACTCTCGTAATTTGGACTACAAACGATCCCATATTTCCGGTGGAAGTCGGACGCAGATTTACGCAGTACATTCCTAACTCTCAGTTTGCCCTCATGGAGGACTGTGGCCATTGGCCGCAGTTCGAGAAAGCAGAAGAATTCAATCGAATTCAGCTGGAGTTTTTGTTGCGCCAACCGTGACGGCGGCTTCGGTGACACAGTAACGGAGCGCTACCGGACAAATTGTTCCGGCTATGCCGTCTGTGCTGCCTCCGACGTGGTGCCCCGGATTCGCCAGTGCTGAACAATTTCCGCCAAGATGCTCAGGGCGATTTCTCCGGGACTACTCGCTCCAATTTGCAACCCGGCGGGCGCGCGCAATCGCGCTAGTCTCTCGGCAGAGTGTCCCTTCGACGCGAGGCTGCGGCGAATCTCATCCGCCCTCTTCCTATTCGAGACGAGTGCAATGTACGGCGTGTTTGTAGTTAAAGCCTGCTCGATCGCGTCCTCATCAAATCGACCGCGGCTAGCCACCACAACAAAGGTTCGCCCGCTGATGGGCAGAGGGGACAGGTCCAGCACATGAACAACTCGGTCGGCCCCAGGGAAATCCTGGAGGCCTGCCAAAGGATCTACCACGGTGGCTGTAAACTGCAACTGTTTGGCGAGCGTCACCAATATTCGCGCGACGGGTTCACTGCCGATGACCAACAACTCAGGCTGGGTTGTTAAAGCTCCGGCTGGAACTTCGGCTTGCTTACTCTCAGTCGTCTCCAAGAGCGTGCCAGACGCATGTCTGTCCTGCTCCCACAATCGAGATAATTTCTGAAATTCTTCTGGACTGTCCGCATCAATCAGGATGCCGCCGTCGTCGACTGGCACCTTAAGAATGTTATTTACGCGGCTTCCAAAAATGGCTCGGCACCCAATGTCTCCCGCGAGAGACATTGCGTCCGGGAACACTGAGCGGTTCAACAATACGGGATTGCCACGAAATCCGTTATGCACAGGCACGGCCACTTGAGGCCTGCAGCTCTTGTATTCGGCAATCAAGCGATTGAGCGTTTCAGCTTTAACAAAAGGCTGATCCGCCAGCACGACCAAAGCAGCGTCGGCTTCTGGATCCACATTTGCGAGACCGGCTCGAAGTGACGTGCTCATTCCCTCGGCATAGGCTTCATTCACCACCACTTTTGCATCATTCAGCGCCACGTTGTCTCGGATCGCCTCCGCTGCGAAGCCGAGAACCAAAATGCACTCGTCTACCGCTGAACTTCGCACCGTTTCCAGTACATGACTGAGCAGCGACGCTTCGCCGAGGGGCAGCAGCTGCTTTACTCGTCCCATCCGCTTGGACATCCCGGCTGCTAGAACAATCGCTGAAACTCGTATCGGTTTGGTTTCTGCTGGCATTCGAGCCTCGAGGGAATCAGCCTACTACATTGACACAAATGTCCCTTGTCCTAAACGGGATTGGGAAAGACCCAGTCTTCGGCTGAGCTTGGGCACTGCCGTCGGCAGCCTAGCAAGAGGGTGGCGAAGCCCGCATGGGATTCGCCGTAGAGCTTGGCCAGACAGCCGCAAACTGGGATTCGGTGGCTTTGAAACGGCTAAGGTTGGTTGCGGGGGGTGGATTTGAACCACCGACCTTTGGGTTATGAGCACAACCCAAAAAACGACAGCATTTCATTTCAACGACTTGACGGCGCCGGGAACGACAGAAAGTCATTGAAAAGACCCAAAAGCAGAGTTATTGGACCACAATCGGACCACAATTCGGGAGCGTATTCAGCAACAGATAAGCTTGCGCTCCACTACGGCCCGTTCCTAGAGCCCTCCCAAAAACTCTGAGATCTCAGGTGAATTCCAATCGACCGGTCCAATCAACTTATGCCGAACCACGCCGTCGCGGTCGATGAAGGTCTCGGTCAGCCGAACGTGCCATACAAAGCACTGTTCTTCTGTTTGGGGCTCGGACGGTGAGGAAGTTGACCTCATTTTGTTTGATAAAACGGTGATATATATCGGCGTCAACGTCGATACTCACCGCAAGAACTGTAACGCCTTTCTGCCTCATGTCCTGCATCTCGATCATGGAGGAAGTTCTCCTACGCACGGAGGACACAGAGTGCGGCGCGCATTGAGTGTTACCTGACAGAACCCTTCAACTCCCGATTAATTTCAACTCTCGTTTTTTCTATGGCGTGCACAACCGGAACACCTGAGGAAGTAGGTTCCGGCGGCGCATGATCCCAAAGTTTTCCCGGATGGTACACCGCTACATAGTCCCAAACCACCGAAGAGCGGTCACGCTCTCCGAGTAAGCGAGAGACCACGTGATCCTTGTCCCAATACTGCGAGACCCTGCGATCGGAGAGTCGCTTGAGCGTGGCGGTCGAAGGCGCGCCAAGATCGGTCGGCAATACCGGTTCCCATACCACGAACACTCGTATGCCGGCGTCCTCTTGCTCGCCAAGTAATTTGTTGAGTGCAGAGGCCCCCTGCAAACAAACAGCTCAAGTCGGAGAGAGCAGAACCAGTAGCCGTACGGAGTTCGCAGACCCGTTGAATTCATCCCGAAGCGATGCAACATTGGAACTGTTCAACCTAACTAATGGTGGTTGGCCGCTCGGGGCCGTGCTCCCACCATAGAAATAGTAGAAGGCTAGGAGTACGAGTGCTACGAGCCCGATAAGCACGATCCGTTTGTTTTTCATGTCAGTCGGCCAATAGATTTGCCAAGAAGTTTGCCAGCAGCTGCGGAAACAACAGTATTACCAGCACCACAACGGCTGAAAAGAGTGAGCACCAACGTGGCCTGTGTTGTCATATGAGACTTCGCCTGCCTCTCGCGCCGCAGTCCAACGAAGCCAAAGGCAATGAATATCACCGACAGAAGCAATATAAGTGGGCGGAGCCTTCCAAGCCAGTCTTGACCTCCGGCCACGATCTGAAACGGAATAAAGTAATAAAAGATCATTAGCGCAATGGCTGCCGGCCCGGAAACAATGATGGCGCTCGATCTCATATCAGCTAGCCAAGAGATTGGCCACGAGGTTTGCTATGGCTTGCGGGAACAGAATCGACACAAGGACGACCACAGCTGAAAACCACAACACAATCGTGGCCAGAAGATTGGGTTTGCAGTTGCACTGTTTCGCGCGCCACGACTGGTAGAAACCCAAAGCGATAAGCAGCACGGATGCTGCCAGGAAGAACGGCCGGAGCTTCACAAAGAACGCTGAACCTCCCGCAGCGCCGGCCGCGAGTAAGAAAGGTGCCAATGGCAAGCAGCAACTGGATGCCAAGATCACGCTGCCGAGAGCCGCAAGGCTGGCACTGATCGTGCGGCCTGATCGCGAGGCTTTGTCGGTTGGTTCCTGTGTTGTTGGGACCATTCTTATATCCCTAAGACGTGTGGCTAAGTATCTGGGACTCAGCCTCCCGTAGTGCCCGGCGAATCACTTCGCGCGGAGGCAGTCCTTCGCGGCCGACCTCGCTCACATAGATCCGGCACATCATTCCATATTCGTGGGCGGTGCGAGCTGTCGGCTCTACGTC
>Ga0070741_10008175_pt1 | contig 21158 bp, 20 predicted proteins | sample Coa_R1_4_FD_66440 | JGI IMG/M metagenome (GOLD analysis project Ga0070741, IMG submission 66440) | Surface soil microbial communities from Centralia Pennsylvania, which are recovering from an underground coalmine fire - Coalmine... | ecosystem: Environmental > Terrestrial > Soil > Unclassified ...
GTCGATGGCCGGCGACCGGCAGGGAGGTGAGGCCATGTTCGGGCACGTGCTCGTGCCACTCGACGGGTCGCCCGAAGGCGCGTCGGCGATCCCGGCCGCGCACGTGCTGGCCGCGCTGGCCGGCGCACGAATCACCCTGGTGATGGTCGTTCCGCCCCAGCCCATCGCGGACGAGGGCGCCTTCGAGGACGCCGCCGCGTACCTCAGGCGCGTGGGCCGCGAGCTATCGGCCGCCGACTCGCACCCGCTGGATGTCGTGGTAAGGCAGGGCGACCCGGCGGCCGCGATCCTCGAGGAGGTGGACGCCGGCCGGGCTGACCTGGTGGTGATGGCGACGCGGCGCTGGGAGCACCCGGCCCAGCCGCTCGTGCGCAGCGTGGCCGAGCAGGTCGCCGCGCGCAGCCCCGTGCCGGTCGTGCTCGTCAGGCCGGGCGGGCGGCGCCTCGCCGCGATCAAGACGATCCTGGTGCCGGTCGACGGCACGTCCGGTGGGGCGCGTGCACTGCGCACCGCGGTCGACATGGCCCACGCGTCGGGAGCGAGGCTCGTCGTCGTCGAGGTCGTGCCCCGGATGCCGCTCTTCGTCTCCGACGCGCTCCGCGGCACCCGCATCGGGCGCTACCTCGACCCCGCGTGGGTGGAGGCCGAACAAGCCCGAGCCAGCACGTACGTCGAGGGCCTCGTCGCCAGGCTGCGCCGCGTCGGCCTGGAAGCCGAGGGAACGACGCCGGGCGGGGTGGTCGCACAGACGATCGCCGAGACCGCGGCCGAACGGGAGGCGGACATCATCGTCATGAGCACGCGCGCTCGCCGAGGGGTAAGCCGCGCGCTGCTCGGCAGCGTCGCCGCCGACGTCGTCCGCTGCGCCGACCGGCCGGTACTGCTGGTCCGCAGGGGCGCTCGGACGACGCGTCGCCGTGTGGCAACCGGGCTCGGCGCAGCGGACGACCCGGTGGCCTGAACGGGTCGACGCGCTGAGGGGCAGACGGTGGCGCTGACGACGGGGGCACAGCGCGGCCCACGGGCGTACCACGCCGAGGTGGGCTTGCGGCGCGAGAGCACCAGCCTGGCGTGCGCGCTGCGCGGCCTCGCCGTCGCCTGGCGGGGCCACCGGCACCTCCGCGTCGAGGTGGCCGCGGCGGCCGTGGCCCTGGCTGCCGGGGCCGTCCTTGGGCTGAGCGCGGCCGGCTGGGCGGTGCTGGTCGCGACGATCACGCTCGTCCTAGTGTTGGAAACCGTCAACACGGCGATCGAGGCGGCTGTCGACCTCGCCAGCCCCGGCTTCCACCCGCTCGCCCGTAAGGCGAAGGACACCGCGGCCGGCGCGGTGCTGCTGGCGGCCGCCGGCTCCGTGGTCGTGGGCTGCGTCCTGTTCGGGCCACAGCTCCTCGCCTTCGCCGGCCTGTGACCGCGGGCGCCTCCGTCGCCCGTTTACCGCCGGTCTACGGCCATCCACGTTCGACGCAACCAACCCGGCGCAGCTTTGTGGCAGGTCACCAAGGAGACAGGAAACGTGGCGACGACCAAGCGGAAGAGCGATCGTGAGATCCAGCAGGACGTGCTGCGCGAGCTGGCCTGGGATCCGCGCGTCGACGCGGCCGACGTCGGGGTCAGCGTCGACCAGGGCACGGTCACGCTGACCGGCTCCGTCCCGACCTACGCCGAGCGGATCGCCGCGGTCGAGGCCGCCCACCGGGTCGCGGGAGTGCTCGACGTGGCCGACGACCTGCGCGTCAAGGTCCCGGGGCATCATCAGCGCGACGACGCCGACCTGGCCCGGGCTGTGCGCCACGCGCTCGAATGGGACGTCGTCGTGCCCCACGAGCGCATCCATACGACTGTGGCGGACGGACGGGTCACCCTCAGCGGCCAGGTGGACTCGCCGCACCAGCGCGACGCCGCCATCCGGGTGGTACGAGCCCTGGTGGGCGTGCGGGACGTGACCGACGAGATCGAGATCGCGCCCGGGACGGTCAGCAGCGCCGCCGTCCGGAACGCCATCGAGCAGGCGCTCGAGCGGCGCGCGACGCGCGCGGCCGAGCACCTGGAAGTCGAGGTCGTCGACGGCAGGGTGATCCTGCGCGGGGTGGTCCACTCGTGGCCCGAGCGCGAGGCGGTCGTGGGCGCGGCCCGGTACACCAAGGGCGTGCGCGCGGTCGACGACCAGCTCGTCGTGGCGGCGAGCTGAGCCCCGAGCAGAGAGGCGCGGCCTAGGAGGGGGCGAAGCGATGAAGAAGACCGACGCGCAGATCCGGGATGAGGTGCTGCTGGAGCTGGACTGGGACGCGCGGCTGCGCGCGACCGACGTTGGCGTGACCGTGCGCGATGGCGTCGTGGCCCTGCGCGGCACGGTCGCCAGCTTCCCTGAGCGGATCGCCGCGCAGGAGGACGCGCACCGGGTGGTGGGCGTGCTCGACGTCGCGAACGACCTGGTCGTCAGCCTGCCGGTGGCCGACGAGCGCTCCGACGCGGACGTCGCCGCTTGGGTGCGCCGCGCGCTGCGCGGCTGGCCGACCGTGCCCGAGGCCGACGTGCGCTCCACGGTCTCCAACGGCTGGGTGACCCTTGAGGGGGCGGTGGCGACCGAGCAGCAGCGCCAGGACGCCGAGGCGGCCGTGCGGGCCCTCCGAGGCGTCCGCGGCGTGATCAACCGGATCACGCTCGACGAGACCGCGCGGGAGGATCCGCCGGTCCAGGTCTGGGTCCGTGACGGGGTGGCCACGGTCGTCGGGACGGTGACCTCCCCGACCGAGCACCGCCGGATCATCGACGCGGTCCAGCGGGGGGCCGAGGGCCGCGAGATCGACGACCACCTGATCGTCGCGCCGCCCCCGACGACCTGAGATCCGGCGGGCGCACGGCGTGGCGACTCCGCCCCCAGCCCTCCTGCTCGACCTGTACGAGCTGACGATGGCCCAGAGCTACGTGGACGAAGGAATGACCGCGCCCGCGACCTTCAGCCTGTTCGCCCGCCACCTCCCGCGGGACTGGGGGTACCTGGTCGCGGCCGGGCTCGACGACGTGCTGAGCTACCTGGAAACGCTCGCCTTCGGCGCGGAGGAGCTGAGCTACCTGCGCAGCACCGGGCTCTTCACACCGACCTTCCTCGACCACCTCGGGCGTCTGCGGTTCACCGGCTCGGTCCGGGCGATGCCCGAGGGGACGGTCTGCTTCCCGAACGAGCCGCTGCTAGAAGTGACCGCGCCGATCGTCGAGGCACAGCTCGTCGAGAGCGCGATCGTCAACCAGGTGCACTTCCAGACGCTGATCGCCTCGAAGGCGGCGCGCTGCGTCGAGGCGGCCGTCGGCCGCCGGTTGGTCGACTTCGGTCTGCGCCGCACGCACGGCTACGACGCCGGGCTCAAGGCCGCGCGCAGCGCCTACCTCGTCGGGTTCGACGCGACCAGCAACGTGCTCGCCGGGCAGCGCTACGGCATCCCGATCGCCGGTACGATGGCGCACTCCTACGTCGAGGCGTTCGGCGACGAGGCGGAGAGCTTCCGGGCGTTCGTCCGGGCCTATCCGGACGGGACGACGCTGCTGGTCGACACCTACGACACGGTCCGCGGAATCGAGCGCGCAGCCGCGGTCGGCCGCGAGCTGGCGGCGGCCGGCCACCGGCTCGGGGGCGTGCGCCTCGACTCGGGCGATCTGGGGGCCGACAGTGCCGAGGCCCGTCGAATCCTCGACGCGGCTGGCCTAACCGACGCGACGATCTTCGTCAGCGGCAACCTCGACGAGCACACCATCGCCGCGCTGCTGGCGGCCGGCGCACCGATCGACGGCTTCGGCGTCGGCACGCGTATGGGCGTGTCGGCCGACGCTCCGTACCTGGATATGGCCTACAAGCTGGTCGCCTACGACGGTCGCCCGACGCTCAAGACGTCGGCCGGCAAGGCGACCTGGCCGGGACCGAAGCAGGTCTGGCGCCGCCGAGACGCCCGGGGGCCCGCGGACCTGGTCGCGCTCGCGGCCGAGCCGGGGCCGGCGGAGGCCGAGCCGCTGCTCCTCCCGGCGATGGCGGACGGCCGCCGGACGGGCACGACCTCGCTCGCTGAGGTGCGGGCGCGCGCCCGTGCCGAGATCGAGCGGCTCGCGCCCGAGCAGCGCCGGCTGACGGCGCCCGCGGCGCCCTCGGTCGGCTTCAGCGCAGAGCTGGTCCGCCTGCGCGACGCCCTGACCGCCCGCGTGAGCCCGCGGCCGCCCCAACCCGCTGTCGTCTGAGGCGCCGGACAACCGCGGCCAGCGAAGGTCGCGCGCCCGGCGTTCAGGCCCACGCGCCGGCGTCCACCGCCGGCGCCCATCACGCGGTCGGCGTGTCGCATACGACGGCGGCGGTAATTGGACATGAACCACGCGAGCGCGGCGGTAGTCCAGTGCGCGTGGCTCGCGGTGGATCAGGGAAAGGGCCCGATGCCAACGGACCAATGGCGCGCGGAGACTCATCCGTGGAGGTGCCGGTGAGCTCGGACGTCGGCGCGCACCTGGCGGCGTATGGCCCGTGGCAGGTGGGCGGGGCCGCGGCCGCCGAATGGCAGTTCGTCGTGGTCTATCTGGGGCTGTACGCCGTCGTCGCCGCGATCCTGCTCGCAGGCTGGTACGTCGACCGACGGGCCGTGGTGGGGCCGGCGCCTGCGCCCCCACCGGCCCCACCGGTGCCCGACCGCCAGGCTGCGGCCGCCCCGGGCCCCCTCCGCGACCTGGCACCGGAGGAGCTCGCTCCGCTGCTGCTCGGGCGCATGGCCCGCCTGGCTGCGTTGGCCGCGCCGTACGCGCCCGACACGCCTGGCCCGAGGCAGCGGCTCGTCCTGGCCGCCCTGGTTTCGACCTACCACGACTGCGAGCGGTTGGGACTGGCGGCCCAGGCTACCGCGGTGCTCGACGCCAGCCGCGCGGTGCGTCCACCGCCTGCCGAGAGGGCGCCGTAGCCGCATCCGGGACCCTCGCTTGGGCCCGCCAGGCTTCGCTCCCCTCGAGGGGGCCATCTGGCGGCCGGACGACCCGGCCGTGCTCGTGCCGACGGCCTTCGGCGCCGGTCGGACGATCAGCCTCGGGAGACTGCCGCAGGCTGCCGATTGGCACCGGCCCGCGCCTCCACGGATGGAGCCGGCGGAAGCGGCGGTGGCTTTGCGCCGCGCGCCTCCGCGACGACCGATCGCAGCTCCGCCTCGTCGAGCGATTCCCGGGCCAGCAGCGCCTCCGCGAGCGCGTCAAGCGCGGCGCGCTCGCGGGTCAGGATCTCGACCGCGCGCGCGTGGCAGTCGTCGACGATCCGCCGGACGGCACGGTCAGCCGCCTCCGAGACGGCTTCGCCGTACCAGCGCGGCCGACCGAGATCGAGGCCGACGTAGCTGTCTGGCGCGTTGCCCTCGAGGGCGAGCGGGCCGACCTCATCGCTCATGCCCCAGCGCGCAACCATCCCGCGGGCGATCTGGGTCACCTGCTGGAGGTCGTTCTCGGCGCCGGTCGTCAGGTCCCCGAACACGACCAGCTCCGCCGCCCGCCCACCCAGCGCGCCGACGATCCGGGTCAGGAGGTAGTCGCGCGGGTAGTTCTGCCGGTCGTCGACCGGCATCTGGTAGGTGGCGCCGAGCGCCTCGCCGCGCGGCACGATCGTCACCTTGCGCACCGGGTCGGAGCCAGGCAGCTCGAGCCCGATGAGCGCGTGCCCGGCCTCGTGGTAGGCGACCCGGCGACGGTCCTCAGGCGAAACGGCGATGTGGCGCGCCGCGCCGAGCATGATCTTCTCCATCGCCTCGGAGAAGTCGTCGCGCCCGACCGCGTCCTTGCCTTTGCCCGCGGCGCGCAGCGCGGCCTCGTTGACCAGGTTGCGCAGCTCCGCTCCGACCAGCCCAGGTGTCGCCGCCGCCAGGTCGCGCAGGGAGACGTCCGGCGCCAGGGGCACCCCGCGCGTGTGGACGGCCAGGATCTTCGCGCGGCCCTCGCGGTCGGGCCGTTGGACCGCGACCCGGCGGTCGAAGCGACCGGCGCGCAGCAGCGCGGGGTCGAGCACGTCGGGGCGATTGGTCGCGGCCAGGACGATGACGGCGGCCTGGCGCGTCTCGAACCCGTCCATCTCGACCAGGAGCTGGTTGAGCGTCTGCTCCCGCTCGTCGTGGGCGGCCAGACCACCGCCAGCGCTGCGCGACCGCCCGATCGCGTCGAGCTCGTCGATGAAGACGATCGCCGGCGCCTCCTTCTTCGCCTGCTCGAACAGGTCGCGCACGCGGCTGGCGCCGACGCCGACGAACATTTCGACGAACTCGGAGGCGCTCATCTCGAAGAACGGCACCCTGGCCTCGCCGGCGACCGCCCGGGCAAGCAGCGTCTTGCCCGTGCCCGGTGGGCCGACCAGCAGCACCCCCTTCGGGATCGTGCCTCCCAGCCGCAGGTACTTAGGCGGGTTCTTGAGGAAGTCGACGACCTCGACCAGCTCCTCGCGCGCCTCGTCGATCCCGGCCACGTCGGCGAACGTGATGGTCGGCCGCGTCTCGGCGTAGCGCCGCGCCCGGCTCCTCCCGACCCCGAGGGCGCCGCCCATGGGGCCGCCGGCCGCGCGCGTCGAAGCCCAGTACAGCAGACCGACGAGCAGCAGAGCCGGGGCCAGGCTGATGAGGAGCGTGAGCCACCAGGCGCCGCCCTCGTCGATCGGCTGGGCGTTGACCACGACGCCGTGCGCCTCGAGCATCGGCATCAGGGCAGGATCCTCGAACGTCGGCTTCTGCGACGCGAACTTCGTCCCGGTCGCGCTCTTGTTGGGCTGGTCCGGGAGCGGCGCGGTCACCGGCTGTTTGAAGGTGCCCTGGATCGCGTCGCCCCGCGACGTCACGTCGGCCACGTTGCCGGCTTCGACCTGCTTCTTGAAGGTCGTGTACGGGACCGTGATCCGGTCGGTCGGCGCCGATGCCAGGCAGGGGCCGACCAGGGCGTTGAGGACCAGGAAGGCGACCAGCCAGAGCCAGAGCGAGCTCACGCTCGGGAGGCCGGGCCGGCGGCCGGCCGGCGGCCTTCCGTCCGGGCGCGGCTTGTCGCGGGGTGGCATCTTGCCACCATGCGAGCCCACCGCGCTGCCCTTATCCATTCGTCCGACTCGTCGGCTCCGTCCCCAACTCTGCGGACTTCCCGAGACCGGCGCATCAGGGGGAAATGCCGATTGGGTAAGCCGAGTCGGCTATCCGGCCGACGCCCCGTGCAACCAGTCGGGCAGCCCTGGCGGAGGACGAGCGTCGTCGCCCCCGCGGTGACGCGGCGGCGGCCTGTGGAGCGGCGCGACCGTCCGCACGATCGATCGACGCCGACCGCCGCTGGAGGCGGCCGACTACGCCGGAGCGTCGACGGCCGCGGTCGCGGACTCCTTCGTCTCCGTCGCGGCCCGCCGTACCAGCATCACCGGCCGGTGGGACGTGCGGACGAGGGCGTCGGCGGTGCTGCCGAGAAGCACGCGCGCCGCACCGGTGTGCGCGTGGGTGCTCATCACGATCAGGTCCGCGCCGACCGCGTCAGCGTTGGCGACGATCGCCCCGACGACCGAGGTGGACGGGCTCAGGACGTCGCCCAGGACCGCCACGCCTTCGGCCCGCAGCCCTGAGGCGCCCAGCCGTCCGGCGAGCCCGCTGACGTAGCGACGGGCAGCCCCGAGTGCTTCCTCGTCCCAATCCGGGTCGAAGAAAATACCGCCGCCGTAACCGGCGATGTCCATCGTCTGGTAGGCAAGGATCGGGACGACCACCTGGATCAGGACCAGCCGCGCCCCGGACACCCGGGCGAGCGCCAGGGCGGAGGAGAGCGCGATCGCCCCGCCGGGGGAGCCGTCGACCGGCACCAGGATGGTGCGCAGCGTGGTCATCCCCTGCCCACCCGGCCGCACGAGCAGCACGGGCACAGGGCTCGTGGCGACGACGCGCTCGGCCACGCTCCCCAGGAACGCGCGGGCGAGGCCGGCGCGGCCGTGGGTCGCCATGGCAACCAGGTCAGCGCCCACCCGGCCGACCGTCGCGACGATCTCGGCGGCGGGCACACCGGCGCGCACCTCGGTGTCGGTCGACACGCCCTTGGCGACCAGGCCGGCCGCCAGGTACTCCAGGTGCGTGCCCGCCGCATCGCGCACGGACGCGTCGGCGCCCGGGTCGACGACGGTCAGGAGCTCGATGGAGGCGCCGGTGGCCAGGGCCATCGTGAGCGCCGGCGTCAGCGCTGTCGCGCCGACGTCGCCCCCTTCAAGGGGGACGAGGATCTTCGAGAACACCACGGCTTCCTCCTGGCGGCTCGTCGGGCGCGAGGCCGTCGAGCGTAGCCTAAGCGCCCCGAACAAGCTGTGCCATGGGGACTTTTCCCCTGCGTCACGCGGCGGTCGGTTGCGGGCGGCGGCGCGTGCGCCGGAGACGCGACGGCCCGGGCGGCCTTTCGGTTTACCCTGCCAGCCGACGGTGCCCTATGCGCCTTTGGGTGTCGACCGAGCTCCCCCGGGTCTTCCCGTGGCCTGTTCGGCCACGGGAAGAGGCTGGGCTTCCCCAGTTCGGCTTCCTCGGTCTCTACTTAATCAGCGTTCGGTATCCTTGGGTCCGGCGGGTGTACCTTACTCAGCCGCCCGGGTCTCGCCTTACTTGTACCCGTCCGGCTGGTCCGGGCAATCGGGGAATTCCCTGAATTCCCCGCCCGTGCGCGGGAGGCCGACGAGCCGGTCCGCGGGCACCAGCCGCGCGTCGTCGCCGTCGGCACGGACGCGGTAGTACACGACGCGGCCGCGGTAACGCTCCAGCACCTCGGCTCCGACGAGCGCGCGGTCCGACCACCAGGGCCGGAGCAGCACCCGCTCGCCGGATGCGAACATCTGCCTGGACGCGACGATCTCCATGCTGCCCTCCTTCGCTCGCCCGGTCGTGCGGTGGCACCGTCCTTCTACCGTCGTCCGGTCCTCGGGTCGTCCGGAGAAACCCCGGATCGCGACAGCCCCTCGGTGGTTCTGTTCCTACCGGTACCAGGGCTCGTCGGGCCCCGCCGGCGCCGACCGGGACTCGACCTCGAACTGCGCGGCCGCCTCGAGCGCCTCGGCGCCGTAGACGACGGCCGGTCCGCCGCCCATCATCACCGCCACGCCGACCGCCTCGGCGAGCTCCTCCCGGGTCGCGCCGGCCGCGAGCGCGTCGTGGACGTGGTAGGCGACGCACCGTCGCAGCGCACGGCCACGACGAGCGCCAGCGCGATCAACTCCTTGGTGCGGGCGTCGAGCGCGCCACCCGCCACGGCCTTGGCGTGCAGTGCGGCGAACCCAGCCATAGGCCCGGGGGCCGCCTCGGCCAGGTCCTTGATCGCCGCGCGGAGGTGGCGATAGCGGTCCGGGTAATGGTTCGTCATGTTCGCCCCTCCGGGCTCTTGCCTTTCCGGCGCCTACCAGTAGTCGTAGCCGGGGGCCGACCGCGTCCACGCCGCCTGGCGCTCGTGCAACAAGACGTCGCGCGAGTCCCAGTTCCGCGGTCCGTCGTCGGGTGAACGGGCTAGCTGGTAGCAGCCGGTGTGCCCCCGGTCGCCGATCGCGCCGCGCTCGACGGCCCAGCGGACGAAGCGCAGTCGGCGCACCTCCGCGGGAGACCAGCTCGTGTGGGCCGGAACAACGCCCGCGCCCGAGAAGGTCCGCACGCTGCACCTCCTGTGCCGGGTCCGGGAAACCGGACACTCCATGGGTACGCTTCGCCGGTTGCGGCCAAGCTTGCGGAAGGTAGACCAAGGGCAAACGTCCTCGATCCGCCGTAGACGAGTGGTTTACGCATCGCTACGCGGCCGTCAACCTCCTCCGCGCACGCTTGGGCCAACAAACAGGGGAGTGGACCCATGCCCGCCAAGCACCTGCTCTTCCGCGCGACCGCCCGCGAGAAGGTTCTGACCGGCGCCACCGCGCTGGCCGACGCCGTCCGTGTGACGTTAGGGCCGAAGTCGCGGTGCGTCCTGATCGAGAAGGAATGGGGCCGCCCGCTCATCTGCAACGACGGCGTGACGATCGCCAAGGAGCTCCAACTGGCCGACCCCGAGGAGAACCTTGGGGCCCAGGTGCTGCGCGAGGCGGCCGAGCGCACCGGCGACCTGGTCGGCGACGGCACGACCACCGCGACGCTCCTGGCCCACGCGATCCTGGCCGACGGCATTCGCAACGTCGCGGCCGGCGCCAGCGCGGTCGACCTCAAGCGCGGGCTCGAGCGCGGACTCGCCGCGACCGTCGCGGCCGTGACCGGGATGTCGCGGCCGGTCCGGACCAAGCTGGAGAAGGAGCAGGTCGCGACGATCTCGGCGCACAACGACACGGCCATCGGGGCGATGGTCGCGGAGGCGGTCGAGAAGGTCGGTCCGGAGGGCGCGATCACGGTCGAGGAGGCGAAGGGCACGGAGACGCAGCTCGAGGTCGTCGAGGGGATGCAGTTCGACCGCGGCTACCTCTCGCCTTACTTCGTAACCGACGCCGAGCGGATGGAGGCGGTGCTCGAGGACCCTTTCATCCTCCTCTACGAGAAGAAGATCAGTAACGTGGCCGACCTGCTGCCGCTGCTCGAGCAGGTGGTCAAGGCCGGTCGCCCGCTCCTGATCGTCGCCGAGGAGGTCGAGGGCGAGGCGCTCGCGACGCTGGTGCTGAACAAGATCCGCGGGCTGCTCGGCTGCGTCGCCGTCAAGGCGCCCGGCTTCGGCGACCGGCGCAGGGACACGATGGGGGACATCGCCACGCTGACCGGCGGGCGCTTCATCTCGGAGGACCTCGGCGCCAAGCTGGAGGCGCTGACGTTGGCCGACCTCGGCTCGGCCAAGCGGGTCGTCGTCGACAAGGAAAACACGACCATCGTGGGCGGGGGCGGTGCCCACGACGCGATCGAGGGGCGCATCAAGGAGGTCCGGCGTCAGATCGAGAAGGCGACCTCCGACTACGACCGGGAGAAACTCCAGGAGCGGCTGGCCAAGCTGGTGGGCGGCGTGGCGGTGGTCCGGGTAGGCGCGCCCTCCGAGGCCGAGATGAAGAGCCGCAAGGAAGCGTTCGAGGACGCGATCAGCGCCACCAAGGCGGCGGTCGCCGAGGGGATCGTCCCGGGCGGCGGCCTGGCGCTGGTGCGCGCGAGCTCAGCCCTCGACGGCGTCGCGGCGGAGCTCGAGGGCGACCAGCGGACCGGCGTGTTGATGCTGCGCCGCGCGCTCGAGGCGCCGGCCCGGCAAATCGCCGCGAACTCGGGCGTGGACGGCGGCGTGGCGGTCGAGCGGATGCGGGAGGGCGACGGCCGGCTCGGACTCGACGCGGCGCGCGGCGTCTACGTCGACCTGGTCGAGGCAGGGGTCGTCGACCCGACCAAGGTCCTGCGCATCGCGCTGGAGAACGCCGTGTCGGTCGCCAGCACGCTCTTGTTGACCGAGGCGACCCTGACGAAGGTGCCCGAGCCGAAGCAAGCCCCCGCTGCCGAGCCACCGCTCTAACGTGGGCGGACGTCGCATCCGCCAGTTCCACCGCGCCGCCCAGGATTAGGGCGAACCTTCGATCCGGCGCGTGTCCACCAGCGCCGCCGCTCGCGTGCTCGTCGACGAAGGCGGGGACCTGGCACCGGCGGCTCGTCTCGGGGAAAGCCCCGATGTGCTGGACGGGACAGGTCGGTAGCGTGTGTGCGCCCGGACGAAGCCGGCTGGCGGGGGGCGGACCGGCCGGAATCGGCATTCTCCACGGATGCCCGCGGGCGCGGTGTGGGGCAAGGTGGCCATGATGCTTCCCGACGCCCTGGCGACAACCCGCCCCGGTCCGCCATGGGCGTTCCGGCAGCCGCTCGCCGTCCGGAGCGCGCTCCGGCGGTGGCGGTCGCTGCTCGGCATGGTAGCGGGCGTCGGGGCCGCGCTGGGCGTCCTGCTCCTCCTCGTCGGCCTCGCCGACGGCGTCTACGGGCTGATGGCCGAGGATTGGTCGGCGACCGGCGTCGACCTGTACGTCGTCGAGCACGGCGGCGTGATGGTCCCGGTGCTGCCGGGCGACGACCCGGGCCAGATCAGGAACGCCGGGCACGTCCTCGTCCAGGTCCGCGCACTGCCGGGCGTGCGCGGCGCGTTCGGGGTCCTCTCGGGCCAGGTCGAGCGCGAGGTCGAGGGGCCGCGCCGCGACGCGGTGCCCGAGCTGATGTCGGCAGTGGGCGTCGCCGGCGACGCGGAGACCGTGCCGGATGCGGTGGTCATGCGCGCCGGGCGGTGGCTGCGGCGCGCCGACGAGGCGGTGATCGGTTCGACGGTTGCCCGTGACCGGAAGCTGGCCGTCGGCGACGTGATCACGCTCGGGCACCGGCGGCTCACGGTGGTCGGGGTGGGGCGGCTGCGCGGCGTGGGCTACGGAGCGGTGGGGAGTGGCGGCCTGGTCTTCCTCAACGCCCAGACGCTGCGCGGGATCGTCGGCGCCGGCGACGTGCTGACGATGCTGTTCGTCGACGCGGACGACCCAGCCGCGGTGAGGAGCCGGATCGAGGGCGACGTCGACGGGGTCGACGTCGTCGACCGGCGCGCGGCGCTGGCGCAGATCGGCCAGCTGGCCGAGCACGACGTCGTCATCATGCGCTCGGTCGGGGTGATGGCGCTGGTCATCGCCGCGGTCTTCGTCGGCAGCATGCTCCAGCGCTCGGTCGCCGAGCGCCGGACCGAGATCGCGACGCTCCGGGCGATCGGCGTGCCGAACCGCGCGATCGCGGGCCTGGTCCTGGCCGAGGCGGTCCTCGTGACGCTCGCGGCGCTGCCGCTCGGCCTGGCGCTGGCGGTGCTCGGCGGTGGGTGGGTCAACGCCACTTACGCGGCCTGGCTGGACGTCGACGACGTCTACCAGCCGGCCTCCGGCACGGTGGCCGCCGTGCTGGGCCTCGGCGTCGTGTCCGGGCTGCTGGCGTCGGCGCTGCCGCTGCGTGGCGCGCTCCGCGTGCAGCCGGCCGACGCGCTGCGCGAGGCGTGAGGTGGCCGCCGTAACCGCGCGGGCGCCCTGGACGTTCCGCCAGCCCCTCGTCGTGCGGAGCAGCCTCCGCCGCTGGCGGACGACGCTCGGTATGGTCGCGGCCGTGGGCCTCGCCCTCGGCATGGTGATGACGATGATGGCGATGATCGGTGGCTCCACCTGGCTGTACGTCGGCGACTACCAGACCTCGGGCGCCGACCTGTACGTGCTGCAGCGGGGTGGCACGCTTGTCCCACTGCTGCCCGGCGAGGGGCTGGGCTCGCTCGACGACGCGCGGCACCGGATGGCTCAGGCGCGGGGTCTGCCGGGCGTGCGCGCCGTGGTCGGGGTCGTCGCCTGGCCGCTCCGCCGGACGCCGGACGTGCCGGTCCGGCGTCTCCCGCCCGAGCGGTTCCTGGCCATCGGCGTCGACGGCGATGCCGGGGCCATCCCGAACGCGCTGGACGTCCGCTCGGGTCGGTGGCTCGAGCGCGACGACGAGGTCGTGCTCGGCCCGAAGCTGGCGCGGCAAAAGGGGCTCGCCGTCGGCGACACCGTCACGCTCGAGCGCCGCCGCCTGGCGGTCGTCGGCGTCGGCAAACTGCGCGGCGCGAGCCTGGCCGGCGACGGGGCCGCGTTCATGACGCGGCGGACGGTGCAGGAGCTTGGCCACGTCGGCGACCGCGTGGACTTCCTCATCGTCGACGCGGCGGAGCCGGGCGAGACGGCCGCGGCATTGGCGAGCCAGATCGTGTCGATCGACGTGTGGGATCGTGGCCGGATCGTCGCCGCGATCGACCAGCTCATGTCGCGCAGCATGACGATCTGGCGGATGGTCATCGGGCTAGCGCTCTTCCTGGCCGGCGTCTTCGTCAGCAGCATGCTGTCGCGGTCGGTCATAGAGCGGAGCGGCGAGCTGGCGACGCTGCGCGCGATCGGCGTGCCGGCTCGGACGATCGCGTCCCTGGTGGTCGGGGATGCGACGCTCGTCGCTGTGCTGGCGACGCTGGTCGGCATCGCGATCAGCCGGCTGCTCGGGTTCTGGCTGGACCGGGTGCTCGCCGCCTCGCTGAACATGGACTCGATCTACAGGGCAGACGCCGGGCTGTTCGCGCAGGCGTTCCTCGTCGCGCTCGTCCTGGGGGCACTGGCCGCCATCCTGCCCACCCGCCGGGCGCTGGCTGTCGAGCCAGCAGAGGTCCTGCGGGAGAGCTAACCGAAGGATACGGGGAAACACCCGATCCGGCGGCCTGGGCCCGGTGGGAGCATCGATCTGTACAACGGGTGATCGGGAACGGCTGGTGCTGGAAGTCCGGCAGGTCTCGCGCGTCTACGAGCTCGGCGAGGTGCCCGTCCACGCCCTCCAGGACGCGAGCCTGCGCGTGGCCGACGGGGACTTCATAGCGATCACCGGCCCGTCCGGCTCCGGGAAGACGACCCTGCTCCAGATCATGGGCTGCCTCGACCGCCCCACCAGCGGCCAGGTGCTGCTCGACGGTCGGGACCTGGGGACGCTGTCCGACGGGGAACGGACACGCCTGCGGCTCGAGACGTTCGGCTTCGTTTTCCAGCGGTTCCACCTGGTCTCGGTGCTCACCGCTATCGAGAACGTCGCCGTGCCGCTCGAGGCGCTCGGCGTCGACGCCGACGAGCGGTACGAGCGCGCGCGCGAGCTGCTCGAGCAGGTCGGCCTGTTGGAGCGGATCAACTTCCCACCCGCCCGACTGTCGGGCGGCGAGCGGCAGCGTGTCGCCATCGCGCGGGCCGCCGCCAACCAACCGCGCTTCGTGCTCGCCGACGAGCCGACCGGCGCCCTGCACTCGGAGGACAAAGCACGCGTCATCGAGCTGTTCCGCCGCCTCAACAGGGCCGGCCAGACGATCGTGATGGTGACGCACGACCCGGAGATGGCCAGGCTCGCCGACCACCGGATGGAGATCCGGGATGGGGTGCTGCGTGAAGCTGCTTGAGAGACCCAGCCTCGGGCGCGTCGACAGCCCCGAGCCGGCCCACTCGGCGCCGGGGCGGCCCGCCCGCCCGACGGCGCGAACACGGTGGTGGCTGATCGCGGGCGGGGCCGTGTTGCTCGTCGCGCTCCTCTTCCTCGGCGCGGGCGGCGCGGGGTTGGTTACGCCGGCTCCGACGCCGCGGCCATCGCCGACGCCGGTCCGCTACGACGCGCGCGGCCGCATCGCGCCCGTGGCGCAGGCGCGCGTCGGCACGATGCAGGGCGGCACCGTGCGCTCGGTCCCGCCGGCGGGCCGCGCCGTCGTCGCCGGCGAGGAGATCGCCCGGATCGAGTCGCCAGCCGGCGGCGCCGAGACGCTCGTCGCGCCGTTCGGCGGGACTGTGCTGGCGGTGCCGGTCCAGGTTGGCGACACGGTCGTGCCCGGCGCGCCGGTCGCGGTCGTGGGTGACCTCACGCGGCTGCGCGTCGAAACGACCGACGTGGACGAATACCTGGTGGCTCACCTCCGCATTGGCCAGGAGGTCGCCGTCGCGGTCGACGCACTGCCCGGTCCCGAGTTCGTCGGCCGGATCACCGAGATCACGCTCACGCCCGCGACGACCGCCAGCGGCGACCTCCACTACCCGGTCTACGTGGCGATCGAGGGGTCCACGCCCGGCCTGCGGCCGGGCATGACCGCGCGCATCAGAGCGCGCGGCTGAGCCGCGCTCGCGTTACACTTCGGCGGGCTCGGTCTTCGGCGCCTCGGCGACCTCCCGGGCTGGGCGGCCTGGCAGTGCTGGCTGGCCGACGCGGTCGCCGCAGTCCGACCTCTCGGCTCCGTCCAGCAGATCTCAGCCACGCGCACGCACCGCCGCGGCACGCCAGCCTGGCGCTACACCGCGTCGCTGTCCACCTCCACCGAGCCGGTGAGACCGTCGAGCGAGATCGATGCGCCGGACTCGATCGCGGCCGCCGCCGGACCAATCCCGACGACCGCCGGGACGCGGAGCTCGCGCAGGACGGTGGCGGCGTTGGACAGAGCACCGCCCTCGCCAGCCACGACGCCAGCGGTGTGCGCGACGAGTGGCGCCCAGCCGGCCGGGAGGACGTCCACCACGGCCACGTCGCCCGGCCCGGCGGCAGCCGCCTCGCGAGCATTGCCGACGCGGAGGGCGCGGCCGCGCGCTCGGCCAGCCGAGACGCCGGATCCCCGGAGGACGCGCACCGCGGTTGGCGGGCTGAGAAGCTGCATCGCCTTCACTCCTCGCGCTGCGCCCAGACTACGGAGCCGCCCACGCCGCGCGCATCCGGGTTTTGTGCGGATTCACGGCGCCGCACGCACGCCTTCCGCGCCAGTCGGCCAGGCAGCGACCGCCTCCACGCCCGCCGTCCCAAGAATCGTTGCAGTCACAACAACTATCAGGTAGCCTATCCAGGTGCAGCGCGTGCCCCCCGGCGCTGGCCCGCCGCGCCGCGAGCGGCCGAACTTCGCCGCGCTCGGGCGCGCGATGCGCTACCTCGGCCGCTACAGGCGGCTGGCGGCGCTCGCCTATGCGTCGCTCCTCGTCTCGAGCGCCGCCCAGCTCGCCGTGCCGCAGCTCGTCCAGTCGATCGTGGACACGGTCGCGCGCGTGGCGAGCAGCCCGGGGAGCGCGGCGCAGAGCGGCGACGCGCAGCGGGCGCTGCTGCTCGCCGGCGGACTGATCGTCCTCTTCGCAGCCGCTCGCGGCTTCTTCGCCTTCTCCCAGAGCTTCAACTCCGAGCGCGTCTCGCAGAGCGTCGCGTTCGACTTCCGCAACGAGCTGTACGCGAAGATCCAGCGTCTCTCGTTCAGCTACCACGACCGCACGCAGACCGGCCAGCTGATGGTGCGGGCGACCGACGACGTCGAGAAGGTGCGCACCTTCATCGGCCAGGGGCTGCTGATCGCGCTGCAAGCGCTCGTGATCGTCGTGGCGGCGCTGGTGATCCTGGCGTTCACGAACTGGCGGCTGACGCTGGTCGTGCTGCCGATCCTGCCGCTGGCTCTCGGCTCGTTCATGCTGTTCGGCTCGCTTGCCCAGCCGATGTTCGTGCAGGTCCAGATCCGCCTTTCGCGGCTGAACACGATCTTGCAGGAGAACCTGGCCGGCATCCGGGTCGTCAAAGCGTTCGCGCGCGAAGCGGAACAGCGGGCGCGCTTCGACGCGGCCGCCGACGACCTGATGCGCCAGCAGATCGCGATCAGCCGGCTCTTCTCGTTCCTCTTCCCGGTCGTCTTCCTGATCGCCAACCTCGGCCAGGCGGCGGTGCTCTACTTCGGCGGCCAGCAGATCGTCGGCGGCACGCTCAGCCTCGGCGAGTGGCAGAAGTTCAGCCTCTACCTCGTCTACGTCTTCTTCCCGATGGGCCAGCTCGGCTTCGTCGTATCGCAGATGGCCCAGGCGAGCGCCTCGGCCGGCCGCATCTTCGAGATCCTCGACGCGACGAGCGACGTGGAGGAGAAGCCCGGCGCGATCGCCCTGCCGCCGGTCCAGGGTCGGGTCGCGTTCGAGAACGTCACGCTCCGGTACTTCGGCGGCGGCGAGCCGGTGCTGCGCGACGTCAGCTTCGTCGCCGAGCCGGGCCAGACGATCGCGCTGCTCGGCGCGACCGGCAGCGGCAAGAGCTCGATCATCAACCTGATCCCGCGCTTCTACGACCCGACCTCGGGCCGGGTCACGATCGACGGCCACGACGTGCGCGACGTCACGCTCGACTCGCTGCGCGCCCAGGTCGGCATCGTGCTCCAGGACACGACGCTCTTCACCGGCACGATCCGCGAGAACATCGCGTTCGGCCGACCAGAGGCGAGCCAGGCGGAGATCGAGGCAGCGGCGAAGGCGGCCGCGGCGCACGAGTTCATCGTCTCGTTCCCACTCGGCTACGACACGCCGGTCGGCGAGCGCGGCACGACGCTCTCGGGCGGCCAGAAGCAGCGGATCGCGATCGCCCGGGCGCTGCTGCTGGACCCGCGCATCCTGATCCTCGACGACTCGACCTCCAGCGTCGACGCCGTGACCGAGCACCGCATCCAGCGTGCGCTCGACCGGCTCATGGCCGGCCGGACGAGCTTCGTGATCGCCCAGCGCGTCTCCACGGCGCGGAACGCCGACCAGATCCTCGTGCTCGACAAGGGCCAGGTCATCGCCCGCGGCACCCACGCCGAGCTGATGGAGTCGAGCCCGATCTACGCCGAGATCTACAGCTCGCAGCTCGTCGAGGACGCGCCAGCCCTCGTCTCCTCTGCCGCTGGGATCCCCGCTCCCTCCCCTCCGGGAGCGGCGCCGAACCGTTCCCCTGTCCCTCTGGGAGAGGGATAGCGTGAGGGCGTGGCCTCGCGGGGCGGACGGGACGCGGCCCCACCCCCATCTGACGCCCTCATCCCGCCCTTCTCGCGGACGGAGAAGGAACGATCCCGCGGCGCCGTGCCCGGGCCGTAGGAGCCTCTAGCGATGTTCATGGGCCCTCCCAACCTCTTCCGGCAGGAAACGCTCAAGCCCCAGCGCGTGTCGGTCACGCTCGGGCGGCTGGCCGGCTACTTCCGGCCGTACTGGCCGGCGCTGCTCGGGGTGCTGGCGGCCGTCCTGCTCGCGTCGTACAGCCAGGTGCTGTCGCCGGCGCTGATCGGGCAGGCGGTGGACTGCTTCCTCGTGCCGTCGCCGGCGCGGTGCTGGTACGGCGGCGGCAGCTTCGCCGGGCTGATCCTTCTGGTCGCGGGCCTGTACCTCGCCAGCTCGGCGATGAGCGGGCTCCAGTTCTACCTGATGTCCTGGGCTGGCCAGCACGTGCTGCGGCGGCTGCGCGTCGAGCTCTTCCAGCACTTGCAGAGGCTCTCGATCGGCTACTACACGCGCAACGAGGCCGGCGGCGTGATGAGCCGCATCACCAACGACATGGACACGCTCCAGCAGGTGCTCGGCTTCGCGCTCGTCAGCGTGGCCGGCGGCGCGGTCCTGATCGTCTGGATCGCCGTCCAGATGCTGCTGCTCAGCCCACCGTACGCGCTGCTGAGCATGGCCGTCCTGCCTTTGATGGCGCTCACCACGTCGTGGCTCTCCGGGCAGGCGCGCAAGGCGTTCCGGACGACGCGCGTCGAGATCGGCCGCGTCAACGCCGACCTGGAGGAGTCGATCGCCGGCGTGCGCGAGATGCAGGCGTTCGGGCGCGAGGAGGCGAACATCGCCGAGTTCCGCGCCACCAACGCCGCCAACCGAGACGCCAACGTCCGCGCCGTTTCCTACACCGCCGCGCTCCAGCCCTCGCTCGAAGCGCTGGGCTACGTGGCGATGGCGATCGTCGCGGTCGCCGGTGGGCTGGCCCTGATCGGCGGCGGCAGCCTCCTCGGCACGACCGTCTCGCTCGGCCTGATCGTCGCCTTCCTCGGCTACGTCCAGCGCTTCAACCAACCGATCGCCCAGATCTCGACGCTCTGGACCAACGTGCAGAGCGCGGTCGCCGGCGCCGAGCGCATCTTCGGCCTGCTGGACGAGGTGCCCGACGTCGAGGATAACCCCCGCGCCGAGCCGATCCCGCCGATCCGCGGCGAGGTCGTCTTCGACGACGTCAAGGCCGCCTACACGCCCGGCGAGCTGGTGCTGAGGGGCGTGTCGTTCCGCGCCGAGCCCGGCCAGACGATCGCGATCGTCGGCCCGACCGGCGCCGGCAAGACGACGATCGTCAACCTGATCCCACGCTTCTACGACGTCGCCGGCGGCCGGGTCCTGGTCGACGGCCACGACGTGCGCGACGTGGCGGCCGAGAGCCTGCGCCGTCAGATCGGCGTCGTGCTGCAGGACACGTTCCTCTTCTCCGACACGGTCGCGAACAACATCCGCTTCGGCCGGCCGGACGCGACCGACGAGGAGGTCGTCGCCGCCGCCCGGCTCGCCCACGCGCACGACTTCGTCGAGCGGCTGCCGCAGGGCTACCAGACGGTGCTCGGCGAGCGCGGCCGTGGGCTGAGCCAGGGGCAGCGGCAGCTCCTCGCGATCGCGCGCGCCGCGCTCGCCGACCCGCGCATCCTGATCCTCGACGAGGCGACCTCCAGCGTCGACACTCGGACCGAGCGGCAGATCCAGCGCGCGCTCGAGGAGCTGCTGCGCGGCCGCACCAGCTTCGTGATCGCCCACCGCCTCTCGACCATCCGCCACGCCGACCAGGTGCTCGTCGTCGACGACGGCCGGATCGTCGAGCGCGGCACCCACGACGAGCTGCTCGAGCGCCGCGGGGCGTACTACGAGCTGTACCGGCGGCAGTTCCTCCACGACGAGGCCGTCGCCTGACGGCTTCGCGTCATCCCGAGGCACAAGGCTCCCCTCGGCCATCCCGAGGCCCAAGCTCCCTCTGTCGATCCGGGGAGCGGAGCGACGAGGGAGCTCGGCCGCGGCGACGACCACCAGCGCTCGCCGTGGCGTCAGGGCTGGGATTCCTCGCCGCGCGCGGGGCAACGGACCGCGGCCAACCAGGCGGCGCTCAGCGCCCCGTTGACGCGTCCAGGTCGAGGAGCACGGTGCCGGCGTCGTGGCGCTCGACGAACCGCACGAGCGTCCTGAGCTGCTCCAACGTCTCCACCGCGCTCCAGCCAGCCCGGACGACGCCGGCGGCGCGGTCATGGGGGTCGCCGGTCGTCATAGCTGCCAGGAGCTCGGCGTTGACGAGCAGCGCGCCGAGCCGGTTCCCCAGGCGGTCGACGACGGCCCGGGCGGTCTTGACCGCGCCGTCGAATCGGCTCCGCTCCGCGATCGCGTCGTAGAGGTCGGTGACGTCGCGCCAGATGCTCACGACCGCCCGGACGGCTCCGTCCGCGTCGAACACCGGCGCGGCGCGCACGTGGATCCAGCGCGCGGCGCCGCTCGGGTCGTGGAGGCGCAGGAGCTCGGCGGCCTCGTGGCCCTGGAGTGCGCGGTCGGTCGGCAAGACGCCCACCGGCGTGCCGTCGGCGCGCTCGGGGCGGGTGCGCTCGACGAACGCCGCGCCCGCGAAGCGCTCGTCGCCGACCAGCGCCAGGAACGCCCGCTCGGCGGCCGCGTTAGCCCAGATCGGTCTGCCGCCGGCGTCGACGACGACGATGCCGTCGCCGCTCGCGTCCAGCACCGCCTCGAGCTGTCGCACGCGGCTCTCCGCCTGCGCGCGCGCGGCGCGCGTCTCGTCGACCAGCCGCGCGGCTCGCACGGCGATCGCGGCGTGGTCCGCCACCGCCTTCGCGGCGGTCAGCTCGACGCGCGCGAGCCGACGCCGCCGCGCCCAGTGCAGCATCAGGACGCC